>OGZI01001624.1_pt1 | contig 21519 bp, 17 predicted proteins | sample 1576711 | NCBI WGS metagenome assembly OGZI01 (sample SAMEA3541482, study PRJEB24748) | human gut metagenome | biome: human gut; feature: human-associated habitat; material: faeces | place: China | collected 2012
AAAAAAAGAATCTTTGATAAAATTACCTGAAGGATTATATTTTTTGACATCTCGAATTTTGTGTATTTCGGCATCACTATTTAATGAAGATGATATCTTATGGTCTATGAATAACACATTTTCTGGTTCTCCTGAAGAATTACTAAAAAAAAGGTATTTTCTTACAGAGGGGGAGATTGAATATTTTGACCCTAACAAATACTCATCCATATCACAGTATATTCTCGCTCATAAAAAGGCTATTTTATCTAAATCAGCTGAAATTAGAGAAAAGTATATGGAGTATATTTCAGGATTAGGATTGAATGGTGATGATGACCTTATATTTTTTGATTTTGTTTCTACAGGAACGTGCCAACTTTGTTTGAGTAGGTTGCTGAATGCTGATTTAAAGGGATACTACTTCTATCGTTTTAATACAATGGATATCGCAAAACAAAAGCTATTAATAGAAGCACCATATACATCGGAGGGCATTTTGGCGGCGAACTCGTTATTGTTGGAGTGCATATTAACATCCTTTGTTCCCACAGTAAAAGGATTCGATTCTTCAGGGAAACCAGTCTATTTAGAAGAAAGAAGGACTGAGGAAGAATTATGTTATATAAAGGAAGTTCAAGATGGAATAGTGGAGTATTTTGAGGATTTTATAAAATATCGAGATGTAGACGATTTGGATGCAAAAGATATCTCTTTAGGTGAAATTTTTTTAAAGTTTATAACCCCACAATACAGTACCATTATAAATAATATTTTTAGGACATATATAATAGATGATGAGTTTCATAATGAGAATTTACATGTTAGTAACATTTATCAGTATTAAGAAGGGTAAGTAGTTGGCATGAAACGGTTAGGTATATTTATAATAACGGAATTAAATGGTATAGTTGATGATTATATTATGTTTTTTTTGAGTGAGTTAAAGAAAGTTTTGGATGATTTAATCATTGCTTGCATATCATCAAGTGATTTTAAAGAAAGTATTTTGAGAGAATATACTAAGAGTATATGCTATTTAAGCGATAGTACAACATATGGTCAGGCTTATAGGGAGATCTTACTTAAATGTATAAAGAACGGAGTTCTATTAAACTACGATGAAGTAGTTTTGACAAGCGACATATTATTTGGCCCTTTTTTTCCATTAAAAGAGATGTTTATTTCTATGAGTAAAAGAGAGTGTTCATATTGGGGAATTACTAAAAGAGAGATGATGGTAGGGCCTGATAATAATATTGAGCAATCATATATAGATGACTATTTTTTTGTTTTACGTAGGGGTATCTATACCTTAGATCTATTCAGAAACTTTTGTGTAGAAGGGAAAAATGAGGGAAAAGGATTTGGAAAGCAATTTCAGGAGTACTTCACTAAATACACGGGAGAAGTTTATGTTAATACTGAAGAGTACCGCCAAGATAATCCTGCGGACAATATTGATTATAGTGAGTATTTGACATATGAACTTATTAGAAAGAAAAGACTTCCATTTTTGAAATGCAGATTATTTAAAAATTTAGATGGATTATCAATTAGTTTTAGAGAAAATTTACGGAGAAGCTTTCAATATATAAAAGAAGATACCAATTACGATATAGATTTGATTTGGCAACATATACTCAGAGTATACAATATTGCTGATATTAGGGAATGCCTACATTTGAATTATATTATTGATGATGATGTTCATGAAATTGATACTCTGAGAAATAAAAAGATAGCAGTTGTAGCACATCTCTTTTATCCGGATTTAATGGATGAAACTCTTAGGTATTTACAAAATATACAAGAAAATATTGATTTGTATATTACAGTTGCAAACATAGAAACAAAATATAAGGTATACAATTATTTTGAAAGTATAAGACGAAGTAATGTAAAAGTTTTATTATCTGGAAACCGAGGCCGCGATGCTGGCTCACTTTTAGTTGCCTGCAGAGAGTATTTAATGCAGTATGAATATTTGTGTTTTGTGCATGATAAGAAAACCACGAGGGGAGGAGGGCCTGTAACAGTAGGGAAGGCCTTTATGTACCATGCTTGGGAAAATACATTAAGAAGTGCAGGTTTTGTTTCAAGTATCATAAAGTTATTTGAGAAAAACGATAGATTAGGAATACTTACACCGCCAGTTCCTGCATTGGGGGGTGATTTAACTGAATTAGTGGGTAACGAGTGGACCTGTTGCTATCAAAAAACAAAGGAATTAGCCGAAATTCTTTCGCTCAAAGTACCTATGAGTCCGCAAAAGCAGCCATTTGCATTAGCAACAGCATTTTGGTGCAGACCGGCTGCTTTAAAACCATTATTTGAATACCCATGGCGTTATGAGGATTTTCCTGAAGAACCACTAGCATCAGATGGTACACTGAATCATGCTATTGAAAGAATTATTATATATGTAGCACAAAGTGAAGGATATTATACAGCAATGGTGGAGAGTGCATTTTATGCATCATTATATATTAATAATTTATATTCGGTAGTATCTAAATTTTTTGTTGCTAGACATGAAGGGAGAATTTTGCCCTCAGGTTCTTCAGTCGACAAAATTGAGTCTGATATGTTTAAACTATGTAGATTTTGTGCAAAAAGCAAAAATGTGATGATATATGGAGCAGGAGCGTATGGGAGAAATATAGCAAAGAAATTGGACGATTTGCAAATACGTTATGATTGCTTTGTTGTTACTAATAAAAAAGGGAACTTAGATTGGCTTATGGAACATGAGGTTAAAGCGCTGAACGAGATTGAAGAAAACGTAGATACTCATGGTATTATAGTTGCACTTAATAAAGAAAATCAAAAGCAAGTTAAGCCGTTACTTGAACAACTCGGTTTTGATTATTATTTGATTGACTTATAGCAAGGGGTTAATAAAGGAGCAGAATGAATATAAAATTGGACACTATCAATATAAAAAAACAAGAATTAATAAATATAATACAGGATTACGAAATTGTTAGTTTTGATGTATTTGATACGTTGATAATGAGAAAAACTATGTTTTCTGCAGACGTTTTTGATATTGTTTCCCAAAAAATGAAAAAGGATTATATTAACATTGAAGATTTTAGGAACCAAAGGATTAAAGCAGATAGTGACATTGCACAGACTAGCCCTAATATCTATGAAATATATAATCAGTTAAAGAAAAATACAGGGATAAGTGAAAGCGAAAAAAATCGAATCTTACAATGTGAAATAGAAACGGAGGCTTCGGTTTTAATAAGAAGAGAAGATGTGGTAGACATCTTCTCTTATGCAGTAAATTGTGGAAAATCAGTTTATTTGATTTCTGATATGTATCTACCTAAAACAATTATTGAGTATTTTTTGAGTAATCTTCATATACAAGGATATCAGGATATTTTGGTATCATGTGATTATAGGAGACCTAAGACAGGGGGACTATTTGGTATTTTCAAAGAGAGGGTGAAGAGTAAAAGAATTTTGCATATTGGTGACAATATAAATTCTGATATAAAATGTGCACAGTTGGCGGGTATAGATACATTTCGTATTGAAAGTGCAATTGATTTAATGAAGAAGTCATCATTTTATGATATCCAAAGATTTCCATCTAATTTAAATGAACGTTCTATGATTGGCATGTTTATAGCATATGCCTTTAACAGTCCATTTATTACACTAGATGATAAAAAGAGAATAGTAATAGGAAATGAGTATGATTGGGCATATCTATTTGTAGCGCCATTGGTAACTGGATTCATGTTGTGGTTGATTAAAATCTTACAGACAGAAAAGTATGAAGGCATTTTGTTCTCATCCAGGGATGGATATTTAATTAAGCAATTATATGATAATATACCGGTATGTTATTGTAGGGATATACTTCCAGAGGGGCTTTATTTTTATGTGTCTAGAGTAGCATGCTCCAAAGTAGCGATTATGAATGACAAAGATATAAAATGGATAGCAGGTCCAAAATGTCAGGGTTCTATGGAAAAGGTGGTAAGAGAGCGCTATGAAATTGAATATTTAAATACTCAAAATACGCTAACAAAAGATGAAGAACTTCTTGATTATGCAATGTTAAATAAAGAATGTATTTACAAAAAATCAAAAACAATTCGGGAGAATTTTTTGTCTTATATTAATAAGTTGGGTATAAAAGATGGAAAAAAATATGCCTTTTTTGATTTTGTTTCTTGTGGCAGTTGCCAATTCTTTCTTAATCAGGTAATGCCGGTGGAGTTAGAAGGCGTATATTGCTGTTTATATAATTCTTATGAGGAACAAAAAGCAAAGCTTCCTATACATTCATATTTTTATAATAATCATCCGCGTAATCCAGAGAGTAATTTATTTGAGAATTATTTGCAGTTAGAAGTTATAATGACATCATATGAACCTAGTATAGTTTCATATGATAGAGATGGTAGACCTGTTTTTGCAGATGAGGTAAGAGGACAGGATGAATTACTCTTTGTAAAAAAAGTACAAAAGGCGATTAAGGATTTTTGGAGTGACTTTATAAATAACTTATGGGATTATTATGGTGATGGCATACGTAATGTAGTAGTAGATGAACTTTTTAAGTATTCAAAAGAATGCTATACAAATATAAGAAGCAGCAATCTTAGGAGTATGAATCTATTGAATGATTTTGGACAGGAAGTTATCGAAATTAGGAGGAAGTAGGAAAACAAGATGGCAACCCTAAATATGGATTTTATAAAAACTCAAGAGACATCCATTTCTAGGCCTCAGTGTGATTATGATATATACGACTATATATCATTTAATCAGGACAACGATTTTAAACTTATCTTAGAGAAGGATAATCGTTGGGAGGTCTTTTACCATCTTTCGAAGATGAGAGAGTCATTGTTGAATTGGTACCCTTTTGGAAAAGATGCTCAGGTTCTGGAAGTTGGAGGAGAATTTGGTGCATTGACCGGTACATTATGCAAACGCTGCAAACGGGTGGTATCCATTGAGCGTTATAGTTTAAGAGCGGAAGGTATTTTTAAAAGATATAAAACATGTTCAAATCTAGAAGTAATTGCAGGGGAGTTTCTTGATATAAAGTTTATTGAGAAGTTTGATTTTGTAATAATTATTGGAAAATTAGAATATCAGAGTGGTAGTAAGTTTACAAGTGAAATATACGAGAATTATTTAAAAAAAGCAAAAAGCTTGCTAAAAGAAAATGGAAGATTATTGTTAGCGATAGAAAATAGGTTCGGTATTAAATATTTTTGTGGTTGTATTGATCCCTTTTCAGGGGTACCTTTCGCTGGTATTAATAACTATCCTTTAGCCGCCTCTGGAAGAAGTTTTACAAAGGATGAAATAAAAAATATTTTGGATAAAGTAGGATTTGGAACAATTAAATTTTATTATCCTATACCAGATTATAAATTGCCACAATTAATATTCACAGATGAGTATATGCCAAAAAGTAGTATTAAAGAGAGAGTTATACCTTATTATATAAACTCAAATTCTTTATTGGCATTTGAGAATGATTTATATGATGACTTAGTTGCTAACGGTATGTTTGCTACTATGTGTAATTCCTTTTTGATTGAGTGTTCGGTGAATGAAGTTCTGTCAAATATAATTTTTGCTGCATTATCCACAGATAGGGAAGATGCCAATGCCTTTATTACTACAATACATTCTGAAGGGCTGGTGAGAAAATATCCAGTTAACAAAGAGGGGGTAGCAGTATTAGAGCGTTCATATAAGAATATTCTAGAATTAAAAAACAGAGGTATAAATGTAGTCCTTCATAAGTGGAATGGAAGTTATATTGAGATGCCATATATTAGTTCAATAACTTTATCAGATTATATAGGAAAAGAGGCTGGGCTAGATAAAAATAAATTTATTAAAGTTTTGGATAAATTATATAATTGTATATTAAGGTCATCTGAGAAGTCTTCTCATTTGAATAGAGTTTTTCCACAGAATGATGACTTGGATTGGGGAATTATTTTAAAAAAGGCATTTATTGATATGGTACCAATGAACTGCTTTTATGATAATGATGAGCTCGTATTTTTTGATCAGGAATTTATGCGAGAGGATTTTCCAGCAAAATATATTATGTTTAGAGCGATAAAATATGCTTATTTATTTTTTCCTTATATTGAAGATGTGATTTCTAAAAAGGATTTAGCAGTTAAATATGGATTGCTGCAACTCTGGGAGTATTTTGATACAGAAGAGAATAGTTTTGTTTTTCACAATAGACAACAAAAATTGTATAAAAATTTTTTGAATTGGTCTACTATTAATAGAGAGAAAATTAATAGAAATGCAAAGGCGCTGATTGGGGAGTAATTATGGAGAGTTTTACTCAAAAGGAAACACGTGCAGGTTATAGCATATCGACAAAAATGAAAAGAGTATGGGAAACACAAATTGATTTGGTTAAGGTTTTAGAGAAGATATGTAAAAAATATAATCTGACTTTTTTTGCAATATATGGTACCTTATTGGGAGCAATAAGACACGAAGGTTACATTCCTTGGGATGATGATATTGATGTAGTTATGCCAAGGAAAGATTTTGAAAAATTTAAGAAGATGGCTGTAAATGAACTTGAATATCCGTATGTGCTGGTGCCTATGAGAAATGAGGTGGATTTTTTTAGTGGTGGTTTATTAAGACTAAGAAATGATGATACTTTAGGGGCAGATATGTGGGATGCTAATTTTCGCCAGCACAATGGTATATGGATAGATATCTTGGCTTTGGACAGAGCCTTTAATAATGACTGGATTCAAAAGGAAAAAGTCAAGTATATATTATTTATTCAACAATCAATAATATTTAAATTACATGGACCAAAAACTAAGGTATGGATGAATATATCAAATTCCAGGTGGAAAAAGATAAATATTATATGTGAAATTTTTAGTCTAAGAATTCTTTATCTACTATTGAATTTGTTTTTTAGAATAGGAAGTATATGTAATAGTAAATATGTAGGTATTTATACACATTTTGGAGGATATCAGAATCAAAGGCTTTATAAAAAAGATTTTAATGAAATGGAAGAGAAAACGTTTGAATATATTAGTATTCCAGTTCCAAAGGGGTATAAGAGGGTTTTAGAGATGACTATGGGGCGTGATTATATGCAATACCCCGACGAAGAGAGTAGGAAACCTCATCATCAATCGATTTTTGATCCGGAGTGTTCTTATAGAATATGGCAAAATAGGTTTTATGGAGTTTTTCAGATTACCTCTGAAAAGGTGATTGTACTATTTGGTACTGGGCAAATGTTAGATGACTATATGCAAAAATATGGCGCCCAATACACACCTAAGTATTTAATTGATAATTCGGCAGAAAAGTGGGGAAAAGAAAAATATGGAATAATAATTAGTAGGCCAGAATGTCTTATGGACATTCCTAAAAAAAATCTGCATATTATTATATGTAATATATACTACAGACAAATAGGTAAACAGCTAGAGAAGATGGGGTTTTCTGAATATTATATTTATGTACAAAATAAAGCATGGATTATTGAAGATTTTATGAAAGACAATGAAGGGTGATATTATGAAAGTATATAAGACAGGATATATTGCAGGTGTATTTGATTTATTTCATATAGGGCATTTAAATTTAATCAGAAAGGCAAAGGAAAGAAGCGAATATCTTATAGTAGGGGTTTTATCTGATGAGTTGGTACTGCATTTTAAGAATAAAGCGCCATATATACCATTTCAAGAACGTTTGGAAATCGTAAAGGCTATAAAATATGTTGACAAAGCGGTACCAGTTACTTTTGATAATATAGATAAATTAGATGCTTGGAATTTATATAGGTATGACTGTTTGTTTTCTGGAGATGATTATGTGAATAACGAATCTTGGATTAGAGATAAAAAGAAGTTGAAACGGTTAGGGTCTGATATCCAGTATTTTCCATATACGAAAAGTACTAGTTCTACTCAGATTAAGGAAGCGATGAACAGAGGATAGCAATTACCAATGCTATTGTTGGAGATATATTATGAAAAATAAAAAAACACGATTTTATGCGACAATTTGTATAGGATTAGTATTTGTATTTAGTATAATTCCATTATTAGTACTGGCCCAATACAATCATGGATGGGCAGACGATTATTCGTATGGTTTTCGGGCCTATTCTGTGTGGAAACAGACACATTCAGTACGGCAGATAATATTGGCTGCAGTTGAGCAAGCTAAAAGTAGCTATTTTGACTGGCAGGGCACATATGCGGGCATATTTTTTATGGCAATTCAGCCAGGTATATTTGGTGATTCTTATTATATTTTAACCACATATCTTATGCTCTTTCTTCTTATAAGCAGTGTTCTGTTTTTCTTTAAGGTGGTTATAATTGACCTTCTAGATGGAGAGAGGTATGATTGGTACATAATCAGTATGATTGTTCTGTTTTTGATAATACAATGCGTTCCTGATCCTGTACAGGCATTTTACTGGTTTAATGGTTCGCTATACTATCTGGGTTTTTTTTCTTTATTATTATATATGGTAGGGATATGGGTTCAATTATCCTGTCAAGAAGGGATTATAAAAGCCAAAAGAGTAAGGCGTGTCATTCTGACGTGTGTTCTTAGTGCTTTAGTTGGTGGGGGAAACTATGTAGGTACCTTATTGGCAGTGGAAGTAAGTGTAATGATTTTAATAATCATATTTTATAAGCATCTAAAAAGTGGAAGAATATTAGTTCTGCCATTTTTGGTGTTAATAATTGGTTTTGGCATAAGCATGATAGCACCTGGAAATGCTATTCGGTCGGCATCCTTTGCTGGACAACAAAAAGGAGTTATTCAATCTATATATTTTTCGTTTAGATACGGAATTCAATTCATAAATGAATGGACAAATCTGTATTTGATATTTGCGTTGCTGTTTCTAATTCCTTTTTTGTGGGATGTGGTAATGAAAAATAATGGGATTGAAAGGTACTGCCGCTTTCCGCTTGTATTTCTATCAGCTTCATTTTGTCTTTTTGCATCCAGCTTTACACCTACATTATATGCAACTGGTGGATTGGGACAAAATATGGAAGCGGCAGGCAGAGTACAGAATATCAGGTATATTTTATTTATATTATTAGTAGTTATGAATATTCTTTATTTAATGGGATGGATAAAAGGCAGATTGGTAAAAGGCCGTTTAAATATTCTTACTCCTAAAGATATTACAATATACTATATATTTCTTGTCATAGGAACTATAGGTCTTGTTTTATGTCCTAAGAATTTTAATGAATTAACTTCTGTTTCTGCAATATATTCTTATTATTCAGGCGAACTAGAAGATTATATTGAGGAGACAGATAACAGGAGAGAATTATTAGAAGGGGACGAAAGTATAGTTGTATTGAAACCTTATAAAGCACGTCCGCGTTTGTTGTATTATTATAATGATATACAGAGCGATGAACATGATTGGAAAAATGAGATAATAGCAAAGTGGTATGAAAAAGAAATTGTATATTTGGAAGAATAGGATTAATGTTTAATGCTAATAAAATGATATCAGATGGTGGAGTGCCCATTTATGAAAGTAAAAAAACAAACATCCTTTGATTTAATATTCGGCCTGTTTCTTATTTTATATCTATGGTTTATTTTGGATACGGGTTATTGGTCAGATGATAGAAAATATGAATTTATAAATGGTATTTTAGCAAGTAATCAATGGAGTATAATTCAATTTATATGGGAACGGATAAGTGTTCATGTAGAAATGCATGGTCGGTTTTTTCCTTTTACTTCTGTATTTGCTGAAGGTATTCCATTTCTGTTTGGTTTAAAATTATATAAAATATATCTCATGTCAGTAACTATAGGTTGTACTTATCTTTTTAAGGCATTTATTCGGTTATTAACCCAATCTGTAATTTTAGCAGATTTAGCTGCTATTCTAGCAGTGGTTTTGTTTAGTGTACAAAAGGACATGCCTCATGCAGTATTCCTTTGTATGGGAGGAAATGCAACTATAAGCCTCATGCTTGTATTGGCGAGTCTTAATTTCTGTGTACTCAGCATTAGGAAAAAGATTTTATGGGAAGGAATTGCAGAGGTATTGTCGGTTATTTTTTATTTTTTAGCAATGATGACATATGAAGCTACGTATCCATTTATTCTGCTTATTATTCTGCTTGTTTTTTATGAAGAGTCTTCTCGAGAAAGAAAATTAAGGAAGGTGTCCCCGTATTTGATTGTATGGATTATGACTCTGGGACTCTACTGTGTTTTGAAGATGTTCGCAAAAGAGAGTTATGATGGTGTAAGCGTAGGCCTTTCTGTGAAAAATATAATGAGAGGATTTGCGGTGTCTGTATCAGCGCCCCTTCCTTTCGTAAATGGGTTCTTTAGGGGACATGCAGCGAATTCTTTTAAGGACTTTTTTAATCAAATAAATTTGTTGGATGTATTGCTGATTGTAGTATTCATATATTTATTAAATTCGATTATAAATAAAAGGAATACATCAGCTGTCAGTAATAATAAATCATATTTCCTTATGATTATAGGGATTATGTTTGTGGTATTCCCTGCTATTCTCATGGCAGTATCTGAAAAGTATCAGGTTCTGCCATTTGGAGTAGGATATCAGGTTATCATTTATCAATATTATGGATGGGGATGTATAGGATCGGCTATTATATTGAAGGCTTGGAGATATTTTTTAACGAAATTTAAGCATGCAGAAAAGAAGTTAATTGTTTTTGATGGCATAATTATGTTGATAACAGTATATCTGATAGCCGTCAATCAGCAGGATACAAGATGGACGATTAAAGAGATGGAGTTAAAGGAGGCTTCTGTGTCAGCAACATTTGACCAAACATTAAGAAATGCCTTCAGTAATGGAATGATAGAGTCTATACCATTGGATGCCGAAAACAATCTTATTATAAGTTCCAGACAATATTATGGAATGTTTGCAAAAGGAGCTATGTTAAAAGAACTGACCGGTCAGGATTTTCAAGTGAAATGGTATGATGAGTTGGATGAAATTTTCTTGGAGAAACAGCCATGTTACGCATTAAATAGTGGAAGTGGTTGGGTGTTGGTAGGTGCTATTACTGAGTGGGATAGCCCCACTTCTTCGGCGATGGCAGGACAAATATGGTTATACTGTGATGACGAATTTGATCGGTTGTTAGTACTTTCTCGAGATAAACTAAGTTTTTTGAATTTAAAGGATGCGGATGAAGTTACACATTGTGCGGTAGGTAATATTTATTCAATTAATAAGTATTACGATATCAATCAGCTAGTCCCAATTAAGCATTGCAAATATAAGTTAGGAACGAGGTTTCCGGTGTCTGTAAGTAGACAGGATATTGGCGCATATCTCTATGGAGGAATTTCAGACCGTGAAGGGGGATTTACGTGGACATCGGATAAGACAATGGGGATGTATTTTGACTTGGAGGATGCAGATTACGAAAAGATAGGAGTAGAAATCAATGTAAAGATGATTTATGGGGAAAGGCAACCAGTCAATATTCATGTAAATGGTGTTTGCGTATATTCTGAAGTGTTAAGTGGAAAGTCTAAAATTGAGTTTGAATGTATCATGCCTCAGAACGGCATTTTGGATATGCACTTTGAATTTCCAGAAGCAAGATCACCCAAGGAGACAGAGGAATCTGACGATGCTAGGAAACTTAGTATTGCAATGGATGATATGATATTGGTAGGTTTGAGCAATTGATCATATGGTTAATGGAAAACAGAAATGAATAGTCCAGCGGTGATATGTTAAGAGGAAAGTGGATAAAAATGCAAATTTTTTTGCATTTTCCTTTAAAAGTGAATAGTTTCCCAAGCCTCGTTGGACTTCGGTGCCTAATACAGGCAGTTGTCTTTCAGCAGTCGTAAGACGAGCTGTAAAAATTTACGGGCAGTTAATACGAGGGCACGTTTGCGCTGATATTTGTTTACCTCTTTATATTTGAGGTGATAGAAGCGGCTGGCTGTATTCTGCGTCGCATCTCACAAGAGACAGGGTTGCTTCTCCCAGGTAGTACTTTAAGTATCGGTTTCCAGATGGAGTCATGCGCGTGTTTTGCGCTTTAAAGTCACCTTACTGGTGCTGTTTCCAGGCAGGCCCTGCATATTTAACGAGGGAGGCCTGATTGGGGAATCGGTTGATATCACCGATTTCCGCAAGGATGCCGGCCGAGAACACTGGCCCGATTCACTTGATGGATGTCAAGGTATTGGTTATCAGTTCCATCTGTTCGGCAATCGCCTTATCAAAGACTTTGATCTGTTGCTCCATTGCTCGTATCGAGCTTATATATAGAAAGCACCTGGTTTATGGAGTCGTTTACCATTTTTTGCAGTCGGTAGGAACTCCGGGCGGCTTTCTGGGTGGCTTTCGCTACTGCATCCGGATCCGGGAAACGATTTTTCACTTTCTAGATAATAAAAGCGGTAAGCTGTTGTAAGTCCATCTCAGCAAGGGCTCTGCGGATCCGAGTTCTTCGTAGACGGCCAAGGCAGTTGTGATGAAGGCATCGGAAAATATCTCCTCCTGGGCTATCGTAGAATACTCATTAAACAGGTAGTTTAGAAACCGCTGTTGTTCCTTGTCGAGGTTCTGGATAGCGAAGAACCGGGCTCTTGTAAGGTTCAGGAGGGCTTTATAGCGGTAGTCATCCAGATAGACCTCTTTGTTGATGCTACCAAAGCTCAGGTAGTAAGTAATAACGAAGGAATCTACGTAATCATTTTTAGGCAGGTCATTATAAGAAAGTTTGAATATGGCGACCTATTTTGGATTGAGGACGTGAATCATCCTGTTAAAAGGCGTAAGATGGGCATCTTCCCTTAAGAACCAGAGGAGATTGTCACTATAGAAGGAGGTGGCCTTCAGACCCAATGATAAGGTCTGTAAGAGATTGGGATTGGAGTGGGGGTGGGGGGCGTCGAGGGAGTTCTTCAACGGGATACAGCTGTGTTTAGAACCACTAGGCTTCATGAGAAAGGCCACGTTGAATTTGCTGCTCACATTAATACCGATGTAAAGTGGGTTTATAAGAATTACCTTCTTTCGTAGGTGGATTTACGGTCAATCGACTTGGTAATGCCCATGATCATGGAGCGTCAATATCCTCGCGGCATTAGAATTCGGTTGGAGATGGACTGATGCGGACCCCACTGCAAGAGGGCAGGACATGAATGCCAACAAACAGCCAGTAGGTTTGAAGTTAACTTCTATGTCAGGGGAACAGACTGTCTATAAAGTAACCATTACTGGTTCAACAGGAGGAAAAAGAACTAATACATGATTGAAATGATGTTCAATCATATCATGGGTACTAACAAATCGGGTGACCTATTACGGTATCTATTTAGTTATAAAGAAACTGATTCGTGATATTTTTATGGTTCATACTTTAATGGGCAGTTTATATTAACAAAAATGGTACAGGTGTAATGAAAGATAGATACAATAAGACATAATATTTCTGTCAATCTTTATATTGTATAAATGTTTTATGAAATTATTCGGAAAGTCTTATATTGTATTGATTAAAATAGGTAGTTGGGCCATGGTCGATACAGTGAGAGCAAAGATATTGGTGGAAATGATTGGTGGCGGAGACTATATGCGTATAACTGTTTACATAAGCCTAGAGGATTGTTGCCTAAGATGATTAAGCAAGACTACAAGGAGATATAGCTATGAGAAAAACATTGTATATTGTAATCCCGTGTTATAATGAAGAAGACGTACTGAGAGAGACTGCCAGACAGCTTTTGGCGAAAATGGACTCAATGAGCAAAAAGATATCTGGCGGAAGCCGGATTGTATTTGTAAATGATGGTTCTAAGGATAAAACTTGGGATATTATAAAGGAATTACATCAGTCCAATCCAGTATATAGTGGAATTAATCTCAGCCGGAACCGTGGACATCAAAATGCCTTGCTAGCAGGTCTTATGACAGTAAAGGATTATTGTGATATGGCTATTTCAATGGATGCAGATCTTCAGGATGATATTGGTGCTATTGATGAGATGGTGGATAAGTTTTATAGAGGCTATGATATAGTATATGGAGTTCGCAGCAAGAGGAATACGGACACATTTTTCAAACGGTTTACTGCTGAAGGATTTTATAAGATGATGTCCGCATTGGGCGCAGATACAGTCTATAATCATGCAGATTATAGGTTAATGAGCAAACGGGCATTGGAGGGCTTGGCTAAGTTTAAAGAGGTGAATCTGTTTCTGAGGGGAATGGTCCCTATGATTGGATATTCTTCTGCAACGGTTTACTATGTGAGAAATGAACGTTTTGCTGGTGAAAGCAAATATCCTCTTAAGAAGATGCTGGCTTTTGCCTTTGAAGGAATCACATCTTTAAGTACCAAGCCTATTAGAATTATTGTTATGTTGGGCAGCATTATTTTAGGAGTGAGTGTTCTTATGTTAATTTGGAGTGTGGCTGGATTCTATCGTGGAACGACTGTGCCGGGATGGGCAAGTATTATGGTTTCCATATGGGGAATCGGTGGTATACTTATTTTGAGTGTAGGAGTTGTGGGGGAATATATCGGCAAGATTTATCTGGAAACGAAAGAGCGCCCACGCTATATTGTGGAAAGTTTTATTAATCAAGAAGGAACTGTAGATGAAAAGACCATTTCTTATTAGTGCATATATCGTCAGTGCAGCACTGTTTATTTTTTATATTTGGGTTTTATGGAATGCCAGGACACCTGAGGTGAATCTGGCATATCGCATGTATTATATCAATCGGGAGTTAGAAAAATGGCCGGGAATAGAGGGCTTTGATTATGTGGTAGGTATACCTGTATATATGAACCAGGAGCAGAAAAGGTGTGGTTCCGGGTGGGAAGATAGGAATAATCTTGGAAGGCGGGTTTCAAGCGAAGGAGCTTGGATATATTTTGACGGACTACCAGAGGATGACCTGCGTCTGACAATTGTTGTTGATGATATTGGAAAGAAAAACATACTGACAGTGTTATCGAATAGGGAAGAAACTCCTCTGACTTTGGAAAAAGGACGTGAAAATGGAGAGAGGGAGCAGTTGTGGACTGCTCCGATAAAGGCGGAGAACGGAGAAATATCCCTTCTAATAAATGGAACAGAAGATGTTTGGGTGAAGGAGATTACGATTGATGAAGCGAGTGAATAGTTATCTGGAAAATAATAAATGGATGCTCCCGTTAGTAATTTTATTCATATTTCTTCTGTCCCGATTGCTGATGTATCTGGTTTTTATTGTCTGGCAATATGTAAATAATGTGGATATTTTCATATTTGACAGAATGAATAATTGGGATGCCGGCTGGTATAAAAGTATTGCTATGGATGGATATGCGCCGGCTCCAAGTCCAGATGAAACGGGGGAGGCTAACTGGGCGTTCTTTCCATTAATGCCATTGGTCATGCGCTATTTGATTCGGTTTACTCATGGAAATGTAAATGTAGTTACCTGTATAGCAAATTCTCTTTTTTTCCTTGCTGGATTGGTGGCCTCTGCGTCCTATATATGTAAGACCAGAAATGATTATATTGAGGCTCTGTTATTCTGTCTGATATATTCATTTGGTCCATATAGCTTTTATTTCTCTATCTTTTACTCGGAATCATTGTTTTTTCTCTTTGTGGTGTTATTTTTTATATTCATGAAAGAAGAACGGTATATTGCAATGGGGGTAGTTGGCGCATTGGCCAGTGCGACGAGGAATCTTGGCGTCTTGCTGGTTTTTGCTGTTGCTGTGCAGTACACTTCAGATTATTTGAGAAGAGGCAGCGGAAAGTCATTATGGAATTACTGGAAAGAGGCGTTTAAAAACTACAGGCTGGTATTAGGTGTTGCATTAATTCCTCTTGGATTGTTTGGATTTATGGTGTTTTTATGGTATAAAATGGGAGATCCCCTGGCTTTCGCCCATATCCAATATGCGTGGGGGGAGCATGAAAGCTCATTACAGGAAGTGATAAAGGCTTTGACGGGAAGAGGGACAAGGCGAAAAATTTATTTTGCATTAGTGGGTATATTCGGTCTGATAGGCAGTATACATCTGGCCAGGACTAAACGATGGGGGGAGTCCGTAATGGGAGTATTGTTCATTTTAGTCCCATTTTCTGTGAGAACTACATCGCTGCCAAGATATGTTATGGGTGCGTATCTGCCGGTGCTAGGCTGGACGGATGTGTTTTGTAAACAAAAGGCCAAGTGGTTAGGGATAATTCTGATAATATTGGCGTTGCTTGAATGTGTATTGTTTTATTGGTGGCTGGAGGGGAAAAATATTTTAATATAATCGGTAAGTCCAGGAGGAAAGTTATGTCTGTTTCTGCCATACTATTTCTAATATTTGTATTTTTAAAACCGCTGTATCTTTTTCCATCAGGAGGACTGGGGGTAGGAGATGCAGTATTGGCAGCGGCTTTTCTAAGTGCATTGATACGCAGGTTAAAAAAAGGGCGGCGTGGACTTTTATACAGGGAGGATTACTTTTTTTATGCGTTTTTAGCAGGTGTATTTTTGGTGAATGGCTGGTATTATATTTTATCTCCCCACAACGATTTCATACGTAATACAGCTTATTGGCTTTATGGATGCATGCTGTTATGGACTTTAAGGGAGGTGGCTGGAGAAAAGAACTTTCTGCTGTATCTCAACCGAATATTGAAGCTTATATTAGTTGTTCAGCTGGCGGTTTATGTTTTAGGAGCAGGACGTATTTATTATGAGTACTGGGATGCGAACAGGTATATGGGAACATTTAACAATCCAAATCAGATGGCATACGTGCTGTTTTTGACTATCCTCCTGATTTATTGCTATGATAGTGAACACCATAAACGATCGTTCTGGCTGTTTTATATAATTGATGGCTTTCTGATTTTGCTTACCAAATCTACCGGCATTTTTTTGGGATGGACGCTGTTGGCTGCGGGGAGTGGCTGCATTTGCATTTACAGACAGTATAAAGCTGGACGGATATCCGGCCGATTTTTGTGTTGTATAGGAGCAATTCTTACAGCAGCATTGGTAATCGGCCTTTGGTTGATATGGCCGGAGCAAGGCTTTACTATACAGGATAAAGAGTACAATATTCTTACGAGGATTCAAGAGAAACTGGCTCTGCTTTCACAGGGAGGAATCAGAAAGCTGATAGTTGACCGTGGTGGAGAAAAGATACTTTATTATCCAGAATATCTTCTGTATGGAGCGGGCGAAGGTTTCTTTGAACGTTTTCCCCTGGCAGTGGTCTGGAAGAGCGAAATTCATTCGACCCCATTCAGCATATGGTTTTCTTACGGTATAATACCTATGGCCCTGATGCTGGTGTGGCTTTGGAGGAACATGAAAGGTGCGCCTGTCCACTATTGGCCTGCTTATATTGCCCTTTTAGCGGAAAGCATGACAGTGATTAACTATCGTCAGCCATTTTTCTGGATGATACTGGCTTATGCCAGTATAAAATCGGCCAGTCATAATTACGGAGGAGGTTCATAGCTTTCGGGTCAGAATCGGATAGATTGCAGTAATATAAAAAGGTATAATAAAACCGTTGATGAATGCAGCTTTTGGAGGGCTGATAAAAAAGGATATTAAGGATGGAAATGTCTTGAATAGTAGCGTTAAGCCTATCATACCCAGTAAATAGCGATATAATTTGGTTTGCCAGGTTCCTCTGGTTTCGTTATAATGAATCAACTTTCTATCAAGAACCCATCCGTAAGCCAGACCAATGATACCACCACACCCGCGGAAGCAGCCATTTATCATTTGCTGAGGGTTTACAAGCAGTTGTCCATCAATATAATCCAGAGGATAGGATTTGTTTTTGGCATAGAATACCAGAAGAATGGATGCCAGTGTTATGGAACCGGCAGTAATCCAGTCCCGTCCTCTTTTTTTATCTGCCCAGATTAGCAGATAATAAGTACTGTAGAGAATGAATCCTCCTAAAATAAGGGACACTATTACATCTTGGGGAGTATGGACGCCCAAATAGTTGCGGGAAAAGCCAACAACAAGTATAATGAGTAGCAGAAAGCTTGCTATTGGTTTATTCCTTTTGAAATCATATACGGCTAAGCCGCCCCATACAGCCATGGCTTTGGCAGTATGTCCACTGGGAAAGGAGTATCCGCTTGCCCCGGGCCTGGCAGAATCTACAGGGGTTATCCTGTTATCACGAATCCATGGCCTGTAAGCACAGACAGTTATTTTAATAGCCTGGTTTATAAAGTTTCCCAGGTGGAAATTGAAGAGAAGGTATAAGGCAGACTGTTTGCGGACACACCAGTATATGCCGGAGATGAGGGACATAATTATGAAATCTTCTCCGAAAGTGGTGGTAAAAAGAAATAAGCTGTTAAAGACCTGGTGTGTGATGGAACGGAGTGATTGAAGCGAAAGCAGATAGTCGATATCCATGAAATTCTCCTTTTAGTATTAGTTGGAATTATTATAAACGGGAAAACAGTAAGGGTCAATATATGATCTTATCAAAGCAACAATAAGTAAAAGTTTGAGCTTGGAGGGAAATAAGGATGAATATAACAGCGTTAATAATGGCCGGAGGGCGCGGAGAACGTTTTTGGCCCAGAAGCCGGAGAAATATGCCAAAACAGTTTCTGACCATTACAGATGATGGTAAAACGATGATTCAGCTGACTGTTGAGAGAATAGCTTCATTGGTAAAGATGGAGGATATTTATATTGCAACAAATAAAGACTATAGGAATCTGGTACTTGAACAGCTTCCGGGCATACCGGAGGATAATATACTGTGTGAGCCTGTAAGCCGTAATACGGCACCTTGTATTGGACTGGGAGCTGTCCACATTTCCAAGAAGCATAAAGATGCCCTGATGTTAGTTTTACCTTCTGATCATTTGATTAAATTTAATAAAATGTTTGTTTCTACATTAAGAGATGCCTGCCGTATAGCGGAAATGGGAGATAATCTGGTTACCATTGGCATCATGCCTGATTATCCGGAAACGGGATATGGGTATATTAAATTTAATAATCATGAAATGGAGGGCCGCGCATATAAAGTAGAACGATTTGTGGAAAAGCCAAGCCTGGAGGTAGCAAAAGAATATCTGGCAACGGAGGAATATCTGTGGAATAGCGGAATGTTTATTTGGAAGGTTTCCTCTATTTTGAAGAATATAAAGAAGTTTATGCCTGCTATGTACAAAGGACTGGAGCAAATACAATCTGCTATCGGTACGGATGGGCAACAGGTGGTGTTGGAACAGGAATTTAATAAAATGGAATCTCAGTCCATTGACTATGGCATAATGGAACGGGCAAAAGATATCTATATATTACCAGGTGCTTTTGGATGGGATGATGTAGGTTCCTGGCTGGCAATTGAGCGTATTAAGAAATCAAATGAATTTGGAAATGTAGTGGACGGGAATGTCATTACTGTAAATACTCATAATTGTATTATTCAGGGAGACAGAAAATTGATAGCTGCTGTTGGCCTTAAGGATATAGTTGTGGTAGATACAGAAGACGCCATTTTGATTTGCGAAAAAGATAGTACGGGGGATATAAAAAGAGTATTAGAGAATCTGAAGATTTGTAACCGAGATGAATATATATAGATAAATTAAGGAGTTAGGAAAGGTGACGGAGAGAGTAAAAGACATATACAAATACTGGCTTAATCAGAATCTGGAAGATACTGAACTTACAAAGGAATTGGAGACAATCAGCCTGGATGCCAAGGCCATCGAAGAACGATTTTACAAAGATTTGGAATTTGGGACCGGAGGCTTAAGGGGAATAATGGGAGCTGGAACCAATCGTATGAATGTTTATACAGTTGCCAGAGCCACCCAAGGATATTGCAGTTATTTGAAAAAAATATATTCTGGGGAAATTCATGTCTCCATAGCATTTGACAGCCGATTAAATTCAGTTAATTTTGCCAGGACTGCGGGGGAAGTGTTTGCGGCGAATGGTATCATAGTTCACATATATCCGGAATTAATGCCCACCCCTTCGCTGTCATTTGCAATACGGCAGCTGCATTGTAATGGCGGTATTGTTATTACGGCGAGCCATAATCCTTCAGAATATAATGGTTATAAGGTGTATGGAAACGATGGATGTCAGATAACGACTGGTACTGCAAAGGAAATTCAGAAGGAAATAAGCCAGATTGACGTGTTTGCAGATGTGGCACGGATGCCATTTGAAAAGGCTCAGGCAGAAGGGCTGATCGCCTATATTAGTAAAGAGACAGTGGATGCATTTATACAGGCTGTTTCAAAAGAAACATTGTGTGAAGCAGGAATGAAAAAGGATATAACAATTGTATATACTCCGTTAAATGGCGCTGGAGGTTACTGCGTCAGGAGGGCGTTGGAGGAAAATGGTTTTCAAAATGTTTTTGTTGTAAAGGAACAGGAAATGCCGGATGGATGTTTTCCCACTTGTCCTTATCCGAATCCTGAAATTGAGCAGGCGATGGAATTAGGAATTCGCGATGCAAAGCATTTGAACTGTGATTTGCTGCTGGCAACAGATCCGGATTGCGACCGGGTTGGTGTTGGGGTAAAGTCCGGATGTGAATATTTACTGCTAAGTGCGAATGAAATTGGTATGCTGCTTCTTGAGTATATTTGCAAACGAAGGAGTGCCAGCGGTAGTATGCCATGCAGGCCTCTTATGATGAAAACCATAGTAACCATCGATATGGCTGAGCGGATTGCATCTGAATATGGGGTGGATACAGTAAATGTGCTCACTGGTTTTAAATATATTGGGGAACAAATAGGACTTTTGGAGGAAAAGGGAGAGGAAGATAGATTTATATTTGGATTTGAAGAAAGCTATGGATATCTGTCCGGCAGCTATGTCAGAGACAAGGATGGGGTAGGCGCTTCTCTTTTGATTTGCGAGATGGCGGCATATTATAAAAACCAGGGAAAAGGATTAAAAGAAGTACTGGATGAGTTATATGCAAAATATGGCTATTGTCTCAATACTCTTCACTGCTATACCTTTGAAGGCTTGGAAGGAATAAGAAAAATGGATGGAATTATGAGTGGATTCAGAACCGCAGCTCCAAGTGAAATTGGAGGATTGAAAGTGATATCTATCAGTGATTATAAGGAGTCCCTGATTAAGTACGGGGATGGGAGGGAGACTATAATTAAGCTTCCTAAATCTGACGTGATGAAGTTTACGCTAGAGGGGAATGTATCCATGGTAGCCAGACCTTCGGGTACAGAGCCAAAGTTAAAGTTATATTTTTCAATCTGTGCAGATACCGAAGCAGACGCTAAACAATTGGAGATGAAGATAAAAGAGGATATTGAAAAGGTGCTGTTATAACTTACTAAAAATCAGTCTTCTGACATGGTTTGAGTTTACCATATCTAAGGCTGATTTTGTAAGTCCTTTGGTGCAATAACTCGCAGAAAGCGAGTGTGTGAAGAAATCTCTGTAAAAGCAGCTCTTCTATGATAATGGCAGGGCTG
>OGZI01001634.1_pt1 | contig 21409 bp, 26 predicted proteins | sample 1576711 | NCBI WGS metagenome assembly OGZI01 (sample SAMEA3541482, study PRJEB24748) | human gut metagenome | biome: human gut; feature: human-associated habitat; material: faeces | place: China | collected 2012
CGGGCATTGGTGGAAAATGTCCCCACCGGTGCGCCGTCCGGATCTTTTATTTCAAACAAGGCCCCCTCCAGGCGAGTGCCGGTGCCGGTCTCCGTCTTGACGATCTTCAGGCTGTATTCCCCTCCGCCCCCTTCCGGCGGCAGCGGCGGTGCAACTGTGGGGGAATAATTGAAAATGGCGTTCGACCAGGTGGTACGCACCGGGTCGGTGTCTGCAATGTAGTTTTGCAGCTTCCCATAAGTACCGGTCTCCTGGCAAACAGCATAGAAGGCGGCGTACTGGTTCACATTGCCTTCCAGCAGCAGCTTTGCATTGACGCTGCCGCTGACCGATGCCTTGGGGCAGATCACTTTAAATTGCCCCTGGTATCCAGCTCCCTCCACTGGGATCTTTTCGATCTCCTGGTTCTGCATATTCACGATCTTCATGCCGCTGGGCACATTCTCGCCGTCAAACCAGACGCTGATCTCCAGGCCGTCCACCCAGGTGCCGCTCTTGACGGTGTAGACTTGCTGCAAGTAAGTCTCCCCATTGATCTGCACCTCGTAGGCATTCTGCTGATCGGCGGAAACCGTCAGGCCGGGGATGAGCACATCTGTCCATCCGCTGCCCCGGTTATAAATGTCCTTGGCGGAGGCAAGCAGCCGCTGGGCGATCTGCTGCTCATGCTCCGAAAGGCCCGGAGCAATGGTCACCTTGTCGATGCTCCAGTTGGGCACCAGATAGCACCACAAGGCCACCTTGGTGGCATAGTAGGCTTGCTGCACATTGTCCAGCCCCAATTCTTCCAGGCTGCGGTGGGGATATCCATTGCCCACAATGCCAACGATCTTGGGGTCTGTGGCCTGATTCTGTGCTAGGTATTTGATGGATTTCCCGGTGCCCACCGCCTGGGGCACGCCGTCCGTGGTGGGGTTGACACAGTAGGCAGGAATTTGCTTTAAACCACTTGTAGGCGACCCGTATTCAAAATACACATAATTTAATTTCTGCACTCGACCATTGACAGCCAGGTAGGCCAGCTGCTCCCCACCATTATAGATGCTTATCTCGCCCAGTGCTTCTCCCGGTGTATTTGACGCCAGTGCCGCCCCGGGGAGCATCCCCACCAGGGTGACCACAAGCAGCAAAAGCGCTGTCAGTCTTTTTGCTTTCATAACCTTCTCCTTTTCTTTTTAAATTTTGGCACAAAAAAAGAGACGCTTTAAGGCGTCCCTTTCTTGCTGTGAATCATTTCACATCATATTCGGTATACAAATATCGACCATTTTTATAGCAATCATAGGCATCCACCCAAACTTTGCTCCGGGGGCCGGAAAGGTACATCTGTTGCAGCATCCCCTCGTGCCAGGGCCACTCCACATTGGGATCTCCCGGTCGGGCACCTTCCAGCCCAAGATAGATCTTGGTACCCGGTTCAGCCACTTCAAACAAAGCATACTGCTGCCGCCGGATCTCATGGAGATTCCGAATGAGTACCAGCCCACTTTCTTCATATGTGACCACTCTCATTTCCGGCAGCTCATCCTGCCAGAAGGAAGATGCGTTGGCCGGGACGGTCAGCTCCGGCTCCGGATCTTTGGCCTTGGTCACCGTCATGGTCTGGCCGTTGCCCAGGTCGATCACCGTGCCCACCGGCGGACACCAGCTGGCATCCCCGGTGGGGATTTTCACTGCTCCCGGAATAGCGGGCTTTTCCTCTTCCACATAACCGGCATTGCTGTCGATCTCAACAGTGCGGCTGTCGTTGTTCCAGGTCACACCGAAGTCCATGGCCTTGCCCAGATCCCGCAGCTTGAAGTAGTTGCTGCCGTTGATGTTGTACCCTTCCAGGCTCACCGCCTGACCGTCCAAAGTCACCTTCTGGCTGCTCTCCGTCAGGGGCGTGGCGATCACGCCGGAAGCGATCCCCACGCCGCCGAAAATCACACCGCCGCAAAGCAGGCCCACGGCAAACCCAGCAACATCCCGTCTCAGTTTCATCATTTATTCCTCCCTATCGTAGTGGTTACTTCTAAATCATTCCGCCCAGTTCTCCAGCTCCAGGTTTGGTACTCGCTCAAACTCCCGGATATTGTTTGTCACCAGAATCATTCGCTCCGATCTTGCATGAGCAGCGATCAGCATATCCAATGGGCCGATAGGAGTTCCTTGCTTTTGCAAATAATCCCGAATATCACCATACTCAAATGCTGCTGTTGCTCCAAAAGGCAGAATGCTCAGCGGTACCAGAAACCGAAGTAAAGCCTGTTCATTCTTTATCGGATTGGAACTATGCTTCATCCCATATTCCAACTCTGCTAATGTGATCGAAGAAATACAAAGCCCTGCATTCAACTCTTGTTGAAATCGCCGCAGCACAGCTTCCGGCTTCTCTTTCATCACATAAATGCAGATATTGGTGTCCAGCATATAGTTCATAGACTTTCTCTCTCTTTCTGGACGCCTTGATCCCGGCCCTCTTCAAAGATATCTTCGGTAAAACTATTCAGCCCATCCATAAAGGTTTGCCACAGAGACTCCTTGGGAACCAGAAGAACGGCATCGCCTAATTTCTGAACAACTACCTCATCCGCTTGAAAGCGAAACTGCTTTGGCAGGCGCACAGCCTGACTTCTTCCATTCTCAAAAATTTTTGCGGTCTCCATTGTATTCACCTCCTACATAATATATATCACGATATATATTATGTGTCAATAGGCTTTACTTATTTTATCCCACCAGCTTGGCCTGGACACACCAGCGATACTCCGGCTGATCCCGTACACAGGTGATCAGCGTGATAATGTCGTTCTGTCGGGCCGAAAGCACCGACACATCGGTAGCTGCGATCTTGGCCACTCTGTCCACCTGATATTTCCGGGTGCCGATCTTGGTAGTCAGCTGGATCGTTGCCCCCGGTTTCAGAGTGTGAATCTCGCCGAAGTAGCTGTTGACCCCCCGGTTATGTCCGGCAATGGCCACATTACCTTCCCAAATGCTGGTGTTTTCGAAATGCCCTACTCCATAGCGCAGGGCAGCATCATCGGTTCCTTGATAGATCTTCACATTCAATCCAATGGACGGGATCTTCAGAGATCCGATATAGCCCCCCGCATAGTACAAATCGGGTGTGACAAGAGTGAAGTTTCCCGTTACTCCTGCTCCACCGCTGCTAGTGTTGCCCGATATGGTAGGCGGTGCTACCACATTGGATGTACCTCCACCAGAAACGATCCCGCTGCCCCCAGGGGTCAGGTTCGGGGTCAGGGCCGTTCCGCTGCCAGGCAGATAGGATGCGGCGCTGCCAAAAGCCGGGGGAATCAGAGCGGCGTTTTTGCTCCGGTCCACATTGATCTGCGGCTTGTCCACATAAATCGTATGATCCGATGTGGGGCGAGCAAACATTCCCTCGGATGGCCCGCTGAATGTATAATCCGCCGCCAATGCCCACGGGCTCAGTGCAGCAGCTAATGCGCAGGCGACTGCAATCTGTCGTTTCATCATTTGATACCCTTCTTTCTTTTGTATTTCCGCCAGCCTGTGATCCCAGCTGCCGTGCCAGCTCCTCCGGCCAAAGCCGCCACCGGGATGCCGATCAACGCTCCATACGAGAGATTGCCTTTCTCCGTCTCCTGCTCCTTCACGGCAGAGAAGAGCGCCGTGTACAGGATGCTGTTGTTGGTCGTACGGCTCACATTGCCCACATAGTCGGCCGTCACCACATAGCCTTTCACATACCGGCTGGTTTTTGTGCCGGCATAGCTGGCTACCGCAGTATAGCGGGTGGCCACACTCTGACCGCTGACCTCATCAGCTGCTGCCGTTTGCCAGGATACATCCACCAGCTCCATAGTGCAGCCGTTTTCCTCCACCGTTTTGGGAATATAGGATGTATCGGCATCGGCCAGATTGGGATAGGTGCGGGTGGCTGTCACATTCTTGTTCCGCCTGCCATAACCCGAAGCTTCCACTTTGACACTGGCCGTATCCAGGGTCAATACACCCCTGTATCCATCCTCCCCGGCATACTCCAGAGTAGGAGCCAGATTCTTCAATACCGTCTCTGTATCCTTGGTGGAGGATTCCTGGGTGATCTGCTGGGTGTGTTCCTTGGTATCGGTTTCCCGCTGATCTTCGGCCAGAAGATCCAGGAACACATATTCCCGTCCTTCCTGCTCAAAGTTTTCTGTGGGGATCACCGACGGATCGGCACTGGCATCCAGCTGGTAAACCTTCTTCATGCGCCAAGCTGTATCATCCTCGCTATATACGATGTCAATAGGATACAGCGCAGGCTGGGGCGGAGTCTCCACTTGAGCTGTCTCTTCGTCCTGTGTTTCCGGTTCCGACTCAGCTGCTGCTCCCATCAACACCGGCGTACACATGACGCAAAACAACAGAGCTGCTGCAAGCCCCTGTCTGTGTTTCATCGTTTCTCATCTCCTTCTTTTGTTATCGTGTCTGCACCAGAGCCTTTGATTTCCCCTGCCCATGCTCGTTGGTTCCCATGGCCTGCCCGATCTTTTGGCGTACCGATTTTTGAATGTTCACTTCTCTGCTCACATTCTTTTCCATGCCACTGTACAACCAACTGATCGATGTTAAGCAGGAATTTCGTTCCTCTGTATTCCAAGGGGCGTTGTTCTGAGCCAAACGGCTCAGATCCGGCTCCGGACAAGGTAAACCGTACCGCTGGCACATCATCCAGCTTAGACATTCTGCATCTTGCTGAAAGATCTCGCGCCGATACCCTTCATCCATCTCCATATCCATCCTCGCTTGAAGAATCTCCCGGACTAAGCCGCGAAAGGCTTCTTCCGCACCAATACCCTGGGGGAGAAGAATCTCCTTCCTCTCTGGATCATATCGAATCTCCGAAGAGGAAGCTCCAGTATCGATCTTTACTTCTACTGGCGATAGTTCCAGTAATGTGCGCAACCCCATTTCCAGGCGCTGACCGCTCAACCGCTGTTCTGGTTCTGGAGGAATGCTTTCTTTTGCCCAAGTCTGCTTTGCGGCAAAGACCCATTCCATATTGGGATTTGTCCATCCATCGTGATCTCGCAGCCTGACCATACCTCGCTCCAGTGGGATTCCTTTTTCGCCGGGCTTTACAAAGCGGCCATGCTCATTCCACTCAGGCAATGTCCGAAACACTTGATCATCTGGCTCTTTCGCCATCAACCACAGTAGAGTATCAGCGGTATATTGAGGATGATGGGCCTGAAGCTGCAAAAAATGTAGATAGGCATCTGGCTCTTCACTTACCTTCTGGGTCATATCCACCACTGCGGCGGATATTTCATCTGTCGGCCATATCTCTTTCGGCTCTGCCATGTGTCCACCTTCTTATCGGGAGCGTGTGGGGGTCTTTATCCCTTTCATCACCTCATGTGCTTTTGTGGGGCCTTTTTCCCACTTACGCTCTGATGATTTTTTCAGGGCTTCCACCCGATCGCGCACCGAAGGACGCTTTCGCTCTTCATTCGTCCTCGTATTCATAGTGCTGCGCTCGTTGAAACTCCCGTACTCTTTGGATTCTTCCTTTGACAGAGTACGGGTCACAGCGTTTTTTCCCTCACTCTCCCTGGTGGGAGCCGGATACCCCAGGCGCTCGATGATCCGGTTGATCCGTCCGGCGTCTTCCGCTTTGGCGATAACCTCCACCCGGCCATCCTGGGTCTTGGAGTTTTTCACCATCACATAGGTGATGCCATAGTCTTTGGCCAACTTGTGAAAGGTTCGTTTGTCCCGCTCCAGAATCTGAAAGGGCACCAACTCTTTGCCCTGGCTCAACATTTTTTCCAACTTAATCTTACCTTTGGTCCTGGGCTGACTTTTAGCCAGTGCAATCGCAAAAAGAAGCAGTTTCATTGCTCCCTTTCCAGCGCCAATGGCTGCACGACCGAGTAGCTCAGCAGTTTTACCTGCTGCACTAAAAATCATTTGGACAACTTGTCCTTCTTCGGTCATAATCAATACCTCCTTTTCTGTTCTTTCTGCTTGTTCCGCTCCTGCTGTCTCTGCTGCTTTTGCACCAGACCGGCCTGGGCTTTTTCCCATGCAGCCATCACCCGAGGAATATCCTCCTGGATTCGTTTGCACAGGTTCCGCTCCAGCCGCAGCTTTTTCATGGCGGCATTGAACTGAGCAATCTTCTTATTGATTTCTTCCAGTTCTTCCTCCTTTCCATTCTTACGCAATCCATACAGCGGCCTGCGTTCATTCTGTAGCCGAAGAAGCTCTTGCTCTATCTGCTCCGCCCGGCCCGTAAGATCGCCTGCCGTCTCAATATGGTTTGACTGAATATATCTAAACTGCTGCTGGTAACGCTTCAGCCGGATCAGCTCTTCCCGCATGATATAGCTGGGACGGCGTACCCTCGGCTGCTGCGCCGACCGCAGCAGATATAAGTACTTGAAGTACAAGGCCATAAAACCTTTGACTTTCTTTTTCGGTATGTATTTGGTGCTGCCGCGCATTCGGATGCGGCGGGGTGGTTCCACTCGCGGTTTCACCGGTGGGCCTTTGTCCCTCTGACGGCGAATACGGGCGGCGATTTCTTCTTCCCCATATCCCTTTCCCAAGCTGGTGAGCCGAACGCCCCGCTTGCCCCCTGGGGACAAAAGCACAATGTATTTTCGCCGCTCACTCCGCTTGATGCGATATCCCTGCTTTTGCAGCAGCGTCCAGAAATCTTCCATGGTATAGGAATATCGGATCGCAGCGTCGATATCCTCCCGGATGGCACTGCGTAATGTGCCGGTTCCCTTTTGCTCGGCTTCCCACTCAGGATACTGTTTGCCTTTCGCCTTGGGCTTGATAACCGATAAGCCATGTTCCTGGCACAACCGATCGGATTCTGCCCGCAGCATTTGAAAATAGCTTTTCTGGTTGGAGTGATACTTTTTCCCATCCACAAAGGACACGGAATTGATGGCGATGTGATTATGATAATGATGCTTGTTCAGATGGGTGGCCACCACTGCCTCATACCGATCCCCAAAGAGCTTTTGAGCAAATTCCATTCCGATGGTATGAGCCTGTTCTGGCGTTACCTCTCCCGGTTTGAAGGATTGGATGATGTGGTATCCCTGCACGCCATCTTCCTTTCCCCATTTCCTTTTTGTGGATACCATTACTTCATAAGCATTATCCACATTTTTGCAGTTGATACAACTTTCATACAACCGCATTTCGGTCTTTTCTGGATCGGCTGCATAATCCACCAGCTTGTCCAAACAGGTCTTTTCTTCGTTGGCCGCATAAGTCACTGTCTTATCCAGCCGCTGCCGGATGGCAAAGATCTTTGTATATCCCACAGCATCCCTCCTTCCAGCTGATCTTTCCTAAAGTTCTTTGATAGCCTGCCACAACTCGTCCTGCATCTTTTTGATCTCTTCGATATCTTCCGATCGAATGAATTTGGAACTGTTGGCCACCTTGGCGATCTGGTTGATGTTGTTTCCCATGGCAGACATCTGCCGCAGCAGCGCTGCCAGATTTTCCGGCGGGCGGGGGCGAATCTCCTGTCCCCGAATCGCCGCTCGAAGCAATCCGGAAATCGTCATTCCAGACAATGACGCCTGTTTTTTTAAGTGCTCATATTCCTTCGGCGTCATCCAAAAAAGCACGGCCTTCTCCCGTTTCCGCATGGTTCATTACTCTCCTTTCCACCCTGCGGCGATTGGGGGTATTAGGGGGTATCCCCTTAACAAGCCGCATTTGTGTATATACAAATGCTATGCTTGCAAAGACACCGCAGCACGCTGCGGTGTCTTTCGCCCTCCGGGCGTTTCCCTAATCTTTCTTCCTTATTCCTCCGTGATTTCTTCCTTTCTCCGGGGTTCTGAAAGGTCGCTTCGCTGATTGGAATCAACTCCGCCCGAAAAGAAAAATCCTTCATCTGCTTCCCACCTTGGTTCATCTTCAAATGCGATGATCTTCTTCCCATAGTCGGCCAGACAATCCATATCCAGCCCGTTGTAAAACCACCCATGCCGGAAGATTCTCCACTCTCCTTTCCGAGCTTTCCCGTCCGGATCAAGCCAGGCCATAAAGACCAAAGAGGGCTTTCTTAAAAAGGTCATTTCTTCCAGTTTCTCTCTGCTGATAGGGCGTTGGGAAAATGATCTTTTTCCGCTTTCCAAATATCCAGTTCCACCCATTTTCCCCAGAAGTTGATCTTGCGATTTTTGCCATTGGTAGACTCGCTCAATTTCTCGATCCAGGTCTAATTTTTGGCCACCGCATTCCAGAAAATCAGAAATGTAATACCGCCACTCCTCTTCCAGTTCTTCCCTCCATTCTTCATCTTCGATCTCCGTTTGAAGTTCTCTCCAAACAGCCAAAAACCGATCAACAGGTATTCCATTTTCTGTTAGATACTTCAACAGCGAATCTGACCAATACAAAGTACTCCGCTCTATCCAATCTTCTGCCTTCATCCGCTCATCGCTTCCGTTGCTATACGGCCCATGGGTCAGATCATTGATGAAGGATTCGATCAGCTCACCAGCCGTCATGCTTTTTTGTCCAGCCAGCTCTCCCAGCCGTTGAATGGATCCCTGATCCAAGCGAAGGGTTAATTGACCTGCTATTCTCCGATCCATTTCTATTCCCCTTTTTCCAGAGAATCTTCGACATTTTTTTCCGGTCGACAAAGTATACCTCATTGGCGACTACTTCCACCGATTTGCGCTTGTTGCCCTGCTTATCTTCCCAGGTACGGGTCTGGATTCTTCCGCAAACGGCCATTTGCATTCCTTTACAAAACCATTTGCACACGAGCTCTGCGGTGTTCCTCCAGGCCACAATGTCGATAAAATCAGCTTGCTGATCCTGGCCAAATGTGCGATTAACGGCCAATGTGAAGGATGTGACCGGAGTGTTTTCCGGAGTATGTTTCAACTCGGGATCAGCAGTAAGCCGCCCCATCAGAATCGCTTTATTCAGCATTTTCTTCCCTTCTTTCCATGATTTTTTCATAGCAATACAGCGTGGCCATAACATCACCCAGGCTGTTGTGGTAATCCATCGTGGGGATATAACCAAAATAGTCGGCACAGGTAGACAGTTTTTGAAACTTGTAAGTCTCATTTTTGCTGTCCCACTGCCCAAAGATAGGGGCAAACGCCAGCATCACATCATAGACTCTTGAGACCGGCGGCTCTCCTTTCAGAGCTGGCCACAGAAACTCCAGATCAAAACTGGTATTGTAACCAATCACCAGCTCAGCCGCCCGGAAGATGCCCCTAAGCCGAGGGGCCACCTCATGGAGATATGGGGCATCCTGCACCGTATCTGGAGTAATGTGGTTGATCCTTTGGGCATCGGGCCATTGAGTTTTCAAATAGGGCCGAATATAGCTATTGAACAGAAGATTGCCATCCAGATCCACAATGGACACTTGCAAAATTTCATCGTTCTCACAATCCAGTCCTGTTGTTTCCGTATCGATCACGATCCCTTTCAACGGAAGACAAACGCTCCACTGCCCTTGGACAGATTCCCAGCCCTTTTCCATTTGCTTTTCCTGCTTACTTCTCATCGTTCCATCCCCTTTCCTGGCTGTCCGCGGGTCTTCACCTTACCACGCAGCCCCTTTATTTTTTGCAGCAGCTCATTGTAATCCTTCCCATCTCTGGGCGGATTGTCTACTACTTCATACCGTCTCTCATACCGTTCTCCCAGCTGATGGCGGATCTCCTGAGCAGCAGCCCGGCCTGGTCCGTCGTTATCAAGGCACAGTATGATTTTTTTGATTTGGTCGTTGGTTTTCAGATAGTGCTCCAAAGCCACGGGGAATTTTGTCATCTTTTCCTTTTCTCCCACATGGATTCCACCTAGTGATAAAGTGCTGGCCTGACGCCAATCTTTTCCCTCGCCTTTGATAAGGGTGAGATAAGAGAGAGCATCAATGGCGCTCTCAAAGACGCACACTGTACCTCGTTCTTGGCCCTGTCGGGGCACCATGAATCCAAACCGCTTATCACTTCCTGGAGCTTCCCCTACAAAGGCGCTGCTGGTGAGTGTGCCACGGAGCATGGCATACTTCGGTGTTTGGCCATCGAACCCCAGGAATACGCAGTTATGGTGTTTGGCATCCTCATACAACTGCCCGGCTTTGATGCAGTGGTTGATGATCGCTGGATCGATGCCCCGACTGCCGCTGAGATAAGCAAAGACACGCCGGTTATTGGCGTGTCTTGGGGGAAGCTGTATCAACTTGATAGCTTCTTCTTTTTGCTTTGCAATCTTTTCATGGACAGAGGGCCTGGGCGCTCCGGCCAGGATCTCCACCGCCTGGCGAAGCTCCACCCCCTTAACCTTTGTCAGATAATCCAGAGCGCTGCGTCCTCCGATCCCTTGGCTCCACCAGTACCATTTGCCATTGGAGATCTTCAAACTGTCATGGGTGCGGGTGCAGTATGTATTGCCACTGAAATGCACCAGCTCATCTGGCTCATACCGGCGCAAATAAGTCAGCAAATCCATCTCCCGTGCTTTTGCAACTTCGTCCTTCGTCATTGCGCTCCCCCTTTCTTTTCTGGCATAGAAAAAGCCTGTCTCCAAAAGGGAAACAGGCGGCGATAATCACGCTGGGCTTCCATTTCGCATTCGCAAATCAACTTCAAAAACGATTCCCCTCTGTCTCTTCCTCGCTGCGCTTTTTGCAGCACCACAATGTAATCATGGCGAAAAATAGGCGGGATGGAAATGATGCAATACCCATTCCGCACCAGAATCAGGTTCATCAATAGCCGGGCCGTGCGGCCATTCCCGTCCACAAAAGGGTGAATATCCACCAGCTTTCGATGGGCCAGCGCAGCCAGCTCCACCGGATGGATCTTCGTTTCTTTTCGGGCAAACTCTTCCAAAAACGCATCCATTTGCTTGGGCACATCTTCCGGAGATGGCGGCACATAATCAGTCCCGGTGATAATCACCTGTTCATCCCGGTATTTTCCCGCCTTCTCTGCGTCAATGCCACTGTAAAACAGTTGATGCAGGCGGCAGATTGCTTGCTGTGTGAAGATCGTCTCTGCTGAACGAGCCAAGGAGAGCATATAGTCATAGGCCTTTCCGTGGCCGGTGGCTTCAAAACAATCTCGGATGGGCTTACCGCCTACGGTAAGCCCATCCTCCAGCAGAACTTTTGTCTCCGTCAGTGTGAGGGAGTTACCCTCCAGCGCATTGGATGTATAGGTCAATCCAATTTTGAAGTATTCATCCAGCTCCTTAATTTCCCGTTCTGTCAGGGGGCGGCGCTGTTTAATCTCCTTCTGACGCTGGTCAATTTGTCGCAGCAGCTTTTCTTTATCCATGGGCATTCCCTCCTTTGAAGTTTATATTATGCCACGAAAACAACTAGGTTTCATCCTTCGGGATGCCCTGTTTTGCGCTCCAATCTTTCAGCAGATGCAGAATCACATCCTCCATCTGCTTAGGGGTATAATCTTGCGGAAAATACTCACCCAGGCTGGTTTCTTTTAAAACCACTTTCTTCTCCTTGGCCTTTTTGGCCATGATCTGCCGGAGCACAGCTTCTGTCAGCTCCCCGGCTTCACTCAGCCGTTTCAGCTGCTGCGCCTGATCCACGCTGGGGGACACCTGCTCCTGTGCCATCACCATCTCCAGCATCACTTGTTCCTTCTCGGTAAGTTTGTGCAAATAATCCGCCGCTGGAATAAATCCCAGCTTCTTTTCATCCACACGATCCAGCAGCGCCGGGATCAGATGTGTCAGGCGAATATAGCGTTGGACGGTGCTCACATTTTCCTGCACCTGCTCCGCCAAAAGTTCCACGGACAGCTTACCCATCAAATTCTCTTCAATTTGAAGAGAATTTTCTGACGAGCCATTTCTGAAATTCTCTTCATTTTGAAGAGAATTTTTAGAGGGTCTTCCAGCAGTACGCCGCATGCCATCCATCCAAAGGGCGTAGGCTCTGGCCCGCTCGCTGGGAAGAAGATCTTCTCGGGTGATGTTGTAATCGCTGATAAGCACATCTGCCGTGGCATCGTCATATTCCCGCACAATCACTGGGCGATCCGGAAGTCCCAGCTTCCTCGCACAGTAATCCCGCCGGTGTCCGGCTATGATCTCGTATCCTCCCTCTGTGCGAGGACGAACGATCATCGGCTCGGCAATACCCACCCTCTGGATGCTGTCCATCAGCTGCACCAGATCAGCGGTCGCCCGATCCACCTGATAAGGCTCCCGGGGATAGGGGTGCACCAGTTCTGCCGGAACGATCTGCACCTTCTCCAGCTTGTCTGTCTGGCGCTCCTCATCCGTCTTGAAAAGGTCTTCCACACTGGTCAGCCGAATATTCGGCATTTTACTCATGGAGCAGCACCTCCCTGGCCAGCTGCTGATAGGCTGCCGCCGCCTTGCTTTGCGGATCATATCGATAGATGCTCTGGCTGGATGCGCTCATTTCTGCCAGCCGGGTAGCAAACGGGATCTCCGTGGTCAACACCAGATTTTTGTATGTATCCCGCAGCACTCCGCTCATGTCCTTGCACAACCGGGTGCGCCGATCCACCATGGTCACCAAGATCCCCAGCACATCCAGGCCAGGATTGAGCTGGCGCTTTACCCGGAACACACTGCGCAGCAGCTGTTCCAACCCTTTGGCCGGAAGGTACTGTGCCTGTACCGGGATGATCACACGATCTGCTGCGGCCAATGCGTTGATCGTCATCATCCCCAAGGAGGGCATACAGTCGATCAAGATGTAATCATAGGCATCAGCCAATGTCTCCAGATAACGCCGCAGCAAGGTCTCCCTGCTCAGCTGATTCATCATTGACACTTCCGCCGCCGACAGGTCAATGTTGGCGGGCATCAGCTCCACTCCTTCTTCGTGAAGCAGCACCCCCTCCTTGAAGGCGATGGGTGTGTCGGTCATCACCTTTTCCAGCATAGTGGACAAGGTGATCTCCAGCTCATCCGGCTGCCAACCCAGCATCTGGGTCAAATTTCCCTGGGCGTCGGCATCCACCAGCAGCACCTTCTTGCCCTCTCTTACCAGCCCGATTCCCAGGTTGGCCGCCGTGGTGCTTTTGCCAACTCCACCTTTCTGATTTGCAAATGCGATGATCTTCATCTCTCTTTTCCTCCTTGCCGAAAAGAAGAAGGGGGCCCGCCTTTGGGGGCGGCCCCGCTCTCCTATACTTAGTCTCTTTTAATTTACCTGTTAGTATATTTCTTTTTCGGGTAGTATATATATTATATTTTAATAATATACTCAGTCTTATTCTATCAGTCTTATTACATTTCGATTTTCGAAATTCTAGGATTTCGATTTTCGAAATTTTCAAACACTAAAGTTTCGAAAACCGAAATTCAGGAGAAAGCACTTTCCCATTTTCTTTTTCGGAAAGTGTTTCATTCCCAATGGCTGCAAAATTTTTCACATAGATCCGCTGCGGCTTACCCTGGCCCTGGCGCTTTTTTTCGATCAGGCCGATCCCCCGCTTACTGTCCAGCTCGCTGAGCATTCGGACAGTCTTTTCGCTTTTGCAGTGCATCTTCTCCATGATCTCTTCCACCGGAAAGTAGATATACACCCGGTTTTCATCATCTATCCAACCATTTTCAACTGACAGCTGCATACGATCCAGCAGCAAGCCATACAAGAGTTTTGCATCAGTGGACAAGCCTTGGAAGCGATCATCGACAATCAGCAACTTAGGTATGCGATAGAATGCATATTGCAGCCCTTCCAGGCCGTAGTAATACGGCAGATCTACCGTCCCCATATCGCTCCTCCTTTCTCTTTCATTTCCTCGGGATGGATGGCCGGTGGCACGGCTCCACGGGTCTCTCCCCCTCCGGCATCCGCCGGAGCCTTGCCCATGGCCTGCGGCGCTCAGCGCTCGGACTATGGCTGCAAGGGAGTATCATTGTCCTGGCTGGAGGTCATGGCCGATCAGGTGCCGCCCTGATCCTGCGGCCTGGTAATCATCGCTCGTCCTCCATCTTTTTTCGGGGGGTCTTGGCGTACCAGCCGCCGGGCTCAGCCCAAGTGGAATGTATCTATCCCGCTTTATTCACTTGTCAAGGTACTTTGGCATATCAGCCAGCAAAACCTCCTACATGAGGGGGCTTTGCTCGGTGATATTGGGTGGTCAAGTGGCCCATTTCCTGTATTTTGGGCGCACTTGACCAAGCGACCCATCCTTTGGCCCGCTTTTGAACTAAAATAGGTGTCTATTTACCTGGATCTATTTGGCTCCGCTTTTCCTTCCATCCAGCGGATAAATGCTCTGCGAGGGATTCTCGTGCGAGTACCTTGCACATTTACCGGGAAGCCCAGAGCGGCAGGATTCTGTCTGGCTTGCAGGCGTATGTAATGAGGATCGCAGCCAATCACCTGAGCCACGATTGCTGGAGAAAGACATTCTTTTTTCATAGCCTTGATATCATCAAGAGTCACGCTTCACACCCCGTTCTTCCAATGTGCTTATAATTGCCAATCTTTCTTTTTGTCCTGCTTATTGGACATTTGATGTGATATTCTCTGATTGTGACGGCAATTCCAAAATGATCTGTATTGCATTGATAATTTTGAGAGGCTTGCGCTGGCCTGTAAAAATTTTGTACATATAGCTGTCATCAACATACAGTCCTGTATGCAGTCTTATCTGATCCTCAAGCCATTTTTGACTTTTTCCTTGCCGGAGCAATTCCATTTTTACAGACAAACCAAAAGCTGTATATTTGCATGATTTCACTAACTTCCCTCCTCCCTCTATCCTCATTCCTCATCTTGACAAGTACGGATTCTTGTACTATATTGTTTGTGCTGATCCACAATGTTTGTACCGTTTTCCGTGCTTTCTATGTGTTCATATTAGCACCGCTTTCGGTACAAGTCAATACAATTGTATTGTTTTCTGTACTTTTTACTTTTTGCACAAAAAGGCGGGTCAAACATGAACGAAATGTATGAAAGAATTTTAACTCTTTGCCAGCAGCGAAATATAAAACCTGGGCGTTTGTGCGCCGATACTGGATTAAGTCGTGGTTTGATGACCGATTTAAAAATGGGAAGAACGCGGGAACTATCTGCAAAAAATACCAAAATCATCGCAGATTATTTTGGTGTCACGACCGACTATCTTCTTAACGGCATAGAAAAAGCGCCCCCCTCAAGGGATGAGCGCGAGCATGAGTGGGAGCCGGATGATGAACAGTTGAAAGTTGCGTATTTCCGTGGTGCTGATCCCTCGCTTACCAAAGAAGATCTTGATGCCATGTGGGAAGATGCGAAGAATTTTCGTGATTTTATCCTAGAGAAAAAAAGGAGGGAAAAGCATGGAGAATGAATCATGCAATCTATATCTGGAAGCATCTGCATCTGGAATAGAGGTTGCCTGGTTCCCTTTGTCCGTAGAGCCATCTATGGCCATCCAATTTAAGGACACCTACGCTATCGCACTTGATCTTAGTAAAATCAGTTCCAGTGCCGAAGCCAATACGCTCCTGGCCCACGAGTTAGGGCATTGCAAAACCGGTAGTTTTTACAATCCCTATGCCAAACTGGACATTCGGGCAAAACATGAAAACAAGGCTGACAAGTGGGCGATTACACACTTGATCCCCTTTGCAAAACTTCGCTCAGCCATTTCGGCTGGTTGTACTGAGTTATGGTCATTGGCCGAATATTTTGAAGTAACAGAGGAATTTATGGCCAAAGCGATCCATTGGTATGCTAATGGAAATTTGGCACATACAAAAAAAAGCCGCCCAGCTTTAAAAAACTGGGCGGCTGTATATTCTCATTATGCAATTTAATCTATCGCAAAAAGGAGGGAAATTGGTGCGTTGTCGAAAATGCCACGCAAAAATACCAGACGAATCAAATTTTTGTCTGGTGTGTGGAGCAAAGCAAAAAGTGACACAAAATACCAAAGGCCGAGGAAACGGCACTGGGTCAGTTTACAAACGGGGCCGCACCTGGACAGCGGTGCGTGTGCTGGGATACACGACTGATGAAAACGGAAAAATACACAAAACCACCCGTAGTAAAAGTGGCTTTAAAACCAAAAAAGAAGCCTTGGAATACCTGCCCCAGCTAACCAGCAAAGTCCGAAAAAAGATGCTTAACTGGGCAGCCATGTACGATGCCCGGAAGCCTACTCACCGGGCCGGAAAGAGCACCATGGACTGCTATGCTGCGGCAGAAAAGTATTTCCGCCCGATCTGGCCCATGGCGTTCGACCAGATCGACATTGATGATCTGCAGGAATGTATCGATGACTGTCCCAAAGGCAAGCGTACCCGAGAGAATATGAAGGCCCTGGCCGGGCTGCTCTACAAATATGCCATACCTCGCCACATGGCATCTCTGAATCTTGGGCAATATCTGATTGTCGGCGGCGGTGAAACAGCAGACAGAGCCGCTCTGCCGGATGATGCCGTCGAAGCGATCCGTACAGCTGTAGGCTCCGTTCCTTTTGCAGATTATGTTCTTTGCCAGTGCTACCTGGGCTTCCGCCCCTCCGAGCTGCTGGCCCTGGATGCGAAAAATTACAATCGACAAGAGCGAGCTTTTGTAGGTGGTTCCAAGACGGACGCTGGCCGGGATCGGGTGGTGACGGTATCTCCACGGATACAGCCTATCGTCGATCGACTGGTTCAAGATAAAACCAGTGGCCCTGTGTTTTGCGGGCCCGATAGCAGCCCTATGTCGCTAGTACAATACCGGGATGAATTTTATCGCGTGTTGGACGCTTGCGGCGTAGAAAACCCCATGGAGGGGCCGGAAGGGGCACAACGGCACAGATATACGCCGCATTCCTGCCGCCACACTTTTGCTACCCTGATGAAAAGAGCACCGGGGGCTGACAAAGACAAGCTGGAGCTGATCGGACATACCAGCAATGAAATGCTGCGGCATTATCAAGATGTGTCTTTTGAAGATCTTCGCAAAATCACGGATGCACTATAAAAAACGATTGCAGTCTATTGCTTACAAATTGCTTTATCGGGCATCACGAAAAAAGCCTTACAACAAGAAAAAGGGCTTGAAACCTTTAGTTTCAAGCCCTTTTTCTTTCATTCACTTGGTCCGAGTGAGAGGAGTCGAACCTCCGGCCTCTTGAACCCCATTCAAGCGCGCTACCAAACTGCGCCACACCCGGGTGCAAGAAAAATACTACCACAGTGTCCCCCATTTGGCAAGTGTTTTTTTCAAATTTTTTAAAAAAATTTGATTTTAACCATTTTCTCCCTCTCCCGATTGTGTACCTGTACCCTCCAGCAGCTTTTCCACCGAAGTATGCAGGCCGCCGGCAATCTTGGCCAGAGTGGAGATGGTGGGGTTGTTTTTATCGCTTCCCCTTTCGATGTTTCCCAAATGGGCAGCGCCCATGCCCGACAGAAAGGCCAGCTTTTCCTGACTGTATCCCAACGCCTCCCGACGAGCTTTGATATTCTGCCCCAGACGCTGCTTTGTCCGTTCCAGCTCCTCTTCCTGCCGTTTCAGCACTTCGGCCAGTTCCTTGGTCTGTCCCATTCTATCCTTTCCTCTCTGTCTCTACGAAAATTGCCAGCTGTGTATCCACCATTATTATAAAATGTCCCCCGTTCCTGCGCCAGAATATCTATGACCGGTTAAAAACAACAGGCCTTTTTTCGCCTGTCACAAAGTCCGGGGAATATTTTCCCATTCCATCGACACACTAACACAGGGTGATATCACGATGTTGGTTCCTTTTTTCCGCACCATTCTTCTTTACATCTTCATCATTGCAGCCTTTCGGCTGATGGGCAAACGGCAGGTGGCCGAAATGCAGGCCACCGAGTTTGTCATAACCATTCTGATCTCTGCCGTGGCCTCGGTGCCCATGCAGGATCTGAACATTCCTCTGCTCCATGGCCTGGTGCCCATTCTGACCCTGATCGCCGCCGAGATCTTCCTGTCGGTGCTGTCCATGCGCAGTCAGAAACTGCGGCGGCTGCTCAGCGGACGGCCGGTGCAGATCATCCGTAACGGCGTTCCGGACCAGCAGGCCCTGCGCAAAGTGCGCATGACCCTAGACGATGTGTTCGAGACCCTGCGGCTCAAAGATGTATTCGATCTGCGTTCCATCCAATTTGCTCAGGTGGAGACAAACGGCCAGGTGAGCCTGCTGCTCTTTCCCGGCGCACAGGCGGTGACTCTGGACACTTTGGGAAAAGCCCCCAAATCTTCCCCACCCATGGAACTGATCGTCTCGGACGGCGTTCTCTGCCGGGAAAACCTGCAGGCCATCGGCCGGGATGAGGCCTGGCTGGATTCCATCCTAAAAGCCAATCTGCTCTCCAGCCTGAAGCAGGTGTTTCTCCTGTGCGCCGATCGCAGCGGCAACATCCTTCTTTTCCGAAAGGAGGGAAAATAGCCATGGCCCGCACCTATATTGCCGCATTCCTGTTGCTGATCACTCTCACCGGTGCTTTTTTCGCCCACAGATACACCAGGAGCCTCTCTTCCTCCTTGGCGGAAGAAGTACCCCTGTGGGCCGAAGAGGCCCGCAGCGGCGCTCTGGACGCCCTGGAAAGCCGATATCAGCGCCTGTCCCCTCTCCTGTCCACCTTTTATGTTCATTCCTCCATCGAGGAAATCGGCCAGGTGCTGGAGGAATGTCAGGGCTGCCTGGAAGTGGAGAAGGATCGAGAGTACCATCAAAAGGCCCGGCTGCTTCGGTACCTGCTGCTGCGCCTGCCCTCCAGTGACGACCCCACCTGGGAAAACATCCTGTGACCCATGTCAGCAAAAAGCCGCCCAAACACCATGTTGTGTCAGGCGGCTTTTTGTTGTCATTGAGGCTTGGTATGGATCAGCTTGCTCAGCTCCTCCATAAAGGTGCCGATGTCCTTGAACTGCCGGTATACCGAAGCAAAGCGCACATAGGCCACTTCGTCCACCTGCTTCAGCTGTTCCATCACCAGTTCACCGATCTGTTCGGATTTGATCTCCCTCTCCAGGGAATTGGAGAGCTTCTGCTCGATCTCATCGCAGATTTCTTCCAAAGCGGACATGGTCACCGGCCGTTTCTCACAGGCCTTCACCAAACCGCTAAGCATTTTGCTGCGGCTGAAAGCCTGACGGGAACCGTCTTTCTTGATGACCACCAGCGGTACGCTCTCCACCGTTTCATAGGTGGTGAACCGCCGGCCGCAGGACAAACACTCCCGCCTGCGGCGGATGCAGCTGCCCTCATCGGTGGGTCGGGAATCCACCACTTTACTCTCCAAATATCCGCAATACGGGCACTTCATGCCATTTCCTCCCCCGCAGTTTTCCTTCCGGTCATTTTGGTTTGGGGCTATTGTACCACAAAGAAACCAGGGGGAGCAAGAGTTTCCCGGCGGTCGCCTGGCGCCGGGGGATCTTTTCTCCTTTTTCATTGTCCCACAGTTTTTCGACAAATTAAACCCCTTTTTCGTCGCAACTTTCGACATCATTCGACAAAATATGAAATTTCTGGAATATGCAACCATAAAGATCCCCGTCTTGTAAAAAGACGGGGATCTGAAACAGGCTTATTTCGCTTTTTTCTGATGCTTCTTCAGCAGGGCCCACAGAGGAGCGGCCACGAAGATGGAAGAATAAGCGCCGCTGACAATGCCAACGGTGATGGGAATGGCGAAATTCACCAGAGAGGAAACACCGGTAAAGATGATGAGCACGATGGTAAACAGCGTGGTCAGTGTGGTGTTGATATTCCGGGTAAAGCTCTGGCGCACACTCTTGTCCACAATGGCGTCATAGCTTTCCCGACGGGACAGCTTCTGATTTTCGCGAATGCGGTCAAAGGTGATGATACTGGCGTTGATGGAATAGCCGAAGATGGTAAGGGCTGCGGCGATGAAGTTCATATTCACCGGCAGCTGGAAGATCACATAGGCGCTGATCATCACCAGCACATCGTGAATCAGGCAGATCACAGCGGCAAAACCGGACTTGAAGTCAAAACGGATGGTGATATACAGCAGCATCAGCAGAGCAGCCACCAGAGAGGACTTGACGGCCGCGGCCTGCATATCCTTGCCCACGGCCGGGCTGACATTCTGCACATCCTGCCGGGCATCGTCCTCCAGAGAGAAGGTGGTCTTCATGGCCTCATGGAGCTTTTCCCGATCCTCGGAAGAAAGGTTCTTGGTTTTGATGAGCACCTGGGTGCCATCGCCAGTGGGCACGGCGGAAACCGTCTTGCCCGCCACATCGGCCACAGAGTCCTCCACCTTGTCGATCACATCGGGAGTAACCTCTTCGTTCAGCTGATAGGTGAAGGATGTACCGCCGGCAAAATCGATATCCAGATTAAACAGATTGACGCCAAAGGGAGCCGCCAGCAAAGCCACAAGACCTGCGGCAACGAGCAGCACCGAAAGGATGGCGCAATATTTGAAGTTTTTTGTAGCACTGAATGTCTTCAGCATTACGCATCCCTCCCTTCACGAGCACCGTACAGCCGGATGTTGGTCACTTTCATACCTACCAGGCTGTTGAGCAGCATCCGTGTCACAGTCAGAGCAGTGAACATGGACAGGATAATGCCCAGGCCCAGGGTGATGGCAAAGCCCACGATGGTGCCCTTGCCGAAGAAATAGAGCACGGCCGCAGCGATAAAGGTGGTGATATTACTGTCCAAAATGGCGGAGAACGCCCGATGGAAACCGGAATCGATGGCCGAACGGATGGTCTTGCCCGCCCGCAGTTCTTCCTTGATTCTTTCAAAGATAACCACATTGGCGTCCACGGCCATGCCGATGGACAGGATGATACCGGCGATGCCGGGCAGAGACAGGTTGACCCTGAAGATCACCAGCACCAGTCCCTCCAGCACACAGTAGAACAGCAGAGCCACACAGGAGACGATGCCGGGCAGACGATACACCGCGATCATGAAGATCATCACAAGCAGCACACCGATGACGCCGGCCTTGATGCTGCTGGTCAGAGCAGTCATACCCAGCTGAGCGCCCACGCTGCGCATCTCCACCTGCTCCAGGCCAAAGGGCAGCTGGCCCAGGGCGATGTTATTGGCCAGGAGGCCTGCTTCCTCTGCGGTGAAGCCGCCGGTGATCATCACTTCCTTGCTGGTGATGCCGGTTTCTGCATACTGGCTGCTCACAGCAGGGCTGCTGATGGTCTGGCCGTCCATGACGATATTGATGTGGTTCTTGCCTTCCGACTCAGCCGCGGCCGCTTTCTTTGTGGCCTCGGTAAAGATCTCCAGACCTTCGTCGGTGAGCTCCAGAGAGACATAATTCTGCTTGACACCGGTGCTGTCGATGGCGCCGTATTCGGCGGTGGCATCGGCCACCTGGTTGCCTTCCAGGATCACATTGCCGTCGTCATCCAGGAACTGCAGCTGAGCGGTAGAGCCCAGAGTCTGCACAGCTTCTTCGGGATCGCTGATGGAGG
>OGZI01001646.1_pt1 | contig 21262 bp, 17 predicted proteins | sample 1576711 | NCBI WGS metagenome assembly OGZI01 (sample SAMEA3541482, study PRJEB24748) | human gut metagenome | biome: human gut; feature: human-associated habitat; material: faeces | place: China | collected 2012
CTATATCACTGTAGACATAGCATGCCTTTGCATGCTATTTTGCGTGTATTGATAGTAAAAAAGATTACTGAAAAGATGACATTAGATCGAAAGGTTAGCCGTAATGAACAGTTGATGATTGAGGTTTTAGAATCATCGAGTGAACCGTTGAATTTGAATGAGATAGTTGAGGAAATAAACAAGCTGGATAAAAATTGTCTTACAGGTAAAAGTCCAAGTAAGTCTCTTTATTCTATAATTTACAGACGTGAAAAAAGAAGAACATTAAATAATGAAGAGCCTATGTTTATCGTAAATACTCGAGGTGGTGCTAAATATTATTCAATAAAAAAGGTCAATTGAAATGAAAGTTCCTCATGTTGTTCCATATCAGGGTAGTAAAAGGAAAATAGCTGAGGATATTTTAATGAATATCCCCAAAAAAATACAAGGAAGGCTTTTTGAACCTTTTTCAGGATCTGCGGCAATAACTCTTTCCGCTGCTGCAAAGAATTTAGCTGATGGGTATGTTGTTGGTGACAAATACGAACCTTTAATTAATCTTTGGCGGAAGGTTGTTAATAATCCAGATGATGCTGCTAGAGAATATAAAGCTTTATGGGATTCTCAATTAGTTGACCCTAAGTCTTTTTTTGCTGAGTGTCGGAGTCAGTTTAATGTTGATAATGATCCAGTTAAATTTCTTTACCTAGTAGCTAGGTGTGTGAAAAACGCAATAAGATTCAATTCTCAAGGTGAGTTTAATCAATCCCCTGATAATAGAAGGCTAGGAACTAATCCTGACCGTATGCGTAAAGAAATGTTTTGTGCTTCTGAACTATTACACAGTAAAGTGGATTTCAGAGTTGGTGATTTTATGGATATATTAAAAGACGCCACCTCTGATGATGTTGTTTACATGGATCCACCTTGGCAAGGGACTAGTAATAAAAAAGATCCAAGGTACGCTTATTTGTTAGATATTGAACGCCTAACTAGAGGTCTTGAAGATCTAAACTCGAGAAGCATACCATATTTATTATCCTTTGATGGTGCGTGTGGAGATAGGTCTTATGGTAATGAATTGCCTGACCATTTGAATCTTATAAAGATAGATATTCATGCTGGCAGATCAAGTCAGGCAACCCTTTTAGGTAGGGATGATATTACAATAGAATCACTATACTTATCACCAGCATTAGTTGAATCAAGTAGTTATGAATCTATGCATAAAAGATATGCTTAATTCTCATATCTATTTTTTATTATATCCTTAATGATATCTTGAGGGGAGCTTTTTAATTCTATGCTTTCCTCAATTACTTTATCAAAATATGTAACATCCGCGCCTTCCCATGTGACATTGATACTTCTGTCATCCGGCGAGCTGGGCCTTGCGGACAAGCTGGCTGAAAACGGCATGAAGTCCCGGGGCGGGCAGGAAGTACGCTTCGTGGGCCTGCCTGTGGACAAGGCCATGCTGACGGATCTGCACGGCCTCCCCTCTGCCGGTGCTGTAGTGAACCGCCTCAAGGAATTGTCGGAACAGCACTACGGCCATGCCGGAAGGGCCTTCCTGCACTACCTGATCCGGGAGATGCCCACGCTGATGGAACAGCTCCGCCCCTCGCTTGATTCCCTGGTGGGTCGCTTTTGCCCTGCCGATGCCGACGGGCAGGTGCGGCGTGTGGCCCAGCGCTTCGCCCTCTGCGCCGTGGCAGGAGAGGTGGCACGGCAGGCTGCTGTCCTGCCCGACTGTTTCCAGGCTGTGACCTGCGCCGAACATTGCTTCACGGACTGGCTGGCCGCCCGCGGCGGGGCCGGCGCTTCGGAAGATGCGGCCATCCTTGCCGCGGTGCGCCTGTTCATCGAGCAGCACGGGGCAAGCCGCTTCCAGGACATGGACACCAACGCCACCACCTGCATAGGCCGGGTGGGCTTTAGGCAAAAGGGAACGGACGGGAGGACGGAATACCTGATCCTGCCGGAATCCTTCGGGGCCGAGGTGGTCAAAGGATACTCCGTGCGCAGGGCAGCGCGTGTGCTGGCGGATGCCGGATGGTTACGTCGTTCCGATGACAAGTCTTCTGCCGTAAGGACGCTTCCCGAATTGGGCAAGAAACGCGTTTACGTTGTGGTGTTCCCTGATGAATGCTTTTAGCCCTGTACGCCCATATCAAAAAAACGTGTTCTTCGTGTTCGTTGTGTTCCCTCCTTACAGCCACAAGGGTTTGCGGGGAACACACGAAAAAAAGTTTTCGTGTTCCGGGAACACAAAGGTGTTCCCGCCCAAACGAGGTACACGGGAACACGAAGGACACAAACGTATTTTGGTCGTGTTCCAGCCGAAAAGCCTTGTCTGCCAACGCTCGAAACACGAGAACACGAAGAACACCACGAAACGGATAGCAAGGTGACGGAAAGGGGGAATCATGCTTGATCTTCGTCACCTTCAACAGACTACCACGACGGGGCATCCCCATCCGTGGCCGGTACTGCACGAGCTGAACGAAACATTCAAGGTGGGGGCCCTGCCTGCCGATGATGGGAGCGGACTGGTACTGTGGCCGGCACCGGGCCTGCTGCGATCTGAAAAGGAGGCAGCCCTGCGCTATGCCCGGGACAATCTGGAAGCCCTGCTGCATGATCTGGATCTGGAGCATCTGCCCCGGCAAGTGTGGCTGGCTGTGCCCGTCAACGCACCGTCCAAAGGAGGGCGGCCCCGCATCCTGCCGGACTGCCCGGAATGCGGCGGCAAACTGCTGGTGCAAGGTACAGCCAGGCAAGGACATTGCCTGAACCGGCAAGCGGTGTGTGCCAAGTGCGGCAGGCATAGCCGATGGGTGGAAACGCCGGACGGAAAAATCTACCAGGCCAAAAAGGGAAGGAGGGGCAGCGGTGCGCGTGATTGTGGATAGCAGGGAGCAGGCTCCTTTTCCCTTCCGGGGGCCGCGCTATGAAGGCGTGACGGTGGAAGTGGGCACCCTGAGCGTGGGCGACTATTCCCTTGCCGGACTGGCGGACAAGGTGGCTGTGGAACGCAAGGAGCTGTCCGATCTGGTGGCCTGTCTGGGACGTGAGCGGGAACGCTTTGAACGTGAGCTGGCCCGCGGCGCTGCCTTGGATGCTTTCTGTGTAGTGGTAGAGGCGAGCTGGGCCGATCTGGCAGGCGGGCAGTATCGCAGCAGGTTGAACCCGCATGCGGCCTGTCAAAGCGTGCTGGCCTTCGCCGGACGGTACCGCCTGCCCTTCTTCTTTGCCGGGAGCCGGGCCGCGGCGGAGTACACGGCCTGGGGCTTCCTGCGGCAATACCTGGAAGGGGCCCGGAAACGCTGGGCCGCCATCGTGAAGGCCCATGATGCTGCGTAACAAAGTCAACGGGCAGTCAACACCGTTGCCTGCAAAAAGGAAAGATGCACGGTATGCCGGTACGAACCAAGGAGGAAGCTAAGAGCATCGCTGAGTTGTGGGCCAACATCAAACGGCTTGCGGAACGGGAAGAAGACGAGGCACCGCTGCCTCCACCTCGCACCTTGCCGGGCCAGACATGAGGCGCCAGGACAAGGGCCGGGATGCCCTGCAAGCGCAAAGACCTGTACGGCAATGGCCGGTGCCGCCTGCATGGTGGCCTGTCCACAGGGCCGAGGACAGAGGAAGGCAAGCGGCGTTCCGCTGCCAACGGTAAACGGCCCAAACGGAAGCGCAAAACAGATGGAGAAAAGCAAACCCCATGAGAGGGTAAGAAATGTTGAGGTCTGACTATGGCAAGCAGGCCGGACAATACCATCCCTGCCGGGGGGAGTGAGACAGGGGCAACCTTCGGGGCCGCCCTTCTGTTTTTTAAACCGAGAAAGGGGCCGCCTTTGTCATGCCAGGGCGGGAAAAGCCATGTGTCCATGCCGTGGAGTATACGCTGGCTCAGAGACCAGGGGAAACGGCAAGAGCGTACCCCCGCTCCCCAGGCCGAAGCTGGGGGCGGTACGCACTGGATCTGTTCAAGATGACCTGTCTGTGCCCTGTCCGTCATGCGGTGATGAAGACGGTATCGTCAACACTTGGTGCTGCCGGCATGGCAAGGCAGCCGGGGGAATAGAGATACGCAACAGCGTCAGGCACCAACGAAGGATGCCTGACGCTGCCAAGGGGCCGGGGATCACTCCCCGGATGTGACTCTTCCGGCGCATCCATGACCTTGCGCAGATCGGCGCTTCAATGGGGCCGGGGATCGCTCCCCGGATGTGACAGCAGCGCGGGGATGTCTTCGCGTGCGTGAGCGATGCTTCAATGGGGCCGGGGATCACTCCCCGGATGTAACGGCTCCCCCGTTCTAGCAAGGCCCGGCGCGGCCTGTAAAGGCATGGATCGAAGACCTATGGACGGCTGGTTGCGGAGATGGGAGCAGGAGGCTACCTCAAAAAAGCCCTTTCTCCTTGCCGGGAATCCCCTTGGATGGTATGCACGGGCCATGCCATAAGCAGGGCCAAAATGGGCAGCAAAATTTTTTGGGGGTATATTTGGGGGTACGAGCTATCTTACTGAACGACACAAACAAGTGTTTTCAGTATGTTATGATGTAGGCTAGTATCCCTCCCCCACGAGGGCGTCCTGCTTCCGGCAGGGCGCCCTTTTTTCATTATCCCGCCGCACCGGGAAAACTTTTCTTGCCGAAGATGGCCGGACGGCCGCGATGCCCGCGGCCCATCCCGGCCAAGGAGACGCTATGGAACACAAGACCCTTGTAGATGCTGTGGTCACAGCCGAATGGGAGATGTTCAGCAATGTGCAGAACGTGGGCGGCAAGGCCTCCTGCCAGATGGACCCCAAGACCTTCCGCATCATGCGTTCCAGCCAGATGGACAACTGGGACGACGAACTGCTGGGCAGCTATCTGGAAGACCTGCTGAATGCCCGCCTGGAAGGCCGCAACCTGGTCACGGAAAAATACGCCCGCATGATGGAATCCACCTTCCCCGAAGAATATGCCCAGCTGGCCGACAGCCTGCCGCCGCTGGATCCCGAGGCCATGGCCCAGGTGGACGACATCGTGGCCGCCCATGTGGCCTGGAAGGAAGACCTCGACAGCCGCTTCCCCTCGCTGGCCGACAGGGGCCGCCCCCTGCGCAGCCGTGACGACCGCCCGGGCTGGGTCTCCATGGAGACCTATTTGCGTGCGGAACTGCGCACCTATTCCCCCAAGACCATCGCCCTCTACCATCGGGCCACCATGGAACGCCTGCGCAAGGGCGAGAGCGAAGCCGAACAGAACCTGCTCCATCAGGTGCAGCAGTACGGCTTCGAGGACATCGAGAGCGCGGAAAAGCATTTCAGCGCCCGCCGCTGAGGCCTCCGCTCCCTGCCTTGATACGAAAAAGCCACCCGCAAGCGGGTGGCTTTTTGCATTTCCGCGACCGGCACAAGGCCGGATGCCGCATAAACGAAAAGGGATGCTTCCGAAGAAGCATCCCTTTCCTCTCTTTTCGGGGAAAAAACGGACGGCGGCTAGGCGTTGGCAGCCTTGAGCATTTCTTCCACCATGGCAAGGCTGGTCGCGCTCCGGGCATCCATGCCGCACAGACCGCGCACAGCCAGCATCAACAGGCCAATGGGCATGCGCACTTCAGCTTTGCCGTTATGGATGATGCAGGTCTCGTCCTGCACCTTCAGACGGTAAGCCCGGCGGCTGTGTTCTTCCGCCCCGGTGCGCATGATGTAGTAGATCTGGTCCTTGTTCTCCGTCACATACAGCTTTTGGCGGCACAGCACGCCATGCTCTTCGTCATACCAGGAGCACTCGGAGGAAAGGCGCCCACGAAAGCGCATGTCCTCGCCATTATCGTGCTTGAGGCTGATATTTTCCAGCGTATCCTGCATGGCACCCTCCCCTTGAGCTGCAGCGTGACGGCAGCCACAGCAACAAAGCAGCAAGGCCAGCACGACACCCGCTGACCCTAGCATCGCGGGAAAAGCTTTGTCAATCCCGCTTCCCGGCGGCCCCGGCCCGTCATTTGCGGGGATCGGGCAGCTCCATGCCCAGGAAGCGGGCATAGCAGCGGGCCACGGCCGATTCGGGATCCATGAGCCCCAGGCTGGCCCCGGAAGGCGCGGGGATCTTCTCCTTCGGACGCCCGGCGGAGCGCTCCAGCACCGGACTGGGCGCATCCAGATCCTGATGGTCCAGCATCAGGGAGACTTTCACCGCCGTGAAGAAGTCCTCCTGAAGGAACTCATTGACCCGGCGCACGATCTCCGGCCCCATATAATAGAGCTCCTGCAGCAGCACGGCATCCTCGGCGCCGATGAGCAGCCTGTCGTCATGGTGGCCCAGCGGACGGGCCAGGGGCGCCAGATCCGGCCCCAGCACGGCATCCCAGCTGCGCCACAAACGGCTCAGTTTGGCCTGTTCCGGCGACGCGCCCAGCGAGATGAAGACTTTTTCCAGCACGCTTCCTGTCCGTGCCGGGCCGTGCCATTCCTCAAAGCGGGCCTCATGGCCGGGTTCGGTGCTGCGCCGCCGTGTGATCCATGCCCGCGGGCGCGGGGCCTCCGCTGCCGCTGCCTGCGGCTTTTTTGCCGTCCGGCGCTTCCGGCCGCCCGTGTCCGTCGGCGGCGGCAGCACGACCAGCGTGTCCTTGCGGCGTGCCGCCCGGTCTTCTTCCGCTTCCAGCCCGGCATCGAAACGGGCTTGCATGTCCGCGGCCCATTGCCGGAATGCGGCCTCGCGCTTCCCCATGCCTGTCCCGGAGGGCGGCGTGGATCCGGAGGGCCCGGCAGCCACTGGGGCTGCCCCGGGCCGGGCAGGGACATGCGCTTCCCCGTCTCCGCTGCCTGCATCAGACAGGGACGTACCGGCCTGCGCTGCGGGAGCAAGGCGGGCTGCCGGGACAGGCCTGCTCCCGATGGGTGCCGGCACCGGCGAGGCTCCCAGCCCCCCGGCGTCAGCTGCGGGGCGGGCCCCGCCATCGGGCACGGAGGCTTCCTTCGTACCGGCCGCACGACGCCGGGAAGCGCTCTTTACTACGGGCCCGGGCTCAGAAGCGGGAACGGACGAAGAGCCCATCACGGAACGGGCTTCCGCAGGTGCGGGCTCGGGGAAAGAGGCGACAGGTGCCGTCACAGCGGAGCGGGCCGCTGTTTGGGGAGACGGGGCATCCTCATCCCGAGGAGTGGGAAAATCGTCCCAGTCATCGTCCCCGGGCAGTACCACCAGCCCGCCGCCCGATGACGACAGGCCGTATTCCGCGGCCAGACGGTCAGCCTCGGCAGCCAGTTCCGCCGCATCTATGGGACGTGCGGGAGCCTGTTGCGCCTCCTGCGCCACGGTGGGTACCGCCTCTGCGGCAGGTGCGGACGAGATCCCGGCAGTTTTCTTGCGGCCCCGCCCGACGGAAGTGGACGGACGCCCCGCTCGGGAAGCATTTTTCCGACCTGCGCTCGATGAAGGCTGTTCCTCTCCCCGCACGGACGCGGCCACAGAAGGCTTTCCAAGGGCAGATTCCGCTACCGGTGCTGTCCCCTGCTCTCCGGCCTCACGGGGGGAAGACGCCCCACTATCGGGCACGGCGGCAGTTTTCGTGCCGGCCGCACGGCGACGCCGGGAGGCACTCTTGGCTGCGGGTACGGGCTCAGGAGCGGGAGCGGACGGAGATACCTCCACGGAACGAGCTTCCGCAGGCGCGGGCTCGGAGCAAGGGGCGACAGGTGCCGTCACAGCGGGGCGGGCCGCTGTTTGGGGAGACGGAGCTTCGTCATACCGGGGCGCGGGAAAATCGTCCCAGTCATCGTCCCCGGGCAGCACCACCAGACCGCCGCCCGATGACGACAGGCCGTATTCCGCGGCCAGGCGATCCGCCTCGGCAGCCAGCGCCGCCGCATCCATGGGACGCGCGGGAGCCTGCTGCGCCTCCGGCGCCACGGTCGGCACCGCCTCTGCGGCAGGTGCAGGTGACATCTCGGCAGTTTTCTTGCGGCCCCGCCCGCCGGAAGTGGACGAACGGCGCACACGGGAAGAAAGAGCCCTCTTTGCGGCAGCATGAGACTGTTCCTCTCCCGGCCCAGATGCCACCGCTTCCACCGCAGACGGGGCAACAGAAGGCCCCGCTACCGGTGTGGGCACCTGTCCTTCAGCCCCGGACGCGGGAGCCGTCCCTCCGTCGGGCACGGAGACAGCCTTCGCACTGGCCGCACGGCGACGCCGGGCAGATGTCTTTTTCGGAGGGACAACAGGTCCGGGAGGCGTGGCCGCAGCAGGTGCCGCGCCGTCAGACGGGACCACCGGAGGGACTTCCGGAACATTGCCGGTGGCAAAGGCCAGCGACGCATCTTCTTCCGGCAGGTTTCCCGCATCTGTCCGGGAGCTCTTGCCCGACGGGGGCGTCTTTTTTCGGCTGGTATTCCGGCTCCGGGAAGATGCCGGATCCGCTGCCTGCTTTTTTTCCCGGTCGTCCGCCGGGGCCTTCCCGGCCGGAGCAGCCTCCTGCGCTGCCTTTTGCCCCTTCCCTGCCGTCTTTTCCGACCGCGACGGCTCAAGACCACAGGCCTCCAGCAACGAGAGGGCCGTGGCCGTGATGACGGTCACCCGCTTGCGCGACAACCGACTTTTGGTCTCCTCCCCGGCGGCAGGGGACCGGTCAGGGGCAGCATCGGAGGGCGAGGACATGGAACTCCTTGACTATATCCAGATAGGCTGATATTTGCATCAAGCAAATTTGATACATAGATCGCAGGCGCGCCCGGCGCGCCGTACAGGGGCACGCATGGCACTGGTATATTTCAAGGCACTTTCAGACGAGACCCGTCTGCGACTGGTGCATATCTTGCTGCATTACGAACTCTCGGTCAACGAGCTGGTGCGTATCCTCGGCATGGGGCAATCCCGCGTCTCGCGCCATCTCAAGATCCTGACCGAGGCAGGCCTGCTGACCTCGCGCCGGGACGGCCTGTGGGTCTTCTATGCCGCCACGCGCTGCGGTGAGGCCAGCGACTTTTTGCAGGCCATGGGTCCCTTTTTGCATACGGATACGGCCATGCGCGAGGATCTGGCCATGGCGGCCCAGATCCTGGAGGAGCGCGCCCTCAAGACGCGCCAGTTCTTCAACGCCATCGCCGAGGACTGGGACGAGCTCAACCGCGAAGTGCTGGAAGATTTCGACCTGCCCGCCGCCGTACTGGCCGCCGTGCCCGAGGGCTGCCGCGTGGCCGTGGACCTGGGCTGCGGCACCGGTGCGGTGCTGGAGCGCCTGCTGCCCGCCAGCCAGAGCCTCATCGGCGTGGACGGCTCGGCCCGCATGCTGGAGATGTGCCGCCGCCGTTTCAGCCCCGTGGACCTGGCCAACGAGAACCGCATCTCCCTGCGCATCGGCGAGCTGGATCACCTGCCCCTGCGTGACCAGGAAGCGGACTTCGCCTGCATCAACCTCGTCCTGCATCACCTGTCCGATCCCGGCGAAGGCCTGCGCGAGATCCGCCGCAGCCTGACCACGGGCGGGCACCTGTTCGTGGCCGATTTCCTCCAGCATCACGACGAGACCATGCGCAGCCGCTACGGCGACCGCTGGCTGGGCTTCGATGAGGAACGCCTGCAGGAACGCCTGCGCCAGACCGGTTTCGACGTCCTGTCCTGTACGCGGCAGGCCGTGGGCCGCGGCCTGTTCCTGCTGCTGGTGCGGGCTCGCGCCTGTTAGGGATATTTTCGGGAAAAGGCCTCCCTTTGCCGATGCGGAAAGGGGGATCCTTCCCCCGCGCTCCTCATCCTTTCCCGGACGCGCTTTATTCGACAAAGGCCCACAAGATTTCCCGCGCGGCCATACCGTGCCGCGCCGCATCCCCGCACAGGGGACAACGATCATGCCGCAGACCGCCCTTTTGTGGAGCGGCCCAACATACTTCCCCAAGGAGAATGGAACGATGACCAAAGCCCTGGATCTTTCCCTGGCCTACAAAGTGGCCGACATGGCCCTGGCCGATTTCGGCAAGAAAGAAATGCAGCTCTCCGAGCGCGAGATGCCCGGCCTCATGGAGTGCATCCGCAAGTACGGCGACCAGAAGCCCCTCAAGGGCCTGCGCGTGACCGGCTCCCTGCACATGACCATCCAGACCGCCATGCTCATCAAGACCCTGCACGCCCTGGGCGCGGACATCCGCTGGGCCTCGTGCAACATCTTCTCCACTCAGGACCACGCCGCTGCCGCCATCGCCGAGCAGGGCATGGCCAAGGTCTTCGCCTGGAAGGGCGAGAGCCTGGAAGACTACTGGTGGTGCACCGAAATGGCCCTGACCTGGCCTGACGGCAAGGGCCCCGACCTGATCGTGGACGACGGCGGCGACGCCACCCTGATGATCCACAAGGGCGTGGAAGTGGAAAACGATCCTTCCCTGCTGGAAAAGACCTACGACAACAAGGAATTCCAGATCATCATGGATCGCCTGGCCCTGCGCTACAAGGAAGATCCCAACCACTGGCATGAAGTGGCCGCCCGCGTGAAGGGCGTCTCCGAAGAGACCACCACCGGCGTGCACCGCCTCTACCAGCTGGAAGCCGAAGGCAAGCTGCTCTTCCCGGCCATCAACGTCAACGACTCCGTGACCAAGTCCAAGTTCGACAACCTCTACGGCTGCCGCGAATCCCTGGCCGACGGCATCAAGCGCGCCACCGACGTCATGGTGGCCGGCAAGGTCGTGGTCGTGGTGGGCTACGGCGACGTGGGCAAGGGCTGCGCCCAGTCCATGCGCGGCTTCGGCGCCCGCGTGCTGGTGACCGAGATCGACCCCATCTGCGCCCTGCAGGCCGCCATGGAAGGCTTTGAAGTCACCACCATGGAAGACGCCCTGGCCGAAGGCGACATCTACGTCACCTGCACCGGCAACCTGCGTGTCATCACCGGCGAACACATGGAAGGCATGAAGGACGAAGCCATCGTCTGCAACATCGGTCACTTCGACAACGAGATCGACATGCACTACCTGGAGTCCACCCCCGGCATCACCAAGCTGAACATCAAGCCCCAGGTGGACAAGTGGACCCTCAAGTCCGGCCGCAGCATCATCGTGCTGGCCGAAGGCCGCCTGGTGAACCTGGGCTGCGCCACCGGCCACGCCAGCTTCGTCATGTCCAACAGCTTCACCAACCAGACCCTGGCCCAGATCAAGCTGGCCAAGGGCGACCTGGAAAAGAAGGTCTACACCCTGCCCAAGGAACTGGACGAAGAAGTGGCCCGCCTGCACCTGGCCCGTCTGGGCGCCAAGCTGACCACCCTGACCCAGGAACAGGCCGACTACATCGGCGTGAAGATCGAAGGCCCCTACAAGCCCGACCACTACCGCTACTAGGCCGCAGCGGCGCCGCCCCTGCCCGGGCCTTGCCCGGGGAAACGACGGCGGCAGGCAGCAAAGATAAAAAAGGAGAGGCTCCTCAAGGAGCCTCTCCTTTTTGAAATGAAACGCGCCGGGAAGGGACGGAGCCGACCGGATGGCGCCCCTCAGGGCCGGGCCGCTGCGACGCGGGAAGCCGCGGCATCGGGAGATCTTTGAAGGAAGAGGAGCCCGTCCCTCAAAATTGCCGGTGCCCCGGGCCGTGCCGCCTAGGCCTTGGGCTTGCCATCCTCCACGACCACATCGGCGTCGGTCACGTCGTCCTTGCGGGGTGCGGCCGTATTCTTGGGCGCTTCGCCCAGGTCTTCGGGATCCACGTCCACGATGTCCTCGGCGGGCGCATCGCCCTTCTTTTCCCCGGCTTCTAGGGCCGCGGCATCGGCGGCGGCTTCCTCAGGCGTGTAGGCAGGGCCGGGCGGCAGGGCATAGCCGCCGCCTTCCACGGCCTGCAAAGGCTCGATGCCCCGGTTGAGGGGGATGCTGCCCTTGCTCACCAGCACGATGCCGGTCTTTTCCAGCACCTCGCGCCGGTAGGCGTATTCCTGCTCCATGCGGCGGTGGCGATAGATGAGCAGCAGGCGCCCCAGATAACAGGCCGCCAGCAGGGCCGCGATGCTGCCCGCGATCCACGGGATGTAGGGCTTGAGCGCGGCGCCGAAGGCCAGCACGGCCGAGAACATGCCGTCCACGAAGACCAGGGCCGCGGCCAGCAGCAGGATGCCCAGCAGGATGACCACCGTGGGCGCGTGCTGCACACAGGCATAGAAATAGCGCAGCCGCTTGGGCACCATGCGTTCCGAGCCGGGCTTGCCGGGCTGGCGCTCCCGCTCCAGAGTGTTGGAGACCCAGAGGCCGGAAAGATGCACGATGAGAAGCAAGGCCACCGGAGCGGCCACAGCGCCGATGGCCCAGCCCAGGATGGGGAACTGGGCTTCGGGCGGGCCGCCGGCCAGCGACGGCTTGGCGTGCATGATGCCGTAAAAGAAGGCGATACCGCCGATGATCAGCTCAAGGAAGAAGATCGCGATGAGCAGATAGATGATGGTGTCGCGATTCTCGCCCTTGTACCAGTGACGGATGGCCTCGTCCCTGCCGGCGTCGGCAGCGGCTCCGGTCTTGCCAGCGGCGGGACCGGCGGCTTTCTTGCCGGTCCCGGCGGCGCTGTTGCGCATTTCGGAAGCGTTGCTGGACGCAAAGGTGGATTCGTTATTTTTCATGTTCCCGAACATAGCCGGGCGGGGCAGCGGAGGCAAGAGCAAACCCTTGCCCCGGAAGCGCTTCTGGCTTAGTCTGCGCCAACAGGAGGACAGCATGCATATTCTCGTTACCGGAGCCGCGGGCTTCATCGGCTATCATCTCTGTGACCGTCTGCTGGCCCAGGGCCACACCGTGGTGGGCCTGGACAACCTCAACGACTATTACGACGTCCAGCTCAAGAAAGACCGTCTGGCCCGGCTGGAAGGCCGTCCCGGTTTCCGCTTCGTGCTGCAGGACATGGCCGAACGCGAGGCCATGAGCGCCCTGTTCGCGGCCGAAAAGTTCACCCATGTCATCAACATGGCGGCCCAGGCCGGCGTGCGCTACAGCCTCATCAATCCCATGGCCTACGTGGATTCCAACCTGGTGGGCTTCGCCAACCTGCTGGAAGGCTGCCGCCATAACGGCGTGCAGCACTTCGTCTTCGCGTCCTCCTCGTCGGTCTACGGGCTCAACACCAGCCAGCCCTTCTCGGAACACAACAACGTGGACCACCCCGTGAGCCTGTACGCGGCCACCAAGAAGAGCAATGAGCTCATGGCCCATTCCTACAGCCATCTGTACGGCCTGCCCTGCACGGGCCTGCGCTTCTTCACGGTCTACGGCCCCTGGGGCCGCCCAGACATGGCCCTGCAGCTCTTTGCCCACGCCATCATGAAGGACGAGCCCATCAAGGTGTTCAACGGCGGCCGCATGCGCCGCGACTTCACCTATATCGACGACATCGTGGAAGGCGTGGTGCGCCTGCTGCCCCTGGCGCCCAAGCCCGACCCGCAGTGGGATGCCGCCACCCCCGACCCGGCCACCAGTTCCGCGCCGTGGCGCATCTACAATATCGGCAACAACCAGACCGTGGAACTCAACGATTTCATCGCCGCCCTCGAAGACGCGCTGGGCAAGAAGGCCATCCGTGACCTGCTGCCCATGCAGCCCGGCGATGTGGAAGCCACCTGGGCCAACATCGACGCCCTGTCGCAGGCCACGGGCTTTGCGCCCGTGACGCCCCTCAAGACCGGCATCGAGCGCTTTGTGGCCTGGTTCAAGGAATATTATTACGCATGAGTGACATCATCCTGCCCGCCCCTACCCCGGAACGCCCGGAGATCCTGGCCCCGGCCGGTGACGCCCAGTGCTTCACCGCGGCCCTGGCCGCCGGCGCCGACGCCGTGTACCTGGGCCTGAAGCATTTTTCGGCCCGCATGCAGGCCGAGAACTTCGGCCTTACCGACCTTTCGCGCCTCACCGACCTGGCCCACGAGGAACAGGCCCGCGTCTATGTGGCCATGAACGTGCTGGTCAAGCCGCAGGAGACCGCGGCGGCCTACCGTCTCATCCATCGTCTGGCCCGGCAGGTGCGCCCCGACGGCATCATCGTGCAGGATCTGGCCATGCTGGATCTGGCGCGGCAGGCCGGTTTCGAAGGCGAGATCAACCTCTCCACCCTGGCCAACATCACGCACCCGCAGGGCCTGCAGACCGCCAAGGACCTGGGCGCCAGCCGCGTCATCCTGCCGCGCGAGCTCTCCATCGACGAGATTCGCGCCATGGGCGAGGCCTGCCCCGAAGGGCTGGATCTGGAATGCTTCGTCCACGGCGCGCTGTGCTACTGCGTGTCGGGCCGCTGCTACTGGTCCAGCTACATGGGCGGCAAGAGCGGCCTGCGCGGCCGCTGCGTGCAGCCCTGCCGCCGCGTCTACCGTCAGGGCGGCGCCGCTGCCGCGGCCATGGCCAAACAGGCCGAACAGCAGGCCCGCGAACAGGGCCGCAACGGTCGTGACGGCGGCCGCGACATGCGCCGTCCCCGTCCCCAGCGCACCAACCCCGGCAAGGGACGCGACGGCCGCTTCTTCTCCTGTCTGGACCTTTCGCTGGACGTGCTGGCCAAGACCCTGCTGCACATCCCGCATCTGGTCTCGTGGAAGATCGAAGGCCGCAAAAAGGGCCCGCACTACGTCTACCATGTGGTCACGGCCTATCGCATGCTGCGTGACAATCCCGGCGACCCGCAGGCCCGCAAGGATGCCGAGGCCATCCTCGAGATGGCGCTGGGCCGTCCCGGCAGCCGTGCCCGCTTCCTGCCGCACAAGGACAACCTCATCCCCACCGACCCTTCGGGCCAGACCAGCTCCGGCCTGCTGGCGGGCAAGATCAGTGTGACGCCCGAAGGCCAGGTGCTGCTCAAGCCCCATTTCGAGCTGCTGCCGCAGGACTATCTGCGCGTGGGCGTGGAAGACGAACGCTGGCACGCCACCCTGCCCGTGACGCGCCGCACGCCCAAGGCGGGCACCCTGATGCTGCGCCTGCCCAAGCACAAGACGCCCAAGGCGGGCACGCCGGTCTTCCTTATCGACCGCCGCGAGCCCGAACTGATGCAGATCCTCAGGGAGTGGCAGGCCCGGCTCGACCGCATGCCCACTCGACCCAGCAAGGCCGTGGAGAGCGAGCCCCGTCTGCCCCGGCCCGTCCGGCCCGCGCCCCGGCCCGAGATGGTGGTGCGCGCCAGCATGCCGCAGGGCCGCGAGACCCGCGGCTGCCGCAGCCAGAACACCGGCCTGTGGCTCTCGCCGCGCACGGCCGAGATCTCGCGCACCATCGCCCCGCGCATTTGCTGGTGGCTGCCGCCCGTCATCTGGCCCGAAGAGGAAGAGGCCATCCGCCGCCGTCTGGCCCACCTGACCCGCGAAGGCGCGCGCCACTTCGTCTGCAACGCCCCCTGGCAGCGTGACCTGTTCCCGGCGGAACTGCTGGCCCGCATGGATGACGAGCCCGCCGATCCCAAGCACAGCGACGCCCTGGACCTGCTGGCCGGGCCCTTCTGCAACGTGGCCAACGCCGCCGCGCTGGGCGTGCTGGCTGACATGGGCTTCAAAGGCGCGTTCATCAGCCCCGAACTGCCTGCCGACGACATCCTGGCCCTGCCCCGCCAGAGCCCGCTGCCGCTGGGCATGGTGCTGGGCGGCTTCTGGCCCGTGGGCATCAGCCGCTTCGGCCTGCTTGGCATCAAGCCCAACGAGCCTTTCATGAGTCCCAAGGGCGAGGTCTTCTGGGCCCGCCAGTACGGCGGCAATGTCTGGCTCTATCCCGGCTGGCCCCTGGACCTCACCGCCAAGCGGCAGGAACTCCAGCAGGCAGGCTACAGCTTCTTCGCCCGCCTGGAAGAGAACCCGCCCTCCAGCCTGCCCGAGATGCGGCGCCAGGGCCTGTTCAACTGGGACGGCGCCCTGCTGTAAAATATCTTTGGAAAGAGAAGGTTGGGGGAAGGGGGACCCCTCGTCTCGCGCGAGAGGGGGCCCCCTTCCCCAAGCCCCCATCCCTTCCCCAGCGCGCTTTATCAAAAAAAGTCGTATCCCTGATACGCTTCCATCACGGGGCCGCGCCGCAGGCATGGCCCCGTTTTTTCATGCCGAAAGGGATGTTTTCCATTTTTTGCGGGAAGCGACCGGAGGCCGCACGGGCCGTGTCCATCACGGCGCAACAAACGGCAACCATCGACCACAACGCAAAGTCCTCTCTCCCGCGCAAGCAAATCTCCAGCACCAGCGCAGCCCATGAACGATACCCCCATCACCACCGCCCGCGCTCTCTTTCCCCGGGGCCTGCACCAGCCGGAGGACAGCTACCGCTTCGGCGCGGATGCCCTGCTGCTGGCGGCCTTCGCGGCGCAAAACCTCGCCTCCCTGCCGGGAGCGGCCCCCCGAAAGGTGGCGGAGCTGGGCAGCGGCTGCGGTGCGGCCCTGCTGGGCCTGTGCCTGCGCCTGCCGTCCGCTGCGGCGGAGATGGCGGGACATGGCCGTCAGGCGGCTCCTCCGCCCAGCCCGAGCTCCGGTGTGCGGCGTGCAGAGCCGCAGTCCGCGACTGTTTGCGGACTGCCTGGGGGAGAAGGCTGCGGAGGGAACGACGGCCCCCGCCTGCATGCTCTGGGCCTGGAGCAGGACGCGGCCCTGTGCGCTGCGGCCACAGCCAATGCCCGCCTTCTGGGGCTGGATGACATATGCCGTTTCCGGCAGGGCGACCTTGCCGATACGCATTTTTTGCGGGACTGCGGAGAAAATGCCTTCCATCTCATCCTGGCCAACCCGCCCTATGCGCCGGCGGACAGCGGCCGCCACTCGGCCAGTGCCCGGCGTGATGCCGCCCTGCGCGGCCCCGTCCCCCTGCGCGACGGGACGCCCGCTCCCCGGCGGGCCGGGAAACAGCCAGGCATGCCGGATCCTCTGGCCGTGTTCTGCCATGCGGCCCGGCGCCTGCTGCGCCATCACGGCCTGTTCTGCTGCATCTTCCCGGCTGCGGAACTGTCCCGCCTGCTCTCCACGCTGGAACGGGAGCGTCTGGGCTGCCGCCGCATCCTGCCCCTCTGCCCCCGCGCCGGGGAGCCCGCCAAACGGGTGCTGGTGCTGGCACGCAAGGACGCCGCCGCCCAATGCCTGCTGGAGGCCCCCCTGCCCCTGCACCACGGGCAGGGCTGGAGCCCCGAGGCCCTCGCCTTCTGCTCCTGGCTGGGCGCGGGCCATGAGGAAAAAAGATAACGCCCCGCCATATCCCCGAAAACAGGGAGCCGCGACGGACAGCGTCCCGGTGTGGCGGCCCCCCGGAAGTGTCCGTATCCCCATGAAGGCGGTCCGTGCCCTTCCCGCAGATGACGGGCCGGTCGCAGGATCGCACCGCCCTTGCCTTGCGACCGTCTTTCCATAACAATATCGGTTTCCTCATCCTGACATCGCGGAGCCTGTCCATGAATTTCATCGCCGACCTGCACATCCATTCCCGCTTTTCCCGTGCCACCAGCAAACAGCTCTCGCCCCGGCATCTGGCCGCCTGGGCCCGCTGCAAGGGCATCAACGTGCTGGGCACCGGCGACTTCACCCACCCGCAGTGGCGGGACGAGCTGCGCCAGCAGCTGGTGCGCGACGAGGCCAGCGGTCTGTACCGCCTTTCCGGCCCGGCCGAAGAGCTGGACTTTTTGCAGGGAAAGACGCCGCCGGATGCCGACGGGCCCCTCTTCCTGCTCCAGACCGAGATCAGCTCCATCTACAAGCGTCAGGGCAAGGTGCGCAAAGTCCACAACCTGATCTTCGTGCCCACGCTGGACGATGCCGACCGTCTTTCGCAGCGGCTGGAGCTGGTGGGCAACCTGCATTCCGACGGGCGTCCCATCCTGGGCCTGGATTCCCGCGACCTGCTGGAGATGACCCTGGATGTCTGCCCCGAGGCCGTGCTCATCCCGGCCCATGTCTGGACGCCGTGGTTCGCCCTGTTCGGCTCCAAGTCCGGTTTCGACCGGCTGGAGGACTGCTTCGACGACCTTTCCTCCCACATCTTCGCGCTGGAGACGGGCCTTTCCTCGGACCCCGGCATGAACCGCATGGTCAGCCAGCTGGACGGTTACGCGCTCATCTCCAATTCCGACGCCCATTCCGGGGCCAATCTGGGCCGCGAAGCCAACTTTTTTGCGGGCGCGCCCTCCTATGACGGCATCTTCACCGCCCTGCGGGCCGCGGCCCGCCGCCTGCCACCCGACCGGCAGCCCCAGGACTGCCGCTTTTTGGGCACCATGGAATTCTATCCCGAAGAGGGCAAATACCACCTGGACGGCCACCGGGCCTGCAATGTGGTGCTGGAACCGCGCGAGGCCCTGGCCCTGGACAATATCTGCCCTGTCTGCGGCAAGCCGCTGACCATCGGCGTGCTGCACCGCGTCTGCGAGCTGGCCGACCGCGAAACGCCCGCCAGCCTGCCCCACGAGCCGGAGGCCCGGCCCCTGATCCCCCTGCCCGAACTGGTGGGCGAGATCCTGGGCGTGGGCAGCGGCTCGCGCAAGGTGCAGGACAGGTACGCGGCCCTGCTGCGCGAGCTGGGGCCCGATCTGGACATCCTCTGCCGCATGGACGAGGAGCAGGTGCGCCGCCACTGGGAGCCGCTGGGCGAGGCCGTGGCCCGCATGCGCCGGGGCCAGGTCATCCGCAAGGGCGGCTATGACGGCGAATACGGCGTGGTGCGCGTCTTCAGCCCCGAAGAAGCCGCGGAATGGCAGGGCACGCCCCGCGGCCGCAGTCTGCTGGACGGCGCCGCACCCCGCAAGCGCGGACGGCCCAAAAAGGTGACGGAACCCGCCCCGCAGGCCCCGGAACAGGAGACCGCCGCCACCGTGGCGGCCATCCGGGTGCGCCGCAAGAAGGACAGTGCCGCGCCTGCCGAAAGCGAGCCCGAGCCCGCCACGCCCGATGGACGCACGCTGGGCGGCTTTTCTCCGGCACAGGCCGAGGCCCTGACCGCCGGACTGGAGACGGGAACGCCCGTGCTGGTGCTGGCCGGGCCCGGCGCGGGCAAGACGCGCGTACTGGTGGGCCGCCTGCAATATCTGCTGGCCCATGGCGTACCGGCCTCGCACCTGCTGGCCGTGACCTTCACCCGGCGCGCCGCGCAGGAGATGCGGCAACGCCTGCAGGCCCCGGCCGGGGATGGCGCGGCCCCTGCGGCCCTGCCCCGCTGCGATACCCTGCATGCCCTGGCCTGGAGCGTGGTGCAGCGCGAGCTGCCCACGGCCCTGCTCCTGCCCGAAGACGCGGCCAAGGCCCTGTTCGTGGATGCCGGACACCCGGAGAGCCGCGAAGAACGCAAGGCCCTGCGCCGCCTTTGGGACCGCTTACAGTGGGCCCGCGAACAGGGACTGTCTGCCGACGAGCTCCCCGGCGACCTGCGCGCCTCCGTGGCCGACTGGCAGGCCGCCCGTACCGTGCGCAGCCAGAGCCCGCTGCTGGACTACGCCGACCTGCTGGAATTCTTTCTTTTCCATCTGCGCGCCCGACAGGGCGAGGACATCCGCCCCGATCTGGAGCACAGCCTGCTGCCGCCCGCCTGCCGGGCCCTGCTGGCTGCGGCCGTGACGGAACAGCACCGCCCGGCACGGACGGACGCTTCCTCTCCCGCGACTGCCGCCGGGCCGGACATGACGACCGACCGTCACGAAGCCCCGCACAAAGGCCACGCCGTGCCGCGCCAGATGTCCCTGCTGGGCATGATGGCCGCCACGGCAGCCCCCGCCCCTGTTCCTGCGCCTTCCCGCCGGGCTTCGGCCCTGCCCTGGCGGCATGTACTGGTGGACGAGGTGCAGGACCTTTCGCCGGTGCAGCTGCGGCTGATCCGCGCCCTGCTGCCTGAGGACGGCAACGGCTTTTTCGGCATCGGCGACCCTGACCAGGCCATCTACGGCTTCCGTGGCGCCAGCGGCCAGAGCGAGGAGAGCCTGCGCGCCCTCTGGCCCTCCCTGCGCGTCTGCCGTCTGGGCCAGAGCTACCGCGCCAGCCAGGGCGTGCTGGACATGGCCCAGAGCCTGCTGCAGGGCCGCGGTCACTGCGGTGCCCTGCAGGCCATGCGCCGGGAGCAGGCCCGCCTGCATCTTTTCTCCGCCCCTGACCAGCAGGCCGAGGCCCGCTGGATCGCGGGCCGCATCCGTCAGCTGCTGGGGGCCACGGCACATACGCTCATGGACCAGATCGCGCAGGAAGACGAGCTGGCCGGGACCCTTTCCCCGGGCGACGTGGCCGTGCTGGTACGTCTCAAGGCCCAGATACCGGTCATCCGCCGCGCGCTGGAGCAGGAGGGCATCCCCTGCGCCGCGCCCGCGCAGGAAGACTGCTGGCAGGATCCGCTCTGCGCCGCCGTGCTGCGTCTGGCCATCGCCCGCGGCCAGGGCGAGGCCCCTGTCCCTGCCGGTGATGACGCCGAGGGCGACGACCTGCTGCCCATTCTGGAACAGGCGCTGGATCTGGCTCCGGACGCCCCCCTGCCCGATCCCCAGGCCCTGCAGGCCCGCCTTTCCGGGCACAGCCGCCTGCCCGCCCCGCTCTGGCAGGGCACGGCCTGGAAGCAGCTTTGCCGCGCATGGCAGGACTGCGGCCAGTGGGAGGCCCTTGTGCAGCAGCTGGGCCTGCAACATGAGGCGGAACTCATCCGCGCCCGCTCGGAACAGGTGCAGATCCTGACCCTGCACGCCTCCAAGGGCCTCGAATTCCAGGCCGTGTTCCTGCCCGGGCTGGAAGAGGGCCTGCTGCCCATGCGCCGTGACCTGCTGCTGGAGACCCCAGACGACGACATGTCCCCCGCCGCGCAGGCCGCCCGTCTGGAAGAAGAGCGCCGCCTGTTCTACGTGGGCCTGACCCGCGCCGCCCGCGCCCTGTATGTGAGCCACAGCGCCGGGCGTCGCCTCTTCGGCCGGGAACTGGCCCTGGAGCCCTCCAGCTTCCTGCCGCTGGTGCGCGACTTCTGCCGCCAGAGCACATTGGCCCGCCACACCAAGGCCGTGCGGGAACATCTGTCATTGTTCTAGATGGGAAGGATCCGTTGAGGGAGGGGGACCCCCTCCACTAGCGCGAGAGGGGTTCCTCCCTCCCCCTTCCCCAGCGCGCTTCATTCAACCGGCCATTCCCGCATCCTCCTGTTCCCGTATGACCGGCATCCGTCCTGTCCTCACCGGACAGGAAACAGCCGTCCTTGTCGCCCAACAACGGAATCTTATGGAGCGGAGCAGCAAGCCTTGCGCGGTACTGCCCCTGCCGGACAGCGATGGAGACCTGCCATGTCTCCAGAAAAAAGTTTTAGGGAGGATAGGGGGAGTTTGAGGGGGGAACGGAGACCCTTTTACAAAAGGGGCACCTTCACC
>OGZI01001653.1_pt1 | contig 21177 bp, 18 predicted proteins | sample 1576711 | NCBI WGS metagenome assembly OGZI01 (sample SAMEA3541482, study PRJEB24748) | human gut metagenome | biome: human gut; feature: human-associated habitat; material: faeces | place: China | collected 2012
GTCAAAACCTTTGCATAGTTTTTCAAGCCGATAAAATTCCATTTGTTGACCAGATTCGTCTTAAAAAAGCTGATATAGATTCCATAACAGAACGGATAAAGAAGCAGCAAAGCCAGCGTGATCACTGCAGGCGTAACAAAGCCATAGGCCGCAACGCGCGTTTTTACCCGATTCATCGTTCCATTCATTCCGTGCTTCAAATAATCACTCCCCTCAACATACAGGAAAGACCGGCTGCCGGAGGGCAGAGCCGGTCTTTCCTGGCTGATACTTTAACCTTCATTCGCGGCGTCACAGATCTCCTGCGCTCTTTTCTGCGCTTTGGCTGCTGCCTCCTCTACGGTCGATTCTCCGGTGAATACAGACTGATATGCCTGTCCATGTACATCGTTGATCTCGCTGTAGCCTGGAATGTTCGGCGTTTCATAAACGGTCTGGCGTGCCTCTAAGAAACCGGCCAGCTCCGGCATATCGTTGATGCTCGGATCGTTAAGAGTCTCTGTACGGGTTGGAAGACGGCCTGTCATAACAGAAAATTCAAGCGCTCTCTCCTTTTCAAGCATAAACTTAATAAATTCAGCAGATTCTTTTTCATGTTTTCCTGGTGTAATGAAATATCCAAAACCCCCTGGTGTGCTGACAGAACGCTCCACCGCCGGTACCGGGAAGGAACCGAGTTTACCCTTTAACTCCGGAACCTGAGAGGTTATCGCACCAATCGCATTGGAGCCGGTAATCAGCATGGCTGCTTTGCCTGATGAAAACAGATTGACTGCGGTCGGGTAATCGGTCTCAATGACTCCCGGAGGGCAGGTATGATAAGTCACATCCAGATCGGTATAGGCACGCAGTGCGTCAATATACTTCTGAGAACCGATATCGGTAGTCCACGTTCCGTCGTCTCCCAGAATAAACTCATCCACACCAAAGTTACGGATCACATACTGGAATCTTCCTGCACCGGAACCGTTGTTTGCGCCGACCAGGGTATTGCCGTAGGCTCCGTCTCCCGTCAGGGCTTTGGATACTTCTACAAATTCATCCCATGACTTCGGTACCGCTACCCCTTTTTCATCGAAGATATCTTTACGGTAAACAATACCAGATGCTCCGCTGAACCATGGCGCGCCGTAAGCCACTCCGTCTACACTTGCGCTTGCAAGGCTGACACTTTCAAATCCATCCACGTAGTCCTGACCAAAAATTGGTGCGATTTCCGCAGCCAGCCCCATGTCCACAATCGTAGCGGTATCCAGCATGTTCGCCAGGAAGAAGTCCGGCATAGAATCCGATGTTGCCAGCGTTATGTACTTTTTCATAAGATCATTGGCGCTGACGCCCTCTACTTCCACGGTAATTCCGTTGCCCAGCGCATTGAACTCCTCAATACACTTCTTTTCAAAGTCTCCCTCCGGAGACTCCAGAATCGTGGAAGAAATATAAGTAATCGTCACATTCTCTCCACTCTTTTCCTCTGCAGCTTCCGTATCCCCCTCTGTCTTTGCAGCTTCTGTCTGCTGAGTCTCTGCTGCTGCCGCTGTCGTCTCCGGCGCCGCTTCTTTTCCGCCGCATCCTGCAAGCATGGAAGCTGCCATCACTACTGATAATCCAATTGCCAAATTCTTTTTAACCATTTCTTCTCCTCCTTGTATTGCTTTTCTTTACCACTCAATTGGTGTTCCATCATAGGTCCGCCACATCGGATTCTTCCAGTTATGGCGATTCTTATTCTGTTCCTGAACGATTTCCTCGTCCACCTCCACGCCGAGTCCCGGCCCTTCCGGAATCTCAACGAAGCCGTTTTCAAAATGAAATACTTCTTTATTCTTTAAGAAATTAATTCTCGGGTTTGCATCGCTGGCATCATGAATATCAATACTCTGTTCCTGGAGCACAAGGTTCGGTGTTGCCGCTCCCATCTGAATACAGGAAGAAAATGCTATCGCATCTAAGGGGCAGTGAGGTGCCACCGCCACATCGTAAGCTTCTGCCATTGCAGCGATTCTTCTCGCCTCACTGATCCCGCCTGCATGACTTAAATCAGGCTGAATGATGTCCACGTACCCCTGCTCAAACAGTGATTTGTAATCCCATCTGCTGTACATTCTCTCTCCAATGGCAATCGGTGCAGATGTATACTTTGCGACCTCGCGCAGCGCCTCCTTATTCTCAGGAAGCACCGGTTCTTCCATAAAGAGCGGATGGAACTGATCTAATTCCCGTACCAGCACTTTTGCCATGGGCTTGTGAATTCTTCCGTGAAAATCGATGGCCATATCAATGCTGTTTCCAATAGCATCACGAATTGCCCCCACCTTTTCCACCAGCTTATTCACACTTTGCAGTGTATCCACATAATGGGTAGGATCTGTAGGTGAGGTCTTAATGACTGTATAGCCTTCCTTTACAGCCAGCTTTGCATCCGCTGCCACTTCTTCCGGTGTATCTCCATGAATGCTCCGGTATACTTTAATCTTATCCTTAACTCTTCCCCCCAGCATCTCATATACCGGAGCATGATAATAATGCCCTTTGATATCCCACAGCGCCTGGTCAATACCGGCAATTGTGCTCATCAGCACCGGGCCTCCCCGATAGAAAGCGCGGCGGTACATGGTCTGCCAGTGCTCCTCAATCCGCAGCGGATCTTTTCCTATAAAATAGTCGCGCCACTCATTCACGGAAGCTTCCAGCGTTGCAGCTCTTCCTTCTACCAGCGGTTCTCCCCATCCACAGATTCCCGCATCCGTCTCAATCTTTAACAAAAGAAAACGGTGTGGCATAAAATAGAGCTTCATGTCTGTAATTTTCATTTCTCTCCCTGCATCCCTTTCTGTTTCATTATTTTTGTTCGTATATAAGAACTCAATTCCTTATATCAACCATATTTTTACTATACCCCATGTTTTTCCATCTGTCAATACAGAAAATCTTTTTTTTCGCATTTCATTGTCTATTATGTAGGTTTTCTTTCTTTTGTATCGGATTTTTTATTGCATATTATATTTATATTTTCTTTTCAATAAAAAACAATTGACAAACACTTTTCCCGGCGCCTATAATAGAATTAGCACTTTAAGAATATAGTTCCTATATAGGAACAAAAACTTTTCATTATATCAACAGAATATATCTTTTTCATGTTCTTTAGACAGGAGGTCATCATCATGACAACTTTTGATAAAATTCTGGCAGGCGGAATCATTACCATTATTCGAGGCCTGAGCCCGGATTGTGCGGAAAAGACGGTGGAAGCAATCCATGCAGGAGGTCTTCACCTGGCCGAGATCACCTTTGACCAGACAGCCCCACCGAAGGTCACAGCCGATATCATCCGCACTTTAAGCCGGCAATTCGAGGGCAAGGTTCTCATCGGCGCCGGCACCGTTATGACTCTCGAACAGCTCCATGCCGCGTACAACGCAGGAGCCGCCTACATCATTTCACCCAATGCGGATTCTTCTGTTATCCGTGAGACAAAACGACTGGGACTTCTTTCCATGCCTGGCGCCTATACTGCTACAGAGGTGGCACGCTGCTATGCAGAAGGGGCAGACATTGTGAAGGTATTCCCCTCCGACTCTGCCGGTCCGGGTTACATAAAAGCACTTCGCGGCCCGCTGCATCACATTCCACTCGCCGCGGTCGGGGGTGTAAATCTGGATAATATCCGTGACTTCTTTGATGCAGGAGCCCGCTGTGTGGGAATCGGTTCTAATATTGTCAGCAAACAGGCCGTACAGGAAGGGGATTTTGACAAGATCCGAATACTTGCCGCCGCTTATGCGGCAAAACTTGAATAAGAAAGTTGGTGTTTCCTTGTATTACTTTTACTTTGACTCAGGCACTACTAACACGCGGGCCTGCCTCCTGAAAGACAGAACCATAATATGCCGCGGCGATATTCCAGTGGGTTCCCGTGATTCCGCCCTGCATCAGGACCGGACCGTTCTTATATCTGCGTTAAAACAGCTGTATGACCAGCTTCTTACTAAATCGGGAATCACAGATACACAGATCGCAGAAATCTACATGTCCGGTATGATCTCAAGTCCTTCCGGATTGAAAGAAATCGAACATTTATCTACTCCCGTGGATTTTAAAAAATTAAAAAGCAGTATTGTCGTTTATTACGAAGGCCAGTTTTTTCAGAGAAACGTTCATATCATCCCCGGGATCAAGACGCTTCCCCAGGGAACGACTGCATCTGTCGATACAGTGGTGAACGCCAATAACATGCGCGGAGAGGAAACAGAGCTGCTGGGAATTCTCCACCGCTGTCCCGGACTGGCCAGCGGCAGAAGCATTATTCTGCTTCCCGGTTCCCATACGCAGGCCGCATTTCTCCTTGACGGAACCATTGAAAACATTTCCTCCACCATAACAGGCGAGCTCTACCATGCCCTGGCCGGGCATACCATTCTTGGTTCCAGCATCAATGGGGAGAAATGCACGGAGCTGCTTCCGAACATGGTCTGTATGGGCTACGATATTGTCCACCGGTACGGCTTCAACCGTGCGCTGTATGTCGTCCGCAGCATGGATTTATTCGCCGGCTCGACGCTGGCCGAACGCCGCTCCTACTTGGAAGGAGTCATTAACGGGGGCGTCATGGATGCCATCGTCTCAGTCACACAGGATAAACCGGCCACGATCGCCGTGGCCGGACCTCACATGCAGTATGAAATATTTTCCGCCTTTGCAGACAAACTGTTCCCACAGTTTAAGATTACAGAAGTGCCTGTCACTCCGTCATTTCCGTTTGCGGTAGAGGGATTTTTGAGTCTTATGGAGCAATAAAAGGTGATGGAACATTCTGCTATATCAGCTGACGGGGAAAGAAAGGAAAACCGCACTGGATTTCTCAAATCCAGTGCGGTTTTCCTGCATAAAATATTTTATTCCTGTTCTACCCATCGTCTTAAACAGTTATAATACGCGCCCCTTCTTTCCTCAGCAGAATCTTTTCCGTTTCCTTAAACTCATGGTCTGTAATCACTCCCGTATAATCCGACAGTTTATTAATAAAATTCATCCCCTGCCGGTTGAATTTGGAATCATCGACCACCAGAAAGGACTGCTGGCACTGATGAGTCAGCTGGCGTTTTAAGAAAGCCTTATCGATGGTCGGCGTCAGAACGTGAAATTCCTCATTGATCGCGGCCGCGCCGAAAAATCCCATATCAAACCGGAAATTTTCCATCATCTGTGTCGCATAATAGCCGACGGCGCTTCCCGTCGATTTCTGAATATAGCCGCCGCAGATAAACAGCTCCACCCGGCTGTTCTTTAAAAGCAGGGCAACCTCCAGATCATTGGTAACAACCGTCATATTCTCATATTCCATGATATGCTTTGCAATCTCATACGTAGTAGTTCCCGCATCCAGGAAAATCGTCGTCCCGCCGCGGACAAACTCTGCCGCTTTCCGGGCAATCATCTCCTTCTGGGTATGGTTGCTGACGCTTTTTACCGCGTAGTTTACCTCTGTCTTATTGACAGCACCGCCATGGCACCGCTCAATCAGCCCATCCTTCTGAAGTTTCTCCAAGTCTCTCCGGATCGTCATGGGGCTGACATCCAGCTTCCTCGCCAGTTCGTCCACCTGTACGCTGCCGTTATCCTGTATCATCCCTAAAATCTTCAACTGCCTTTCGGCCATTAACATCATAACTATGCCTCCTCATCACGACAAGCCTTCCCTGCTAAATAAAAAGGCCCGCACCGGAATACCCGGCAGCGGAGCCTTTTTATCTGCACATGAATCCCATGTGTCTATCATATATGATTACAGGAAAATACTCAATATCAAAACTTCAACAAATCCTACCGCCCATGCAATGGTCGATGTGATGGAATACGTCATAATCTGGTCTTTTACTTCGCCTACTCCCAGTGTTCGGTTCACAACCCAGAAATAGCTGTCGTTGAAATAGCTGAAGAATAAAGAGCCCACGCAGCATGCCAGTGCGCCTAAGATCGGATTAACGCCGGCCGCAATGATAATCGGTGCGGAGATACTGGCCGCCGTCGTCATGGCTACTGTACCGGATCCCTGAATAAATCTCATTGCCGTGGAGATGATGAATGGAAGAACAACGATCGGAACCGCCGTTCCTGCCAGGCCTTCTGCCATATATGTACCGAGGCCGCTGTCTTTGATAATCTGGCCCAGGGCACCGCCGCCGCCAGTTACCAGCATGATGATGCCTGCGGAGGCCATTCCTCTTTCCATTTCCTTAATGGCTTCTTCTCTGGTTAAGTTTCTTCCAAGCGTAACAATCGCCACTACGAGTCCCAAGCCTACCGCTACGATCGGAGATCCAAGGAACTGGAATATCTCCATAAAACCGGTGGTAAGGCCAAGTGCACTGGATACCGTGCTGATCAGAATCAGAATGATTGGCAGTACCAGGGGTGCAAATGACTCAAGTGTGGAAGGAAGACCGCTGAAATCCGTTGTAAAATCTATAGAATAGTCCGGCTCCTGATAGGGAAGGCGGTCAAAGCCTTCGTCGTCGTTAGGAATCTGATAGATCTTTTTTCCAACCCATCTTGCGTAAATGGTACAGGCAATCGCCATCGGAATCGCAATCACGATACCAAACAGGAGGAATTTTCCCACATCGACTCCGAAAATACCGCAGACGCCCAACGGCCCCGGTGTCGGAGGTACCAGCGTATGGGTGATAACGAGACCTGCCGCCAGTGCGACTCCCAGTGAAATCACTGATTTTTTTGTTACCTTTGAGATTGCCTTTGCAATCGGGGCAAGAATAACGAAACCGGAATCACAGAAGATCGGGATCGATACAAGGAATCCGGTAATGCCAAGCGCCTCTTCCTCTCTTCCCTTTCCAAACAGCTTTAAAAAGGTCTGAGCCATTCGTTTCGCGGCGCCGGTCCGTTCAAATATCTGCCCCATCATGACACCGAAGCCGATAATAATACCGATACTTCCCAGCGTACCGCCAAATCCGGTTGTAATAGAATTGATAATGCCGAGTGTCTTGCCATTTTCCAGTGTTACATTTACCATCGGCATACCGCCCACCAGTCCGATGATAACCGCACTCATAATCAGTGCGAGAAATGCGTGGATCTTCGTCTTTAAGACCAGAACCACCAGTACGATAATACCGATCAACAGACCGATCAGCATCCTTTGCCCACTAAGTCCGCCTACCATAAAATAAACCCTCCTTTAAAATAAATTAACTTTCTATTTCCATGCCCCCCGGACACGAAATACTGCTTTACTGCCGTCTCACAGCTTTCTGACCCTATTATTTCGTGAAATTCGGCGAATATTTTGCCGCCAGTAAAATAGCCTCAATCATGCTTATGGCGCTTACCTTGCCCGTACCTGCGATATCAAACGCGGTTCCGTGATCTACGGAAGTTCTGAGAATCGGCATTCCGTTGGTGATCGCAATCGTCCTGTCGAAATCCAGTGTCTTCGTCGCGATATGGCCCTGATCGTGATACAGGGAGAGTACGCTGTTAAACCGTCCCTGTGCCGCCTGATGGAATACGGAGTCTGCACCGATCGGTCCGGTTACCGGATATCCTTCCGCCTGCAGCTCCTCAATAGCCGGCATGATTTCCCGAACCTCCTCGTCGCCGAACAGGCCGTGCTCGCCGCAGTGAGGATTTAATCCGGCAATCGCCATGGTGCCGCCGGTTACGCCCAGCTTCTCAAGGGCCTCCAGACAGCGTTTTACGTAATCCTTGATTCTCTCCTTCGTGATCATGTCAAGCATCTGGCGCAGGGAAACGTGTCTCGTCAGGAAGAACACACGCATTCCGTTGGTCTCAAACATGGTGAGTGGATCTTCCGTTCCCGTCAGCGCTCCAAATATCTCGGTATGGCCGATAAAATGAATATCGCCGGCCTTTAATGCCTCTTTATTGATCGGGGTGGTGGCTACCGCATCCGCTTTTCCTTCATTGGCAAGCCGGATACTCTCAGCGATATACTCGTAAGCCGCTTTTCCGCACATTCCGCTCACTTTTCCGAATTCAAAGTGATCCATGTCGATATTGTCCAGGTCAATGAGATTTAAGACCCCCGGCTCATAGATCCCTTCCTCCGGTTCCTTAACCACATTTACCCTTACCTCTGCTCCCGTAATCTTTACAGCCTGCTCCATGATCTTCCGGTCGCCGACGATGATACATCTGGCCGCTTCCGCCACCTTGCTGTCCGCCAGGGCCATTGCCGTGATTTCCGGTCCGACACCCGCCGGATCTCCGATAGGAATTGCGATTAATGGTTTGTTCATAATTATTTCCTCCATTCTCTTTTTATGTTACATGTATAATTTTTCTTTCAGATATGTGATACAGCGATTGGCCGCGTCGCTTTCGCCCACCATTCCGCCTTTTGTGATGATATGCACGCCTTCGAAGTCTCCCTTTAGGAACTGGCCGTACGCCGCCAGCGGAAGGACTTCATCCAGAAGACATAAACCTGCTGTCTGGAATCTCCGGCATACAGAAACGGTGATATCTCCTCCGCTGCTGTATATCCCCTTAAATCCCTGGTGTGCAGTGAATACCCGGTGCGCAATCTCGGCAAAGGAATCGTTGATCGTTCCCGTCATATCATCCACACCGCCCGGGAACCGGTCTTCGTATTGTCTAAAGTCGATTCTGTTTTCCGGATAAATGCCGTCGCCCGTCACAGTCAAAATATCATAAGCCCGGCTGGCCTCCAGCACCTCTTCCGTGATGCGGGTAATTTCCGCTTCCCGCTCCTCCCCGCTCTCCAGAAAACGTCTGGTGGCTGCAAATATATTATACGCAGTTCTCTGAGAAAGCCACAGCTCTTCCATCTGCTGCCTCGTCACCGGGTTTACGCTTCCCACAACTGCCAGAATCTTCTTTTTCTCCTTCTTATCGGCCGGGACGATCAGCTTTCTCGCTATGGTGGCCGTGAAGACTCCCGGGTCCACAGCTACAAATTTCAGCTGGCTCGTGATCACGGCATCCGCTATCAGGTCTAAATCCTCCTGAGTCACACAGTCTGCCACGAGGATCCTGCATCCGCCAGATACCAGTTCATTCATGCGGTCGGCCAGATAATGCTTCCCGTTCATCATGTCGTTCATCATGATGCTTCCAACGGGATACTTGCTCTGCTGTTCAAAGATCTGCCTCACGTCCGATACGGTAACCGGCGTCTTGGGATCCAGCGCCACCTCGGTCTTATGAAGGGGAAGCCCCTTAACCAGCATATAGCCCCCGATTACGATTCTTCCCGATGCCGGGAAACAGGGCGCCGCGATGGCTATGTAATCGTCTCCCAGCGCATCTAATATGGCGTCTGTCTCGCTTCCCACATTTCCCCGCATGGTACTGTCAATCCGCTTTGCATAGACCTTTACTCCGTCTTCCTTTAAGAGATTCGTCACATTGTAAACCCGGTTGTAGGCCAGGGAACTGCTCACTCCCCGGCTGTCCGTCGGATACATGACACAGTCGCAGCTGTCAAACAGAGACAGCTCCAGACGCTCGGAATTCATCACCGTATACGTCTGATAATTCATCTTTTTTAAAAGTACCCCCGTCGCATTTGCCCCCGTTAAATCATCTGCAACTACTATACACTGAGGCATATTATGTTCCCCCTTTTCTTTTACCGCTTTCCATATCGTTCCTATATCGTGTATGTTCGTTTGTGTTATATTATATGTTCGTTCTAGTTCGTATACTACATCAATCTGTTGGATTTGTCAAGATTATTTTTGTTTTTTTCTGTTTATTTTTCATTTTTAACTAGGAACCAGATGTTTGTTTATGTTCGATTAAAGAAACAGGCTATTTTATTCTCCGGCACCCATACGAAAAATTTTTTACATTTTTTTGAAAATTAATATTGACATTTTCGATTTCATCTCATATACTGTAGCAAAGCAAAGCGATAAACCGATGAGCAGGAGTAAGTAAGATTTTTCTATCATGCGCAGAGAGCTTCCGGCTGGTGTAAGGAAGCGTTGGTAATAAATCTGAATGGACTTGCGAGGGCGGCTTGAAACCGGTATTCAGGGAAAGCAGTTCTGTCTGAGAAGGCAGGGAAGGCGTATACTGGCCGGAAGTAGATACCGACGGGTTTCCTATCCGTTACCAAGGGGAGGCACATGTTAGTGTGTTACAGAGCGGATGAATTTTTTTATTCATCAATCAGGGTGGTACCGCAGAAGAGAAATTATAGAGCTCCTGTCCCTCTTTATCCATAGTTTATGGGTAAGAGGGACAGGAGCTTTTTTGCTGTCACAGGAAAGTACCGCCAATAACGATCATTCACGAAAGGAGCGTTTACCAGTTATGAAACTCACACCAGACTGTACAGAAATTGAAGCACTCGCAGCAAAGTATCCCATCATTCCGGTATGCAGGGAAGTGTTCGCCGATATTGTAACGCCGATCACACTGCTGAGGAAAATCGCAGGTTTAAGCAGCCGCTACTGCCTGCTGGAAAGTATTGAGGGCGGTGAAAACTGGGGACGCTACTCGTTCCTCGGATATGATCCCATTCTCCGGGTTACCTGTAAAGACCGCGTGGTAACGATCCGCCGGAAACCAGCCGGCCCGGCCGAAAAAATCATAGAAACAGACCGGCCCTTCGACATACTCAGAGATATTTTAAAGGAATACCGCTCTCCAAAACTTAAGGGAATGCCCCCGTTTACAGGCGGTTTCATCGGATACTTCGCCTATGGCATGATTGGTTATGCCGAGCCGACGCTCAACATCAAAAAGGGAGAGTGCAGCGATTTCGACTTAATGCTGTTCGACACGGTGATCGCCTACGATCATTTAAAACAGAAGATCGATATCGTGGTCAACATGAAGACCGGGCAACGGGCGGAATGCATGGCAAATTACGGGGCCGCCTGCGCCAGACTGGAGAGCATCGCTCAGATGATCGCAAACCCTGCACCTCTGGAAAAATCGGTGGCGGACGACAAACCGGAATTCACCTGCAACATCTCCAAAGAAACGTACTGCAGGATGGTGGAAAAGGCGAAAGAATACATTGTGGACGGAGATATCTTCCAGGCGGTCATTTCCAGACAGTTTTCCAGCGAGTACCACGGAAGCCTGCAAAACGCCTACCGGGTTCTACGAACCACCAATCCTTCTCCCTACATGGTTTACCTGCGTATGGACGATATGGAGATCATGAGCACCTCACCGGAGACCCTGGTTCGTTTGAAGGACGGACGGCTCACCACATTTCCGGTAGCCGGGTCCAGACCCAGAGGCGCAGCGCCAGAGGAAGACGACAGACTGGAAAAGGAGCTTCTGGCCGATGAAAAAGAGCTGGCCGAACACAACATGCTGGTCGACCTGGGACGAAACGATCTGGGAAAAATCTCAAAGTTCTCCACCGTGGAGGTCACCGGATACCAGATGATCCACAAATATTCCCGCATTATGCACATCTGCTCCCAGGTGGAGGGGGATATCTTAAATGGCTGCGATGCGTTTTCCGCCATTGAAGCGGTTCTCCCGGCAGGCACCTTATCCGGTGCGCCGAAGATCCGGGCGTGTGAAATCATCGAAGAGCTGGAACCGGTGCCGAGGGGCATCTACGGCGGAGCGCTGGGATACATCGATTTCACCGGCAACATGGATACCTGTATTGCGATCCGAATGGCAGTAAAAACCAATGGAAAGGTCTATGTTCAGGCCGGCGGCGGCATTGTGGCCGACAGCGTTCCGGAAAAAGAATATGAGGAATCAGCCAACAAGGCGAAAGCCGTAATTCACGCCATCGAGGCGGCAAGCGAGGTGAACGACTGATGATATTACTGATCGATAATTACGACAGCTTTTCTTACAATCTGGTCCAGTTTTTCGGCACGCTCTGTCTGGAGAACAAGGAACCTCTCACTCCCCATCATTCGGGGGAATATACCGGAACGGTACCGGCTGGAACGGAAGCCGCCGGACCCGAAGCCGCCGAACCTGAAATAGCCGGAACAAAACCGGATATCCGGGTGATCCGGAACGATGCGATGACCCCAGAAGAAATCCGGAACCTTCATCCGGACCACATCATCCTCTCTCCCGGACCCGGATATCCGAAAAACGCCGGTGTCTGTGAGGATGTGGTCCGCCAGATGAAGGGCGAGGTCCCTATCCTCGGCGTGTGCCTCGGACATCAGGGCATCTGTGAGGTATTCGGAGCCGAGATCGTTCATGCGGCTAAGCTGATGCACGGCAAGCAGAGCACCATCACCATTGACAACAGCGATCCCATTTTCCAGGATCTTCCGAAAAGGATTCCGGCGGCCAGATACCACTCTCTCATCGCCAGACGCAGTTCTCTCCCTGATTCTTTAAAAGTAATCGGTGAGGATGATATGGGAGAAATCATGGCGGTCCGCCATACCAATTATCCGGTCTACGGTCTCCAGTTTCATCCGGAATCGATACTGACTCCGGACGGCATGACGATACTCAGGAATTTTCTCAACATATAACAGGCAAACAGAAACGAACAGCATTCATTCTTATAAATGGAGGTAACAGACTATGATACAGCAGGCAATTCACGATGTAATTGAAGGACAGGATTTAAGCTTTGAAGCGGCAAAAGAGGTGATGAACGAAATCATGAGCGGCGAGACGACTCCCGCACAGATGGCGGCATTTTTAACAGGACTCCGGATGAAAGGAGAGACCATCGATGAAATCACGGCATGTGCGACGGTCATGAGAGAAAAAGGACTTAAGCTGGAACCGGATTTCGCAGTAATCGATATTGTAGGCACCGGCGGCGACGAGGCCGGCACCTTTAACATTTCCACCACCAGTGCATTCGTGGTAGCGACAGGCGGGGTTCCGGTGGCAAAGCACGGAAACCGCAGCGTCTCCAGCAAGAGCGGGGCGGCCGATGTACTGGAAAACCTGGGCGTAAACTTAAAGCTTACGGTGGAACAGTCAGAACAGATTTTAAAAGACACGGGCATGTGCTTCATGTTCGCACAGTCCTACCACTCTTCCATGAAATATGCAGGGCCGGTCCGCAAGGAACTGGGAGTCCGCACCATTTTCAACATTCTGGGGCCTCTGGCCAATCCGGCCGGAGCCACCATGCAGCTTTTGGGCGTCTATGATGAGAAGCTGGTGGAGCCGCTGGCAAAAGTGCTCAGCAATCTGGGTGTCAACCGGGGACTGGTGGTCTGCGGCAACGACGGACTGGATGAAGCTACCGTCACCGGACCGACCCATGTGTGCGAAATCCGTTTCGGAGAGCTGACCATGTACGAAATCACCCCGGAACAGTTCGGTTTCTCCCGCTGTGACTTATCAGAACTGGTAGGCGGAAATCCAGAAGAAAACGCCCGGATTACCAGGGATATCTTAACCGGAAAGCTCACCGGACCCAAGCGCGATATCGTGGTATTCAACTCCGCCTTAAGCCTCTATCTCGGAATTGACGACTGCACCATCGAAGACTGCATTGTTCTGGCAAACGATTTAATCGATTCCGGAAAGGCGGCCGCCAAGCTGGAGGAATTTGCAAAAGCAACAAACCAATACAACATTCCGTCTGCTGCCGGCGAAACCGGAAAGTCCCCCTCCCAGCCGTTTGGCGGAATGTAACAGGAGGCCGCCATGATTTTAGATACACTGGCTGCTTCCACCAGGAAACGGGTGGAGGCTGCAAAAGAAAAAATCCCCCTGGGGACCATGATGAACCTGGCCTCCCAGGCGTCAGAAGCCCGGCAAAATGGTGCGAAGGAAAGCGTGTTTTCCTTTGAAAAGGCGTTAAAGGAGCCGGGAATGTCCTTCATCTGCGAGGTAAAGAAGGCATCCCCTTCCAAAGGCCTGATCGCCCCGGATTTCCCCTATGTCGATATCGCCAGGGATTACGAGGCCGCCGGAGCCGCCGCCATCTCCGTTCTCACCGAACCCGAATATTTTCTGGGCAGCAGCGACTATCTGAGGGAAATCCGAGGGCACGTCTCTGTGCCCCTGCTTCGCAAGGATTTTACCATTGATCCCTACCAGATTTTCGAGGCAAAGGTCATCGGGGCTTCCGCAGTCCTGTTGATCTGCGCCCTCCTCGACACAGAGACGCTTCGCACCGGAATTCATTTGTGCGACAGCCTGGGAATGAGCGCACTGGTCGAAGCACACGATGAAGAGGAGATCAAATCCGCACTCCGGGCAGGCGCCCGGATCATCGGCGTCAACAACCGGAATTTAAAGACCTTTGAGGTGGATTTCTCCAACTCCATCCGCTTAAGGAACCTTGTGCCGGAAGGCGTACTCTTTATAGCGGAGAGCGGAGTAAAATCAGCGGAGGATATCCGGCTTCTCCATAACGCCGGGGTGGATGGCGTACTGATCGGTGAAACGCTGATGCGTTCCGGCAGCAAGAAGCTCATTCTTGATTCCTGGAAACAGGCGTGTGAGTAATGTAAGAAATGCAGAAGGAGTCTGAATGATGAAGATAAAGATTTGCGGCCTGACACGGCCGGAAGATATTGCAGCTGTGAACGAGTACCGGCCCGACTACATCGGTTTCGTCTTTGCGCCCAGCAGGCGGAACGTGAGCGAGATGAGGGCCGCCGGGCTGAAAAAGCTCCTGTCGCCGGAAATCATGGCTGTTGGCGTATTTGTCAACAGTCCCATAGAAGACATTGTGCGGATCGCCAGCCGGGGAATTATCGACGCAGTCCAGCTCCATGGAGATATGGATGGCTTTGAGACAGCACGGTATGCAGAGAATTTAAAGAAGGCGCTGGCCGCGACAGGGCTGGCCGCTTCCGTTCCCCTCATCCGGGCAGTGCGCGTAAAGGACAGAGACGATATCCAAAGGGCCGTAAGTTATCCGGCCGAATATCTGCTGTTTGATACCTTTGTCAAGGATCAGTACGGCGGAAGTGGGGTCCGTTTCGACTGGTCTTTAATTCCCCACATCGAAAAGCCGTGGTTTCTGGCCGGCGGCATCTCTGCCTCCACCATAAAAGAAGCGCTGAACACGGAGGCCTGCTGCCTCGACATAAGCAGTGCCGTCGAGACCGACGGACGGAAGGACCCGAAAAAGATACAGGAAATCATACAAACAGTAAGGAGTGCTTAATCATGTCAAAAGGAAGATTTGGACAGCACGGAGGACAATTTATCCCCGAAACGCTGATGAATGCAGTAAATGAGCTGGAGACAGCCTATGAAAAATACATCCACGACGAGTCATTTCTCGCCGAACTCGATGAGTTAAACCGCACCTATACGGGAAGACCGTCTCTTCTCTACTATGCTGCAAAGATGACCGAAGATCTGGGCGGCGCAAAAATCTATTTAAAAAGAGAAGATCTAAACCACACCGGTTCCCACAAGATCAACAATGCGCTGGGGCAGACGCTCCTCGCTAAGAAAATGGGCAAGACCCGGGTCATCGCTGAAACCGGCGCAGGCCAGCACGGCGTTGCAACTGCTACCGCCGCAGCACTCTTAGGGCTGGAGTGTGAGGTCTACATGGGAAAAGAGGACACAGACCGTCAGGCCTTAAACGTGTTCCGCATGGAGCTTTTAGGCGCCAGGGTTCATCCCGTCACCAGCGGTACGCAGACCTTAAAGGATGCAGTCAACGAAACACTGCGCGAGTGGACGAACCGGGTGGAGGATACCCACTATGTACTGGGTTCCGTCATGGGCCCCCACCCGTTCCCCACGATCGTCCGCGATTTCCAGAGCATTATCGGCAGGGAAGTAAAATCCCAGCTTCTGGAGGCGGAAGGCAAACTTCCTGATATGCTGATCGCCTGTGTCGGCGGCGGCAGCAACGCCATGGGGATCTTCTATGATTTCATTGATGAACCGGGTGTGAAGCTGGTGGGATGTGAAGCCGCCGGGCACGGCATCGATACGGATAAGAATGCCGCTACCATTGCCACCGGAAGCCTGGGAATCTTCCATGGCATGAAATCCTATTTCTGTCAGGATGAATACGGCCAGATCGCTCCGGTCTACTCCATCTCCGCAGGGCTGGATTATCCGGGAATCGGGCCGGAACACGCTTCCCTGCACGACTCCGGCCGGGCTCAGTACGTTCCTGTCACCGATGCCGAAGCCGTAGACGCGTTCGAGTACTTATCCAGAATGGAGGGAATCATCCCGGCCATCGAAAGCGCCCACGCAGTGGCTTATGCCAGAAAAATCGCTCCGGCCATGGGGAAAGATCAGGTAATCGTCATCAATCTCTCCGGCCGCGGAGACAAGGACGTGGCTGCAATCGCCAGATATAAGGGGGTAGAAATCTATGAGTAGAGTAAGAGATGCATTTGCAGATGGAAAAGCATTTATCCCGTTTGTCACTGCCGGTGATCCGGAGCTTGCCGTCACGGAAGAGCTGATCGTCGCCATGGCAGAGGCAGGCGCAGATTTAATTGAAATCGGAATCCCATTCTCTGATCCGGTAGCCGAGGGTATCGTCATACAGGAGGCAGACATACGGGCGCTGGCCTCCGGCACCACCACCGATAAGATTTTCGATATGGTAAAGCGGATCCGCGAAAAAACAGAGGTCCCGCTGGCATTTATGACGTATATCAATCCGATCTTTGTCTACGGAAGTGAGAAATTCATCCGCACGGCTGCTGAAACCGGCATCGACGCGTTGATTGTCCCGGATATGCCTTTTGAAGAGAAAGGCGAGCTCCTTCCCCTCTGCCGCCAGTACGGATTAGATCTGATTTCTCTCATCGCACCCACATCGAAAGAGAGAATCCACGCCATTGCGAAGGAGGCCGAGGGCTTCGTCTACTGTGTTTCCTCCATGGGCGTTACCGGAGTCAGAACAGAGATCACCACCAACATCGGAGAGATGGTTTCCTTAGTAAAAGAGGCACAGTCCATTCCCTGCGCCATTGGCTTCGGAATCTCCACACCGGAGCAGGCAAAAAAGATGAGCGAACACGCCGACGGCGTTATTGTGGGAAGCGCAATTGTCCGAATGGTGGCTAAATATGGAAAAGACTGCGTTGAACCGGTATGTCAGTACATCAGAGAAATGAAGGCGGCTATCTCTTAAAAAGAAGACACCTTTGCTGCTTCTCTTCAGCAAAAAAGAAAGCGGAACCCATGCGGCCCGCTTTCTTTTTTGGGGATGATCATTTCTGAACCTATGGGGAAGTTCACCCCTCCTGCCTCTGCTCCAAAAGAATCCCGGCAATCTCCAGATCCGTTCTTCCAGTCTCTTCCGCCAGCAGATACAGCACTTTTTTAACGTAACCTTCCTCCAGCCCCAGCATGTCCGCAATCGCTGACGGATTAAGTCCTTTACCTGCCATATTACGGATAATCGTTACTTGTTCCGCTGCACGGCCCTCTTCTCTCCCTGCTGTACGGCCCTCTATTCTGCCCTCTTCTCTCCCCGCCTTCATCGCACCCTCCCGTGCAATTGCCAGCTGCCTCTGCTCATCATATTCATATAGAATCAAATTGCACACCTCCGCTCTGTTCTTTTTCAGAATGTCTGCAAGTATCCCCTCATTGATACAGGAATTAACCGCCAGCTCTACCGCTTCATTAAGAGCCATGCCTCTCCTTTCATTTTCCCTGATACGGTTCACAAACACTGCATAATCTTTCAGCCGCTTACAGCGGTCCATCAGTTCCTCATTATGGCCATAATTAATATTAATCATAGTCGCCCTGCATTCCAGACAACCATTATCCTCTGGATTCTGACACAAAAATGCATCCGAAAGCCGAAGTTCCACCCGGTCCGGTTCCTCCTTCATCCCATTGTAAAAGACGATATACTGTGGCATCGGAAGGCGGATCAGCTTTTCTCCATAAATATCCAGTCCGTTTATTTCAATATATTCCCGGTAGGTGTCTGCAAAATAATTCAGCCCGCGAACAGGCATATTAGGGTTAAAGCTGCTCTGGTGTTCATATAAATTAAGTACGTCCGATACCAGAAAGGATATATCATTTTTCATTTTCAGATAAAGCATGTTTTCCAAAGTAACAATATGCAGTTCATCGGCATTGTTGTAGTGAGTGTCGTTGACTGCATTGTATAAATCAAGCAAATCCTTCTTTTCCCGGAACACTAACCGGAAAAGGCGATCCTTATATTCTTTTGAGATTTTAACTTCCAAGTCTTTTGTCTACCTCCATTATATCGTTTTTATTAACAGATTACAACGTAAAAGAATAGATTGTTAAACCATAGGCAAAACACCACGCTTTCATTCTGCAGCCATAACAGCAGTTTTATATTTTGTGTTGATTAGGAAATAAGCGGCAGATACGCCGGATAAAAATAAGAAGTAACTTTAATTTACCATATTCAGAAGGAGGCTGCAAGTATAGGATAAAATTATATGGACGGCAGTTTCCCTGATAGCAGCGGTTCAGCCCTGATTTCCAAAAATTAAGTAATGAATCTAAAAAAACAATACAATTCCTGAAAAGAAGTTTTGCTAGAATAAAGATATCAGGAAACAACAAATGGGGCTGGCTGAAAGAAAGGTTTTCGGCTTCCCTGATTTGCGTACGCGACAGGGCGTACAGATGGGAGAGGAAAATGAAGAAGAAGGTAGTCAGTATTTTATTATGTGCAGCCATGGGGATGACGGCTCTGGCTGGCTGCGGAAACAGTTCAGGATCAGGCTCTGCGGCGAGTGAACCGGCGGCAGCAGTACAGGAGGAGAGCAGGGAAAGCACAGAGGAAGCCACGCAGGCCGGTGAAAGCCAGGAGAGCGCAGCGGCGGAAAATACCGCGGTGGACGGCGGAGGGGAAACTCTGAATGTCATGTGCCATTCCAGCTGGAGGACCGATGAAGCGAATGCAGTGTTTGATTATGTTGCGGAAAAGTGTAATGTGAAGTTTGAATTTGAGGAAGTTCCGGAGGGCGGTTCCGGGAATGAGCTTATTTTTGCAAAAATGCAGTCCGGAGAGGTCCCGGATATCCTCTGGTGGCAGGGAGCGAAGACGAGCGCAACGGAAATCGGGGAAGATTTATTTATGGAGCTGTCCGGGGACTGGACGAAGGATTATAATGCCAACATTCTGGAATCCCCGAACCAGACTTATAACGGCAGACTGATATGCGCGCCCTTCGGTGATGTGACCGTATTCGGCATGTGCTACAATAAACAGGTTTTTGCGGATAACAATATTCAGATCCCCCAGACCTGGGATGAATTCCTGGCGGCCTGCGAGACGCTTAAGGCGGCGGGAGTTACCCCGATGTATATCTCAGGGACGACAGATAATGAGTGGACGCTTCAGATCATTCCCATTGATGCCCGCCTGAAACAGGAAAGCATGGTTCCCGGCAGTATCGAGGCTCTCAACAGCCATAAAAAGCTGTGGGCGGATATGGAATATATGCAGGTCACCTTCGAACGGATGAAGGAAATGAAGGATAAGGGCTATATTCAGGATACTTTCCTGTCGGACAGCTATGCGGATGCCCAGGAAGCGCTGCTCACAGGTACAGCAGCCATGTATCCTCAGGCAACCTGGATTTATGCGGAATTAACCAAGCTGGCGGAATCAGAAGAGGAGCTGGATAATATCGGTTTCTTCCCTATCCCGGCTACGGATGCGGCGGATTCCATCGCCTATACGGAAACACCCACAGGCTTCGTGATTCCGGTAAGCGGCAAGAAAGCGGATTTGGCGGCACAGATCGTGGGAGAACTGGTATCGAAGGAAGCGATGACAGAGTATTATAAGCTGCATCAGGGCATTCCGGCTGTAAATGGTGTGGAAGTGGAACTGAGCAGTATTCCGGCGGATGTATCCGCTCTGATGGAAGCGGGGAAAACAAATACTCTTCCGAATACTCTTTATTCCACCCCTTCCATGGCGAGTGACGTACAGGCCATGCTGGCAGGCGATAAGACCCCGAAGGATGTACTGGCAGGCTATGACACCGACTGGGATACCTATGCAAAAGAAGCGGGGAACCCGGACTGGGGCTATTGATTCGGTAAGGCAGCGGACAGCGTTCTGGTTTTGAAAGCAGATAATTGACAGTGTGAAAAATGGGGGAGGTGTTATACGGGATTCTTTCCCGGGTTTGGGTATTCGGCCGGGAAAGAGCTTCGCAGGGCACCTCCCTCTTTTGAAGGAAGGAATGGTTTATGTTAAGAAAAAAGCAATACCCGGTCTATTTTATCCTGCCCGGCATTTTTCTTTTTGTCATGTTTTTTATTGTCCCCTTTCTTGTGGGCTTCCGGTATTCCTTTACCAACTGGAATTTTAAGAGGGCCGATTTTATTGGTTTGGAAAACTATATAAGTATTTTAAAGAATCCCAATATGAGCATTGCCTTTAAGAATACGTTTCTTTTCACCATTGTAACCACAGTGGGAAAGGTATCCATAGGTATGCTTCTTGCGGTGCTGCTGAACAGAAAGCTGAAAACCACCAATTATCTGCGTACGGTATTTTATCTGCCGGCAGTGGTCAATTCCATAGCGGTAGGAATTGTATTCACTTCTTTGATGCATCCCTCCAAAGGGCTGATAAATACGGCCCTGAGGACAATCGGGTTCACCGGCTTCCAGCCCAAATGGCTGACAGACACGAGTATAGCCATGCTGTCCATCTGCTTTATTGAAATCTGGAAATGGTCGGGCTATACCATGATGATTCTGCTGGCGGGCATGCAGAATATTTCCAAAGATTATTATGAAGCGGCGATTATGGACGGGGCCACCAAATGGCAGCAGTTTAAAAAGATCACCTTCCCTCTTCTGATGGCTTCCATCAATAATGTGGTTGTTTTAAGCATTATCGGCGGACTGAAGGTATTTGATATCGTTGTGGCGACCACAGGAGGAGGGCCGGGCTATGCCACGGAGGTTTTCAACACCATGATTTATAATTCGTACAGCTACCAGAAATATGGGGAAGCTACGGCGGGAACGACGCTGCTGGCAGGTATGATCCTTATCATAACCTTGTGTACCTACCGGACGATTGCCAAAAATGAGGTGGAATTATAATGAATAAGAAAAAAATAAAACAGGTTGTTTTTGAAATAATGGGAGTCCTGATCAGCTTTCTTGTCCTGATTCCTTTTCTGATGGTTTTCTTAAATTCCATGAAAAGCAAGAGGCAGGCCAATCTGCTGCAGCTGAGCCTGACCGGGATTTCCTGGGAACAGTTCCTGGAGAATTACGGTA
>OGZI01001655.1_pt1 | contig 21156 bp, 13 predicted proteins | sample 1576711 | NCBI WGS metagenome assembly OGZI01 (sample SAMEA3541482, study PRJEB24748) | human gut metagenome | biome: human gut; feature: human-associated habitat; material: faeces | place: China | collected 2012
CTTCCTTAAGGCCATCAACAAGGGCGAGAACCCTCGTGTCGGCCGGAATGTCATCGTCATCGGCTGCGGCAACGCTGGCATGGATGCCGCAGCCGGGGCCTATGCGATGGGCGCGGAAAGCGTGACCTGCATCGACGTGCAGAAACCGGCGGCCTTTGCCCATGAAATCGCGCACATCGAAGCGCTGGGCGGCAAGCTGCTCTGGCCGGTGATGACCAAGGAAATAACCGATGGCGGACTCATCACGGCGGACGGGACGCTCATTTCCGGCGACATGGTCATCATCACCATCGGCGAATCCCCGGATTTGGGCTACCTGCCTGAAGGCGTGCGGAAATTCCGCGATTGGGTCATTCCCGGGGCGGATATGAGCCTTCTCGAAAACGTGTTTGCGGCGGGCGACGTGATCAAGCCCGGGTTGCTGGCGGACGCCATCGGAACGGGAATCAAGGCGGCTGAGGCCGTTGACGCCTGGCTTCGCGGTGTGGCCTATGCGCCCGTCGAGAAGAAACCGGTACCCTCAGGGCAACTGAGCACAGCGTATTTCACCCGTTGCCCTCATGGTGAGCTGCCTGCCGCGAACCGGGATTTTGACCGTTGTGTCAGTTGCGGGACCTGCCGGGATTGCAGAATGTGCTTGGAATCCTGCCCGGAGGGGGCCATCAGCCGGGAAACACTGGCGGGCGGCGCGTATCGGTATGTTTCCGATCCCGATCGGTGCATCGGATGCGGCATCTGCTCCGGCGTCTGTCCCTGCGGCATTTGGACGATGCATCCCAATGTTCCGCTGGAGTAGGGGAGGCACACGGAAGATTGGGGAGGGAGAAGCTTTCTGAAGAAAGTTTCTCCCTCCCCCAAACCCCCTTCTCTCCCGCTTCAAAGGCTTTCATCATTGAATCCCTGCCGACAGGAGGGGAACGGGGGAAAAGGCCTGTGATAGTGCATGATTGATGCAGGAATAGTGGCTTCCTACCCTCAAGGGCGTATATTCGGCTATGGGAGGAAACCTCCTTGCTTTTTGGGGTGACGGATACGGCTCATCCCGTTTTTCCTTTGATCGGAAGGAAAGCGAAACGGCGCCAAAATCGCCGTTGAGTTCGATCCTGCTTGGTACGCTCGCACGCGAACGGCCATTGCCGTAGACCGTTTGCCTCATGTTTAGAGGCGGGTGGATTTCGCGTATCTCGGCGAGAGCTATTTTATGCCTCATGAATTCCTGAAACAGATAAAGGGGGTTGAAGTGCGACGTCCAGTTTTGGACTTTGATGCCGCCGCCCGGAAACTCCAGCATACCGTTTTCTGCGTCGATGACGTACCGTTGGCGTTCACCCTGAAGAGAAGCAGGTTCACAATGCCTATTGCGATGAAAAAAATAGGGAAAAATGTCATGTATGCCTTGCTTCGACATGCCGTACGGGACAAGCAGGCCTATCACCGGAAAGGACACCGCACCTAGGAGCGAACGTGTCACTTTGGCCCAATCAACCACGCTGCGGCTGCAACAGAGATTGTCTTGCACCATGTCAGCCATGACACGCTCCCCCCTCACACGTGAAAGCATAAAAGCGGTACGATCGTATCTTATTTTGTTTATTTCGGTGCTATCGTATCGAATTTCTGTCAATACATTGTGTACCTTGATGGAATGAAAACCTATCCTCATTTATTGGAAACCACTGGCATTACAATTGAAAAAAATCCGAAAAGAACGAAAGATGACCAAAACGGCCCTCGCGGCCTTTTCGGATTTGCAGGATTGCTATGTCCGTGGAATCATAAAAGGAAAAAGGAATCCCACCATCACCGCGATCTATTCCATCTGTGAAGCCCTTGGCCTTTCTCCTCTGGAGTTTTTCAAGAGGGTGACTGATGAATTGAACGAACTGAACAAGCCAAGAAAAAATCTCCAGTAAAGGCAAGCGACATACGGAAACGCCCTTTCATGATCACAGTATGTTGTGGAAAAAGGAAAAAGGCTCCGCATGTGTGTTCATGCAGAGCCTTTTTGCGGCGGAACTCTTGCCGCGCGGCCTCCCTGTCGCAGTTTTTGCGGGGAGGGGCTTTTTGGAAAAAGCCTCTTTCTCGGTATCTGTTACGCCCTCGCCTTGTGCTCCGCCGTGCAGGAGGAAATGGTGGCCTTGGCGACGTTGTTCGAATGATAGCCGATGTGCTCGATGATCCCGAGAATATCCACATAGACAAGGCCCGTTTCGGAGTCGCATTCCTGCTTGTCCAGCCGCTGGATGTGGCGGTTGCGGAGTTCGACTTCGAGGCCGCGCAGCTTCCCGGCGATGGGGGCGACTTCGCGCGCCTTGTCGGGGTCGTCGTTGATGAAGCCGTCCAGCGCGGTCACAATGGCGTGATGGGCTTCGGCGTACATGCCGGAGAGTTCCGTCATGGCCTGCTGGGAGAAATCCTTCGGCCTGTTCTGGCGGTACGCGTAGTACTCAAGGAGCTTCTTGCCGTAGTCGCCGATGCGCTCGATGTTCCCGGAGCTGGCGACATACAGCGTCAGCACGCGGGCCGCGTCATCGGAGATCCCGGCCTGCATGATGTCTTCGGCATAGGCTTTGACGGCCTTGTGCAGTTGGTCGATTTTGGCTTCGGTCTCTTCGATCTTGGGGATGAGGTCTTTCTTGTCGTTGAAGAATACTTCCTGAACCGAATCAAGAAGGTGGATGACCAAAAAGCCCATGTAGGCACATTCGTTTTTGACCGCTTCCACAGCGATGCCGGGGGTGGCTTCGATGAGCTTGGGATCAAGATACTGGGCCCCTTCGACGACCTTATGGGCCTTGTCGGGCAGGAGCCTGCGGATGAGCGCCGCGAACGGCTTGACGAAGGGCAGGAAGATGATGGTGTTGAAGACGTTGAACAACGTATGGGCGTTGGCGATCTGGTGGGCGATGCCCGTAGCCGTCATGGCGATCAGCTCTTGGTAAAGCGGAAGGATGGTGAGGAAAATGCATACGCCGATGACGTTGAAGAGCACATGGGCGGCGCAGGCCTGTTTGGCGGTCCGATCCGTGCCGATGGAAGCGAGGACCGCGGTGATGGTTGTTCCGATATTGTCACCCAAGATGATGGGGATGGCCGCGTGGAGGGGCAAGAGGCCCTGTACGCCGAGGGCGATGGTCAGGCCGACCGTAGCGGCGCTGGATTGGACAAGGAGGGTAAGCAGCGTTCCGGCCAGAACCCCCATGAGCGGGTTGTGGCTGAACATGAGGAATAATTCCTTTTCATTCCGGAGGAAACTCATGGAGGATTCCATGGTCTGCATTCCCACGAAAAGCAGACCAAAACCCAATAGGCCGTTGCCGGCGTACTTCTGTACCTTGGAGCGTCCGAAGAAGGAGAGAAGCACGCCTATAATAATGAAGAGGTAGGCGTAGTCTTGGACTTTGATGGCGAGGATCTGGCCCGTGATCGTGGTCCCGATGTTGGCACCCATGATGACGCCGATGGCTTGCGTCAGGGTCATGAGCCCCGCATCGACGAAGCTGACCGTCATGACCGTGGTGGCGCTGCTGCTTTGGATGAGAACGGTGACGCAGGCACCCACCAGCACGCCCATGATCGGCGTTTTGGTCAGTGTTCCGATAAGCTGTCGCAATCGGTCCCCGGCTATCAGCTGTAGGGCCTCACTGATCAGCTTGATGGCGAAGAGGAAAAGCCCAACGCCGCCAAGAAGCTGAATGATGCTTTGTACAGACATGAAGACGCTCCTTAGAATTTGGTTCGACTCTTGCCCCATGAAAAGATGAACTGTCAAGGAAATTCCCGGCGAATTCGAATACTCGGCATTCCGAAAAAGGGGAACCGCATTTTTTTAGAGTACCATGATAATAAAATACCCTTTATTTATCGCGTGTTATTTGCCAGCGTCGTTCGTGGTGTGGAAAAAATGTCGATTTTTCCAAAAAAAAGCTTGCCAGCCATCCTGAATTTCGCTAGTTACATCGTTGCACGACGCGGAGAGGTGTCCGAGCTGGTCGAAGGAGCACGATTGGAAATCGTGTGTACTCAAAAGGTACCGGGAGTTCGAATCTCCCCCTCTCCGCCATAAATTTCAAGGGCTTGTTGAAATCCAACAAGCCCTTTTTTCGTATACCAAATTCACTATACGCTAGAATGTACGAGTAATCTGTACGATTTCAACGGAGCGCGCGGATTCGGTGTAACGTGCTTATCTCCGGTGCAGGGCACATCCCGCCGCCAGCGGAGCGCGTGCCCGAAAAGATGGAAGCCTTTTTCCGGTGGTACGGTGCGGCGCGGGGTGCGCTGCATCCTGTGGAATTCGCGGCCCGCGTCCATGCGGATTTCGTGAACATCCACCCCTTCAAGGACGGGAACGGCAGAACGGCCCGGCTCATCATGAATTTCGAGCTCATGCGGGTGGGCTTTCCCACGGTGATAGTCCCCGTGGATGCGCGCCCGGACTATTACCGAAATTTGGATATCGCCGCCACGCAGGGGGATTATCTCCCCTTTGTGATGCAAATCGCTGAATTGGCCCAAAAGAGTTTTGCCCCCTACTGGGCATTGCTTGGCGAATAGCGCATAAAAAGAATTGAAAAGTCCTCCCCTGCTCAAAATGGCAGGGGAGGACTTTTTTTATTTGTGAACCTTTTTGGAAAAATGAAATCATTTTTTTCATGCTTTTTTAAGTTTTTCCATTTTCGGACCAGAGTTTTTTCATTTTTCCGCAAATACGACATATCTGGACGGCTTTTCCGTGTGTCCCTGCGGAGAGGCCGATAATGTGGGCGGAACTTTTGCAAAAGGAGTTTGGTACATGGAGATTTCTCTAGTTTTTGTGAACAAGGAATTCGGGAAAATTCGAGTTGCGGAACACAACGGTGCGGCGTGGTTTGTGGGGAGTGACGTATGCGATTGCTTGGAGATCGGCAATAGCCGTGATGCCGTCGCCTCTCTTCAAGACGATGAAAAGGGTGTCGCTTTTATCGACACCCTGGGCCACGATCAAGAAATATCCACTATTTCTGAATCAGGTCTGTATTCCCTTGTCTTTCGTTCGAGCAAACCGGAAGCAGCCAATGCCTTCAGGCGATGGATTGTTCATAAAGTGCTTCCCACAATCCGCAAAACTGGCTGCCACGGCACGCCACAAGCAGAAGATGAAATTCTATCGCGGGCTATAGCCATCGCCGCCAACCGGATCGGGCTTCTCAGTCAGGAAGTGGCCATGCTTCAGGAACAAATCGCCTTGGACGCCCCGAAGGTCGAACTTGCCGAAGCGATTATGAAGACGAAAGAATGCGTTTCCGTCAATCAGTTCGCCAAAATTCTCAAGCAGAACGGTTTGGACATGGACGCAAGCCGTGTTTACCGCGAATTGTACAAGGCAGGGTACCTCATCCGGCAAAAAGGCGCCAACTGGATGCCGAAGCCCTGCATGATGGATAAGGGCTACTTTCGTGTGGTGGAACGCTCGACCGATACGGGAGACGATTACCAGTTCGTCACGGTCACTACCCTGCTCACCGGGATAGGGCAGTGCCATCTGCTCGCACATTTTCTCAATAAATATGGTGCTCGTCGGCAAGAGGGTAGGGCGCGGGCGTGAGATGAACTTGCATTTCGGCTGAGGAATGGATAAAAAGGAGGGGCAGGGAGGACGAATCCCTGCCCCAGTGGGGCACGTCCCCCGCAAATCGTTACGATTTACAGTTTTGCGCCCCGGTAGGAAGCGACTCCTACCGGGGCAACTGCGTTACAGGCTCAGAAAATGAGCTGCCACAGCCGCAAGAAGGCTGGCCAGAAATCCGGCCAGCACGTCCCGGAGGAAGTGCTTCATGGGGGGGTCTCCTTTACCGGGAGAACATGCCCCACGCCGGGCAACCTACGCGACAACGTGAGCCGACACAAGGCCTTGCCCGAGAGATTGGGCAGGGCCTTTTTATCTTTCCCGTAAATACGGCATATCTAGACGGCTTTTCCGTGCGCCCCTGCGGGGAGGCCGATAGCGTGGATGGAACTTTTACAAAAGGAGTTTCGTCCATGGAGATGCCTCAGATTTTTGAGAACAAGGAATTCGGGAAGATCAGGGTTGTGGAACACAGTGGCGCGCCGTGGTTCGTGGGAAAGGATGTATGCGACTGCTTGGAGATCGGCAATAGCCGTGATGCCGCCGCCTCTCTTGATGACGATGAAAAGGGTGTCGCCCTTATCGACACCCCTGGCGGTAAGCAAGAAATGTCCATCATTTCCGAGCCCGGTCTGTATTCCCTCGTCCTCCGTTCGCGTAAGCCGGAAGCCAAGGCCTTCAAGCGATGGATCGTTCATGAAGTGCTTCCCGCCATCCGTAAGCACGGCGGCTACCTCACGCCCAAAAAGCTGGAAGAAGCCTTGCTCAACCCGGATGTGCTGATCAGGCTGGCGACCCAGTTGAAGGAAGAGCGCGAGGCCCGCGTGCAGGCTGAGGCTCGTGTGGCCATCCTTTCCCATGTCCGAAAAACGTATACGACAACGGAGATCGCCAAAGAGCTTGGGATGCGCAGTGCCGTGGCCCTGAACCGTTTGCTGTGCGAGCGGCATATCCAGTTCAAGCAGAACGGAACCTACGTCCTGTACGCCGAGTATGCCGAGCATGGCTATGTCCACATCAAGCAGGAAATCCTCGAAAACGACAAGATCGTGTATCATCGCCGATGGACGCAGCTCGGAAGGGAATGGCTCCTGGACATGCTCGGCTGAAAAAAGTCCCCGCCACACGTTTGGGCGGGGACTTTTTTCATATGTCGATCATGAACCCAAAAGCTCCTGATCCGTAGAGTGGAGGTTCCTGCGTCTGAGAACCCGGGGAAATTGTTTTGGGGTTGTGCTCCTCAATGGGATATTGCGAGAAGTCCACGCGGGACGCCTGCTCGAAAATCATTTTGGCGCGGGAAAAGTCCCCCTCCATCATCTGGTGCTGCACATCTTCCGGGATGAAGCAGGGGAAAGAAGAGGCGAGCGCGTCGATCAACCCTGCAAGCCGTTCCTTCTGCGCTGCGGCTTCCAGAATGGCGGACTCGCATTGGGCCTTTGAGGTGGAGGCGGTTTCTTCGCTTCGGCGCAGCCGTTCCGTCAATTCGGCTTGTCGGGCGGTGGACTCGAAAATGGCGTCTTCCAGCGCCGCGAGACGTGCCTGCGTGTCCAGTTTCCATCCCGCGAGGTATTCTTCGGCCTTTCTGTCATCCTTTACGGTGGCCGCGAGGCATTCAAGGATCATCTGTTCCTGGCCGGCCGTGTCTGCGGCGCCTTCAAGGATGTAGCCCCGGTTCGAGCTGAACCCCGGGTTGAGCACATAGTCGAATCCCGAAAAGCCGGAAAGTCTGGTTGGCTTCCCTCTGCCTCCGTCGACCCCGGGGCAGGCCCATGAGAATCCTCCGACACGGGAGGCGTGCAGGGTGGAGACGATCTTTCCGGTTTCGGTATCCAGGACTTCCTGTGAATGTGAGACGACTCCCTCCGGGGAAACATCAAAGGCCACGGTCACGTTGGAGGGGATATTGCTGACTATGGCCTTCCCGCCGTCCGGCAGGGTGACGGCTTCGACTTCGCCGATGTTCATTTTCCCGGCAAGGATGCGCCGTCCATGGCCATAAAAGCCGAGGGCCTCCCTGAGCCTGATTTTTTCTTTGGTCGCTGGTGAGTTGCAGATCTCCCGCGCGTTCTCAATGATGTATTTCCTGTGATTGCCCGTATACTGGCGGCCCTCGTCGAGAAGAGAAAAGGAACAATTCAAGCGTTGTGCTGGCATATGCGCAAACCTTTTTCTTTTGACCGTACAGCCTTTGCGGAGACAAGGAAATTGAATGCGCCCTAAATATGGCACATATGAGGCTTTTTTCGTGACTTTCGCAAAAACGCGTGGCTACCCTTGCCGGGAATGTATGTAAGGAGTGTGTATATGGCACGGGACAAAAGAAAAGAAGGCGCAGCGGAACCAGTGAAAGCGCTCAGTGGGCTGTACCCGGCGCGTTCTTTGGTAGATGAACGGGAAGCCCATTCCGTCGATCTCCCCGCGTCCGCGGCGTCCTACTTCGTGGGGGCGGGCTCCCGCTCCGGCGTGTTGTCGCCCGTCGATCCTTTCGCTTGTGGCAACGCGACGCTATCGGGCGAGGAGGCCCGGCTTGCCCGTGAGCTGCCCTTGGAACGGGTTGCCAGATATGCATCGCTGGAGTCCATGGCCAGGGATCCCACGATTGACTCTGCGCTCAAGATGCATATCGGGCACGCTCTTAGTGTGAAATCCGATTCATGGGAGGCCGTAGCCATTGACCCGGTTGAACCTGGTGGAGACAAGATCGTAGACGAACTTAAAGCGGTACTTCAACAATTGATCAATGAGCAGATAGGGAAGTGGGGGTATAATGCGGCGCTCTACGGGACGGCCTTTGTCAGGGTCTACGGAGAGCAGGGGAAAGGGATTCTGAACGTCCGCAGCGATTACTATACCCATCCGCGGTTTATCAAAAAGTACGAGAAAGCCGGTCAGCTTGCGGGGTTCACCACATCACATCAAGGAGCCTCCCCGGAGGCGAGGAGCAGACAGATCATGCTCCTCCCGCCGTGGAGTTTTGTGGAATTCCAGATTCCCACGTGGCAGAATATGGAGCTTTGCGAACCCACCGCATACGGGGCCATCCCCGTTGACCTTTCCATTGACGGCTATGACAAGGAATCAATAGTTGAATCAAACAGCTATGGGGAGAGCCTGATCGCTACGGCCTATCAGCCGTGGCTGGATCTTTTGAACGCCGTGGACTCGATGAATATGAGCCGGAAAAATGCCGCGCGCTTGGAACGGCTGATAGGGGTGAACACGGGGCGGCTGGATCCTGAGCGGGCAGCGAACTATCTTAACATGATGAGTTCGCAGCTTGTCCATACGGAACGTGAAATGGCCCGGCAGTCCTACCGGAGAGGCTTTGTCCAGACCGTGATCAACAGACTTATTCCCATTTTTGGCGATACCAAAGGGAGGCTGGACATAAACACCGTACAGGGGACACCGGACATTTCCGGCCTGGAAGATGTGAACTTCCATATAAAACGTCTGGGCGGAGCGTTGGGCATTGACCCTGCCATGTTGGGATTTGCTGACTTCCTGTCGGGTGGGCTCGGGGATGGCGGGTTCATGCGGGTGTCCATTATGGCGGCAATGAAGGCGCAGTCCCTCCGGAAGGCCATATTCAATGGGGTGCAGCGGCTTTGTGAGCTGCACGTCGCATATAAGTATGGAAAAGTTTTTCTTCCTGAAGATCAGCCATGGAAGATCACCTTCAACAGCGTTTCCACGGCTCTTGAACGCGAAGAAAGGGAAACGCTTGAATCCAGTGCGAACGTCGCCGGAACTCTTGCGGGGATATTGGCAACCATCGATCAGGATTTTGGAGTCACGGACAAGCGTGCATTCCTTCATTTCGTCTGGACAGATGTTTTAAAGAGGGATGAAGAATCGTTTGAACTGGTTTGCCCCCAAAAGGGGCCTCCAAAAGGGCAGACGCCGGCGGCGGACGGCGAGGATCTGGTGGACGGGGACGACAAGTAGGGGCACAGCGTATATTGGAAAATCCCCCGGCGGAAAATTCTGCCGGGGGATTTTTTGGGGGGAGTGGAGGTATCTACCGCGTCCCGGCTGCACGCAGCTCCATAAAGTCGTCGGCAAGCACGTAGTCGTCGTTGATCACCTCGTCGTCATCTCCGATGAACTCGACGGTGTGCCCGGAAGAGTAGAGTAGGCCGTATTCTTCGGCATATTCGGCATAGGCGTAGGCCGAGAGGATGTTGAGGACTGGATCGCCGTAGTCGATCCGCTCTACCCATTCCGCATCGAGGGAATCCCCAAAGTCGGCGATACCGGCATCCAGCATTTCCTTTTTAAGGATCCACCAAAACGGGCCGAAACCGCGGTACTGAATCGGGTTCCCAAGCAATATTCCCTTGTAGCCTTCAAGCATCCTTTTCCGCCAGTCCTCGCGGGAAAGTTCGCCGCTGACGAGCTGTGAAGGCTTGAGGGCATCAAGGGTAGGCACAGTCGGTTTATTGAATATCTTCATGCTGTTTTCCTTATGCGAGGATTTCATATATTTCTTGGAGGTCGGTCAGGGAACTGACGTGCCACCATGCGCCGGAATGTTCCCGCCAGTCCTTGGTGAACTTGGCATCATAGCGGGACTTGAGGAGATCCTTCATCCGGTAGAGCGTTCCTCCGACCCCTGCGGAATCCTGAAAAAACCAACGGGAAAAAGGTTCGTGCGTTACGCCCCGTCTTCCCTTGAATCCCGGGATGTAGGTTTCTTCGCGGTTCACCCTTATGGAGATGCCGAGAGCCGAGAATTTGGCGGCTATGTCTGCTGGAACCTCTTTATACCGCGGGTCTTCTCTGAGTTTTTCGTTTGCGGCCCTCTCTGCTTCACGCTGCTCTTCCGCCGCCTCCTGTTGAGCCCTTTCCTGTGTGCCTCTGAAAAAGTCTTTAAAGACTCGTTCGATATCACGCGCGTTATCGTATATCTCGCATATTGGATCAAGGACACGTCTGGTGATGCTATAGGTTTGTTCCCTGAAGGCCCGCGCGATGGACGTTGCCGTGTCGAGCTTATTGTCTTTTTTGTATTCTTCCCAGAGAATGGAACATTTTTCAAGGATTTCCGCATCAGTTCCGCGTTGTCCGTATTCTTGAGCGAGTTCTTGGTAGTTCTCCCCGAAAAGCCCTTCAAGGAGTGTGCAGAATGGGCTTTTCCCGGATCGTACCCGCTCAAGGTAGCGTGTCAGGACAGCCTTCTTGAAGGATTCGTTTTCAGGCTCAGGCCAGACGGGTACGGCCCCTTCAGGCGGCACGGCGGAGTAAGCCCCTTCCCAGACTACATCCAGTTCCCCGCCGATGCGGATGACGGCACCGGCACTCCACCGGATACGTATTTCGTTGATGTGGTTGAGGAACATGTCTTTGTCAATGCCGGAAGAGCGTATCTGGGCATACGTCAATACTTCCGAGAGGAGCTTCTTTATTGCCAGCTCGGACTCGGAATAGGAAACCTTGGTGTGTTCCGGTATTTCGATGACGCCAATTGTCCGCTCCGATCCATATCCGGTAATGGGGACAATAGTTACGGTTTTTTGCAGGGGATCCACGGCGGTAATTTTCCTGATGCCGCCGTCTCTTTTGAATTCTAGCATGTCCCCAACGGCAAAGAGATTTCCGCTCATGGAAACAACGATGTCGCCGGGCCGGTCTATCAGCGCTGCGTCAAATGGAAGGCGGCCTTCACGCTCTGCCTGTCGGAGCAGGGCCACATTCATCTTTTTCAGGCTTTCTTGTTTCTCGCGGAATTTTTGGAATTTTTCATCAAGACCAGAGAGATCTCGTTCGGCCTCAGAAAGCCGTCGCTTGGCGGAGGTCAGTTTGTCCTTGGCCTTTGCACGTTCATCTTCAGAGAGAGCGGCGTCGGAAGATTGCGCTTCATATTTGGCAACCGAACGGCGGGCAGTATCTCGTTGCTCCTCCAGTGATGCCCTCCTTGCCGCCTTCTTTTGGTCAATGGAGTCAATGTTTTTCTGGATGCTTGCCAGTACCTGCATCTTGTTGATCAGGCCGATTCTGAAGTTTTCCTCACGCTTGGCGCCTTGTGCGGCAAGACGCTCCGCGCGCATTCTTTTGGCTTCCTCTGGGTTGTCGGCCAGCATATCGAGCAATTCGTCGAGCCCGGTGACGTCGCCGTTCTCCATCGTTTTGGCTTCGCCCATGAGGAGATCGTTGATCCAGTTTGATTTGGCCTTCAGGAGGTCTTTCCTGTATGAGTCGAAGGTTCCCTTCCCGCAGTAGTAGTAGACGGCAACGCTGTCTACCTTATTCCCCTGGCGCACGCCGCGCCCATTGCGCTGGTTGATGCTCGCCGGGGTCCACGGGAGGGTGAGATGATGGATGGCCGTGGTCCCTTTTTGCAGGTTGACGCCTACTTCGGCCTTCTTGTTGGCGAGCACGATCTTGAGCTCGCCGGAGTTGTATGCTTTGGAGATGCGCTCCAGCTTGTCTCCGGAGGCCACCTCGCCGTTGATGATGCCGATTTTTCCGACCGCCAGCGGAAGATGGTGCACGATAATTCTTCGGAGTTTGTTGTGCTGTGTTTTTTCTTCCGTAAAGATGATCTGCTTTCCGCCCGTCTCGAAGTGCTTTTTCAGATTTTCGATCAGTTGCGCATACTTGGGGGTAATCGGGTGAGCCACTTCCGACTCCTCGATTCCGAATTCCGGGAAGTGCATGGTCACCAGGTCTTCCATCATTTCGGGAACGACAAGCGAGAACGTGCCCCCTTCTCTCTCATGGAGGGAGCGGTCCACACTTACTTCGTGCTCGTATTCTTCGTCGGACTCTTCATCCTTTTCCTTTACGAGCCATGTCTCGGGGAGACTTGATGCGAGCCGGAGAACCGCTTCCCGGTCCTTTTCTTGAAATACGAACGTCATGGTATGGTTGAACATGTCGATGTCAGTCGTCAGCCTGTCCATATCGCGGATGATGGAGAAAATACTTTCTCCTTTCCGTTTAGGCCCCGGCTTGGCAGCCTCTTTTGCTCGTTTGCGGAGGACCTGATACAGCTCCCGCTGCTCTTCGCTCATCTCTACGTTTTCTTCTTGTTCCTCGGCGGTTGGAACATGAATTTCTCCATCGACGTCCTTGACGGTTTTCACGTTGACGTACTTGTGGAAAAGGTTGCGCAGGCCGTCAAGGTTCTGGAAACCGACCAGCCCTTCAACGTCTTTAATTTCTCCGGAGACGGTCAGCTTGGAGACGGTTTCCGTCTTGCCGAACACGCGCACGAAGTCGTCAACGGTATGAACGCCGAACCGCTCGAACTCCTCAATTGGGGCCACCAGAGACAGCATGTTGAAGATTTCAAACGGCGAGTTGGTGACCGGGGTGGCCGTGAGCCCGTATACGCCGCGTCCGTTGTTCTGCTCGCGGATATAGTGGGACTTGATTGCCATATCTATGGCCTGGTTTGCTGCCCTGGGAGTAGGCAGATAGGCAATGCCTTGGCTTCGCTTGCCGGGCTCGAACGAGTTTTTGTAGAAATGGCTTTCGTCCGTAATGATGGAGTCGAAGCCCATGTCTTCGAGGAAGGGGAGTTCCTGTGCCTTTTCCCTTCCTGTGGTGCTGTACTTGGCCTCGATGTTGGCGATCTGCTTGTCTTCCTTATATGATTTCTTCCCGCCATTGATTTTAGACGCTAATCCTTCTGACATGAGGCTCCGCGAAACCATCTTGTCAGTGTAGCTTCGTTTTGTGGATTGCTTCAAAGGGAGGGATTCAAACTTTTCCTTCGTCATGACGACAAGGGAAAAATTTGATTGCGGAATTTTCCACATGGCCTCGTGGATCTGTTCCTTGCTTTTGGTGAAGACGACGACATCCCTCATCAGGGGCTTTCCGTCACGTCCCATTCGCGGCTGCCCGTGTTCGTCAAGAACGGGCTTGCGCTGCACCTCGCCGTCCTTGTCGGTTTTGGGTTCCAAGCCGACGAAGAAGACGTTTTTGCGCATGTACTCATCGGCATAGAGCTGGCGCGCTTCATGATACCAGTTTTCCTGCACAGCGGAGGGGACGACAATACAGGTGCGCTTCGCGCGCCCCCGCTTGTGGTTGTAGGCTGCCATGGACAGAGCCATGAAGGATTTTCCAAGCCCGACGCCAAACCCGCAGATGCCCGAGCCCTGTTCGGAGAGGCGCCGAACCTCCGCGTTCTGATACGTGTGAGGGGAAATTTCCCCTGACAGATATTCTTCGATGCCGAGAGGGTCCCCTTCATATTCGAAGGGCACATAGGAATTGAACTGGCGATTGTATTTTTCCGTCAGATCGTCAATGTCCGGGTGCTGTTGCATCCAGATATTGAACTGGGCTTCAAGCGATGCCGCCTTTTCGACGTATTCCTGCTTGATCTCTGCCTTGTTTGATCTGATTTTTTCGCCATTCAGGTATTTGACAAACTGGGCGTAAAATCCTCCATGATCGCTGGAACGGTATTCTCCATCGGGATTTTCGTAGTCGGCCGTGAATCGGAATTCCTTTTCCAGCGTTCCATCATAGCGGGTTACTTCGACCGCTTTCTCGCTTCCGAACTCGATATTGCGGTAACCGCTCTCACGGAGAAAGTCGATAACGTATTTCTTGGAAAACCACTTGTGGCGCATCCCGAAGGCGATGTCCTCGGATTTCGTTGTGATGCGGCGCCGCGTCATTTCGTCAATCTGAGTCTGGAATTTGGCCTTCAGCCGGTCATCGTCAGTGTTGGCCATGGCCTGCGCGCATTCCGCCATTTTTTTGTAGATATCGCCCGCGCAATATCTGTTCATGGGCATGAGGCGGCCTTCCGGGGTGATGGCGATGCCTTCACGTTCCGCGATGTCACCAAGCGAAGTTATCTTGGGATCGCCTTGGTGGAGTTTTTGCACATCTTCAAGCCAAATATCCTCCTGCCCTTCGCGGACGAAAAGGTGGATGACAATGTCGTAAGGATCTGCCGGGTTATACGCTTGCCCTTTTTTTGATTTGTCGAGTGTTCCCGCAAGCAGATCGGAAAAATTGCCCTGTTCATCCACCGCGTTTTTGAACAGGCCGAACATCCGCGAACCTTCTCCGGCCAGCACGAGGCCCTTGTTGTTTTTGGGGTGCCCGAAGCGTTCCAGATCGGCCACAACCAACTCCTGGAGTGCCGTGCGGTCGGCGGTCACATCTTCCCCGGCATCGGATTTGGAGGACATGCGGGCAAGGAGGCCGCCAAGTATGACTCCGCGGTAGAGCTGTTCGCGGAGTGGTGCCTTGGGCTGTCCCATGGCGAACTCGACGGCTTCCTTTTGCAAGGGAGAGAGTATGGCCGGGTAGGATTTATAGATGGAGAACATGTTTTCCAGAGAAAGCGATAGCCCGCCTTTGTCGCCGGAAAGGATGCCCTCAAGCTGTTCCAGGGATTCGGCACCGTATTTCTTGGGGTCGATGGCAGTAGGCGTTGAATCAATCGCATCCTTTATCCATTCCCCGGCGATCATAGTGTGAGGCTCGCCATTGATAATTCGCTTGTCGCCCTCTCCATAGTTGCGGGTGATCGGCTCGACAAGTGATAACGCTTCCCAGTCGATGCGGGAATGGAATTTTTGGGCCAGCTTCTGCTTGATTGCAGTGGAGTCGATTTCTCCCTGGACTTCCTCGCGCGACCACCTGTCCCCGGCTGCTTTGGGGATGTACCTCCCCATGATGAACGGTTTGCCTTCGCCCTTCCAGTAATCCCCCTTCACAAAGGGCTCCCAGACGACTTTGGTTGCTTTCAATACCTCGAAAGGTGTTTCGTCGACACTAGTTAGGAAGTCGGCCCCGTGCTTGCGAAAGACGACAACATCAACAACGGTATCCGTCCCCTGCGCATTGAACGTTTTGGACGGGAGCTTGTGGGCGCCAAGGAATTCCGCTTTTTTGGATACGGCAATGCGGAATTCTTCCCATTTTTTCCCTTTGGCCCCTACGATATTGATAGGGCACACGAGGCAGGCCAAGCCCCCAGGACGTATTTTGTCGAGGATACGCAGGATAAAGTATCGTTCGATCTGTTTTTCTTTCTTGAACGCGGGGTCCTCGTGCATTGACGCGCCGCGGGCATCCCCGAAAGGCACGTTGGTGACGCAGGAGTCGAAAGTATTATCAGGGGTGTTGACGGCAAGACGCTCAAAGGGCTGAGTCGAAATGCTATCGGTGGGGTTGAGCAGAGCGGCTATTTGGGAGCTGGTAGGGTCAAGGTCGTTTCCGGTGACGACAACTCCAGCAGGCTTTGTCCCTTCAAATACACCGGCTCCGCAGCATGGATCGAGAACGTTGCCGTTTTTGAAGCCATTGGCTCTCATGGCGTCCCACACGCCTTCAGCCACGAAAGTTGGCGTGTAGTATTCGTACTGAGAGTTTTCCGTCAGGCCACCGCGTCCACTATATTGGAGAAGCACTTGGCGATCTTTGGGCGTGATCTCGTCAGCGGAATTGACCCTGCTCAGAATTTCTCGACATTGGGCATTGATTTTTTCGCGAGCTCCTTTGCCGCGAACCTTTAGGCCATAATCAGACTCCTCATTTTGGTGTTCTTCCTGTTGAGAGGAGGAGAGATTGAATACTCTTCGGAATAATTCTTCAATCTGACCGAAAGTCGTAGCAGCCCTGACCTCTTTTTCAATAATGTCCATTGATATAGAGGCATCTTCATAAACAATGTTCATACTGTTTTCCTCAGTGCTACAAAGGGAGCTCACTTGTGCAGATTGAAAACTCTCTCTGTTTTTTTCATCGCTGTGTGAATTATGTTCCATCTTCCAACTCAGTTCCCCATATCCATTCTTTTCCAGATCGCTGTCAGGGTTGGAAAAAGGTTCATTGGGGACATCTCCGTTTATGGAAAATGGATATTTCCAGCTCATACTGAGTGCTTCATAAAGTTGAGCAGGGCTGTATCGTTCTGGATCGATTGAATACCCATGCAAATTCCTCGCAGTCTGGAGCCAGTGGAAAAATTGGGCAAAGTCGAACCCGTTGCATTGATATTCTGGTGGCCTATTGAAAACCTCATTCCATCCGTCACTGCATATTTTTACGAGTATGATCCCACTTGTTTTTTCGGTAATGATTTCTTCATCCCATTTATCTTTCGAGACTGGAAAAATGGGATTGTCTGAAAACGTTGAAATGCGAAACGTATAGGTATTCATTACTTTACTTCCGGTAATTTCATGGATGGATCGAACCACTTCGGTACGTTATCTGAGAAAAGGATTTGCACCAGTTGATATACTGCATTTCGAGAATCCTCGTAGTATTCCGGAAGCAAGCGCATGTCGTGAGCTATAAGCAGATAGGCCAACTGGCGTAAATCTTTTACCGAACCATGATGTACACTTGACCATGTAGAAATGCTGTCCGTTCTCGATTCGTTACGAAGAAGCGCTCCTGCACGCCCCCAAGCCGATATTCTGTACCCATGGAATCCGTCATCACTGGTCAATTTTCTCCCGATAGAGGGACCGCTCACTTTTTCCAAAGCCTTTTTCCATAATTTGACACGATCTTGTGTCTGTATACGCTTTTGGACTTGGGCAAGAGCGAGTTGTGCCTGCTCTTCCAGTAGGGGGTTTTTGCGTCTACAGAACCCAAGGAGCAAATGGAAATGCTCTTGATCCTTTTCGATAAGCTCCGCCGTTTCTTCTGGTGATGCCAAGCACTGCAAAGCCATGGAAAAGACTTCAGATGCGGTTCCGCCATAATCTTTGCCAACATAGGGATTGATGAACGAATCAGGGTAGGCTTTTTCATGCGGTTGATATCCGAGCCCCGTCATTTTTTTAAGCGAAACAGGGCTTCCCGTAGCTCTGTTTTTAACGAATTCCATACAGGAAACCTGAAAAACCCTGTCCCATGCCTCAGCCAAATGGCCGCATTCATGGAACAGTGTTTTCTTGGTGAAGTCGCCTTGAATGGAAATGCAGCTTCTCCCTTTCGCAAAGGCCCTTCGACCGCCCTGTGTAAGGCTGAAATCTATTGGGCCAAGTTTTCCACCAATATAGCGGTAGAGTTCCGCAATATCTTCTTTTAATTTTTCTACAGGGTATTTATTGCGCTTCAATTTTTTCTGAGCGTTGTCGTCAATATGGATATTGCCTTCAACCCATTCCTTGGCCTGCTCTTTTGAAATACCCGAGGATGTGGACAGGGAATCTGTAACTGCACGAAACAGTTTATCTCGATACGCTTCAAGTGCATCGCTGACTTTTTGGCTGTTCTTTATTTCGTAGGCGTATTGTGGAAACCTGTCTTCAGATTCTTTCTCAAGTTCATCTCTTATAAGCATTCTAATAGCGGATTGCTCCCTAGATATTTCTCCCAAGCGAGGGTTTCCCCATTGTGAATATAGATTTTCATATTCTTTTTTCAATTCTTGGTAGCGTTTGTTTTGCTCTATTTTTTTATCGTAAGACTCTTTAGCCCATGCTTCTATCTCGATACGAAGATTTGTTATTCTAGTACGAGAATTCTTAAGCTCTTCTTTCTTTACTGCAATATCGGAAATTATTTTTTCTATATCATGAAGATGCTCTTTGTGAAAAGCCCTTCCAATATCCTCTATGCCCTTCTTTATGTTTGAATCCGGTACCGACTTTGCCTTGTCGAGTAATTCTTTGTTTGCTGCCGACGACATGAAAGCATCTTTGGTATCTGGATATGCCTGCATGTATCCGGTATTGACATCAAACAAGTCCAATGAGGAAGGTTCTCTCGTCCGCTGCACAGCGTCAGCCATCGCCTCAAGCCGTTCGTAATCTGCAATTTCTTTTTCAATGCGCGATTCAGACAATCCAAACACCAAGGAAAAAATATTTGCAATATCTGCAATGTTTTTTGCCTTTTTGATTTCCTGTTCGATTTTTTCTATGGTCCATGGTACAGGCATTTATTCGCTCCAATACCTTTGAGATCAATCGAAACTGATAAATGCTCCATCACGATAATGGGCTTTAAGGTATGCAACCGTAGGCTCAAGAATCATACCCATATCGTTGTTCACCTCGGAAAAAGCTTTTTTGAGAATGCTCAAAAACTTTAACGGTGGTTCGCTGATGAACTTTCCGGCAAGAAGTTGATCATAGAGAGTCGAGGATGATGTAGGCGTTCCTGCAAGAATGGAGAGTTGGGTTGCAACATTGCCCTGTTCGGTACGTTTGTCCTTGAACGAGAGGCCTCCGCTACTGAGGCGCGTAAGACTGGTGTTCAGGGATACTTGTGCTTCGCGTTTTTCCTTGAATGACAGTGCCATATTAGCGAACCTCCTTAGCAACTTCGGCATAGAGTTGCGTCAGATGGTCAGCCGCATCGTTTGCCAGCCTGTCCAGATCAGGTGGGACATTACCTCCTACGGAGAAAGCGTCGTAGGCTTCGTCCAGCATCTTCCCGATCTCTTCGAGCTTGGTAAGGTCCTTTGTATCGTATTTCCCGGAAAGAATGTCGTTCAGCTTGGCGATATGTGAAGCCACTTCCGGGGAGTTGCCACTGCTCTCTGGCTTGTTGGGATTGCCGGCGCCATCTTTGTGGGACGTTTTGGAGTGGGATTCTTCATCCTGCTTGCGTTGCGCCCTCAATGCGTCCAGCTTGGCCCGCAGTTCAGCATTCCTTGTCTGCTGGCGCGTGATGCTGGTTTTTATGGCGCGGATACGGGCGTCCAGGTCCTGCTCGTCTTCTTTCGACTTTGCGATGGAATCCATGAGCGAAGTTTGTTTTTCTTCTGCATCCCGAACGGCTTCCTTGGCTTCTTCCAGGGCCTTTCGCTCTTCGGCCGCACCCTTCTGCTGCTTTTCAAACCGGGCAGAATTCTTCAGGACAAGTTGGGTTACCCGCAGGGCGATGGTGTCCAGCGACACTTCAGCACCGTCTTCGGGGGCCACCACCTGTGTGATGTCGCGTTTATTCAGAAGCCAACGAAATGCAATGATGGGATCGGATGCGGTGATTTTTTTCTTGTCGCCCTCCGGGGCATGAAAAATGACATTGACCGTCTGCCCATCAGAGAAAGGAAGCTGTACCGTCACATAGGCAAACGATCCGCTTTTTTTGGGCGTGCCAACGATAGGGGGGAGGGCGGATAGAGAAGAATTGGCGAGATGCTTGTTGAACACCCTGACCACGGCTGCCATACGCTTTTCTGTTCTGGAGAAGCTCTCAATGGTGATAGCCTCTAGAATGTAGCCGGGGGAGACTTCATCCGTACCCGGATTGTAAAAATCGTCCACCTCTTCAAAGGAAGGCGATTCCAGAATCTGGTTGAGCGCGAGGGAAGAGTCCACTAGCCGCGCATAGGCGACATCCAGAGACGGAATGCCTTTTGGGAAAAAGTCGTATCCCTCGGTAATCCGAACACCGCTGTAAAACGGGTTCCTTGCCGTAATCCCGTATTGTTCTGCAAAAAAAGAATTTATGCTCATGGTCTTATTCCTTATGCGGTGGCCTTTTCAAGATTTGCTATTTCACGTTCAAGTTCTTTGGTTATTGCCGTTTCCTGCTCAAGCTCTTTGTAAAGGGAATCCCATTGAGCCTGTTTTCCAGCAATAGAAATACTCAACTCGTCGTTTTGCTTTTCGAGTTCGCTATTGGCAGAAGAAAGCTCAGATAGTGATTGTTTTGCAGCGGCAATCTTTTCTTGTCTTGTTGTTACAACGCGTGGAGGTTGAATATTCAGTTTTTTCCTTTTTTCGCGTTGTATTTTGGCCCGCTCATAGGCTTTTGCATTGTCTTGGACATAATCGACCATTTCAATAACGGCCTTGTCCATATCATCAACATTCTTGATGGGAACAACTTTATTGTTGAGCTTCACTTGGAAGACGGTTCCGTCACTCTTGACACGAACAAGCATCTTTTGCCCATCTTCAAAGATGAAGACGGCATCTTTAAGAAGCATTCCGCTTTCTCGTTTTTGCCTGTTTGTTGAGTCGATAGAGGCTACCTTCAGGCCCCATTTTTCGAATTTCTTGACTATCGGCTTGAGACCGGATTCCGTGAGTTTGTCGAACGGTAGCCTGACTTGTTTTGTTGCAGGAGGCATAATTACTCCTCATCAGATTAAAGATTTTGTTACCATCGTTGTTGGGACTTGCGGTTTTGTCAAAAAAAAAGCCGCAAATGCGGCACATTTGCGGTTCATTCCATTTCTCTGGCACAATCAACACATATTCCAACCCCAGGTAGGGCATCAATGCGGCGTTGCGGAATCGGCTCGCCACAGATCCGGCAATGGGGAATCCCGTCAATCCATTCAGGGCCAGAGCTTTTGGGTTGAGATAAACCCCGTAGGGCGGATCGGTAATCACGGCATCCACGCAATGAGGGGCTCTCGGCCCTCTCGTCTGGCGCCCGGGGCGCTCAAGCAATTTTATCTGTCCGGACGTTCCGGAACCGGAAGCCCCTCCGCCCGCATGATGCAGGCGGCTACGGCATACGCCTGTTGAGGGGTGATCGCGTTTCCAAGGGCTTTCAGCCTGCGCACCCACACTGGGACAAGCTCACGGGGAAGGGGCCTTACTCCTGCGGGGCCGTCCAACCTTGCGGGACTCCCATCATCCACTCGG
>OGZI01001661.1_pt1 | contig 21101 bp, 14 predicted proteins | sample 1576711 | NCBI WGS metagenome assembly OGZI01 (sample SAMEA3541482, study PRJEB24748) | human gut metagenome | biome: human gut; feature: human-associated habitat; material: faeces | place: China | collected 2012
TATAATAAGTATACCATACAGAAAGCCATTTTTCTTTCGTTTGTCAACAGATCCAACCTGAAACAGTCTCACTAAATTTCTCTAGCTGTTCGGAATTCCTTTTTAGTCATCTGATTATATTCTACTCAGAAATTGAGTCGAAAATCAATTAAATTTGCTTTCTCCCCACAAAATTGTTCTTTAATAGTTGAAAACTTTCAAATTATTATATAATTATCCCCTAGAATTCTAACCAACAAACATCAAATACTTTTTGCTCCAGGTTGCTTGGAAAATATTTATAATAATTGCCTCTCACAATTCGATGTGTGACACCATAGCATTCTCGATTACTATAACACATTTAGTAAATCACATAGTTTTGGTCTATTTTCGGGTTTATCATCCAGCATTTTCATTAGCACAATTTTTAAATCTTCATCTACATCATCAATTTCATCAAGACAATCGTAATAATCAACTACAGAACCGAAAATAATAAAAAGTATTGTCTTTGCTAAAGAATAAATATCAGCCTTTTCCCAATCCATTCCAATACCCATGCTTCCTTTTAACACTTCTGGAGCAAAAAACTGGTTTATATTCTGATTACGCACCTTTTTCTCAACGTTCTGGAATACAGTAAACGCGGCATCCGTTGAATCCTTTGTACAATCAAACTTCGCCAATAACGGCTTATACTTTCCTCTAATATCAAAAACATAGAAAGCATCAGGATTAATATTCCTATGATACAGCGGAGTATCATAATTATGTATCGACTCAATTCCTCTACACAATCCAGCAATAATATCCATTTTTTGTTCCATATCAATGCTTTTAACAAATTTCTCAGAAAGACGAATTGGTTTATTTGGTAACGAATAAACTTGAAATTTATAATCTCCATTGCTACCTGTAATATTTTCGGTCTGCCTTATTACATTAGATGGGTCCTCAAAATTATCCTCCCAGAGCTTGTTGATAATATCAATATCACGCCTTTGACATTGGCTGATGCTATCAATATCACTTGAGAAAATATAATATGCTATTTTTCCTCTTCGCTCTTTTACAAATAATGATTTTCCTATTTCTAATACCAATCCCATTTTTTCAACGATTAGTTTAGGAACCGCAATATAATCTCTAATAGGTGCTAGCGTGCTATCATACTTTTTTTCTTCCCCATAATATACGCATAAAAAATCATGAAAAGCCCCTACTACACGCAAGCAATTCTCCCTATTAGGAAGATATTTTTCTTTAGAAGATACATTTTCATGTGAGCTCTCACTACCAAATCCATATAGGAAACGAATAAATGCTTTGAGCTTTCTTCTCACATCATCATCATAAGCAATATTTTTAATAAATGAATATTTCAATAACATTTTCGCAAATTCTAGTTCTCTACCAGAACACAAATCAATAACAATATTTTTATAATTTATTACGGATGCTGGCTGCTTAATCTCAGCTATTATCTGTTCCTTTATAGCAAAAACACTCATATCTGAATATTCCTCTTGCCGTTTCCGTTTCTTTGCTTCTTCCTCAAGAGCAAAAGCCTCAAAAGCCATTCTTATCTTATGAGCAAAATCCATGTAATCTACTTTAAGATTTTTTTCAGCATCATAAAATTTTTCAAATAACTTTTCATTTTTAGTATGGTCATACACAAAAGAAAAATTTCCAATTGGTATCCTATCCTCTTCAATTTGCAGATATACCATAATATCACCCCTTTATATTTTGGTGTTCATTCGATTTGAAAGATTTGCCTTCATCTGATTAATTACTTCTTTAGACTCTGTATAATATCCAGTTTCTTGTCTAAATCCTTTGTTAGGGTCACCCTTGAATGAAAGCCAATTGAAGCTGGTAATAACCATGTACTCATTGTCTTTTATCAATACCTTTTCATGCGTATTACTTAATTTTACTAATAAAAGTTTATCACCATACTTCTTCTTTTGAATATCTGTCAGCCTTTGCAAAATCCATCTATCACTATCTTCTTTTTCACTAATACCATATCCAATTATTACCCTTGTGCCTCTTTGTAAAGCTCTTTCTATCCGTCCTAGAATTTCGTTATTCATTCCTCCAGATTTAATCCATGGAGATACAATAACAACCATATTTTGTGCATTATCCAAAGCATCTAAAAGCAAAGGTCTATGGTCATATGTAGATAAGATTCGGTCAGCACCTTTTCGTTCATTTTTCATCTCATCTATTTTCTTTTCTAGAAAACGAATTCTTTCTGTCGCCGACTCTTTATGCTGCTCATCATTATCGTCGTCGTTTTTTTTGATAGCATCGAGCTGTGTTGTTAAATTTGATATTTCACGCTCAAGTGTAGAATCCTTATAAGAGAACGATTTTGCACTTTCTATTATTTCCTGCGGCAGTACACTTATTAATGAATTGTTTTCTTCTGCCTCTGAAATAAAGTTACTGTCAAAATCAAGAACGCGAGAATTATTGTTATACTGTTTCTGTAAAGCAATACTATAATCATCATTACGTGTTGTTCCATCAAAAACCTGAAATTCAATATCCTCCGATTTATTCATAAAAACAAGAACACTAACCTTCTTATACTCAACATATGTCTTTGCTATACATGATATTTCTTGTAAATCACCTTCCAATTTGTCTTGCTCATATGCATGATTCTTCTTAAACAGATTTATAGCACGCTTAACTTCCTCATACACTAACGAATCAAGTGTAGGCCTTTCAACAGTAGTATTTATCGGTTTTATTTCAAAACTACGTAATTCCTTCGATGTATACAGTTTTCTAGTATCAAGATAAACATTACCAAGAAGCCCATCTACATATAACGCATATTCAATATCCTCAGGAACAATTGTTGCAGCTTCTTTTAAGTCCTTTTCACCTTTGTCTGTAAGTTTAAGTTTTGAGTAGAAAATATCAACAGTAATTAGGTTATTCTTCTGTAAAACAGCAACGGCATTATTTACCGCAGTCTTGTTTACACCAAGAAAATTACAAATATCAGAAACATCATCTATTCCAGACGAAATAAATTTCAAAATGAATTCCTGCAAAACTGATAACTTCTTTGGCTTTAGCATTGTAAGTATAGCTTCCATATGCCATTGCGGAATTCCTGCTTCATAATACTTAACAAGTGTTGAATTTGGTACGGAATTTGCTTTTAATTTTGCAAGTTCATCTATCGTCATATCTTTACACCTCCTTCAACATACAATCATCTAAATTATCACGGATAAACTTAATAATTCCAACAAAAAGGTTCTCTTGACCATCAATATCTAAGCGTCTTTGTGCACACTGGTGATCACCAACCACAACTAGCAATTCTCTTGCTCTAGAAAATGCAACATTTAATCTTCGAACATCCTTTAAGAAACCAAGTTTACCATTGTCATTGCTTCGTACTACACTATAGAAAACAATGTCAGTCTCACGACCTTGAAAAGCATCTACTGTATTGATTTCAATAGACATATTATGAAATCTTGCTTTATAACTACTTTCGTATATTCTTGTAAGCTTATCTCTCTGACCCCTATATCCAGCAATAATAGCTGTTTCTTTTTTTAGTTTTAGTTCACCTAACTCCTCATCAATTTCAAGGAGCTGTTCAAAAATGAGTTTAGCTTCGCATGTATTTCTATAAGAATCTGAGATTCTTTCTTCTTTTCTATCTGATCTTGAGGCGGTAGAAAGCCAAACTAATGGTTTGCTCTCATACATCTTAAGCGGAATGGTCTTTTCTTCTTTAAATGTTTTTGACACCAGTTTACCTTCATAGAACAATTTACTAATCAGGTCCCCGATGACTGGGTTCATTCTATATTGCTCATCCAGAATGTTCTTACAGTCATCATTAAGACTTCTTTCAAGGTACTCAAATAAACTCAATTCAAGGTCTTCCTTACTGATGTTCATTCGTGCTTTATCCTGTAATTTCAATAAAGACTCATCAACAACAGGTGGTAACTGTTTATGATCACCTACTAATACAACCTTACGCCCCAAGCAAATAGGCACCAAGATTTCTGGAGGCGTAGCTTTTCCTGCTTCATCCACAATTACCCAGTCAAAATTAAACTCTATAGCTGAACTCAAGCTTGCAATTCCAAGACATGTGGCTCCTACAAGTGTTGAATCTGCAATACTTTCTTGTAACAATCCATCTCCTTGTGTGACTCTTTTCTGCCATTCTTTACATAGACTTTCAACCTTTGAATATTTAGCATATTTTTTCTTGTTCTCTTTTAAAGCAACCTGAATACCCGTTTTGACCTGTTGATAATCTTCATTTGAAGATACCCCTAAGAGTTCCTTCCACTCATCCACTTCATGACCTTTAACACGCAATTCTTCATTAATAGATACATAACGGGTTTGAAGTTCAATTTTCTGTTCCGCTAACGCAATTGATTCATCTATAACTGACGCAAGTTTATCATTCAGTCCAGATAAACTCTCAGTAAACTCATCAATTATTTGTGATAATTGTTCTTCTGTAACTCCTGCTGTCTTAATAGCTACCATTTGTTTCATTGTCGCTATCTTTTCATTAACAAACTGCCACTTAGAATCTAATACATTAACCCTTTCAAGCTCAGTTTCAACTTTTTCAAGTTCATCAATTAATTCTAAGATTTCCTGAGTTATGCTTTCGATTTCGGTAATAATACTATTCTTTTCCTGTAAAGATTCATCGATTCCAATTTCCTGCTTATATTTAGCAAGTGCTTCCTTACAGTTCTCAATAACTTTTTGTGTCCATTCTCTACAGAAAATATCAAGTGTATATTCCCTTGATGATTCTGATAATTTATCCAAAATACCGATACGTATCATCTTTATATCAGGAATAAGTTTTTTTATCTTTGCTAGTGAATGGTCAACCGCCACGTGCGACTGTGATGCAATTAATATCTTCGCATCAGGATTACCTCTATATTTATCGTTACCATACAAAATCTGATACACAAGTTCTGAAATAAACGTGGTTTTTCCTGTACCAGGAGGTCCCTGTAAAAGAAACATATTATCCACAGATAATGCTTTCTCAAGACTTATTAACTTGGACCTATCAATCTCTTTTGATTCACAATCTGCTTCTGTGAGCATAAGATTATTCTTGGACGTAGCTATAGCAGGATTAAAGATTATTTCACTTATTTCAGGATTAACATTTTCCTTATACTGAATACTCTTTAATGCCTTACATTGTCTTTCAAGAGCAATCTCCGCCATTCTCATACTGATAGAGATTTCACCAGAAGAAGCAATATTCGAATAATCAACTTGTGGAGTCATGTCGATTATCATTCGCCCGTCCGAAAACTCTCTCATGTGTCCAACATCAATGTAATGATGGATATTCTTTTTTGTTGTCATTTGAAGCATGTCATCAGAGGTATAATTCAACTCATAGGCTCTACCCGTATTAATCTGTATTTCTAACGAAGCATCCTCTTCGTTTATTTTCAAATTGTAATATGTTAATGTGGATTTTTCCTGACTTATTTGTTTCCTTTCTAACTCAAGAATATTCTTCCATTTTCCTGTAATATCCTTCTGATGCATATCTTCATCACGATGACTAATATAATTTGCTTCGTGATTCAATACCTCTTCGCTCAATATCTGTGCATTTATCTCTGCCTTATAATGAATTCTTGCACCGCTTCCAACTTGTACACCATAAGGAATCTCGTATGCTATTTCCTTTTGTGTAATCAATCTATCTGGTTGAACAAATGCAATACTGATTACTGTAAATCGTTTATCATCTCGCTGATCAATTTTAAGAAAAGAAATGAATCTCTGCCCATATAGTTTATATGTACCTTCGAACAAGCCATCTTTGTTCTTTGCAGGCCACATATAACACTTTCCAGCGTATTCTTCTTCAAGAATCTTTAATGCTAATGTAGTTTCTTCCTTTTCGATATAACCCGATGCTGCTAATCTCTTTGTGACGATATTAGTAAAACCCAAACTGATATATCTTTCCTGAACAAGTAAACTTCTTTCTTTTTCAACATCTCGTTTAAGTTCTGAAATAGTTCCATATCGTAAATTCGGTTCTTCCTTAGTCATCTTCACAAGAATATTCTGCATACCCTGTGGAATCATACTAACATCCATTGATTCACGAGTCGTAATATGGGTACAGGTAAATATCTCATAGAAAATTAATCCAAGTGAATATATATCACTCTGATAAGTTATCGTTTTACCTGACATCTGCTCTGGAGAACTATAATTCTTTGTCGCAAATGCAGCCAATGTATAATCACTATAAAATGTATCCTGTAATTTACTGATACCAAAATCAATAATCTTCACAATTCCATCTTTATCAAACATAAGATTAGAAGGCTTCAGGTCACGATGAACAATGTTCTTCTTATGAAGATACTCAATACCTTCAACAACCTGCTCCATCAATTCCAGTTTTTGAGCATATTCATATCTGCAAATATTCTCAAATGCTTCCTGAAAATTTTGTCCCTGAATGTATTCAAGTACGATAAAGAAAGCCTGAAAACCTTCGTCAAAACCTCTATCTAGAATGCGGACAATATTCTTATGGTTTAGCTTGTCTAACGACTCTACTTCACGATTAAAGACTTGTTTCTGCAAATCTTCATCACCAATATTCGGTTTATTAAACATCTTTATAATGACAGAACTATCCACATCATCATCTTCAACATCAGTATCCTCACACAATAGGATAGAAGCCATATTCCCGCCACCAATATCTTTTTTCTTTAACCTATATCGGTCTGCTATATATGTAGCCATGTAACCACCTCGCATATCATTAGTTGTCTTCAATAATTCTTTTTAATAATTCGATAGACGATTCTTCCTTTAGATTATTTGTTCCTAGTTCGCCACGAAAAGCTTTTGACAAAATGCTTTTTTTAATATTCACCACTTGTTCTAAAACTCTTTCTATGGATAATGTAGCTTGCTCTTCCTGTTCCATTAGTCTTTCAAGAACATTTACTATTTCATTCTGTTCTTCTATTGATGGAACTATAAATTTTAACTCTCTTACTCTTTGACAATTCAATGCTTGTGGACCTGATCCTGCTCCTTTTTCCCGATTTTTTTTGTATTCTTTTTGAAGCCAGTACCACAAAAATTTAGGATTAATATAGCCATGTTCAATCACAATTGCTGCTACATTTTGGTTTGTTGTTGCCTCAATATCTAAAACCGAACTTTGTCCTCTTGTTTTTCCTTCTCCAATCATAGCAATTAACACGGTACCCTTTGGAAGTTTCTTTACCGAAGAATTTACAAATCCCAATTCAGTTATTTGCTCTCTTGTATAAGAAATAATATTATTACGCACTTCTCCTGAACTAACCCATGGAATGTTACCATTCCAATATTCGTCACATTTTCTTGATGGAGTACTACCATTGGTTACTACACCTACGGATCCTATTTGAGTTTCATGCCAAACTGTTCCATCCTCCAAAACAATTTCTTCTATTGTCTTCTGACATTTCTCGATATTCCTTTGTTCCTTTTTAGCAAGTGTTAATGAATACTTTCTAATCTCATCCAACACATTATTGATATAATGATTGTTTTTTCTCCATTTTTGAGTTAATTTTCCACTATAAGCCAATTCTAAAATAGCGTTTTTTCGGTCATATGAATTATTTAAAGCTATTTCTGCTTTTTCAGAAGCTTCATCTAACTTTGCAAACAAACGCTCAATTTGTTCTACAATTCGTTGTTGCTCGGCTAATGTAGGAAATGGAATAATGGTATCCATGATATATTCTGTTTTAATATTATTTATATTTACTCCACTCGCTAAACCTCTTATGCGATTGCGATATTCATTTCCCTGAAAATAGTAATCAATATATCGAGAATTAATCATTTCTTTAGGGCGTATCAACATTAAAAATGCACCAAATGCAACATCATCATAATCATATTGAGAAACACCAGCTCTACCAATAACTTTAACGCTTCCAGTTGAAGCTACAATTATAATATCATTTTTACGCACGAATTGATTTTCATTAACCAACTCCTTTGATACATATATATTATCATTTTCCGTATCTATATATCCTTCACCAATATTTCCACCTCTGAGAATTAAACACTCCCCCTCTTTCCTAACATCATGAGCATCTGTTTTCTTATATGAAACGCCCCTATGCAAATCTACTAAAACACCTATTTTAGTCCAACACCAATTCTCCGGCACCTCATATGGCTGTTCCTCCAATGGCACCAACACCTTTTCCAATGTAACCTTCTTGCTCTTCGCCTTCGCCATATCACTCAGCTCCTTCCAACGCCTTAAGCTCTTTTACCACACTCATAAGCAAATCAACAGCTTCCTCAAGCTGAGCAATACATTCTTCTCCAGATTCAATAGGATCTGGCAAATCATCATAATCAAGCACAGAATCATCCTTAATCAGTCCGAGATCAAGACTATGATTCTTTCCTTCCTCTGATATCTGATCATATGTGTAGCAACTCCATCTCTCATCCGATATACTTTTCCTGTCCTCTGCTGTATATGCATCCTTAAATCCATCGAAATGCTCGGCCTTTAATGGATTGGTTTTGCCAAATGAAGGCATATTTGTTCTTAAGTCATAAAACCAAACTTTCTTCGTATTACCTTTATCAGTTGTTCCCCTAGTAAAGAAAAGAACATTTGTCTTTACACCCTGTGCATAAAATATGCCAGTTGGAAGTCTAAGTACTGTATGGAGACTACACTTATTCATAAGGTCTTCACGGATTCTTTCACCTTCACCATCAGCAAACAATACATTATCAGGCAGTACCACAGCAGCTCTTGCCTTACCATCTGCTTTAAGTGAACGATAGATATGCTGCAAGAAATTAAGCTGCTTATTGCTTGTCTGAAATGTAAAATCGTCTCTGTTCGCACGCTCTCCGCCCTTTTTTGTTCCAAAAGGAGGATTTGTAAGAACAACATCAAATCCGTTCATCTGTTTCCCCTGATTTGATAAGGTATCACACAGATATATCTTACCATCAATATCATGGAGCATTGCATTCATAAGAGCCAGCCTATGAGTTTCATGTACAAGTTCTGCCCCGGTAAATGCTTCGTTCTTTTGAAATGCCTGCTGTTCCGAATCAAGAGCAAATAAATCATCTGTATGCGCCTTTACATAAGCATCTGCCGCTATCATAAATCCAAATGTACCACATGCAGGGTCATTACATCTTTCTCCCGGCTGAGGTGCTATTAATTCAGTCATTACATCAATTAGCACTCTAGGAGTAAAATACTGACCTGCTCCTGACTTCTTCTCATTCGCATTTTTCTCTAATAATCCCTCATAAAGATTTCCAAGTCCTTCTTCTTTTGCAGAATACCAGTCAAGGTCATTGATGTTTGTAATAATTTTCTTTAAGTTTGCTGGCTCTTCAATATTACTTCTTGCCCCTGAATAAATTTCCTGAATACGACCTGTACCTTTTTCGCCCAGCTCACGAAGCAAGTCCTCGTAGAATTTTTTCAACGCAAGTCCATCTTTTTCTGCTAATCTATCCCAGCGGTATTTCTCTGGAATCTTATCCTCGGTTCCTGTTTCCTTTGCCATCTTCAAAAACAAGATGTAAGTAAGTTCTGTAACATACTGGTGATATGTAATACCATCATCTCTAAGAACATTACAGAGATTCCACAACTTTGCTACTATTTCCTGATTTGTCATCTATCATTCTCTCCTTGTAATTTATGCTGAATACATATATCCATTGATTTCATCAATAAACTCATCTAATTTCTGCCCAAATGCCTTGTTTACCGCATTATAACCACCTTTGTTCTTAAATGCATCCGAATCAAACGTCTCTCTGTTGAGCACTACCTCCTTAAGAAGCTGGGCTTCAATCCTATCCAACCATCCTAACTGAATTTTGCTAAGCTCCGAATGATTAGCCTTTGTCTTTACAATGGCGTTATGTATACGGTCATCTTTACTAATCAAAGCATCTCCAATGCTTCGCTGACGAATAAAGCTTATGATATCCGCTGCAATATCTTCATTTGTCATTCCTTTCCATGCCGTCTGCAGCATAGTCTCGTTGAAATGCTTGCCATCAAGGATAATCTTCAAATCCTTTAGTGACTGTCTTGTTAATTCCTTTGGACGTGTAGCAACTATATTCAAAGCTGCTATCTCATTGATATTATTATCTATAAAATCTCTAAATTCTTTTAGATAGTCCTCTGGCCTTGTAGCATCACCATATCCTCTGGTATGACTACGAATCTCGTCCGGCTCATCACTTATGAACTTTTCTCTTTCCTTTGGCATCCTCTTGACATATTCAAACGCCTGCCTGTTATTCTTTACAGTTTCAATTGCCTTATCGACCGGCATACCATGAATTTTCTCTATAAATTTCTCTGGCGTCAAACCTCCAGTCATCTGCTCAAATCGTGCTCTGTACTTATCACTCATCTGTGATTTATTCCTACGCATTTTGGCAACGATAAGGTCAATCTGGTTTTTCCTTGCCCTGTCGGTATCTAATGAATCAATACCATCAATTAAATCATCAAATGTAGTTGCTGGATTGGCTACTACTGGTTTCATTGTGGAAACAGGTTCTAACGCATTATAGACACCTACTGCATCATATATCTCAAAATGTGTCTTTCCTATTTCAGGACATAATCTGGTAGCTCTACCAAGCATCTGTTCAAACAAGATTCTTGAACGGATTCTTCTCATGAATACAAGATTCTCTATCTCCTCTACATCAATACCTGTTGTCAATAAATCTACTGTAACAACGATATTAGGATATGTTTCATTCTTAAATCTCCGAATGGCTTCCTTTATCTTTACAGGATTACCATTTTCAATTGATCCGGTAATCTTCATTACCGCTTCCTCAGAGATTCCAAGATTCGTGTAGTAATCTTTTAATATCTGAGTAATCATATCTGCATGAGCATCATCTACTGCAAAGATAAGAGTTTTCCCTTTTTCGTTAGGATCAATATCCTTTGCAATTTCCTGTAAGACTGTCTCATTAAAGCTTTTGTCAACCACTCGCCTATTAAAATCTTCAACTTCAAATTTCAGGTCATCTTCCAATTCTGAACTGTTTGTAATTTCATTTGTAACAGGATCATATATCGGTACTGTTGAACCTTTCTCAAAGCTGATTCCCTCTTCTGATAACTTTGTTTTGATAATATGCGGTGCATCATGGTCAACCAGAAATCCATCGATGACTGCTGTACGATAATCATATGAATATACAGGCTTTCCAAATATCTCTGTTGTATGAAGAGCTGGCGTTGCTGTAAGTGCAATTTTTACTGCATCAAAATAATCAATTACCGCCCTGTACTTACTTCGGAAGTCATTCTGGTCACGATACAGTACCTCATCATCTCCCATTTCTTTGTCCAGAATATAGCCCCTGTGCGCTTCATCTACGATGACCAGGTCATAATCTGATACTCCAAGACTCTTATCTGACTCATTGTACATAATACGTTTCACAAGGCTCTGAACAGTAGCAATATGCACTCTGGTGTCCTTCTCAAATTCTTTATCTTCTAAAGACTTCACATCATACATCTGATTCAAAGTAAGTAATTCTTTAAGCTTAACCTCTTTGAATGTATCCATAGTCTGATCACCGAGTGATGTTCTATCGACAAGATACAGGATTCTCTTAAATCTCCCAGCATCAAGGAATCTATAAATCATTCCAAGCACAGTCCTTGTCTTACCTGTTCCCGTAGCCATTGCAAGAAGTGCTGTCTGCTTATGTTCTGCTATTGCTTTTTCGGCAGCCTGAATCGCTTCTATCTGATAATAACGAAGATTTAAACCATCAGGGTCCTGCAATACCTCATATCCTGTAACAGCTAACTTCTTATCAGCCTCTACAATATCTTTTTCCAGTGCCTGCTCAATACCTTCTGGTGTTGACCATCCAGATAACGCTTTTGGTGCGTTAAATGGTTCTCTGACATCCAAGCACCATATTCCTGACATCTGTTCATACTGCTTAATATATGGTCTGCCATTGGTGGCATAAAGAAACGGAACCATATATGCACCAAATCTATTGATTACATACTTCTGATGTTCTGACTTAATCATCTTTGCATAATCCTTGCACTGACCATCTAACACTGATGAAATATTTGTATGCTTCTTCTTTGCTTCCACTATACCTACAAGCTTTTCCCCTATAAATAAAGCATAGTCTGCATAGCCATTATTTCCTGTATTGGAATCGGTAGGCCATTCTGCAATAGCAAGATTCTTTCCCTTAGTTGGTCTTGTACCTTTTGAGTATCGAAGTTCTCTTGTATCAGCTTCCCATCCGACCTTTCGGAGCTGCTCATCAATAAGTTCTCTTGTCTGTGCTTCTGACAAATGCACATTAAGTGCCTTCTGGTACGCTACAGTTCTACGTTTACTGTCCGCCCCGCCATTTTTCTGTATTTGCTCAATTTCAATCAATAATTGTTGATTGCGTTCTTCCAGTTCTGCATTTTCTTTTTCAAGGTCAGATAAACTTACAGTCATATCAACTGGTTGCACATACCCTGTTGGTTCATAATTATAATCACCATATGTCTGCATATACCATACACATAATTCATACATTAACTGCAAATTATTAAGAGCTTTTTCACCTTCATCAGCAGCATTGTGAGCGGCATCATTTCTGGCTTTTCTAAGAATATACAAAGTGTTGTCAATCTCTCTTGGTAACAAATCATTATTCTTAAGTATTCTGATTCTGTTGGCATGTGTATTATCATATGCCGGCTCTGCTATGCCGTCATATGCAAGCATATACTTTACCATTACTTCTGATAACATTCCCTGCTTGATAATGGATGTATTAGGATCAGAATATACATACTTTTCTGATAAATCGCCAAGTTTGGCAAGGTCTGTCCAATGTGATTCCAAGAATTGAAAATTACTCATAATCAAGCCTCCTTTACAAATCGACTACGTACTTCATCAAGCTCCTTATCAATATTTCTCAGTCTCTGTAGTAGTTCCTCATAGTTTTCAATAAACTTTCTGTTATCTTCTACAACAATTCCTTCACTTGCTTTAAGTGTAACATACTGCGTTGTACATAAGTTATATCCATTTTCTGCTGCAATTTCTTTCGTGATAGTATTTGATACTCCCTCAATAACTTCACGATTTCGATATATTTCATTAATGCGTTGAACATTTTCGTCTGTTATGGTAAACCCCTTTATTATCTTCATAAAAAAATCTTTGGAATTTATCATTATAATATCGTCATTCACTTTATTTTTCTTCAATATAACCAAAGCTGTTGCAACAGATGCGTATGGGAACAGCATATTTTTAGGAAATTCAATAATAGCTTCAATATAATTATCATCTACCAGTTTTTGTCTGATACTACCTGTACTGCCTGAACTAAATAATGCTCCCATTGGAACAAGTATAGCAGCAATTCCATCATCCTTTAATGAAGCTAATGCATGTCTGATAAAAAGGTATCGTGAATCACTAGTATGTTCATACATGCAATTATCAGATGGTATATTCATTATATACTCTTTACTATATCTTCCACCAAAAGGGGGTTCAAGTATAATTCTATCATACTTATCATTGTGCTCTATTGGATTATATAAAGAATCTGCACATTTGACTGCTCCAATTTTGTTACCACTTAGAATTGTCATAATAGCAGCAATGCCTATAATTGAAACATTAATATCTTGAGCAAAAACCCTTCCTTTACCATTTGCTACAGAATTTACCAAAATACCAGTTCCGCAACATGCATCATATACTGACATATCATCTTCTACCTCAATAATGGCCGCTGCAATCTTAGGTAATGATTCAGTGCTGCAATACTCTCCGCTTGCTCGCCCTCCACCGCTAGTTATCATTCTATCCAATATTATTTTTGCAATATTATAGATTTCAATTTCATCTTCAACATCCAAGTTATTAACTTCTTCAAAAATAATTCTTACATTTTCAGAATCTGCTTTCTCAATCGCTGAATTAAGAGATTCCTTCAACACTCGCTCTTCAATTCTAAACTCTTTTTCAACCGCACTTACATATTCTAATAACCCATTAGAATCTACAAGTTTTCCATAAGTCAACGATAAATATCCAAGAGAAAATTTTTCGTCATAAGAACTGAATATGTCCTTCTTCAACTCCAGATATTTAAACAACACTCCATAAAGCATCACTTTATATAATTCTGTAATCTCAAATGCTCCACGTAATTTATTTGCAGCAACCCATAGATTTTCCATCTTTTTAATCTTCATTATTAATCCCTTCCTTTATGCTTGCTAATACAACATTTTCCATCAATTTTGTTTCATTATCTATCATTTCCTGAAGAGTGGCTTTCTTTAATCCACTAAGTACAAATGCTTTTCCTATATCCTTCATATCCTTCATATTAAGTTCAGGTACTTCCAATGCCCTAATATCAGTAATCTTAATCATTGGTCTTGCTGAACCTACAACCTTTGCAGTAAGCTCGTCTCTTACATATGACGAGTTAAGAAATGCTGTCAAATACATAGCATCCATCTTATCATTATCTGTAATTCTAATCGCTGCGCAAAATGATGGAATGGCAATTCCTGCATTTTCTTCATTAACATATGCTGCATCGTATGGTGTTGAAAGCTTTATTACCACATCCCCTTCATGCGTATATTTTTCTTCATCAATCTGCTTGCCAAGTTCTGCATCTCCTAAATCTTCTTTTACAATCACGCCAGATACAATCGCTTTCGGAACTAATACCTTTACACTTTCTACTACTTGTTCTCCAGCATCTTTGTCCGCTGTTACCCTTGTCATAATCTGTCCTGCAGTTACACTTGCTATATTTTCTAATGTCATACCTGTTTCCTCCAAATCATACTAATTATCTATCCTTTAATAGTTTCAAATCACACAAATTAATCTTTTATTATTATACCTCCTTTATATTCTCTTGTACAGTTCATTTCATTTTCAATATTGAAATATGTATGACGTTCCGTCTTTGTAATTATAAAATATCATATCGTACCTATTATGTCAAGCATCGTTTTGAAATATCTTTTACGTTCATTTATTTTTTTGATAATAAAAAAGTCTTGAAAATGAATTTTCATTCACCTTCAAGACCTAATTTCTATAGATATCTTCCTTATTCTACTATCTAATTACATCAAAAAACTGCAAGCATTTTGCGAGCACAGAAAACGGGAAGCCGCATAAATACTGGCTTCCCGCTATTTTTACCTTATTCAAACTCCTCAGCGGATAACGTGAACTGGTTGTATTTATCTAAATTTTAGCGATTTTATTACCCATATTCTTCAAAAAATGCTCCCATACTTGTGCTATTCCAAATTTTTAGAGCCAAAATAGAGCCAGTTATACTGACATCATTACATTGCATATTCTAAAATGATGCATATTTTCATATTCACTTATTTTACTATATAACTTGGTTTGCTTAAAATCATTTTGTCTAAAAATGCATCTGCCACCCGCTTCAATTTCAGAATACTTTATCCCCTTTTGCTTGTACTGATTGCAGATACCAGCATACAACATAGAAAAATCATGTCCTTGGGTATTATTATAGAATTCTTCTTCGCTCCATTCTCTTCTATACTCCTGTTCAATTTTCTGTAGAACATCATCTTTAAAAAATCCGCCATTAATCTGATTAACTTTACTAAGAATAACTTCATTATCTATTTTTTTCTCAATACTATTCCATGCCGCTATTATTGAAATTCCTCTTAATTTTTTCCCCCAATTTTCCCTTTCATTATACATTCTAATCACACTCAGATACTTCAATTCTTTAAGCAGATTTACCCTTAATTGTTGAACAGACTCTTCACCTCTATAATATTCAGCACATAAGTTCTTAAATACATCGTCATTTTTTAATATCATCATTTCCATACAACCATAATCATAATAAAAAATTTTGTCTGATATAGGTAATATTTGATAGTCACGATCTCTTATTCCAATAACTCTAAGGTTTGTTTCAAAACGTTCCCCTACTATATATTCTACCCCATTCTTACCATCATATGATTCATAAATATAAACATTTTCAGCTAAAAATGGTCGCAAAAATTTAATATCATCCTCTCCTTCCACCAACAAATAAATATTCTCTTTATGTATATCTGCTCCAAGACATAATAAAATATCTGATATCATATCTTCTTTAGATAAGTTATCTTTTATTGAGTTGCTTTCCATATAATTCTCCTAAGTCAACTTGTCTATCCCAATGATTATTAATAATCTGTGGTGAATGCGTTGCCACAATCACATTAAATCCTTTATAGTCAATTATTCTTAATAAATCATCCATAAATTTCTTTTGCCATGTAATATGTAATGAAATTTCCGGTTCATCTATTAATAATAGAACATCCTTTTTTGTCCCGAATATCAAATCATAAAACAACACGATTTCCTGTTTTTCTCCCGAAGATAACTGTGTTAGCTTTAGGTATTTATTATTCTCATCAATAAGACTTATACCAAACTCTTTTGAAATCTTCATAGTTTTAAATGAAAGTCTATGATTTATTATATCAGTATATAAATCTAATTTATTAATAAAATCCTCGTATACCTGATACTTAACTTCAAAATCATCAAAATACACTTTCAATGCCTTTGCATGTTCCTCTTTAAATATAAAATTCACTGGCTCTTGCATAGTAGATAAATCGTATTTACTTAATGATTCAAACTTTGAAGCCATTTCTTGCATTTTAATTTTGTACTCAGATTCTGCTATTCCTTCCTCTGTTTCAAATAATCTATTAGGATATGTACTATCTAATTTATTAGCAACCATTGAATAATCTTGCTGAACATTCTGCATCAATTCTCTAAATCGAATTGGTAATTCCTCAATAACGTTCACAACTTCTTGCTCATCACGCCTATTTTTATTTTCTCTAATTAAACGTTGTTCTTTAATAAAATAAATTTCACCCACTAATTGTTTCATTTCTTTGAGCAAGTCCAATAATTCTGTAGAAAACCCTTTTATATCTACATCACTTTCCATATTACGCATTTCTCTAATATACAAATCGCCAATATAATCATTTAGAGTGATTGTAGTTCCTCGCCTTCTATCAAACCAAGTATTTTCATCAATTTTTGAGAAAAATGGTCTTCTATCTATAATATCTTCAAGACTGTTTTGAAACACCTCCCCTTCAATAGTGATATTATTGAGCATTAATTTATTATCGACCTTTTCTATAATAATATTTCGATTGTTTTCAAAATTAACCGTTATTTTCTTAAAATCTAATTCCATAAAAAACCGTATTCCAACAAACTCTTTACCGATTGCTTCAATCGACTTCAAGATTGTAGATTTCCCATATCCATTAGGACCTGTAAGAATTGTTAATCCCTCTGAATTAAAAATAACATCATAATCAAATCTACCAAATAGTTTTTTAAATTGTATTCCTATCATTCTTTCGCTCCTTTGTAACAAGTCAACTCCTATCATTATACAAAATCCTCCATCAAAGCATATTATTGATAATAATATGCTTTGATGGTAAATGATATGAATCAAACTTTTATTTTATATGACCATTTATACATGGTGCTAGCACCATGTCAGTATATCCCAAAAGTATCCAATAATTCTGTTACACAGCAAAAACTAAAAATATAGCTGACATCATCTTTATACTCCCCAAAACTTATAACTTAATCCTCTCAGACATTCTAAAGTACAACAACTGGAGAAAATATGATTTGATTAAAAATACTGATACAGTGTTATCTTCCCTTATGCTTATCTTTCTTTTTCTGCTGTTTCATTTCAAACCGCTTCTGTTTCTCTGCTTCCCGTCTTTCCCGGTTCACAGCCTTACGTTCAATTTTCAACTGCTCCTGCTGTAATTTCAAAGCCTGTTGTGATTTTGTGCCTATTCCAGTATTCTGTACCTGTTTCCGCACTTCCCGTTGTATCCGCTTGGGATTACGAGCAGCTTCTTTTACATCGGTCACCACAGCTGGACTAAATTTCAAATAATCATAATTTTTCAGGATAAATCCATATACCTCATAATCTTTCGGCTCCGCTCCAAATGTAACCTTACATACAGATAATTTTCCTTCCGAGATGTGCTCAAATACTCCTATCCAGAATGGCTCCTCAAAATATACTGTTAATCTACCTGTTACTTTGTCCACGACAATTCCTCCTTAAATAATTGTGATGAACAAAGAACGGACGACCCTAAGGAGGGAGGGTTACTTACACCCAATGGTGCGACCGGGCTACCTACCGGTTCTGTAAGGAAGTTACTCTTACGTTGCGTTTTTATCTTTGCTCTTTGATTTTACCACAGCAGCCCTTATTTTTCCATAAGAAATCGGAACATAGCCACCTCTATGCCCCACATTTTTATCGTTGCAACGACCGTTCTATGTTCTCTTTCTTCCCCCGCAAATCATTCTAAACTATTCCGTTCTTTACAGAGTACTTTCATACGTTCCAGTTGCTCCCTCACCCCCTCTCGGCACTCTGGCTCTATCCGCTTATATTCTCCAGTCAATTTGCGTATCTCATTGTTATTTGATTTTATCTGCTCTGATACACATATCCAATCTATTAAATTCTGAACTTCCATATCTGTATCATATAAATCTGTTTCTGTAAGAATTTTCGCACACAGACGGACCATAACTTTTTTCTCCATATCTGTCATTGCACCAGTCCTCCTATCTGCCCATTTCAAATACTCTTTTCGGGTGTTGATTTGCCTTTTCTGCCTGCTTTAAAGCCTTAGATTGCTCTATAATTGACTGTATCTGTTCTTTTCCCAGACAACGCTCTAACCGTCCCAAATCTGCTGTTTTTTCCTGTAATTTATCAATCACATTCTCTTGATCCATGATTCGGTTTATTAGACGGCTAATTTTTTCTTCTTGCCGTTCAGATTTAGCAGCCAACTTCTTTCCCTGTTCGGTAAGCTGAACACATTTAATTGTCAGTGCCTTGATTACTTCTTTCAGTTTCTCTACCAGCGGCAAAGCCTTTTTATCTCTATATGCCTTCGCACTCATCAGTGTCCCCGGCTCTGCCAACTGCCATTTCTCTTCCTCATCATAAGCATAAATATTCCTTTCCAGTGTTGCCTTAGATTGAGCCATCTTCTCAATCTCTGTTTCTAATTTTTTCTGTCGCTTTTCCAGCTTCTCATTATCAAATAACAGTTTTTCTTTATCCTCCGCCAACGTTGCAGTCTGCTCTTTCAATAAATTGCTTGCTTCTGAAAGTTCGGATACCTCCTGCCGGATCTGTTCCGTTTCCTGTCCCACCACAGCCTGCTGATTAAGAATATGATTCATTTCTTCCTTACTGTCAGAAATTACCTGCTCCAATTCAGCAACTTCCTTTGCCCGTTCCTGCTTCTCAAAATCAAGTACTGATAAGTGTTTATTATGAGTTCCCAACTGCTTCCATTCGATTCCATACCGCCCCATAATCTGGGCAATTTCCTGTTTTTCTGATTCTATCCACTGATTCCATTCCGTTGCTCCCCTTGTACCGCCCTTAAAGCCCTGTTCTCCCAATGCTCCCTTTAAGGAAACTCTGGTATCAAGACCACGCTTGCTGTTACAAACAACTGGGACAAAATCTACATGAACGTGCGGCGTTTCCTCATCCATGTGCAGATGAGCAGAAAATACATGAAGATATGGATTTCGCTTCTGAAAATCTTTCATAAATTCAATCAGGATTTCCTTTGCAAGTTCTCCTTCTTCACTTTTGGCATTCATATCATCCTTGTTTCCAATTTGAAAAACTGCTTCATAGAATAGCTTTTCCTGCTTGCCTTGCCGGATTTTTTCGTAGTAATTATTAATCTTCCTGTCATTTCGTTTCTGCTTCGCATTATACCGTTCCAAAGCTTCATCAAATAATTCGTGATAAACTTCTTCAATCTCTGCATGGCAAAATTCCACATTATAAATACTTCGTTCCACATCCACATTTTTCGCACTGAAGGTTCTTGTATTATGATTGATAGAACCTTTCCCCATCATACCGCTAATTGTTCTCTCCAATCTTTATCCTTTCTCCCTGTTTAGGGCTAATCAGTGCCGGATACGGCACATAGCTTTGTTACTTTCGTCGAAAGTAACGCAAAAGCACTTTTGACAGCCGTTCCGTCCATCAAAAGCTGCCATTGCGTCCTGCCGGAGGCTTTTTTCGTCCTACGGACGGGCGGCTTCCAGCCTCTTTGCTTCTGCCGCCATAGCTTTTCGGATAGCCGATAGCACATTTTCTATCGTATATTCATCCCATCCGGCAAGCCATATCAATATCCTTTCTTCATCAGCAGTCAATCCTACCTCTCCGAAGATTTCATTGAGGTCAGCGATTCTCCGGGCTTCACTTTCATAAAAATATTTATTCACATTCCGGGTTCCCCACTCTGGTTGTTTTATCATAACCATCCTCCTCTACTGAATTTACAAGACCGCAACAACGCAATGTCTATACTTTTTGCAACCTTGCAGCTAGCAAGTCCGCAAATTCCATATACTCTGCATTGTTGCGTTGTTACTTTATTCTAATTTAATTTATTCAACTCCCAATACCAGCTATTGTTTATCCGCTTCGCTCTGATATTTAATTCCTTTTTGGCATTTTCTAATGTCCGTCTGGATATTCCCTGTTCCTCCGCAAAACTAAAAATCTCGTTACTTTGCATGATATTGTTTGTTTCTGCCAGTTCCCTAAGCAGACGCTTTGCCTGCTCCAGTTTATTTGCTTTTGGAGCAATGCCTCCTAACACTTCATCTGCGGTAATCTCATAATCTCCGAGCCAGTGAAAACCGTCCTCCGACAACTCAAAGGCTTTCGGGTGTCCAAACGCCGCCAAATTGTTTTTTATCTGAACTACCGCCCTTATATTCGCTTCTCCCTCCACTCTGCCGACCAGCAGGACGCTCCTTGCCACCGCAAAGAAATCAATG
>OGZI01001664.1_pt1 | contig 21062 bp, 17 predicted proteins | sample 1576711 | NCBI WGS metagenome assembly OGZI01 (sample SAMEA3541482, study PRJEB24748) | human gut metagenome | biome: human gut; feature: human-associated habitat; material: faeces | place: China | collected 2012
TGTCGGGAGGATGCGTGATCTGATCCTTCAACTCAGCAAAAGTTCGATTTATTCAACAAAGCCCGTGCGAGCTGGAACAGGACAGCCATCCACATGGCAGGCAAATCCACGATAAACAGTACTGCGCCGTACACCTCTAGAAAGCATCTCCTCACATCGCCGGGCAGCTGCGGCATTGAATATCCAAGACTTATGTTTACCAGGCCCGATAACAAAACTCTCAAGCATCTCGGGGGTAAATGCTCTGGCGACATTAGATAAATCTATCTCTATGGCTGACATTCCAATAGCCTGAAAATGAGCTGCTTTACATTCACTAACAGCGTGAGACACTTTGATTTCTATAGCAAGAGCCCTATTACGTACATAGGCGATAACATCGGGAATGATAGAGTCAATTCGTCTTTCCAATACAACTTTGTCCAAGCTGTATTTTTGTGCAGGTGCAAGCACATCAAGCACCGAAGGATTACCTCTGCGAGGAACCTTTACTTCAACCGGTGGAAGATAGATGTATTTCTTAGCTTCAATAATCTCTTTAGCAGCAAGATGAAGTGCCGTTTCTACACCCACACCGCAGTCAGCACCAGCAGCATGAGCAAAGTGATGCTGTTTCAGTTTGCCTTTTTTAGCTATCAATCGCGCATTACAACCAGGGCACCGGTAGCAACAAGCTTCGTCGGAAGAAACATCTGATATATGTGTAGCTTTGCCATTTAGCATCCCATATAGCAAAGGTTTTGCATGTCTAACCATTTATTCCTACCGGATGATATTGGAGCATATAATCACTGCTGATACAGTAAAGTCTTATAGAGTGAATTTTAACTTCATTGAAACCATTCTTCTATGATCTTGTAGTTATTTCCTGAATCTGTGCCAGAACAGAAGTTCAATTTCTGCGCGAATGCAAAAAGATAGAGTTCACATTCTTGTTGCATAATCTTGATAAAGTTATCAGGGAACAGTTGCAAGCTTCCTCAACAATGGCTCTGATGGCACTCATTAAGAAAATTGCTTAGACAGTACCGTCCATATTCTACAACGTTACCAATGAGTTACAACCTTTGATACGTTGTAGATAATGAGAACCATAATCGATTACGATGAACAGAGTAATGATGAGAGTTTTTTGCATTGGCTCAAACTTGACCAAGCATCGTTCCCGTACTATACACAATCAAATCTAGTAGTAGTACTTAGATGAAGTATGAAGGCTTATAGTAATGCTGTTAACTTGATAGGTCGCTTCTTTAGGCGTGGTGATTTATATTAATACATCAAAAAATTAACAGTAATATTTTTATGTTTTATTGACTACACGAAGTTTGGCAAGAAAAAAACCATTCTAAGCAAGGGGGTACACTTTGAATACTTCAGATTTATTTGAACAAATGCCATCAAAACGTAGAACATTAAAAGATCTTGCGAATTACATTAAAACGAAGTCTGGAAATAGCCCAAACTATTCTATATTCTTAGGCGCTGGCGCTTCGGTAACTTCAGGAATAAATTCTGGTACTCAATTAGTTGAAGAATGGAGGAAGGAAATTTACGAGCTCTCATCCTCATCTCCCTACACTGACGTAAAAACTGCCCGGCAATATTTAAATGATAAAGAATCATCCTGGTATGACCCAACAAATGAATATTCATCTTTATTTCAAAAAAAATTCGACTTACCTGCTCAGCGAAGGAGGTTTGTAGAGAAACAGGTAGATTCCAAACTCCCTTCTATTGGCTATTCATATTTAGTAAGTCTTTTTCAAAGTGCATATTTCGACACTGTTTTTACAACGAATTTCGATGACCTCATAAATGAGGCTTTCTATCAATTCTCAAGAGAACGACCAACCTTATGTGCACATGATTCATCAATAAAAGGTGTTTCTGTAAACTCTTCAAGACCAAAAATAATAAAGGTTCATGGTGATTACCTTTTCGATAGTATAAAAAGTACACTTAATGAGACTGAATCCCTTGAAATCAATACCAGAGAAAAACTAATAGAATTTACTAAAAAATACGGTATTATATTCATCGGCTATGCAGGCAATGACAGATCTATTATCGATGTCATCAACTATCTATTAAGACAGGATGAATTTTTAGGCAATGGTATTTACTGGTGCATCAGGAAGAACGATGAAATAAATCCAGATTTGCATAAAATACTAAAGAGAGAGAGAGTCTACTATATAGAAATCGATGGATTTGATGAAGCTCTTGCAGAATTACATCACCATATAATTGGAGAGGGGCTATCTTTAGAGTCTAATTTTAAATCTACGAAACGCGAAAGTATGTTATCTAACTTTATTGAAGACTCATATAATTTATCCAAGAACAAATATATATGTCAGGATATTGATAAGCTTAAAAATCATACAAACAGACTTGATATATCTAATTTGATAAATGAGCTATCTAGCGAAAACTATATTAATAAGATAGGATTTACAGAGGTAGACTTTAGAAACCTTTTATCTTTAGATATGTTGATGAAAAATAAAAAATTTGACGAAGCGGAAAAGGAAGCAATAAAATCATTATCATTATGTAGCTCTGATGACTTAAAAAACTCTTACCTGTCACGATTAATAGAAATTTACCATCAACAAGAGAAATACGATCTTGCTTTAGAGCAAGCTGATATTACCATCGAGATGGATGAATATAGTATAAAAAACAATTTAAGGAAACTTTCTCTCTTGCGTGACTCAAATAGCAAAATGGAATTTATAACTCTTTTGCTAGAAAAGTTTAAATATAGTTACGAAATAAAGAATCAGTTTGTCATTGAAAGTTTAAATCATAGACTTTCTAAAAACTTCAAAAATGATGTTTCTCTCGATAACTTAATGAAGAAACTTGAATCCAGTTTAATTATAAATCCCAGTCTCGAAAACAGGGCTTGGGATTTAACACAAAAAACGTTAGAAGCCATCAAAAACACTAATGACAACAACAAGGAATATAAGGAAGAGTTAAATAAATTAGTCGAAGAAATGAATAAAAGAAACCCGACCCACCTACATACATTAGAAATGAGGATGAATGCATGTATCCAAGATGTTGACATTGAAAAAGCAATTGATCTTCTTAAGGAGTTAGGAGACTTTTATAAAACGTCATCAAATAAAAAAAAGGAAGGCTTGTTTGAATTAATGATAAATATAAACAGAAAACTGACTTCATTTAGAAATAGAGAAAAGGCATTAGAGTGTGCCAAAGAACTCTTAGAAAATTATAATGATAAATTTGAAAAAACAGAAAGCGCTTTACCTCATTTATTTAAAGCGGAATACTATATATCTTATGATCGTGATTTAAAAATGGCAAAGGATTCGGTATTAAAAGCAATAGAGTATGATGATGTATGTGATTGGGCGCAGCCATGTCTAGACATATTGTTGTATGGCCAAGCTGATTTTGATAACGGGATTAAATTATTGGAAAAATGCAAGCCAGAACTCAAAGAGTCAAAATATTACCTTATGTTATCTCAGATTAATGTTGAACGTGGTGACTTTGAGGAGGCAAATAAAGCAATAGACAAAGCCTTATCATCCAGTCTAAATTACGATGATTATTTGATAAATAAATCTTTTATCTATTTACACGAAGATGCCAATCAAAAAGTATTAAACCTCCTCTCACGTGAAATATCTGAGCTAGCTCCAGGCACAGGCAAGGAAGCATTAGTAATAAATCGAGAGCTAGCTAATAAGCGCTCCACTTCAAAGACCAACAGAATTGACCTTCAGAACGTGATTGGTCGTGATAAAAAAGGACCAGCCAGCGTAGCGGCGCATATTCTTCTTGATGAAGAAGTTCCAGCAAGACGACTCCTTGACGAAATAATTAATAATGATTTCTCATATTATTATATTTTCATGAGATGGCCTGTCATTCCTAATAAATATTTGGAAAAATATCAAACCACATGCGTAGCAGGGGATAAGCTGTCAGCTTAATCCCTTATGTGATAATTCCCATGAAAACTCATGGGAATTTCAGTGAGATCTTAAAAGATATAGACAAGCTCCAATAAATACTACAAAGCTCATACTCACAAAAAACTAAAACACTCACGCCATATCCAAACAGCATTTAACTGCTTTCCCCCGGTAAAAACTCAGTTAGGTTAAGCCTGAGCTTACACATGCATACAACAAATGCACTAAGTTATAGTTTCACGACGCCATTTATGATTCCTTGCAGAGGATCCGTAGGCATACGCGAAATGAGCAAACTAGGGACTATGCTCACTTTGCGCCTGAGTACCTTCAGGATGCGATCTCGCTGAACTACTAAGCGTGGGCACTGTGAAGTAGCTGCCCAAATCATAACCCTCAATCTGGCTTTCATGGGTTTGCATGCCGCACAAACCCATATTATCCCGTTGAAATCTATGTCTTCCTGATGGACCTCCCCCCGACGGGGCTTTTTTTCCTGCCGCGTGGACAAGTATTCCCCAAACAGATGTGATAAATTTAAAAATATCACTGTTTATTCGACGCTGATGTCCGTTTGCAGCCCATTATGCTGGGGTGACGTTTGGCGTGCTGGAGCTGTATTATTCATGTCAGATTTTATTCTTGCCCGGGTGTCGCAAACCCTCGCTGCGGAACAGTCCCTGGAAACCCTGGTGCGCCAGCTGCTGGAGATGCTGGAGGCGGTGACCCGAATGGAGTCCACCTATCTTACCCGCATCGATATCAACGCCCAGCGGCAGCAGGTAATGTTCGCCCATAACAGCAGCGAAATGCAGATCCCGGAAGGTTTTTCTGTCCCGTGGGATGAATCCCTGTGCAAACGCGCCCTTGAGGATCAGTGTACGTTTAGCAATGACGTTGCCAACCGCTGGCACTCCTGCATCGCCGCCCAGGAGCTGGGAATCGCTACTTTTTTAAGCATTCCCGTCCGCCTGGCCGATGGCTCGCTGTTCGGTACCCTCTGCGCCACCAGCCGACAGAAGCAACCTTATAATCTCGAAGGTGAACAGGTGATGGGCCTGTTCGCGAAGCTCATTTCCCACTACGTGGAAAAAGACACCCTGGTGCAACAGCTGCAGGCGGCAAACGTCGCGCTGGAGCTGCACTCGTCTACCGATGAGCTCACCCAGCTTCCCAATCGCCGCGCGCTGTTTAAGCAGCTGGCGCTACGCTTTGCCTCCGCCCGCGCCCAGCAGCAGCAGGTCTCGCTGATTTTTATCGATCTCGACGGTTTCAAAGCCATTAACGATCGGTTCGGTCATCCGTGCGGCGACAGCTTTCTGGTACAGGTCGGCGAACGACTCACCGCCGTCGCGCGCCGTGAGGATATCGTTGGCCGCCTTGGCGGCGATGAGTTTTTGATCGTCGGTAGTGCCCAGCAACCTGCCGCGCAGCAGGCGTATGTCACGACCCTGCGCCAGGCCCTGTGCGGCGTCTACTTCCTCGGCGAACAGCGTATCGACTATGAGGGCGCCAGCTTCGGGGTGATCATCTGCGATCCGCAGAGTATCGATGTTGAAGCGGCCTTACGCGCTGCCGATGAGGCGATGTACCAGGATAAGAAGTCCCGCCGCCAGGAGAATTTCATTCATATTGACTAAAGTACCGCGATATCCAGTATCATGCAGGGCATCATTCGTGGGTACAGGGACACTATCATGAAATTGGGTATTCTTTTCCCGGTGGCGATCTTTATCATCGCCGTCGTCTTTCTCGGCTGGTTTTTTGTCGGCGGCTATGCGGCGCCAGGTGGGGCATAATGAAAAAAAGCACCATTATTATGCTGGTTGTCGCCATCGTGGCGGTGGCCGGCAGCCAGTTCGGCTGGTGGTGATCGCGGCGGCGATATTGCGGAGTTATCCTATCCCATCAACAAGTTAACCCTTTACACTCACGTTATCCACCGCGGCATTCTCTGCCCCGGGGAAAGCAGAATAGCGGGAGAAGTAAGGATGAAAAAACCGATCGTGTTACCGTTGATTATTGCGCTGTGCACGCTGTTATCGGGATGCATTATTGACGATGGGTACCACGCCCATCGCCATCACCACCATCATCACTATCATGACGATGATTAATCCTTCAGGCTGTTGATGGGCCGATAAGACAGGGCGAACCATGGTTCGCCCGTTGACGCTTAATCCTGGCGCTCATCGCCGAGGAAAATAAAGCCGAGAGGAATAGCGAAGAGCGCGGTAAAGACAATGCTGTAAACCGTCACCATCGCCCCCTGCAGGAAGAACATGGACGTCGTCCACTCTGAGTACGGCATATTGTACTCGCTCACCACGCCCCCGAAGGTCGCCCGCCCCACCACCGCCAGCGCGATAGCAAACACCGCCGCGAGCGACAGACAGTATTTTTTGCAGTTTTTATTGCTGAGGAGTTTTTGCAGAATCATCGGGGCTTCCTTTTTGCTGAGCGATAAACGGCTGTATATGTAACACCAATGCAATAAAAAATGAAGGGTTTTTGTTACAGGGCAGAATAAGAGACGGCGGGCCGGTCAGCGGGTAACCGGCCCGTGGGGATCAGGACTGCAGGGTAGCCAGGCGCGCGGCGAACCCAACGAAAACCAGACCAATCAGGCTGTTGCCAAGTTTGGCCAGCTTCTTGCGGGTTTTAACGTAGCGGGTGACAAACGAGCCGGAGAGGATCAAAAAGCTCATATAGCAGAAGCTAATCACCTCGAGGGTCAGCGCCAGAATAAAGAACGCCACGCCAGGCGCTTTGGCGTTGACATCGATAAACTGCACGAAAAACGACACATAGAACAGAATCGCTTTCGGATTGGTCAGACTCAGGGTCAGAGAGCGCTTGAGGATCGCGCTCGCCGGCTCCGCGCTGGCGTCGGCCTGGCCATCGCGCTGGGTCAGCACCGCGTAGAGCATTTTACCCCCCAGCCACAGCAGGTAGATCGCCCCGAGGTAGCGGACGACGTTAAACAGCACCGGCGTGGTCTTAATCAGCGTCGCCACGCCGGCAAAGGCCAGAAACATCAGCACCGCGTCGCCAATAAAGACGCCCGCCGCCGCCAGATAGCCTTTCTTCACGCCGTGGGCAATGCCCGTCTTCAGCACAAAAAACGTATTAGGGCCAGGAACGAGGATGATAAACACCGCCCCGACCAGATAGGTTAAATAATTCAGAACACCAAACTCAGCGAACACTCTGCACTCCTTCGCGCACGACTAAAACATGATCCGGCTCACGTTACCCCAACTGTCGGGATTTTGAAAGCGCAGCCTGTGCGGGAAGGTTAATAGACGGAAGGTTCACCCAGCGGGCGGGTTTTAAAACGACGGTGTACCCACAGATACTGCTCGGGAGCGCGCAGGATCTCGCGCTCAATAACCTTGTTGATATAGCCGGCGGCGATCTGCTTATCCTCACCCGGATAGTCATTCATCACCTCGCTGATATGCAGGCTATAGCCCCGGCGATCCAGCTTACGTACCATGCTGATGCTCAACATTTTCGCGCCCGATAAGCGGGACAGGACATAGGTGCCGTTGGTGGTCGCCGCCTGCGGGACGGAGAAAAAAGGTGCAAAGACGCTGCCCTTGGGACCGTAATCCTGATCGGGCGCGAACCACACCGCTTCACCGGATTTCAAGGCATGCACCAGACCGGTCAGGTTGTTGCGATCGATCATCGCTTTGTTCGAACGCAGGCGACCGCGGGTTTGCACCCACTCCATCAGCGGGCTGTTGTGCGGCCGGTAGGTGGCCATCATTGGCCGACACAGCCCCATCGCGCGGCCGCCCAGCTCCAGCGACATAAAGTGCACGCCGACGACCATTACCCCTTTCCCACCGCTAAGCGCGTGATTAAGGTTGGCGAACCCCTCGACATCAAACCATTTTTTGACCCGCTCGTCGCTCCAGAACCAGGCCATGCCGGTTTCGATAAGCCCCATTCCCAGCGACATAAAGTTTTGATCGATCAGCGTCTCGCGCGCCGCTGGCGACATGTCCGGGAAGCAGAGTTCGATATTACGCCGGGCGATATGTTCGCGGCGTTTAAGAAAGCGACGGGAAAGGCGACCAGCGCTGGTGCCGATAAAATGCAGCAGCGGATAAGGCAGTTGCACGATTAACCAGAGGATGCCGAGCCCGAACCAGGTCAGCCAGTTACGCGGGTGTAAAAGTTGTTTATTAAATACGCAGGCCATGATTTTTCCTGTAAACATTAATTATGTGGTAACGCTTAAGGAAAACAGAATCCATTTATCATCATTAGGCGGTACGTACAGCAAGTTCGACAATACTAATCCGCTGAAATTCCCTCCGGCAAGTAAAAAACAGCAAGCTGACAAAAAAACATAATTGCGGCACATATGTTACTAAATGTAAACTTAAATCTTGAACCACGCTTAATATATTCATCATGCATATCATTTTCACGCTAATCATCAGCTTTACTAACGAAAACAACCGAAAGCTGCCGCAGTGTGGCCCTGGCCGCCGGTGGCAGGCGTCCGCTGAGCCGCGCGATCGGCGGCCTGACCGCGTTGGGATGCATCGTAGTCTGTCAAAGCGAGTATTAAACGCGTCCCACTGCGAAATGCATCTTTTTTAATCCGTCAGCATAAAAAAGATTAAAACGACTTTAAGACAACAATTAAGAATAGACTTATTTAAACCTGCTTTTAAAATAAGCGCGGTGCATTGAAATACTGTGCCCGCCGGACAATAAAAAATATTTCTTTACGCCTCGTGGGAAACACAGGTGGAGTGAATGATGGGCAATCATCCGCCATCGATTTGCATGGAAGCCAGGTCATTGAGAAGAAAGCACGGCGAGGGTGTGAAAAACGCCCTCGCCGCAGAGGATCAGTAGGTATGGAAATATTGCTGAATCAGCTGCGGATCTTTAGTCTGCGTCAGCGCGGTCATCAGCAGTATACGCGCTTTTGCCGGGTTGAGGGAGTCGGCCACCAGCCCGGGCTGGCTGTCATCCGGCGGTACGACGCCGCTGCCGGTACGGGAGGCTCGCACCACCACGATGCCCGCCTGCTGCGCTTTTTTGATACCGGCGGCGCTACGTACCGACACCGACCCCGCCCCGGTTCCGGCGTAGATAATACCGTCGGCATGATGGGCGATCGCCGCATCGTACATATACTCCGGATCGTCCTGGTAACCATAAATAATCACCACCTTCGGCAGAACCTTCAGCTGACGCACATCGAACACCGAGCGCAGCGTGTGAATTTTATCCACCCGCGTCTCGAACTGGGGTTTTCCGCCCACCACGACGCCAAGGTAGCCCTCCTCCGGCGCCCGGAAGGTATCCAGCGAAGTGGCATTGGTTTTGGTGACGAAGCGCGCCGCGCCGATGCGGTCGTTAAGCACCACCATTACCCCGCGTCCCCGGGCATCAGGATCGGCGGCGACCGTGACCGCTTCCAGCAGGTTCATCGGCCCGTCGGCGCTGATCGCCGTCGCCGGACGCATCGCCGCGGTAAAGACCACCGGCTTGTTGCTTTTGACCGTCAGATTGAGGAAATACGGGGTTTCATCCAGCGTGTCCGTGCCATGGGTGATCACCACGCCATCGACATCGTCCCGGGCCAATAGCGCATTCACCCGCTTCGAGAGCTGGAGAATAATATCGCTGGTCATATTCTCACTGCCAATATTGGCCACCTGCTCGCCCTCGACGTGAGCGATTTTACTCATTTCCGGCACGGCGTTAATCAGCGTCTGCACCCCAATCGCCCCGGCTTTATAGCCGGTTGTTTGGGTATTGCTGGCCGCCGAACCAGCAATCGTTCCGCCGGTGGCTAAAATAACAATATGCGGAAGACGCGTCTCGCTAAACGCCAGGCTGCTCATCGTCAATAACGCAATGGCAAGTAATGCTCTAAAATTCATACAGGTCACTCCCTTCATAGACATTAATCAAACTTACGCTTGCTTAATGCAAAGGGCTTGCCAGAATTTATTTATTTTTTGGGGGGGAAATGGTTAACTATCAGACAATAATAAGGTTCTCGCATCAACATCGCCCAAATCTGGTGCACGGCAGGCTCTGAATCGGGCAGCGCTTTGAACCTGATACATTCTGGGTATTAACCTGTTCAGCAGCCAACTACACAACACGCATTGCGATCAGATTATCGACACTTCCGTCACCCGCGAGGTCATTTTTGCCCGCCAGGTAACGCGTACGGAGAACAGAAATGCGTATTGCCCTGAAATCAGCGCTAATGCTGACGACCAGAGTCATTCAGATCATTAACCCTGAACTGCACCGGCATATGCAACGAACGGCCTTAATCGCCCTGACGCTGGCGCAAAGGCTGGAACTGCCTGACGAACGGCAGCAGACCATTTTTTGCGCCGCGCTGCTGCACGATATCGGCGTGCTGGGAGATAAACGCACCATTCATTCGCTGGATGCCATCGATAACATCCACGATCCGCATCAGCGCCAGGGGGCGGCGATGCTGGAAGGGTTAGTGACCTTTCTGCCCATTGTCCCCTTCATTCGCGATCACCATTTTAGCCCGGACCACCGGGGTAGCCGCGAACAGCATATTGTCTATTTCGCCGATGCCTTTGAACGGCTGCTGCCTGCCGGGAGTCACGTGGCCGGCTGGCCCACACGGGCGGTGGTGGAACAGTTCGTCTCCCTGCACCGGGAGATCGATCCGCCGCTGTGCGATATGCTGTGCGAGGTCGCTGAAAATGCGAACTTCTGGCAGCACCTTCATCCCGGCCATATTCAACGGCTGCTGGAAATTATTGGTCCCATCAACACGCTGTATCTGGATATTCATGGTCTGAAAGATATCTGCCTGCTGATTGCCAAAATTGTCGACACCTACAGCAGCTTTACCGCCACCCATAGCATCATGGTGGGGGAAATCGCCCGCCAGCTTGCCCGCTGGATGCAACTGCCGGAGCCCATCTGCCAGCAAATTCAGATTGCCGGCTATCTGCACGATATCGGCAAGATCTCTATCCCGCTTTCCATCCTCGAAAAAGAGGGCGAACTGGATGAGGACGAACTGAACCAGGTGCGCGAGCACAGCTATATGACCGGCGAGATCCTCAGCGACTACAGCGAGCTCGGCGACATCATTAACTGGGCGTCGAATCACCATGAAAAACTGGACGGCAGCGGCTACCCTCTGCATCTCGAAAAAGATCATCTGACCCTCGCCGACCGTATTATCTCTATCGCCGATATTTTCACCGCGCTGACCGAAGATCGCCCTTATCGTAAAGGGATGGCCTGGCAGGAAGCCTTACAGATTATGGAAGCGGATGTTATAAATGGCGCTCTGGATAGCGATGTCTTTCTCGTTTTGCGCCACCATGCGGAAACGCTGCACGCCATCATTCTTCAGACCCTCGAACACCCCCGCAGCGAGCACCGCCCCTGAGGCAGGCCGCCGTCATGGCGGGGGGCGAGTTCTATAATTAAAACAGCTTCATCTGCATGCAAGGAAATACAGGGTGAGAATCGCCACCATCACCAACTGGGCTTACGGGATCACCGTCGGCCTGACGCTGGCATCCGGCAGCGCCATGCTTATGGCCTCCAGCGCCGACCGCGTCGAACGCCAGGCGGTACAACAGCGCCAGGTCTTTGATACCCTCTCCGACGAGGTGGAAAACGACGCCTGGGCGCTGTCTGACCTCGCCCGGCTGTACGTGGTTAAGCCTTCGCCGGAGACGCTTACGCAGTATCAGCAACTGCAGCAGACCGACAAAAGCATTGAGCAGCGGCTGGCCGGACTGAAAGATAACGGCGCCAGCCGCGAGGAGCTGGCGCTGCTCCAGGATGGCCTGCGGATCGCCAATGAGCTACAGGATGAACAGCAGGCGGCCCTGGCGCATGTCGCTCGCGGCGATGCGCCAGCGGCCATCGCGGTGCTGTACGGCAAAGCGTATGAGACCGAACTGGAGCGCATGCAGACGCAGATCGATCGCTTCCGTCAGATGCTTGAGCATCGCGCCGCCATCGCTATCGACCAGGCCACCGAGCGCTCGCGGATCTGGCGTACGCTGTCGGAAATCATGGTCGGCCTGACCGCCCTGATGTTTTTGTTTGTCCTCGGCTTCATTCTCAAACGCCGGGTGCTGTACCCGGTGGTCCGTCTGAGCGACGTGGTGCAGCGTCTCGCCTCCCAGGACTATGCGGTGGAGACGCCGCACTTCACCCAGGTGGATGAGATTGGCGATATGGCCCAGGCGATCCGCATTTTTCGCAAGAACGGCCTGGCCCGCCAGCAGCTGGAGCAGCAGCGCGACGCCGACTGGGCGATCCGTGAACTGCTGGCGCGTATGACCCAGCGTCTGCAGGGCTGTGAAACCATAGAGGATGTGATTAAGGTGGCGGAGCTGTTCGCGCCGAACATCGCCCCGACGATCCCCGGTAAACTGTATATTCTGGATACCGATCCATGGCAGATGCGCTGCGTGGCGCAGTGGCTGTCGCCCGCCGGGGAGACGACGTCCTTTGCTCCCGACGACTGCTGGGCGATACGGCGGGGACTCAGCCATCCGCCGGTGCAGGGTGAGCCCGATATCACCTGCTATCATCTGCCGGAGGCGCACGCCGGCCAGTCGCTCTGCGTACCGCTCATCGCCCAGGGCGAAGCCATTGGCCTGCTGACCTTCCAGAACGTCACCGCCGGTGACGCTCCTTCCCGGGCCTATCTCGAGCTGATGGCGGAAGCGTTGGGCCTGGCGCTGGCCAATCAGCGTTTGCGCAGCGCCCTGCTGGAAAAAGCGCTGTTCGATTCCCTGACCGGCCTGCGTAACCGCCATCATCTTGACGAAGCGCTGCATTCGCAGATGGCGCTGGCGGTCCATACCCATACTCCGCTGAGCTGTCTGATGATCGACATCGATCATTTTAAAACCATCAATGATCGCTATGGCCATGAGGCTGGGGATCTGGTGATTAAGAGCGTTGCGACCATTGTGCAGCGCGCGGTGCGCGATATCGGCATGGCTTTCCGCTACGGCGGCGAGGAGTTTCTGGTGCTGCTCCCCGGCATTGACGAAGCCGGGGCGCACCAGTGCGCCAGCGAGATCTACACCCAGGTGCGCAATATGACGCTGCGCGATGGTCTGACCGAGATAGGCCAGGTGGATGTGTCGATTGGCATCGCCAGCTACCCGCAGCACACCCAAAGCGACAGCCTGCTGCGCGCAGCGGACGCCGCGCTGTACCGGGCGAAAGAGCTGGGCCGTTCAAGGATTGTCAGCTTTGGCCGCCTGAAGACCAGCTAACCGGGACTATCGCTCAGCGGTATTAAGCAGCGAGATAACTTTCCTTACCACCGCCGAACGAATATGGCGGTGGTAAACCATGCTCAGCTCACTCTCCGCCAGCCGATCCTGGAGATCGATATACACCACGTTATCAAGGCGTAAGGCCCGCGCCGAGAGCGGAACCAACGCCACTCCCACCCCGGCGGAGACCAGGCTAATCATCGAGGTAACGTCGTTAATCCGCTGCGCCACCTGCGGCGTAAAGCCCGCGACGCGACAGGCATCCATAAAAACCTGCTCCAGTCCGGTGCCCTGCGGATCGTCAAGCGAGATCCAGTTGTCAGTGCGCAATGAGGCCAGATTAAGCGCGCCCACGCCGGCCAGCGGATGCTGTTGATAGAGCGCCAGGCAGAGCTTTTCACGTACAAACGGCCTGACCACCAGCGCGTCCGGCGGCGAGGCCAGCGGCGCGCGGATGATGGCGATATCCAGACGCAGATCCAGCAGCGCTTCGTAGAGCATTTGCACATCCCCCTGCACCAGCGACAGCTCAATCCCCGGCCAGTCGGCGCGCAGCCGGCGCAGGAGCCCCGGCAGTTTACTGTCGTACATCGCGCTGGAGACATACCCCAAATGCAGCCTCCCCTGCTCGCCCCGCGCGATGCGCTGGGCGTCCAGCACCGCCTGATCGGCCATTTCCAGCGCCAGCCGCGTCTTGTGTAAAAAGGCCTCGCCCGCGGCGGTCAGAGTCAGACGGCGGTTAGCGCGGGAAAAGAGCACCACGCCCAGGCGCTGCTCAAGCTGCTTAATCTGCTGACTGAGGGCGGGCTGGGCGATATGTAACCGCTCCGCCGCCCGGTGCATATGCAACTCTTCGGCAACGACCACAAAATGGCGTAACGCTCGCAAGGACATGGTCGGACTCCTCCCTACAAATTGATAAGAAAAAGCTTATCAATAAAGCATAAATGATGCAATTGATAACCATTAGCCTGCGAAGCATACTGTGCGCATCGATACGCTAAGGAGAACATCATGACCGCACCGATTCAGGATCTGCGCGACGCCATCGCGCTGCTGCAACAGCATGACAATCAGTACCTCGAAACCGATCATCCGGTTGACCCTAACGCCGAGCTGGCCGGTGTTTATCGCCATATCGGCGCGGGCGGCACCGTGAAGCGCCCCACCCGCATCGGGCCGGCGATGATGTTTAACAATATTAAGGGTTATCCACACTCGCGCATTCTGGTGGGTATGCACGCCAGCCGCCAGCGGGCCGCGCTGCTGCTGGGCTGCGAAGCCTCGCAGCTGGCCCTTGAAGTGGGTAAGGCGGTGAAAAAACCGGTCGCGCCGGTGGTCGTTCCGGCCAGCAGCGCCCCCTGTCAGGAACAGGTCTTTCTGGCCGACGATCCGGATTTTGATTTGCGCACCCTGCTTCCGGCGCCCACCAACACCCCTATCGACGCCGGCCCCTTCTTCTGCCTGGGCCTGGCGCTGGCCAGCGATCCCGACGACGCCTCGCTCACCGACGTCACCATCCACCGCTTGTGCGTCCAGGGCCGGGATGAGCTGTCGATGTTTCTTGCCGCCGGCCGCCATATCGAAGTGTTTCGCCAGAAGGCCGAGGCCGCCGGCAAACCGCTGCCGATAACCATCAATATGGGTCTCGATCCGGCCATCTATATTGGCGCCTGCTTCGAAGCCCCTACCACGCCGTTCGGCTATAACGAGCTGGGCGTCGCCGGCGCGCTGCGTCAACGTCCGGTGGAGCTGGTTCAGGGCGTCAGCGTCCCGGAGAAAGCCATCGCCCGCGCCGAGATCGTTATCGAAGGTGAGCTGTTGCCTGGCGTGCGCGTCAGAGAGGATCAGCACACCAATAGCGGCCACGCGATGCCGGAATTTCCTGGCTACTGCGGCGGCGCTAATCCGTCGCTGCCGGTAATCAAAGTCAAAGCAGTGACCATGCGAAACAATGCGATTCTGCAGACCCTGGTGGGACCGGGGGAAGAGCATACCACCCTCGCCGGCCTGCCAACGGAAGCCAGTATCTGGAATGCCGTCGAGGCCGCCATTCCGGGCTTTTTACAAAATGTCTACGCCCACACCGCGGGCGGCGGTAAATTCCTCGGGATCCTGCAGGTGAAAAAACGCCAGCCCGCCGACGAAGGGCGTCAGGGGCAGGCCGCGTTGCTGGCGCTGGCGACCTATTCCGAGCTAAAAAATATTATTCTGGTTGATGAAGATGTCGACATCTTTGACAGCGACGATATCCTGTGGGCGATGACCACCCGCATGCAGGGGGACGTCAGCATTACGACAATCCCCGGCATTCGCGGTCACCAGCTGGATCCGTCCCAGACGCCGGAATACAGCCCGTCGATCCGTGGAAATGGCATCAGCTGCAAGACCATTTTTGACTGCACGGTCCCCTGGGCGCTGAAATCGCACTTTGAGCGCGCGCCGTTTGCCGACGTCGATCCGCGTCCGTTTGCACCGGAGTATTTCGCCCGGCTGGAAAAAAACCAGGGTAGCGCAAAATAAGCAATAGCCGCCGGTAAACGGCGGCATTTTTCCATGCCGCGCGATCCTGAGCGGATGGCGCAGGCAGGATTAATTGATCGCAGCGGCGAGATCTTTTTTCACCAGCTCGCGCTGCTCAGAGGTCAGCTCCTGGCTTACGTCGAAATGGCGATCGGGGCGTTACGCATGGGGGTATTTACAGGGAATGATCCTTCATAAAAAAGAGAGGCGCTTATCACTGCGCTAATAAAGACTATCTGTAGCAAAGGGGGAATTTAAAACTGGAAAATAAAAGAATAGCAGGTAACCGAAACCAGCCCCCGGTCGACCCTCAACCGCAAAGAAAAATATATTCTTCCTTCCAGTAGCGGCCCTGACCTATGATGTCCCCGGCAGAAGTGATTAACCGTTTTTGCTTTTCGGTTTCGATACCCTCAACGATCACATGGCCGGTCAGGGTATGAATAGACTGCAACAGACCGGGCAAAGCGGGGTCGTTTTCTTTATCCCAGAAGTAATCCTTATCCACTTTGACGCAATCGAAGCGGAATCTCTCCAGCAGCGGGAAGGAGGTTCGCCCGCGACCAAAATCATCCAGCCAGACCGGACAAAGCGCCGCCAGCGTGCTTAGCGCCGTCAGCTCGCGGCCGGCGATAAACTCATGAAAATTCTCATTTATCTCCAAAGCAATATGCTTACACGAGCGCAGAAAATCGCAGAGATAGCGGTCCGTCAGAATAAAATGGCTTAATAAATCATCGATATTGAGCGAGATCGGCTTATTATCGACCAGGGAAAAATCAAATACGGAAAGCAACTCGATTTGTCGGGTAAATAGTGCAAGCTTATCGCTTTCGGTAAGCGTGGAGAAAGAAAACGCGGGCGCTGAGGCGTTATTTCGTGCGGGTGCTATAATATCTTTAGTGAGCAATTCCCACGAGTGGTAGGCACCATCATCGCTAATAGCGGGCTCCAGAACGAAGCGATAAGAGGTATTTTTCACGTTTTCTTCAACCATTTAAAAAATACCAAAAATAAGAAAGGGTTAAAGCATGTCATATATTTTCCGCCAACAAAAATAGTTTAAAGTGATCGATAATAATCATTCGATAGTTAAAAACTATCAAGATATAATTTATTGATCGGTAAATTGAATTAATATAAATTAGCCACTGCTGTAACTCCCTCTGAAAAGTCAATTAAAATATTGTTTCAAACCAGCCAGTTACCAGAGTATTCTGCGTAAAGCCTGGTCGTCTCACGCTTTGTGCTGCCAGGTAAAAAAAGAGAGGGGTAATAAAAATGAAAAATACAAGCCGCCAGTTTTAGTCATATCATTATGCCGAATATGAATAACGCTGCGTCCTGAGGCGCCGCTTCGCCTGGCATGCCATGAGTCCTCAATAAAAAAGTGTGACTCAGTCGACAAAACGTCATACTTTCCCGCTATCCTGCAGCGAAGAAGAGTGAAGTGGATGACAGGCAGTGAAAAAAATAAACGTGATTCCGCTGGGGCTGATGCTATTCATGCTCATCGCCAGCGCATGGCTGGGCCCTGCGCCGCGGCACACCGGCAGCATGCAGTGCGTTTGGTTTGACGGGGCAATGGTGAGCTGCCTGCCGAAGCAACGACTGGGCGAAGGCTCGCCGCATCATTTACTGGTCAGACGATAAACCGGTACTCGCCGGGTGGTGTTGAACAGATTATCGCTGGCTTCCACCTCTTCGGTGACAATTCCCATGCCGGACCGGCGCAATTGCGCAATGTCCGCCGCCACCCGCTGACTGCCGAACCAGAACAGCGCATCAAGCGCGGTAACCGGCAAGCCGGCAAGTAGCGCATGGCGAAGTCGCTCCCGGGCCGGCTTTATCTCGCGGGCAATCTGCTGGTACGGAGCCGCCGTCGGTCCCTGCGGATCGACGCGACGGATACGGTTTGACAGGTGGTAATGGAAGGACTCCGGAATCGGCTGTAAATCCTGCTTCAGACTGTAGACACAACCGTAACGTTTGCCGTTGAAAACGGCGGCTTTACGATTGAGCTGCAGCTGATCGCGCACGTCGGCGATCAGCTGCGGCGCGCGCACCAGCAGCAGGCGAAAAGGCAGCTCGAAGCTGGTGACATAGTCGACGTTCAGTAACGCAATGCGCAGGCGCTCCTCTGCCCCGGCCCGCAGCTGACGACACTCCAGGTATACTTCGCGCCACTGCTCCCGGAGCCGTGGCGTCTCACCGGCTTCGGTAAACTGGTATTTTTCAATATCGTAATCAATTCTCCCGGCCACCGCGCATTCCTTTCTGAATCAGTCCGCGGGTTATATTATCATCCTCCGACGCCGTCCCCTATGCCCAACGCCGCTGTCGTTGTCGATTATTTACGATAAAGATAACGGGTGATGATCACATCAAGAACAAACAGCAGGAAGATAACGCTGCTTAACCATAATAAGCCTGCGAATAAATCAAGTAATTGCATCGTTGTTCCCTCGCCGTTGGCCCTAAAAAAGACGCTCCATCACCATAAAGTAGTTAACAACCACCTTACCAGCCACAGAATAAAATTATTTAGCACGATGCCATCCCGAGCCCGGACAGATTCATTTTATTGTCATTAATTTGTCATCAAAAAATGTCTATCATCAACCGGCGCCGCAGGGTCGTCTCTGCCGTCATGGTATGGCGGACAACGCGTCGCCACGCGGTTTAACAACACGGAATAACCTCGCCCTGCCTCATTCTTACTGTCATTGCATAATTTTATATCAGGCACGTTTGTCATCCTGCTGAATAATCCGTAAAAGCGCCGTAAGCAATAAAACCCCTGCAGATTGGTTTACCATGGAGAAATAAGATGCCTAGCGAAAAAGCCCGCAGCCTTGACCATTTCTATGAATTACTGGCGACAGGACAACACCCGAAAATTGAACTCGATTTTGATGTCGATGCGGACGATTTTTTTAAAATCGCCACCGAGTTTGGCGATATTGGCGCGAGGATCACCCGGGTTAACGAACGATTTATTATTAAGATCAAGCCGCCGAAAGCGTAAGCGCCCCCTGCCGCCTTGTTGGGTGCCACGCCAGCCGTCGCGGCCCGACAAGGTTTTCTTAACGAGCCGCGGTCTGACGCTCGGCAAAATAGTGCGCCGGTGTCGTCCCCATCGTTTTTTTGAACATGGTAATAAAGGCATTTACCGATTCATACCCCAGCTTAGCCGCCACGTTTTGTACCGAAACGCCGCTGGCCAGCTCCTGCAGGGCAATAATCAAATGCAGCTGCTGGCGCCAGCGCCCGAAGGTGAGGCCGGTCTCCCGCAGCATCACCCGGGCCAGCGAGCGTTCACTCAGCGCCAGGCGTTTCGCCCACACCGACAGGGTGCTGCGATCGTCAGGATGGCTGACCAGCCGGTCGGCCATCGCCCGAATTTTGGGATGTGCTGAGACGGGCAGATTCAGGCGCTGCGCCGGCATGGTCGCCAGTTCGTCAAGGGTCACTCGGGTGAGTCTCCCGGCATGGCTATCCGCCACGTAATCCGCCCCCTCATGAGTGAGTCGCTCCACCAGCTCGTGGATCAGGGGAGAGAGCGCCAGGGTGCAGCAGCTGCCAGGCAGCGCGGCAGCGCCGGGTTCAATAAACAGATAATTGAGGCGCGCGTTCCAGGTGGCGGACACACTGTGCGGAATACCACCCGGGATCCATACCGCGCAGCGAGGCGGCACAATCCACAGGTTATTTTCCGCCCGACAACTCACTGCACCATACAGCACAATAATCAACTGCCCTTTGCGATGGGTATGCACCGGCACTTCCGCTTCATATTCGACAAAATCAAGATGACAGGCGATGGCCGGGCAGGACGCGGCGTCCGGATCGTACAGCGTATTGGCAAAAGGTGATGGCATACGATTGGCCAGATTCAGGTATTTTTTGACAGAATAGAGTATTTCGCCGCAAGCGCAAGCCAGCCATAATCCGCAGCATGAACATTAACCGCTTTCGCCAGGCCTCCTGGCTGCGTGCCGCAGGCGCCGTCGCGCGCCCTTTCATGCCGCAACCGACTTCAACCGTCCTGCGCAGTGATGCCCAGGCAATACTCTTTTCCGCAAAGAGTTTCGCCGCGGCGATGCTGGCGTACTATCTTGCGCTATCCATCGGTCTGCAAAGGCCTTCGTGGGCCATCATCACTGTCTATATCGTGTCGCAGACCTCGGTGGGCGCATCGCTAAGCCGCAGCGTCTATCGCCTGGTCGGGACCCTCGTCGGCGCGGCGGCCACCGTCTTCATCGTGCCCACCTTCGTTAACCAGCCGATCCTGTGTAGCGCCATGCTGGGCCTGTGGATCGCGGGTTGCCTGTGTCTGTCGCTGCTTGAGCGCACGCCGCGCGGATACGCTTTTTTGCTGGCGGGCTACACCGCGAGCCTGATTGGTTTCCCCGCCGTCTCCGTGCCCGGGACCATCTTTGACCTCGCGGTCATTCGGGTGGAAGAGATCGCCATCGGTATCTTGTGCGCCGGATTGATTCACCGCTCCGTGCTGCCGGTGCGCATCGCCGGGCGGTTTAACAGCACGCTGGCACAGACGCTGGCAACCGCCCGGCAGCGGATCGCCGATACGCTGGCCGGTAAGCCGGTGGCGGCGGAAACCCTGCGGCTGGCGCTGAGCCTGCAGTTTCTGCAGGGCATCAACCACCATCTTCCCTGGGATGACGGTCTCTCGGTTCCCCACCGCCAGGCCAGAAAAGCGATCCACGACCGGCTGGCGCGACTGTTGATTGTTAATGGCGAATTGTATGACCGTTTACAGAGGTGCGGGCAGCCACCTGACGACCTGCAGACGCTGCTAACGGAGGCAGAGGTCTGGCTGAGAGGTCCGGAAGCCCACAGAACGGCGCTCTCCGCCGACAGGCTACTCTCCCGCTGCGAGCAGCTCATCAACCGATGCGCCCCTGCGCAGACGCTGAACGAGGCGCTGCGCGTTAGCCTGGTGCGCCACCTGGCGGAAGCCATCCGTCTCCTGCAGCAGAGCGAACGGCTGGCGAAGGCGATTTATCACCGCCGATCGCCAACCCTGCCCCCTGACGCCCGCGCGGCAAAGGGCTATGTTTTCCATCGCGATCCGCTCAGCGCCCTGCGGACCGCCTTCGGCGCCTTCGTCATCATCCTCAGCGGCTGCCTGATCTGGATAGGCTCCGCCTGGCCCGATGGCGGCACTGCGGTCTCGATCCTCGGCGTCTGCTGTAGCCTGTTCGCCAGCTTCGATGCGCCGGCGGCGCAGCTGGTAAAATACCTCATCGGCTGCGTTTGG
>OGZI01001665.1_pt1 | contig 21038 bp, 17 predicted proteins | sample 1576711 | NCBI WGS metagenome assembly OGZI01 (sample SAMEA3541482, study PRJEB24748) | human gut metagenome | biome: human gut; feature: human-associated habitat; material: faeces | place: China | collected 2012
ACAAAACCTACCGTTTAAAATCAAGGAGAATCTCTGCGAAGAGGTTCTCCTTATCGGAATCTCACCGAATCATGCCTAACGGCTCGTGGGCTATACCACCAGTAGGGAATCTGACCCTGCCCTGAAGATTTCTATTCACTTTTCTTACGTAGCTGCGTTGTAGCACAAGCATTCATGTAATGCATCAGGCAATTTCGCTGCTGTATGGCTACCTAAAATGAATTTTAAACAATAAAAACAAGACCTCCCATTACACTTTTCAGTATCTGAGAGGTCTGTATTTATAAAAAATTTAATCGACTGACAGTCCAATTTCATTTAACGCCAAAATGTTTTCTTTTACACATAGAATTTTTTTATTTGCTGTATATTCTCGCCTCATATGGTTGCAACCATTCGGACTCCGTTTCATGATAATTGCACAATACACATTTTTGATCAATTTTTCGAAACATCAGCTTTTCATTTGTAAAATTCACGATCACCAATAAACCTTTGCCGTTTACTTCTCTTTCATATGCAAATAATCCCGGATATTCTTCGTACATCGGGCGAAACTCCGCCTGTCTCACAATATCTGCATGGTCATGGTAACACTGAATCAAACGCTTATAATAATTGTACAATGAATCCGGATCATTCACCTCACTCTGTGCATTGATTGTTCTATAATTATCATTGCATTTAATCCATGGCTTTCCACACGTAAATCCTCCATTTTCCGAGTCATCCCACTGCATCGGCGTTCTTGCATTATCTCTTCCTAACTCTGAAAAGTATGCAAGTACTTCATCCGGATCCTTGCCTTGTCCGACCGCTTCCTCATAGGTTCTTTTCGCCCTTATATCATCCATATCATTAATATTCTTCCACTTAACATTGGTCATACCAATCTCCTGTCCCTGATATATAAAAGGCGTTCCATATAAAAAGAAATAGATACTCGCCAGTGCCGATGCACTATAGAAACTAATATTTTCTCTTTCCAGAAATTTGTTCAGGCATCTGGACTGATCATGATTTTCTAAAAAGATAGCACTCCAACCGATTCCGCTATTATGCGCTACATGTGTAAACATTTTTTTCTTCCACCGTTCTACCGCATGAATGCTTGATTTATCATTTTCCCCTTCCATATTTTCCCATCCAAAATCGAAAATCATGGAAAAGTAACCATTCTTTCCGGCATACCGTTCAAAAGCAGCATCGTCAACCCCCGGTGCTTCGGCAACTGTCATACAGTTATATTTATCAAAGCACTGCTCTTTCATCTCATCAAGGAATGTTCCGATTCCCTTATAATCCGTAAGTTTTTCAACCGGATATAGTTCCCCATCATTCGTAGGACGACTGGCAAAACTTAAGTCTTTTTTGATAAAGGTAATTGCATCGATACGAAAACCGGCGATTCCTTTATCCAACCACCAGTTTATCATCTCATAAATTTTTTGACGCAGCTCTTTGCATTCCCAGTTCAGATCCGGCTGTTCCTTCGCAAACGTATGATAATACCATCTGCCATCCGGTAATCTCGACCATACGGATCCGCCAAAATTGGATCGCCAGTTATTCGGTTCTTTATCATTCTCCGTTGTTCGGAAGTAAAAATAAGACGCTTCCTCACAATTAGGATCCTTCATTGCCTTCTGGAACCATTCATGCTGATCCGAGCAATGATTGACCACCAGATCCAATATGATTTTAATATTTCTTTTTTGAGCCTCCTCTATTAAATGCTCCATATCCTCGTTTGTTCCAAAGATTGGATTTACCTTGTAATAATCCGATATATCATATCCATTATCCACAAGTGGAGAAGCGTACATCGGGCATATCCATAATACATCTACGCCTAGATTTTGGAGATAATCAAGTTTCCGGATAATTCCGTTAAAATCTCCGATTCCATCTCCGTTGCTATCCATAAAACTTTGCGGATAAATCTGATACACTACGGACTCTTTCCACCAATTGTTTTTCATTCACAAATTCCTCACCTTACTTTATTGCCCCTTCTGTAATACCTTTTACAATGTATTTTTGACTAAACAAATAAAAGATAATAATAGGAGCCATGCACATAACCAATCCGGCAGAAGCCAAATCCCAACGTTTTGCAAATTGTCCAAAGAACAGATATGTTTTTAAAGGCAACGTCTGTAAGCCCTGTTTATTAATAATCAGCGATGGTAATAAGAAGTCATTCCATGTTCCCATAACATTAATAACTGCAACCGTGATTATAATCGTTCTCATCAAAGGAAGCACGATCGAAATAAACAGACGTATTGAACCACACCCGTCAATTGTAGCGGCTTCCTCCAATTCCTCCGGAATATTTTTTATGAACCCATGAAACATTATGATTGCCATACTTGTTTGAAAGCCCATATACATAAAGATCAAGCCACCACGAGACAGCAAACCGATTTTGCTTGCAAATCCAACCAATGGAAGCATGACACACTGAAATGGAATCAACATAGAACCGGCAAATATCAAAAAAATAATCTTACTTGCTTTGGTTTTATAACGTACAAGTACCCAGGCCGCCATAGCCGATATCAACAGCACCAGAACCGCTGTCACTACCGTGATAAGCAGCGAATTCATAAAAGATCTTATGTAATCCAGTTCTTGAAACGCATTCTTATAGTTTTCAAGTGTGAATGTTCCTTTCGCCGGAAATCCCAACACATCTGTAAAAATCCCCTTGGTCGTCTTAAACGAATTCATAATCAAAATATAAATCGGAAACAAAAAAATGCATCCAAGAATAAGTCCTGTTACTCCATAAGCGATTTTTTTCTTCATTACATTTCAACCTCCTTGCGCTTTGTTATAACCAACTGCGTAACTCCGATTCCTGCCACAATAATCAGAAAAACGATTGCCTTTGCCTGTGCAAAACCAAATTCATTTGCTCCAAAGGCAGAATTGTAAATGTTTAACGCAATCATTTCTGTTGATTTGTATGGTCCACCTTGTGTCAAAGCTAAATTTTGATCAAACATTTTAAATGAACTCGAAATAGATAAGAATAATCCGATTGTAAACGCAGGCATCATCAACGGAAGGATGATATATCTCATGAGCTGCCATGAGTTTGCTCCATCAATTCTTGCTGCCTCCTTAACCGATTCCGGTATCTGCTGAATCTGCGCAATATATACGATCATCATATATCCCGACATCTGCCACACAGTCAAAATCAACAATCCTATAAATCCGGTTTCCGGATTCGACAGCCATCCGCTAAAGGCTGCAATTCCCGTCTTTTTTGAAAAAGCTTCAAAAATCGATATAAAAATAAACTGCCAAGTAAATCCAAGCAATAATCCGCCTATCATATTTGGCATAAAGAAAATTCCACGTAACAGCGTTGCGCCTCTAAATTTCTGTGTCACTAACAACGCCAGACCAAAGCCAACAATGTTTACCAATACAACTGCGCACACCGAAAAGAGCGCAGTAAATAAAAAAGCATGTACAAATGAGTCATCTCTCGTAAAAATGTCAATAAAATTTTGAAAACCTACAAACTTAACGTCCGAGCCTACAATTCCATTCCAGTTTGTAAGGGAATAGAAAAATCCAATACATGTAGGTATGATTACAACAATACAAAATGCAATTAATGACGGTGCCAAAAAGCCCCAAAACCGTAATTTACTTTTTCTCATACTTCTTCTATCCGTCCTTTCCAAACAAAGGATTTTACCCTTATTTGAATTTCCGGGATAGAAGCTCTATCCCGGAACCCTCTTTAACTCTTACTAGTTGTTCTGTTGTTTTCTTAACTCACTCCACTGCTCGATACAGGTCTTTGTAACCTCATCCCAATCAGCTTCTCCGGCAAGATATTTCTGTACTTCTACACCAGCCACCTGCTGACCCCATGTATTTGGAGCTCCACTGTATACCCATCCGTTCATGGTATTTCCGGAATTATTTGCATCCATAATTCTCTGTGAAAGTGGATCGGATGCTTTTATTCCATCAAAATTATCATATGGAGGAATAAACTTACAATCATTCACAACAATTTTCTGTGCTTCCGAATCGGTGAACATCCAATTGATGAAGTCTTTTGCAGCAGCTTTCTGCGCATCGGTTGCCTTGCTATGAATTGCCCAATATCCTGATACACCTACAAAATACTTGCCATCTGAATATCCCGGAACAGAATATGGTAACATATCCAATTTTTGAAGGACTGCCGGATCCGTTGTCTCTACTGCTGGAGCTACCCAGTTTCCCTGCTTGATACATGCAACACGTTCAATGGCAAGTCCACCCTCTAATGATGTTGTGTAGTCTACAGAATTAAGATTTGCCGTATTGTTGGCATTGGTTGTATAACTGGCCTGAAAATCAACCATTTTCTTATAGTCTTCAAAGCCGGTTCCCGGAAGCGAATCTGCCGCATATGCTTCATTCGGAGTCTTAAAGTCATGTGTTAAAGCAACATTAGCGTCATGGTCTCCTGCAATCCATAACTCCTTTGTCGGGTATTCCATAACAGCTTCCAGATTCGGATATTTATCCTTCATCTCACCATTATCGATTTTCTCTTTCAAAGTATCAAAACCGGCCTTCATGCCTTCGAAATTCATCATAGAATCTACAGAAACTCCAGCATCCTCAAACATCTGCTTATTAATAACGAATCCATAACCTTCCATGTATAACGGAATGGCATATACTTTTCCGTCTTTTGTAAAAGTATCCGTTGTTCCTTCTAATGCGTGCTGCATAATATCCAGATCAGAAACATCTTCAATAACATCTCCGTAATCTTTCATGTCCGAAAAACCACCTACAGAAAAGATTGTTGGTGGATCCGACTGCATCTTTGCTTTCATTGATGCGCCAAAATCATTTCCTGTGACAGCTTCAAGATTAATTTCTACATTTGGATGATCCTTTTCATATGCTGCAATTAATTTCTTATATCCTTCATTTGCCTCAATCTTACTCTGGAAAATTGTAATCTTTACATTTTTTCCACTGTTTGCTCCTGTCGAGGTATCTGCAGAATTTCCGCATCCCACAAATAATCCCCCAAGCATTAGCACTGTCATTCCAACTGCTACTAACTTCTTTGCTTTCATATATATTCCTCCTTTTTGTGAAACTGTTCCATATCTGATCAAAAAAAATTTTTCATCTATGGATGCCTTGTTTTGTGCCACGGAACTGTCCACATCATTTGTGGAACTGTTCCACATCTGTAATATACACTATGCGTAACTATATTGCAACATAAAAATGCAGTTTATTCACAGATTCGTTACTATATCCAAAAATCATCTTGATTTTTTATTAAAAATCACTAGAAAAAGGAGACTATGAAGAAAAGTCTGTAAATAATAATCTTCTATGATAATGATTGAGCTGGAAGCCTCTTCTTGCCATAATAAAAGGCCTCCTATGATTTATATTTTACCATAGAAGACCTTGCTGTTATTAGCTATTTACAGAAAAAGTTTCACACACTCCTTTGTGCCAATGCTCTCCATTCTACAAAGTATCGCCCTTTTTATATTTTACAGGAACCAATACTTCCCTTTTCTTAAGCGGTTGATCATTGATCAATTTAATAAGCATATTCACACTTTCCTTTGCAACCTTCTTCGCATCCTGTACAATTGAATCAATCGAATGGTAATTGAAGTCCGTGGCATAAGTTCCATCATAAGCCAATATTTTTTTGTTTTTTTCTGTCTTGAGGAAGGCGGCTGCACACAAGTCCAAAGCCATAATTCCATCAACGTCCGGATATTGATCCAACAATGTTCTGGTACGTTTCATACACAATTGATAGTTTACAACTTCCTCCCATTGAAAAGATTCAATGATAACCTCCCTATTATGCTTCTCCATCACATCGATAAGGGCTCTCGCGCTATCGGCAGAGGCAAGTTCCATCCTGGTCGGATCACTAAAGCACATCACTTTTTTACAGCCTTTTTCCAAAAACAATTCGCCCGCTAAAATTCCTCCCTGATGATGATCCGATGTCACCAGCGGGATTCCCGGTATAATCCGATCCAGTGAGATAATTGGTTTCTCAATATTCATATAATATTCATCAGAAAGAAACGCAGATCCTACAATCAGTCCATCGAACAGATTACGTTCCAATGTATCAAGATATTCTCTTTCCTTGTCCTGATTTCCTCTGGTATTACAAATAACCACATTATATCCGTATTGATCTAATTCTGCCTCAAGATAATTCCAAAGAGTTGAGAAATACGGATGGATAATATCTGGTGTCATAACACCGATAATACCCGTTCTTTTCTTATACAGATTTCTGATCCACTGATTAGGAATATAATCTAGCTCCTCTACCGCCTTCTTAATTTTGTTTTTGCTTTTCTCTGATACATATCCGCTACCATTTAACGCTCTGGATACCGTGCTGGGTGCTACATGTGCCAGCTTTGCAACTTCTCGAATGCTTGCCATAATCTCTTCTCCTCACTTGTGTAATTGCAAACGAATTGCCCTTATATTCCCCTTTATCCTCTTAATTACATCCGACAACCTTCTGCGACAATCGATAAGCCGCAACCGAAATCTTGCTGCCTCCCTTACCCGGAAGATTCATGGTCTGTCCCATAATGCCATTGCGGAGTTGCTGGAAGATTATAATATCTTTTTCCTTAATATACTGAAGTTCTATTTTATTATACACCTTTTTGTCCATGGAGTCGAACTATTTTTACTTAACAGTCTCTTAAATAATCTATTTAGGATTCATTTTATGCTCATATTTTATTTACAAACTTCTCATAATACCCACCTAATTATCCCATTTTCTTTCTTACTCTGCACACCGGATTTCATGGCTGCCATTGTGCATACTTTATGTCTCATTCAACGCTGCTTTTTTATTGTACCACTTATTTTCCTGCCTCTCCACTCTAAAGTCTGGTCTTGTAATTTTTATCAATTTTGGTTCTTTTCTAAAGTCCAAGCATGCTCTATATTGATAAAAAACAGAAAAGAGGATTTGTTATGACAAACGAAAACTTAAAAAAATTGATTTTAACCGCTTTATTTGCGGCTTTGGCATGTATTACCACAATGATCATGAAAATTCCAACCCCCGGCACAGGCGGATACATCCATGTCGGAGATGCCATTGTCATCCTTTCCGGAGTAGTCTTAGGTCCATGGTACGGATTTGCAGCAGCTGGTCTTGGCTCCTGTATGGCAGACCTGATCGACGGATATTTTATTTATGTTACGATCACTTTCGTTATCAAAGGACTGATTGCACTGGGACCGGACTTGTTTACCGTGCGATCGGTAAATCCAACAAAATGCGTTACGCCGGTGTCCTTCTCGGCGGTGTGATCGATATCATTTTTGTTGCAGACGGCTACTTCCTATGCGAATTCTTCATATATGGAGCCGGAGCTTTCGAAAGCATTCCTGCCAACATCATTCAATGTGACTACCAAAAATATTAATATCAGCAAATCCTGTCAGCAAATTAACAAATGTAGATTTTCCAGTACCATTGCCATACTTCCCGGAAGTGCTTCCACCCTCCACACTTACATCTGATGCCCTGACTGACATCGGTATCTCTGTTCCAAATACCTTGATTGATGCCGAATAAGTATCATATACCATCAGTGAAATATCCCTGGCATAATTAGTTCTGTTATCAACCATAGTTAGAAGAATTCCTTCAATCTTGAGCTTTGGATTCAGCTGCTTCTTTACTCTTCCTATTGTCTTGATCAGCTGCTGTAGGCCTTTGACCGGAAGATACGCAGCTTGCACCGGTATCAGTACAGAATCTGCACATGCCAATGCGTTAATTGTCATCATTCCAGTGGTGGCTATGGGATTGTTGTTCGTGTAGATGAAAAGCAAAAGGCAACAATTATAGATGATGTAAAAGTTGCAGTCTGCCCAGAGTGCGGTTATACAGAAATGTACTTAGAGGATTTAACTAATTTAAAAGATTAGGCGATAACTTCCAGTTTGCAAAACTGACCAAAAAATCGAGTAAGAGGGAAATTTAACTAAATTTCCCGTCCTCTCCAGCTTTTTCTTTCCGGTCTCATAGTCTGTAAACACTATTTTTCATAATTGTATCATAATCACTTAATCCAAAAAAGTAATTATTTTTTCTTTGCCAATCCTTTCACAATCTTATCAAAATCAGATTCTGTCGGCTGTGTCCTGTTAAAATTTTTTTTACTTTTTTAATTCCATGTTATTGTGCAATTACAATCATTTGCTCCAATCTCAAAGACATGATTGCTACCATTTTCCCACACAACATTCCCCGCTGCATCCTTTTTTATAGCCTTAAACTCAATTGTTTTTCCCGCTGGAATTGTTGCATTAAGCTGCCATGTTGGATAATTAGAGCAACTTCCTGGTCCTACTGCTTTTGCCGGATCCCAATTTCCTAACTCTGGACAATTTCCTACAATATATACATTTTGTCCCCAAGTTGTCTGCGCATTTTTGATTGTAAATGAAACATTTACGCTTTCAATATTTCCCTGTTCTTTTAATACATACATTTTATTTGAATTTCCATCAACAGTAATATTGACTCGCTTATCACTAGAAACTACTACGGTATCATTTGGATTATTCACATTTACTAAAACTGCTCCTGCCTTAATACTGCTTTCAGCCCGTATCTGCATATTAGCATTTAAACTCTCTGATGAATTATTGAATGCACAGATAATTTCCTGTCCTTTATTTTCACCGTCATCCATCCGTCTTGAGAACGCATAATAATGTGGAGAGGACCACATTTCTCGCTGGGTTCCTTCTCTCAATGCCTGATATTGCTGTCTTATTTCGTTAAGGCGTCCAATTAGTTTGTAAGTATCTGTATTTTCATTAAAGTAATCTGCAATTACTTTTCCATCATAATCCTTTGTCTGCATACTCCATCTATTCCATGTATCAGCAATCCCATTAATAGCCTGTCCATTTGCATTTCCTCTATTTTGCTCTGTTCCCTGAAATACCGTTGGAACTCCTCGACATGAATAAATAAAAGTTAATGCATTTTGCATTTTCTTTACATCTCCGCCAGCCTCCGTTAAAAATCTGTTTCTGTCATGATTATCAATGAATGTTACCATGTTATTCACATCCTTACCATACAGTATATCCTGGTCGAACACTTTCTTTAATGATGTCTCATCGATATTATCAAAATTTTTTCCATATGCAAAATCATTTACAATAGCCTGAAATAATGGGAAATCCAACATTCCATCCTCAGCATTATCTCCTACCCATTTTGCAACATAATCAGGACACATATCAAAATTTTCACCAAATGTTGTTACCCCGATATATTCCTGCAATTCATGAATATCTTCTGGTTTCATACATTTTGCTGCGTCCACACGCGCTGCATCAGCACCAGTATAATCAAACCATGTTTTGATAGAATCGAACATTGCTTGTTTTGCCTCTAAATTATCAAAATCAATATCATCCAGTCCGCCCAGATCATGATTTTCAATCATAGATGTTGTTGTATCACAATGAGGATGTTCATTTGAAAAATCAATATCCCCAAGATTATGGTACCAATCTATATTGTCAAAAGGTGAAACCGGTTTGGTCTGTGTACCACTTTTTAAACCATTCGCATCAATATAATGCGCATTTTTACCTGTTCCTTGTAAATAGTCCCCCACATGATTAGGCACGACATCCAATATTACCTTAATTCCGTTTTCGTGGCAAACATCTACTAATTCTTTTAGCTTTTCCTTGCTTCTTTGTTCATCCTCGCATCCAAAATAACGATTTGCCCTATTAGGATCATAAACATTGTATCCATGATAAGCTGTTGGCCACTGTTTTCCATTGCTGTCAGGCATCCCCCAAAGTTGAGGATCAGATACCGGCGAAATCCAAATTGCTGTATACCCCATTCCTTTAATGTAATCAATTTTATCTATAACTCCTTGCCAGTCACCACCATGCATATAGCGAAAATCATCCTGAGTATTTTCTGTATTCCGAAATGCTTCTCCTTTTGCATTATTGCTAGAATCTCCATCATAAAAACGGTCTACCATAATTTGATATATGCTGTCCCCTTCCAAGGACTGTGCCGCATCTACATGTTGCGGAATCATAGAAATTGCTGAAAATGCACATAAACTAAATAACATAGATATAATTTTTCTATTATTCATACACATATCTCCTACCAATACAATTTATTGTTTTCATTTACATTTTTCTTAATATAATCCCTGACATTCCTTTACATACAATTTGATTTCCGTCCTGCCTTTCATCAGAAAAGGCATCCAGCCATTGATGTTTTGCACCAGGAATTGTTATCTTCTGCTCTTTTTCTCCCATGTTCATAATAACAACAATTGTTTCTTCTTTTGTTTTTCTGGCAAATCCATAAATTTCGTTTTTATCTTCACAAATCAGCGTCTCATAGGTTCCTGTGCAAAGTGCCTTAGAATTTTTACGGATTTTAATACACTTTTGATAAAACTCTATCAAAGAATCTTCACATCCCCATTGCATAGTTTTTCTGTACTCCGGTTCTGTTATGCCTGTGATCCCGCATTCATCACCATAGAATACGGATGGTATTCCAACCGCACACATCATATAAAGTACTGCCAGTCTCAATTTTCTATCATCGCCTGCACAGTCACTAAAAAAGCGCGAAACATCGTGTGTATCTAAAAAATTCATTTGTGCTCTGGTAACCATTTCTGGATATCGAAGATTCATTCTATGAATTTTCTGATCAAATTGAGAAACAGAAATTATTTTTTTTGCAAAAAATTCTCTGCATATATAAGAAAATGTATAATTCATGGTTGAATCGAACTGATCTCCCATCAACCATATCGTTGAATCTTCCCAAATTTCTCCAATCAGGAAAATATCATCCTTTTCTTCTTTAACCGCCTTCTTAAACGCTCTCCAGAAATCATGATTGATTTCATTTGCCACATCGAGGCGCCATCCATCAATATCTGCTTCTCTGATCCAGTATCTGCCTACCTTACAAAAATAATCTACCACCTCCTGATTTCCCGTATTCAGCTTTGGCATTTCTTTTACATACGCAAATGCTTCATAGTTCGGTATTGTATCATATACCACTGGAAAGTTTAGTTTGTAAAACCAGTTACAATATTTTGATTTTTCTCCATTTTTTAACACATCCAAAAATGGCAAAAATCCGCTTCCACAGTGATTAAATACCCCATCTAAAATAACCCGTATACCTCTTTTATGACACTCATTTACTAAATCTTTCAAATCTTGTTTTGTTCCAAAGCAAGGATCTATTTCCATATAATCAATTGTGTCATATTTGTGATAAGAAGCTGCCTTAAAAATAGGATTTAAATAAAGGCAATTTACATTCAATTCTTCTATATAATCTAAATTTTCGAGAATTCCACGCAATGTGCCTCCATTTTTTGATTCACTGGTAAGACCTTTTTCAATTTGAATTACTTTCCTGCGCCCTGAGATGTAATTTTTTTTCTCAGCAAAACTATCCGGAAAAATATGGTACATAACCATATTTTCTGTCCATTTTGGTATACAGATCATGTCATTTCTATGTAAATATGGAAATTGAAAATATTGAGTTCTGCAACATGTCATTTTCTCAGAAAATCCATACTCACTATAATATGTTTCCTTCCCCTCTATATCCTTTATGTGAAAATAATAGCAGACTCTTGTATATTCACTTTTAATTTCACCCTCAAAATAATCAAATAACTCATCTGATGCGATTTTTTTCATGCTTACTCTCTTAACCAAGATCGGTTCTGACATACAAACCCGATCTCCATAATAAACATCACTGCTTTTTATATCGCCTTTTCCCACTTTTAATCGGATTACAATTGTATTTTCGTTTACCATATACGCATCTTTTGACAATGGTATATGGGTAATTGCCTGTAACTGCATATTCTTCTTCTTTAACCTTTCACTCCGCCTGCCGTTAATCCTGATACCATATGTCTTTGGATAACAAAAAATACGATCAAAATCGGAATCGACACTAAAATCGCAGCTGATGTAAATAATGGCCAGCTTCTGCTATAATCATTAGCCTGTAACTGATACAATCCACCAGCTAGTGTATATGTTGTTTCGTTTAACATAAAAGTTGTGGCAAAAAGATATTCATTCCATACAAATATAAGCACCATTACAGAAGTTACAATAATAGACGGTTTTGCAAGTGGTAAAATGATCTTCCATAAAAGCTGCATCTCTGATGCACCATCTATTTTCGAGGCTTCCTCAATTTCAACCGGTATCGTATCAAAATACCCCTTTAAATTTTGAATACTAAAAATACACATTGTTCCTGCATAAATCAAAATCAAACCAAATCTATTGTTTAGCAGATTAAGGGTTTTAAACAAGCGGAAAATAGCAAACATAGTCAAAATCTGTGGAAAAGCATTTAATATTAAGAGTCCACGTATAGCCTGAATTCTTCCTTTAAAACGATATCTTGAGAATACATATGCGCAACTTACGGAACACATCATAGCAATAATTACCGTTCCGACAGCCAATACAATTGAATTCCACAACCAGCGTAGAAACGGCTCCTCCATAAGAATCCTCCGATAATTTTCAAACGTAAGTCCTTTCGGTAAAAATGCAAAACCAGAAGACAATGCAGATGTCTGGCTGCTTAATGATAACGCAAGTGCATATAGGATTGGCACAAGTCCACAAAAGCAAAGAATGATAAATACAATATTTAATATTGTAAGTCCTGCATATTTTTTTATCTTTCTTTTATTCATTTACGCTTCCTCCTTAATGCTCTTGTTTGTAAATACGGACAATACAATTATCAGGATAAAAATTATCATTGATACCGCAGATGATAGCCCATAATTATTTGACACAAATGCGTTTTTGTGCGCATAAGTAATAATTGTCTGCAGTGTTGCACCTGTAAGTGCCCCTTTTTGCTGCGTCAAAAGATAAATTATATCGAATTGCTTAAAAGTTGTGAATGTCGTCATAATAACTGCCGGCGCCATGATATTTTTTACAGCCGGAACTGTAATTTTCATGGTCTGCACCCAAAAGCCTGCGCCATCCATTCTCGCACTCTCATAATAACTCTTATCTATACTTTGCAGCGCTCCATCAAACATCATGATCATAAATGGTAGTGCCATCCAGAGATTTAAGACCATGCAGAAAATAAATGCCGGAACATTAGAAGCCAGATAATTTACTTTATCAAACCCAAGCGCTGAAAGCACTTTGTTTGCCAGACCAAATTCTGTATTATAAATTCCGACCTTCCATAAAAGAATTGAAACATAGGCGGGCATTGCCCACGGGAACATTAATAATGTTTTATACACATTTTTTAGTTTAAGTCCCCGCGTATTCAGTCCCAGGGCAATAAAAAACGCAACCACTACCTGAATTACCATGTTTAAAATAGTCCATAATATTGTTGTCAAAATTGCCGAAAGAAAACCTGCATCTACCTTAAATAATGCTCTTACATAGTTTTCAATTCCAACAAATTTATAATCATTCCAGTGAAATAGATTCATATTGGTAAATGATATGTACGCAGTATATAAAATTGGAAACACAATAATTGCGCCGATCAGAATCATTGCCGGTAATGTATTGATCCATATCATCAATTTTTTTCTTTTTTTCATACCCTATTACCCTTTTTTGCCCTTACTTTATTATTGACCTCTTATATTACTGCATATCTGCAATTGCTGCTTCTGCCTCTTCCTGATATTTTTCTGCTGAAGCTTCTACATCCTCCCCGGATTTATTTACGGCTGCAAGCATGCTTTCTGCCGGTCCCCACATAACACTCATCTGAGGAATATTTGGCATTGGTTCAGCTGACTCGGCTGTTGTCTTCATTGCCATAATCATTTCATTTGCTGCTACTTCTTCATCCTTATATGCTTCCTGATTTGCCGGAGCACAGTTTGATTCTTTCGCCAGCGCAACACCTATCTCTGTACTACATAATGCTTTTAATACACTCGTTATGGCATCCTTTTTATTTTCCTCTGCATATTTTAAAATTCCAACCCCCTGAACACCTGAATATGGTGCAAGACTTTTTCCATTTGGAAGTGTAAAATCTGCAAGAGAACAAATTCCATAGTTGATACCAGCATCTTTGATTCCGGAAACTAACCATGGTCCTCCGATAATTGCCTGTGCTTTCTTTTCGTTAAATAAAGTATTACAAGTATCATAATCGCCTTCACCCATAAGCTCGGCAAACTTTTTATTGTATTCTACAGCCTTGATCGTATTGGCATCATCAAGTCCTGGTTTTGCATCTTTGTCAATAATATAACCATCAAATCCATTGATAACAGGTGCAACATTGTAAGCTGTTGAATGCTGATTTACAACCGCATATGTTCCTGCATCCACATCTGTATTCTCTTTCATATAGGAAAGCAGATCATCCGTTGTCTTTGGAAGGGCACCTTTCCATAAGTCTTTGTTATAAATAAAAAGCAATGATTCATAATATAATGGCAATACATACTGGGTATCCTTGTAAGTTCCTGCCTCAACTGTCATTGGAAGCAGATCAGCCTCATCATCCGCACTGATAAAATCTGTAACCGGAGCAAGTATTCCCATCTCTGCTAACATTCCAAGCGAATCATGGGCATACAAATACATATCTGGTCCGTTTGCCTGATCATTTCCATATAATTTCAGCTGGTCTGTCAGCCCTGTCTTTTTTTCAAACTTTATACTCACATTTTCATCTGCAATTTTCTTATTTACAGTATCCTCAATTACTCCCATAATCGCCTCATCACCATCGTGCCAGATAGTGACTGTTTCTTCTTCGCCAGTGCTTTTTGCGTTTGTTTCTGAACCTGTCATCTCATTTTTTCCCCCACACGCAGTAAGCATGCCTGCTGCCAAAGTACCACATAAAAGAATACATAATTTTCTCTTCATTTCTTCACCCTCCATGAAACTGTTTTCTTTGTTTTTGCAATCATTTCAATTGCTTGTAAGGCAATTAAAACACTTGTCACTATTATTTACAATACTTTTAGCAATTATAATCTTCACTTTAGTGAGAAACCGCTACACTAACTTTTTGTTTTTGTACACATTTTTTGTATTGACGTTTTATATTATTTTGATAATAATATTTGTATAAAATTATATGATTAAAGGGGCAAAATACCTTTTGACCCTCATATCATTATATGTTTTACATATAAAAATAATCTATCTGAGATTCACATGGGAGAATATGTATGGCAATTACAATTAAAGATGTTGCAAAAGCGGCCGGGGTTTCCGTTTCTACAGTTTCAAAGATTTTAAATAATAGCGGTTCCATTTCACAAAATACAATAAACCGAGTAAATTCAGTTATTACCGAACTCCATTATACCCCTAATTCGAGAGCAGTCAGTTTTGCAAAAGGAAGTACAAAAAGTATTATTTTTTTGACAGCGCTTGGAAAAGAAGAAGCATACAAGAACCCACATATGTTCGACATAATGTGTGGGGCTTACAGAGAACTTTCAAAAAATAACTACACCGTTACCCTTATGGACACTTCAATAGAATCATATCCAGGGGAAACTGTAAATAAAGTTATTTCTGCCGGTAGCGCAGATGGTATCGTAGTACATGGTTCAGCTTTAAACGATAAAACTGCAGATTTTATCCTATCCAAGAACTTTCCACATGTAGTTATTGGAAATCCTGGTTTTGACAATCAATTATGCTGGATTGATACTAACCATACTTTAGGCGGACAATTTGCTGCGGAGCATCTGATTTCATGTGGTTATAATTCTATTGCTTTTATCGGTGGACGCAAAACAGATACAATCTCCGCACAACGTCTAAAAGGCGTACGTTCAACGCTGTTAAAAAATGGACATCGGATGCCAAAAGAATATATTGTATACACTGATTCCAGCCGTGAATCTGCATATACTGCTGCATTAGACTTACTTGCACTTGAAAATCGTCCACAAGCTATAATCTGTGAAAACAACATGATTGCATTAGGTGTTGTAAAAGCTATCGAACACTCTGATCTTCAGGTTCCAGAGGAAATTGCTTTTCTGACATTTGATCGATATCCATATACCAGCATCATTGATCCTTCTCCGACAATTATTGATATTGATGTATATGATATGGGACAACAGGCAGGCATCACAATTGCACGAAAACTTGAAAATCCGTCCCTGCTTGTGCAAAGCTTCACAACTTTACCAATATTGATTCGCGGATTAACAACATGATAATTTTTCTTACGGACATGTAAAATTAATGTGAGACACATACATTTCATCAAATCCGGGGTAAGTGGACAACTCAATGTATGCCATCGTTGATATAATAGCATTTGTTTTGTTTATTATATCTTTATTTAATATTTTTGTTTCTATCTTCGAACCATGATCTTCATAAATATATGCTGTATCAATTGCACCTTTTTTGGCTGCATTTCCTACTGAAACCGTCTTTTTAAGCAGTTTTTCCGGAATCAGCCCTATCCGGGCTGCGCTCTTTTGATCCAGATAGTTTCCAGAAAACATATAAACCTCTCAAGAGGCACGACATTCATAAAAGAATTTTCGACCATCTGTAACCTGCCATTAACATCCTATTTTTAAGTGATAGTGAAATCAAAAAAATGCTAAGCCATAGGTTTTGAGCCTTGGCTTAGCACCATATTTTAATGTTCAACTCCGAAAGTCAGGTATCATAAATGACCTCTCCGGCTCTGTCTGTTTCTGCTCTTTCTGTGAGTAATCCACCTCCGGCTTGTCAGCAAAAGTGCGGAATGCATTGGCTGCTGTCTGACCGGCTTCACGAAATCCTTTTGCAAGAAGTGCTGTCTTTGCTATATCCTTATCCGAGGTCTTGATTGCACCTCTTACATTCTCCCGGATATCAAGAAGTCTTTTCTTAATACCTAAGAACTCAGACACTCTGTATAATGTATCTCTTCCCTTTTCCTTTGCTTCTTCGACTATGCTCTTAGAAGTGTATTTTTACACTTCTGAACATTTTGTGCTTCGCTTAGCATGAATTGTTTTATATATATCATAGTCGGTTTTCCCTGGCACTGACGCTTCTTTTCTATTAGACCGATACCTGCATTAGAATCCAGTTCTTTCATTATAGTAATTGCTTTCTTGTTGCTACAGCCTAAAGCTTCCATTATTACATAATACTTGAAAATACCGGGTGGAAATCATTACCTCTCATTTGGGTGGAAATTTTTAATTTTGGGTGGATGAAATAATCATTTTTTTAATGATTTTCGGTGGATTTTTCCACCCAAAAATGAAAAAAGCAGTAATGAATTTTCTTAATCATTACTGCTTCAAACAACTGTTCTCAGGGGGAATCGAACCCCCAACTAGCGCTTAGGAGGTTCCTCTTCTGCCTGAAACCATTGTCATTAAATTTTATTTAAAGTCATTCAAAGCCTTGAATTTACTGACTTTGATGTAAGAATCTGTAAAGATAAGAAAACCTGTTTTATCCTGAAAAAATCTGGTTTGGGTGGAAATCCACCCTATATCCACCATAAGGGTTTTGTTATACTGTTCTTTCAGGTGCATAATCTGCCACCATTGTTTTTTGCAAATCCAGTAATGATTATCTGATTTTCTTATTAGATTTGATTTCATTATAACGCAAATATGGTCATATGTCGATATTAAATTGACCGTATAATGCTTATTTATACTCCCTTTTTACAAATGTGTGTCTAATGCATAATCCCTTATAATTATTTGTTTTTGCTACTTTTATACATTTTCTATTCATTTTTTGCTAATGGGGAGCTTATTTTTGATAAGTTGCCGTGCAATCGTAAACTACTTGAAACTCCTCACAAAGAATTCTTGTTTGTCCATTGAATTCAGTTTTAATTTCTTCAAATTCTTTTGTAAAGAATTCTTCATGAACCGCTCTCCAATATGCAAGACTTCTGTCTCCTTCCCCTTCCTTGTAAGCGTGTTCCTCTGATACTTCATTAAATGGAACGACTGTAGTCTTAGTGGTTTGAATAATACAAATTGCCTCATCCTTTGAGTCTAAAATAACACTATAATCACCTAGCTGTGGTAATGGCTCCTCTTCTCCTTCCATAAAATATAGATCATATGCAGATGCAGTTGCAGTCTTGATTCCCTTTAATACAAGGTCTGCCAGCTGATCAGGTGCATCTCCAAATCCCCACGCGCTATAAGGAGTATCAATATCTATATTCTCTTTCTCGCAATATGCTTTCCATAATTCTTCTGCTCTCATAATTCTCCAATCTGCAAATCCCGATTTTAATGTCTCTATTATATCATAATGATACTATTATAAAAGGAAAAAGAGCTCCTTCGAGCTCTTTTGGGTCAGTTCTGCAAACTTGAATTTGTCCGCTCCTTTATATAAAATAATTCCATTTTTCAGAACTACTAACTATTTTTCTTCAGCCCATAAAATTAAATGATCAGAACACTCTGTTGGTTGCGACACTCTACATGTATTTTTTATAAATCCTTTAGTAAAGATATGATCAATAGGTGATGCTGGAGTAGTCAATTTAGTATTAATCGTGGAAATCAATGCTCGTATGATTCTGTATAATTTCTGTGAATTAGTGACTTCTCACGCTGTGGTAAAAACATCTAAAAATACCAAACACGTCTATAAAATTAATTTCGCCACCGCAGTAAACATATGCAGGGCATATCTCAAACACGGCGGTGATGAAACAGAGACCATGCTTCTCATACAAAAGTATCTGACACCTGTCAGGTACAATCGAAAATATCCTATCCACCTCAGTCCAAAGAGAAATAGGAATTTCATGTATCGGGTTGCATAAATCTAGTTACCATTATACTGCGTTATGAGGCAGATATGCGATCTGTCTTTTTGTTATACACAAAAAATGATTTGAACTCATCATACACCTGCTTTCTACGCATTAGTGCACCTAAAAAATACAGCATTTCTTAACTGAACAGTATTTTCAATGCATGAACGCATATGATATACTGTTTTCATCATAAAAAACCTTATCTAAATGACATTGATTATCTAATTAACTACATTATTTTCTGTCTAAAATATCCATAAATTCGTCACCTGTAATTGTTTCCTTCTCATACAGGTACATAGCCAGTTCGTCCAGTTTTTCCCTGTTTTCAGCAAGGATTTTTCTTGCTTTTTCATGCTCTGCTTTTACGAGCTGCACGACTTTTTCATCAATTTCCTTCTGTGTATCTGCAGAACAGGAAAGAGACGTATCGCCGCCAAGATACTGGTTGGTCACGTTTTCCATTGCCACCATGTCGAATTCATCTGTCATGCCGTAGCGGGTGATCATCGCTCTTGCAATTTTTGTTGCCTGTTCGATATCATTGGAGGCTCCGGTCGTGATCTCACCAAATACGATCTCCTCTGCCGCACGTCCGCCTGTAAATGTAGCAATCTTATTCTCAAGTTCTTTTTTCGTCATCAGATATTTATCACCCTGCTCAACCTGCATAGTGTAGCCGAGTGCACCTGAGGTACGCGGGATGATCGTAATCTTCTGGACCGGTGCTGAATGACTCTGCAATGCAGCTACCAGAGCGTGGCCTATCTCATGATATGCAACAACCTTCTTCTCTTGATCTGAAAGAACCGCATTCTTCTTCTGATATCCTGCAATAACCACTTCTATACTTTCTTCGAGATCAGATTCATTTACAACGGTCCTTCCACTACGGACAGCACGTAATGCTGCTTCATTTATAATATTGGCAAGCTCCGCACCGGATGCACCGGATGCCATACGTGCAATCGTATGCAGGTCAACATCATCAGATGCTTTTATCTTCTTTGCATGAACCTTTAAAATTGCTTCACGGCCTGCAAGATCCGGCAGTTCAACCGGCACACGTCTGTCAAAACGTCCCGGACGTGTAAGTGCCGGATCTAACGACTCCGGACGGTTCGTTGCAGCAAGAATGATGACACCATTATTTCCTTCAAATCCGTCCATCTCTGTAAGAAGCTGGTTTAAGGTCTGCTCCCTCTCATCATTTCCGCCCATTTGTCCGTCACGCTTTTTACCAATGGCATCAATTTCATCAATAAACACGATACATGGTGCCTTTTCCTTTGCCTGTCCGAAAAGATCTCGAACTTTGGAAGCTCCCATACCGACAAACATCTCAACGAATTCTGATCCGGACATTGAGAAAAATGGTACATTTGATTCACCCGCCACTGCCTTTGCAAGCATTGTTTTGCCGGTTCCCGGAGGTCCTACAAGAAGGACACCTTTTGGCATAGACGCACCTACATCGGTATACTTCTTCGGATTGTGAAGATAATCAACGATCTCTGAAAGGTTTTCTTTCGCCTCATCTTCTCCTGCAACGTCTGAAAAACGGATTCCCTCACTGGATTGCACATAAATCTTCGCATTGCTTTTTCCCATTCCAAAAGCCATCGAATTTTTTCCTCCGGCATGCTCCATCAGTTTCTTCGCCATATAATTTCCCAGTGCGATAAAAAGGATCAATGGCAAAATCCCGGTCAGCAGGAAGCTGATGATCGGTGACATCTGTTTATCGATATCTTTTGCGAATACTGCTCCACATTCATATAGCCTGTCCGTCAGGTTCGGATCGTTCATCAGACCTGTTTTATAAATATTTTTTTGATCTTTATCTGTAAAGATGATCTGATTGTCATTAACTTCTACTTCACCAATATTCTTCTTCTCGATCATGCTCATAAAAGTGCCATAATCCGTTTCCTTCACCTTATGCTCCATAATGATTGGTGTGACAACCAGATTAAATACGATCAGCACTATTAACACAATCCCATAATAATATGCCAGTGGTTTTTTCGGTGTTTTAACTTCTTTCATGTTCTTTCCTCCTGTTGTTCTGCGTTATGCTTTCTCCGTGCATTTTCGTATTATTTATTCT
>OGZI01001680.1_pt1 | contig 20923 bp, 18 predicted proteins | sample 1576711 | NCBI WGS metagenome assembly OGZI01 (sample SAMEA3541482, study PRJEB24748) | human gut metagenome | biome: human gut; feature: human-associated habitat; material: faeces | place: China | collected 2012
ACCAGCTGCTGGACGAGGTGTGGGGCTTTGAGTACTACGGCGACAGCCGCACCATTGATGTCCACGTCAAGCGCCTGCGCGAAAAGCTGGCCGGTGCTTCCGATAAGTGGGAACTGAAAACCGTCTGGGGCGTGGGCTATAAGTTCGAGGTGCGTCAATAATGCGTAAAAGTATCTCCACGGCCTTTTTCTCCATGGTGTCCACCCTGATGGTGCTGGGCATCGTGCTGATGGGCTGCTCGGAGTGGGTGCTGTTCAAGAATTATTTTGCGAAGGATCGCTACGAAACACTGGATCAGGTGGTAAACGTCGCCAAGCGCACCGCAGAGTATCTGGTAAACAGCGAGACCATGCCGCAGGGTGCGGAGCTGGACGCTTTGAACACCAAGTTGGAGATCATCGGCGAGAGCGCCGAGGCGTATCTGTTTTTCACCGACCGACAGGGCAATGTGCTCATCGCCTCCGACCCGGACAAGCTTACTACCACCACCGTGCCGCTGGATATCTGCCAGCGCGCCAACGCAGTGGCTGACCCGGACGCCCGGCACTACCACGCTTTCGGCGATTTGGGCGGTGCCCTGACCGAAAAAAGCTATATCGCGGCGGTGGAGACCATCGACGACCAGAGCCTGTTCAGCGGCTGGCTGTTTTTGTGCTCCTCCGGCGCGCAGCTCACCGACTTTAAACAGCAGTTCTGGTCCAACTTCCTCATGTCCGCCTGCGTGATGCTGCTGTGCGCCAGCGTGCTGACCCGCCTGTTGATGCGTCAGCTCACCGACCCGCTGCAAAAGGTCACCGATGCCGCCCAGCGCTTTGGCGGCGGCGACCTCTCCGTCCGCGTGGAGGGCGTGGAGGGTGATGGCGAGGTGGCAGACCTTGCCCGCACCTTCAACCAGATGGCGGAGAATATCCAGTCCAACGATAACTCCCAGGGTCAGTTCATGGGCAACATCGCCCACGAGCTGCGCACCCCCATGACCACCATCAAGGGCTTTGTGGACGGCATTCTGGACGGCACCATCCCGCCCGAGATGCAGAACCACTACCTGCAGCTGGTCAGCGAGGAGACCGGGCGTCTGGCGCGGCTCATCCAGAATATGCTGGATCTCTCCAAGCTGGAAAGCGGCGAGTATCAGGTGAACGCCCGGATGTTCAATATCTGGGAGACCCTGACCGGCGTGGCACTGGCGGCAGAGCAGCGCATCAACGATGGCATGATCGAGCTGGAAGGCCTGACCATGGATGAAAAGGTGCTGGTCTACGCCGACCCTGACCTGATCCATCAGGTGGCGTATAATTTGCTGGACAACGCCATCAAGTTCACCCCGGCGGGCGGCACCATCCGCTTCAGCGTGGAAAAGCTGGGCCCCGAGGCCGAGATCTCCATCTGGAACTCCGGGCAGGGCATCAGCCCGGAGGCGCTGCCCTATGTGTTCGAGCGGTTCTATAAAGAGGACCGCTCCCGCGGTCTGCACGCCCGCGGCTCCGGTTTGGGACTGAACATCTGCAAGGTGCTGGTCAATCTGGCCGGCGGGCAGATCCGCGTGGAGAGTCAGCAGGGCGAGTGGTGCCGCTTTGTGTTCACCCTGCCCACCTGTTCCCCCAATCCTGGCGGCATGAAGCGCCTGCCGGACGCCGCCGGGCAGCCCGGCGCAGTGGAGGAACCCGCCAGCATGAAGCCGGTAGAATAAGACCCCGCAGCCAGACTGCCCCGCCCGGGCGGTCTGGCTGCTTTGGCGTTGTTGGAATAAAAATTCTGCTTACCGCTGTGACCCCCTCTTGTGAAAATGCGTTTGTCGCACTCCGCAGAGTGCGACAAACGCGGAATTAAAAATCTATTTTCCGCTGAATATGGCTAGCAACGACGACGACCGCCGCCAGCGGCGGAAACAGGGAGGAGTTGTTGGGGCAGCGGCCAGCAAGACGCGAGTGCCGCCCAAGGCACGAAGCGGATGCTGGGTGCCGCAACCCGGAAGCAGCGGAGGCCATTCCAAATCGTCCTGCTTCAAAGAAAGCTGCTGCAAAATGGCAAGCCTTCGGCGGCAGCTGCGCGGCACATGGAGATGCTGCCGCGCAATGGACTTTTTGCGCCATTTACGACTTTTCGGTGAAAAAAACGGCTGCGGGTTTGATTTTTTGGCCGTTTTCATGTAAACTAAAAGATAACCATGCCCGCGTATTTTTTGCCCGGCAGAACCCTGCAAAACGCGCAACACATGGGATAAAAATTGCTAAAAATAACGGAGCGTAATGAAATATTATGGCCATCGTAAGTCCTTCGATTCTTTCTGCTGATTTTGGCAAGCTGGGTGCAGACTGCCGCATGGTGCTGGATGCCGGCGCACAGATGCTGCACTACGACGTGATGGACGGGCATTTTGTGCCCAACATCAGCTTTGGCGTGCCGGTGCTCAAAAGCCTGCACAAGGCGCTGCCGGATGCCTTTTATGACGTGCATCTGATGATCAGCCACCCGCTGCAATACGCCGAGCCCTTTATCAAGGCTGGTGCTACCCTGTATAATTTCCATCTGGAGTGCGAAGATGATATTCAGGCCACCATTGATGCCGTCCGTGCGCTGGGCTGCAAGGTGGGTCTGACCATTAAGCCCGGCACCCCGGCCGAGGCGCTGGCACCGTGGCTGGACCAGCTGGATCTGGTGCTGGTGATGAGCGTGGAGCCCGGCTTCGGCGGGCAGAAGTTCATGCCCTCGGCGCTGGACAAGCTCCGCTGGCTCAAGGCAGAGCGGGAAGCACGCGGCCTTTCCTACCTGCTGGAGGTGGACGGCGGCGTGGATGCCGCCACCGCACCCCTGTGCGTAGAAGCCGGTGCCGACGTGCTGGTGGCAGGCAGTGCCGTGTTCGGCGCCGCCGACCCTGCTGCGGCTGTGGGCGCACTGGCCAGCCTGTAAGGAGGCCCGTATATGGATGAAGCTTTGATCCAAGAGCAGGAGCGGCAGCTGCAAAAGACCGGCCGGTACTATAAGCACGTTTTCTGGCTGTGTGTGCCGCTGCTGTGCATGGCCTGCTATTTCTATGGGGCGCGTCCGCTGCTGCTGTGCGGCATCGCCCTGCTTACCGGCAACCTGTGCGACCGTCTGGTGGCGCTGCTGCGCCATCGGGTGTACACAAACAGAGATTTCTCCAACGAGAGCTTCAGCCTGATCATCGCCCTGCTCATGCCCGCCACCGTGGACATCTATGTGCTGGTGGTGGCAGTGCTGGCGGGCGTATTGATCGGCAAGGAGGTCTTTGGCGGCTACGGCAGCTATCCCTTCAACCCCGCTGCCGTGGGCTACGCCGTGGCGGCGGTATCGTGGCCGGAGCAGGTGGTGCGCTACCCGCAGCCCTATACGCCGCTGCCCCTGTGGAACGCCTCTGCCGTGCCGGTGAGCAGCACCATCGAGGATACCCTGCGCAGCGGCGGCATCCTGAACCTGAATGCCCTCGCCGTTGTGCTGGGCGAGTTTGCTGCCCCCATGGGCACCGGCGCGGCACTGGTCATTCTGGCCTGCGGCCTCGTGCTGTGGACCCAGAAGGACGTGCACATCGGCGCATCGGCAAGTTTTCTGATCACCTGCGGGCTCATCGCCTTCTTCTTCCCGCGTCAGGTGGGTCTGGCGGACAGCACCCTCTTCAGCAGCCTGCTGCCCCGCCTGCAGGGCATCCGGGACGAGCTGCACACCGGTGCGGTGCTGTTCTGTGCGGTGTTCCTGCTCAACGAACCCTACACCTGCGCCCATCACCGGCTCGGACGCATCCTGTACGGCGCCCTGGTGGGTGCTGCCACCATGGGCTTCCGCTATTTCGGCGTGTACGAGACCGGCGTCTGCTTTGCACTGCTGGCCGTCAACAGCGTGTCCGCGCTCATTGACCGCACCGAGGAGCGGCTGTACCGTCTGCTGCACCGTCTGCCGTCCGAACGAAAGGAGGCTGCGGAATGAAAAAGCGTACTGCGGAACTGATTTTAAAGGACCCCGAAAAGTTTGCCCATCATGACCGCGTGTTCCTGAATAACCCGGTGGTCATGCAGGGCATGGGTCTGGCACCGCTGGTGGTCGTGGCTACCACCGGGCAGAACGGCCTGATGCTGGCGGCGGCGGTGACGCTGCTGCTGGTGCCCTCCCGCGTGCTGGCCTGCCTGCTCAGCCGCCTTGTACCCCTGCGGGACGAGGAGCCTACCCCGGAGCAGCTGCAAAAAAAGCTGCTGCCCCGCGCACTTTTGTACGCAGCCAGCGCCGCTGTGGTGTACCTGGCGGCATATCCCATTTTGAACTTCGTGTTTGGCACCGGGCTTTTGAACCTTGGCATCTACCTGCCCATGCTGGTGGTGGAGCCGCTTCTGACCTACCGCTTCGGCCGCGTGCAGGAGACGGTGCACAAGGCCGTTTCCAAGGGCGTGCGCATCACCGTGGGCTACGCGCTGCTGCTGCTCGTGGTGGGCGTGGTGCGCGAGTGGCTCAGCCTTGGCACCGTGTTCGGCGCCCCGGTGGGACGCTGGGCGCTGCTGCCGCTGGCTAAGATGCCGGCGGGCGGCTTTATCGTGCTGGGCATCCTGTGCGCCATCTGGCGCGCTGCGGCTGCAAAGCGCAAGGAATATCTGAAAAAGGAAGCACGGGATACCCTGACCGTGCACTACCAGAAGGAGGGAAACCGCGAACCGTGAAGGAAGTTGTAAGCAGCTCGGCAGTGTTTTTCAGCTATGCACTGCTGGCCATTTTTGCACAGAACGCTGTCTTTACCCGTGCACTGGGCGTGTCCCGCATGGTGCAGCTGGTGGGGGACGACCGCACCAGCAGCGCCTTGTTCGGCATGATGCTGTGCATCACGCAGGTGCTGGTGGCGCCGGTGGCGTTCGTTGCCGGGCGGTTCATTGCCCCGCTGGATAACCGCGCCCAGCTGCGCCCGCTGGTGTATATCGCCAGCATTGCCGTGGTGTGTCTGGCGGAGCATCTGGTGCTGTGGCTGCTGCACAGCCTGCCCCGCCGCGCCCAGCTGCTGCGCATCGTGCCGCTGGCCGCGCTGAACAGCGGCGTGCTGGGCACGGTGCTGGTGGAGCGCACCCAGAGCTTTACCCTTGGCGAAAGCCTTGGCTTTGGCCTTGGCAGCGGCCTTGGCTATGTGCTGGCGGTGCTGCTGGTCACCGAGGCGCGCCACCGCCTGCGCAGCAAAGCCATCCCCAAGGCATTCCGCGGCCTGCCCATCACGCTGGTGTATATCGGCGTGCTGGCGCTGGCGATCTATGGCTTTACCGGACATTCCGTCATCCTGTAATGCAGACAGGGAGGAAAAGATACCATGGCTAAGAATAAACGTCAGAAGGTCAAGCATTATCACCGCAGCTTTTACAGCCGGGAAATGCGCGTTAAGCGCGGCATCGGCATCGTGGTGCTGGTAGTGGCAGTGCTGGCAGCAGCATGGTTTGCCGCACCCCATGTGCTGGATTGGGCCACCCACACATGGTATACCGTGGTCAAGGACCGGGACTTGGAGGCCGAAAGCGCTTCCCGCGCCGAGGCAGCAGCCTCCTCTGCGGCGGCAAGCAGCGCTGCCGCCTCACAGGCAGCGTCTGAACCGGAGCCGGAGGAGGAAAAGCCGCTGGACGGCAAGGCCATTACCGGCGGCAGCTGGGCAGAGCTGGACGTGACCACCCTGACCGATGAAGCCGCCATCCGCACCGCCGCCCGACAGCTGAAGCAGCAGGGCGCAGACTACGCCCTTGTCACTCTGAAGGACGCCGCTGGCACGGTGTATTATGCTTCCGGCGTGGCAGCTGCTGCCCAGAGCATCACCGAAAACCCGGTGGATGCGGCCAATATCGCCGCCATCCTGCGGGAAGAGGGCATCATCCCGGCGGCACAGCTTGCCGCCTTTACCGACCCGGTGTCGGTGTACACCGACCGCAGCATGGGCGTGCACTACGATGGCAACAGCCTCTGGCTGGACAACGTCAGCGCAGCCAAGGGCGGCAAGGCATGGATGAACCCCTTTGCCGCAAGCGCGGTGCAGTTTGTCGGCGACCTCATTGAAGAGGTGCGGAGCATGGGCTACGAGCAGGTGGTGCTTACCGGGGTGCAGTTCCCCAATATCATCACCCGCAAGCAGGACTTCGGCGCTTCCGGCGGCAAGAGCCGGGAAGGACGCGCCGCCCAGCTGACGGCGGATATCGCCGCATGGCAGACCCGCTTTGCAGGCAGCGTGACCCTGTGGGTCAGCTACCCGGACGCACTGTGCACTGCTGCCACCGATGCCCTTGGCACCACCGGTGTTGCGCTTGGAATGGAAAACCTGCTGGTCACCAGCAGTGCCGCGCTGGATGCGGACAGCCGCGCTGCGCTGGAGCAGGCCGCTGCCGACGCCGGTGTGCAGCACGTTGTGGTGCACGATACCGCAGCGTTCCGCTGAGAAGCGGCTTTGATAGAGAGGGGAGGAAACGACTATGAAACCGACTACCTGTTTTGCACCCGCACACATCCTGCTGCCTTCGGAGCAGGTGCCGCTGGAGCAGTGGGGATGCATTGCCTGTGACCAGTTCACCAGCGACCGCAGCTATTGGCAGCGGGCAAAAGAGACCGCTGCGGGTGCACCCAGCACCCTGAACCTGATCCTGCCGGAGGTGTATCTGGAGGACGGAGACGCCGACGCGCGGGTGGAAAAGATCCACGCCACCATGCAGGACTACGCCCAGAACGTGCTCACCCGGGCGGTGGATGGCTTTATCTATGTAGAGCGCACCGAGCAGAGCGGCCGGGTGCGGCAGGGTCTTGTAGGGCGTGTGGACTTGGAAGCTTACAGCTACCGCCGGGGCGAAAAATGCACCGTGCGCCCCAGCGAGTGCACCGTGGAAAGCCGCATCCCGCCCCGCATGAAGGTGCGCACCGGCGCTGCGCTGGAAACGCCCCACATCATGATGCTGGCGGATGACCCGGACTGCACCCTCATCGAGCCCATTGCCGCCCACAAGGACAGCCTGCCCAAGGTATACGAGGGCGAGCTGATGCTGGGGGGCGGCCATGTGGCAGGCTGGGCAGTGGAGGACCCCGCCCTCATCGCACAGATCGAAAATGCGCTGACCGTGCTGGGCAGTCAGGAAGAATTTGACAAGAAATACCCCGATGCCACCCGCCGCGACCCGCTGACGCTGGCCGTGGGCGATGGCAACCACTCGCTGGCTACCGCAAAGGCCTGCTGGGAGGAGCTGAAAAAGACCCTGACCCCGGAGCAGGCAGAAAACCACCCCGCCCGCTGGTGCTTGGCAGAGGTGTGCAACGTGCATTCCCCGGCCATTGAGATTGAGCCCATCCACCGGGTACTGTTCAACGTGGACTGCGCCACCGTACTGCTGAGCCTCATTACATGGAGCGATTCCAACATGGCAGGCTGCTGCTTTGGCGGCAGCAAAAAGCAGCCTTTTACGCTGGCGGGCCCCCACATGGCCAATGTGCTCAGCTTTGAGGACCCCACCGAGCCGCTGACCGTGGGCACCATCGACGATTTTATTTCGGATTATATCGAGCGCCACCCGGAAGCAAAGGTGGACTATGTGCATGACGAGCCGGCTGTGCGCGCTTTGTGCAAGCAGGGCGCAGTGGCGTTTTTGATGCCGCCCTTCGCCAAGAGCGACCTGTTCCGCGGCGTTGTGATGGGCGGTGTGCTGCCCCGCAAGACCTTCAGCATGGGACACGCGGAGGAAAAGCGCTACTACATCGAGTGCCGGAAGATCACAGAATAATAGGAGAACCATGACATTTAAAGAACTGAATCTGTCCGCCCCGCTGCTGCGCGCTGTGCAGGAAGCGGGCTACGAGACCCCCTCGCCCATTCAGGCAGCGGCCATCCCGCCGGTGCTGGCAGGCCGGGATCTGATGGGCTGCGCCCAGACCGGCACCGGCAAGACGGCGGCTTTTGCGCTGCCCATGCTGGACCGGCTCACCGCCAACGCACCCCGCCGCAAGGGTGCTGTCCGCGCCCTGATCCTGACCCCCACCCGGGAGCTAGCTTTGCAGATCGGCGAAAGCTTTGAAGCCTACGGCAAGTACCTGAAACTGCGCAGCACCGTCATCTTTGGCGGTGTGGGACAGGCTCCGCAGGTGGAAGCGCTGAAAAAGGGCGTGGACATCCTCATCGCCTGCCCGGGACGGCTGAACGATTTGATCGGGCAGGGCTTTATCGACCTGTCCGCTTTGGAGATCTTTGTGCTGGACGAGGCCGACCGGATGCTGGACATGGGCTTTGTCCATGACGTGAAAAAGGTCATTGCAAAGCTGCCCGCCCAGCGCCAGAACCTGATGTTCAGCGCCACCATGCCCGCCGAGATCGAGCAGCTGGCTTCCGGCATCCTGCATGACCCCGCCTTTGTCAAGGTGGACCCGGTGTCCAGCACCGTGGACCGCATCCAGCAGAGCCTGTACTATGTGGAAAAGGGCAACAAAAAGCTTTTGCTGCCGTGGCTCATCAAAAATTTGCAGCCGCCGGTGGTCAACGCACTGGTGTTCAGCCGCACCAAGCACGGCGCGGATAAGATCGCAAAAGACCTGACAAAGCAGGGCATCCCCGCCGCCGCCATCCACGGCAACAAGAGCCAGACTGCCCGCGTGACCGCGCTGGAGGATTTCAAGTCCGGCAAGACCCGGGTGCTGGTGGCCACCGATATCGCCGCACGGGGCATTGATATCAGCGAACTTTCCCATGTGTTCAACTACGACCTGCCCGAGGTGCCGGAGACCTATGTGCACCGCATCGGGCGCACCGCCCGCGCCGGTGCGGACGGCACCGCCGTCAGTTTCTGCGCCCCGGAGGAGCAGGAGTATCTGGCAGGCATTGAAAAGCTGAACCGCCGCAAGATCCCGGTGGTATCCGGTCATCCGTGGGACGGCGTGCCCGCCCCGGTGCGCCCGGTGCTGCCCGTGCGCGGCAAAAAGCCCCGCCCCGAAGCAGAAAACTTGGCCGAAGCGCCGAAAAAAACAGGCCGAAACTGCGCCCGCAAAAGCCGCAAAAGCAGCTGCGCCCGCGCCGAAGCAGGAGCCGAAGGCTGCAAAGAACGCGGTGCCTGCAAAACCGAAAAAAGAGGAAACACTGATGCAAGACAGCAACGCAAAGCGCGGGGCCCGCAACGACCGCCGCGCCAACAACCGGGGCGCAAACGCCCCCAAGGAAGCGGCAGCGCCCCGCGCCCGCCGCGAGAATGCCGCCCCCGCCCGGGGCAGCAACGCCCAGCCCAAATTTGACCCCCATTTTGTCAGCGCCCCGGAGGCTACTCCGCTGCGCCCGGCACGTAAGACCCCTGCCGCTCCGGCAGCACCTGCCATCCGCAGCGCACAGGAGCCCCAGAATAACCAGAACGCAAACCGCAGCGGCAGCCGCCGCAACGACCGGGGTGAGCAGCGCAATGCCCGCCCCGCTGCCCAGAGCAATAACGCCCGCCCTGCCCGCAGCGAGCGCGGCAATGCCGGAAGCCAGAGCCGCACCGGCAGCGCACCCCGCGCTGCCAAGGCCGAGCCTGCCCGCCGCGGCCGCAATGCCGCCGCCCGGGACGAGGACCCGGGGCTGATGCTCATCAGCCGCCGCCCGCCCCAGCAGAAGTACACCAGCTTTGAGGAGTATATGGACGCCCACGGCGGTGCCACCGCACCCATTGAGGATCACAGCGAAGAAGTATGAGCCGGAACGAAGCCTTTACCCCGTGGCAGTGCCCCCTGTGCGGCGGCGCGCTGCAAGGGGAGAATGACCTGAAATGTGAAAAAGGCCACTGCTTTGACCGCGCCCGGGAGGGCTACTGGCATCTTTTGCCGGTGCAGAGTATGCGCACCAAAGCCCCCGGGGACAGCAAGGAGATGGTTGCTGCCCGCCGCGCCTTCCTGAACGCCGGATACTACGGCATTTTCGGGCAGGCGCTGGGGGAGCTGTGCCTTGCCCACGGCGTGCCCGCCGCGAAGGACGCCCCGCTGCATCTGCTGGACGCAGGCTGCGGCGAGGGCTGGTACGACCGCTGCATCGCGCAGCAGTTCGCGGCGGCAGAAAAGCCGCTGCAGCTGGCCGGGTTCGATATCGCAAAGCCCGCCGTGCGTCTGGCGGCAAAGGCGCTGCCCGCCGCGCAGTACGCGGTGGCGTCCAGCTTCAGCCAGCCGGTGCGCACCGGCTGGGCAGATGTGCTGCTGAACTGCTTTTCGCCCTTTGCACAGGAGGAATTCAGCCGGGTGCTGCGCCCGGGCGGGCACATGATCTACGTTGTGCCGGGGGCAGAGCATCTGTACCAGATGAAGGCCGTGCTCTACGAAAAGCCCTACAAGAACCCGGTGCAGCAGGTGGAGTACCCGGGCTTCCGCGCCATTGATGAGCGTGAGGTGCAGGGAACCATCACCGTGCCCGCCGCCCAGCTGGAAGCCCTGTTTGCCATGACCCCCTACTACTGGAAAACGCCCCGCGACGGTGCTGCCCGCCTTGCGGCTCTGCCGCAGCTGACCACTACCATCGCTTTCCGCTTTCTGGTGTTTGAAAAGTTGTAATAATACAAAAAAGGACTGCCGTGCAGAGTGCACGGCAGTCCTTTTTTGTACCCATTCTCATGCTTGTTGATTTTCACAAGAACTGACATACTAATATATCAATTTCACACAAAAACAACAAAATCTATTTACAAGCTAGTTATATTGTGGTACGATTTGTGCAGATTTCGATGGCATGATACAACTGGAATGGCTATCGGGCCCGGCAGCAGGGCGTTTGCTGCACAGCTTTGGGCGGCTTTGCTCTGCACAAATGAGCCGTCTGCATTTAAAAGGAGAAATGATGATGAACAGAAGAGACTTTATGAAGCTTTCTGCCGCTTCTGCTGTGACCATGGGCGCAGTGGCTGGCATGGCGCCCGCATCCTTTGCTGAAAACGCTGGCGTGCACACCGATGCTGAGGTGCAGGCCATGGTGGCAGAGGAACTCCGTCTCTCCCGCGAGGTGGCCTTTTATCCGGCTGCTTTCCGGGGCGATTTTGACAAGTTCTATGTGCTGTTCCACAAGCTGTCCCGTGCTCAGTACGAGAAGGTGGACGGTGCACCTGTGCCCGGTATCAACGCCTCCCACTACGATATGTGTGTTGCTCTGACCAATGCCCGCAAGGCGCTGCGCCAGATCAAGGACCCCAAGAGCACCGTTTGGGAAATTTGGGGAGATCAGATGGCCGTGGAATCTCCGCTGCCCACCAACTGGGAAAATTGCTACGATAACGAGGGCTTCCGTCCCTTCCTGAACCCGTACTTGCTGCGAGATCAGGGCAAGGTGAAGGGCAACGTGATCATTATTGCAGGCGGCGGCAGCACCCACCGCAACAACGTGGTGGAAGGCTACCCGGTGGCCGAGTTCTTCAACAAGAACGGCTACAACGCCTTTGTGCTGCAGCGCCGCGTCAACCCTTATGCCGCTGTGGATCAGCAGCTGGATCTGGCCCGTGCTATCCGCTACATCCGCCACAACGCCTCTGAAAAACACATCGGCAAGACCGATATCATGATCGCTGTGGGCTTCTCTGCCGGCGGCATGAATGTAATGCAGGTGGTGGCCGACCAGTTCGGCACTACGAATACCCCGGATAAGGTCTACCCCAGCTACGTCTGCGATGCTGTGGACCATGAGAGCGCTGACCTGAATGTGGCGATTCCCATCTACGGACTGTTCGTCACTGGTCTGAACTTCACGAAGAACCCCAACCTGCCTCCGGTCTTTGGTGTTGTGGGTCAGAAAGATGGCCTGAGTGCGATGATGCTGCCCTCTCTGCCGGAGTGCGCAAATATCTTCACGGACTTCAGCTTCTATCTGGCACCTGATGCGCCCCACGGTGTGGGTCTGGGCACTGGCACCAAGGGCTATGTGGACTACTACACCCAGATCGCCCAGTGGCCGGATATGGCTGTCAACTTCATCGAGAGCCGTCTGGGGCTGATGGAAAAGAAGATCGACATGGACTCCGTGGGCTTTGCATGGTAAGCTGCCCCGACAGGAGTACCTGAAAAACAACGACCCGCCGCATCTCTTTCAGTGCGGCGGGTCGTTGTTTGTAAAAATGTTATGTATGATACTCCATCCATTTGCCCTTCCACGCATACAGGATCATGAGCAATGCGCCCAGACCCCAGCTGACGGGGTAGAGGATGAACACGCCCTCGATGCCGGAGAAGAAGGGGAGCAAAAACTGGATCCACACCACACGGAACAGGCACAGCGAGACCAGCAGCACCACCATGGGTGGGATGCTGGCACCCGTGCCGCGCACGGCACCGGCAAGGCCGTGCAGGATGCTGAGCAGGAAGTAGAACGGACAGAACCACCGCATGGCCAGCTTGCCGTAGGTGACCACGGCCTCGTCGGCGGTGAACAGGTGCAGAATGGCGTCCTGTCCGGCCAATAGCGCCGCGCCGGTGCAAAGGGTGTAGATGACCCCAATAGCAAGGGTGACCCACACCGAGCGCTTTACCCGGTCCAGACGCCCCGCACCGTAGTTCTGCCCCACAAAGGTGGTGGCAGCCATGCTGATGCTGCTCACCGGCAGGATGTTGAAGCCGTCGATCTTCATGTAGGCCGCAAAGCCCGCCATGGCGGCGGCACCGTAGCTGTTCACGCTGGCCTGCACCAGCACGTTGGAAAAGGAGATGACCATGTTCTGGATGCCGGTGGGCAGACCCACCCGGATGATGCGGCCTGCCATTTTGCGGTGCAGCCGGATGGCGGAAAGCTCCACCCGGCAGGCGTCCTCGCTTTTCATCAAAAAGCGCAGGCTCAGCACGCAGGACACCAGCTGGCTTAAGTCGGTAGCGATGGCAGCGCCCGCCACCCCCATCCGCAGCCCCACGATGAACACAAAGTCCAGCACGATGTTGGTCACCGACGCCCATGCCAGATACACCAGCGAGCGGCGGGAGTTGCCGGCGGCGTTCAGGATGCCGGCGGTCATGTTATACACCACGCTGAACAGCACCCCGCCGAAGTAGATGCGGATATAGGTCACGGCATCGGCCAGCACCTCGGCGGGGGTGTTCATGGCCACCAGCAAAGCGCGCCCGCAGGCAACGCCGCCCACCGTCAGCAAAAGCCCCATGACCACCGCAATGGCAAGGGAGGTGTGCACCGCCTCGCGGGTCTCCTTGTGGTCGCCCGCGCCCAGATACTGCGAGACCACCACGCCCGCGCCCACGGCAAGCCCCTGACTGAAGCCGATGAGCAGATAGATGGGCGACCCGCTGGAGCCCACGGCGGCAAGGGCATTGCTGCCCACAAAATTGCCCACGATGATGCTGTCGGCGGTGTTGTACATCTGCTGCAGCAGGTTGCCGAAGATCAGCGGCAGGGCAAACAGCAGCAGGCTTTTTACAATGCTGCCCTCGGTCATAAGGGTAGCGGTATTCCGTGTTTTTACGGCGGCCATGGGGTTCCTCCTCTCAGCGCAAAAAATCGCTTGTACCCCCTAGCATAGCACAAACCACGCCTTTGGACAAGGGGCGGGGCTGACGATTGAGAGTGTGCGCTCCGCAGGGAAAGATTCTGCTAGCCGAGGGATGTTCTCTTTTGACACCAAAAGAGAACCAGAAAAGTGCCAGCGATTTCGACGCGCTGGAGCCACGAAAAAGGGGCTGCTCGCCCCTTTTAACCCCAAAGAAGAGGGCTACACCGAAAAAAACTGAAGATTCACGCCTGTTCGGCGTGAAGATCTTTTAACCGTTTTTTCCGGCTCCGCCGATTCAAAGCCCCTCAGTCGCTGCGCGACAGCTCCCCCAAGGGGGAGCAGGCACGCCCACAAACTTTGTGCTTGAGCCGGAAACTTTCCCGTCATGCCAAAGGCTCCCTCCCAGAGGGAGCTGTCAAAACCGTCAGGTTTTGACTGAGGGAGTTCGTTCCAAACCCTTCCCGTGAAAAAGGGTTTCAGGAAAGTCCGCAGACTTTCCTGAAACCCGAAATAAAAAATAATTTTCCGCTGAATATGGCTAGAGCGCAGCGGAAGCCATTCTAAATCGTCTCACCCGCAGACAACAGCGGCGGCGCGGCGCTGCCGTGCAGCTTGCGGGCAAGGTAGTTTTGGGTAATCTTCACCACCGTGCCGGACAGCGCCACTACGCCGATGAGGTTCGGCAGCATCATCAGGCCGTTGAAGGTGTCGGATAGCGTCCATGCAAGGTCCAGCCGCATCACTGCGCCCGCCGGCATCAGCGCTACGAACAGCACCCGGTAAAATGTCCCAGCCCCCGCGCCGAAGAGATACTCCACGGCTTTGCAGCCGTAGCAGCTCCAGCCCAGCGCGGTGGAGTAGGCGAACAGCAGGATGCACACTGCGATGAGCTTGGACCCCAGCGCGCCAAACACGGCGTCAAAGGCATGCCCCACCAGTGCACTGCCCGCCGCCCCGGCGGCAATGCGCCCGGTGTCCAGATCCACAAAGCCGGAGGTCAGCACCACCAGCGCCGTCAGGGTGCACACCACCATGGTGTCTGCAAACACCTCAAAAATGCCCCACATGCCCTGCTGTACCGGCTCTTTTACGTTGGAAGCCGCGTGCACCATCACCGAGGAACCAAGCCCGGCTTCGTTGGAAAAAGCACCCCGCTTGAAGCCCCAAGTGACCGCCCGGGACAGCCCGTAGCCCACCATGCCCCCACCGGCGGCGCGCAGCCCGAATGCGCCCTTTACGATGGCGGCAAGCGCCGCCGGGACGGCAGTGATGTGCACCCCCACCACGGTGAGCGCACCCACGATGTACAGCAGCGCCATGGCGGGGACAAGCCGTTCTGCCACAGCAGCCACACGTTTCAGCCCGCCCAGCAAAATCACCGCCGACACTGCCGCCAGCACTGCGCCGGTAACGGCCTCCGGCACGCCAAACGCCGCTTTCAGGTTGCCTGCGATGGAATTGAGCTGGCTCAGGTTGCCGATGCCAAAGCTTGCCAGCGCGCAGAACGCAGCAAACAGCACCGCCAGCACCCGCCCCGGCTTGCCGCCAAGGCCGTCCCGCAGGTAGTACATCGGCCCGCCGCGCCAGCCGCCCGCCGGGTCTTTGCGGCGGTAGTAGATGCCCAGCACGTTCTCGGCGTAGCTGGTCATCATGCCCAGCAGTGCCATGACCCACATCCAGAACACCGCCCCCGCCCCGCCGGAAAGGATGGCGGTAGCCACCCCCACAAGGTTGCCGGTGCCGATGGTGGACGCCAGCGCGGTGCACAGGCTCTGGAACTGGCTGATGGCCTGTTCCTCGCGGGCGGTATGAGCGGTGACGCTCCGGTCGGTCAGGATGGCACCGAGGGTGTGCCGCATCCAGTAGCCCCACCGCCGCAGCTGGAAGCCCCCGGTGCGCACCGTCAGCAGCAGCCCGGTGCCGAAGAGCAGCCCCAGCCCCATTGGCCCCCACACGATGCCGTTTACGGCCTCGATTCCCCGCATGAACCGCTCTGGCATCCCATCCCCCCTTTTTTACCGTATCCTATGCAGCAGCCTTACTCCTCATGCGGTGCGGAGGGCTTTTCGGGGGCGGGTGCGGGAAGGGGTTCCAGCGTCAGCCAGAAGTCCTCCTGTTCCTCGCGGTCTTTTTTGTTGGGGTTTTCTGTTTGATCCATGCAGCATCCCTGCCTTTCTGCATAAAGGGTCGCCCGCTGGGCTATGCTTTATGCACAAAAAGGAGGCAGAGCCATGAAACACGCAAAACGCAGCGGCTGGCGTCCCTTCTGGGCGGCGCTGTGCGCCGCCCTGCTGGTGCTGCTGCCGCTGGTGGGCGGCACAGTGCTGCTCAGCCGCGCCCAGCTGCGCAGCAGTCTGCGGCAGGCCGCAAAAAGCCAGAGCGGAGTGCCCATCCGTCTGCCCAAAGCCGCCGACCGGTGCACCGTGCTGCTGTGCGTGGCAGACGAGACCCCGGGCTTTGTGCTGGCCTACCTGAACGCCGGGCAGAACTGCATCCATCTGCTGGCGGTGCCCGCCGCGCTGGAAGTGCCCTTTGGGGGCAAGAACGTCCCTCTTGCGGACTGTTACGCCGCCGCGGGCCCCGCCCGCTGCCGGGAAGCGCTGAGCGAGGTGTTCGCTCTGCCGGAGGATACCGACTATCTTGCCATCGCCCCGGCGGTGCTGACAAAGCTTGCGGCGCGGTACGGCGCAGTGCGGGTGGGCTTTACCGGGGCGCTCACACCGGAGCAGCTGGCGCGGTACGGCAAGGGCACCGGGGTGCAGGGCATTTCTGCCGCCGATGCCCACAGCTTTTTAGCGGCGCTGGATGCCGACACTTCTCTTTCGCCCCGGCGCAGCGCCGCCGCCCGGGCGGCGGTGTGGGATGCGTTTTTCCGGCAGGCGTTGGAGCTGCTGCCCACCACCCTGCCGCAGGGTCTGCGGGAGGTGAGCAGCAGCCTGCTGACCAGCCTGACCGCCGTAGACCTTGCTACACTGGAACGCACGCTGGAATTTTTAGCCACCAGCGCCGAGCCGGTGGATATCACCGCCGACGCCCTGCCCGGGGACTGGGCAGGCGGACACTATACGGTGTCCGATGCCTCCCGGGCGGCGGTGCAGAGCTTTTTCAACCTCTCCCCGGCGGCGGCGCAGTCCGCGTCCGGCAGCGAGCCGTAACCCAGCACCAGCGTCCCGGCGGCAGAATGCGCCGTGCCGGTCAAATCGTAGTCGCTCAGCAGGGAACAGCGCACCCCGTACTGCCGGGCAGCAGCCCGCAGGGCGGCGTCCGGCGGCGGGTCTTTCAGCTGCGCCAGCAGGTGCAGGCCGGTGTGCAGCCCCGCAAGGGTCAGCTCTTCCGGTGCAAAGGAGGTGCGCAGCGCCGCCACCAGCGCATCCCGGCGGGCTTTGTAGGCGGTGCGCTCCCGCGCTAAGTGCCGGGTGAAATACCCCCCGGTGATAAAGCGCGCCAAGGTCTGCTGCTCAAACCGCCCTACCGTGCCGGAGTACAGCCGGTACTTGGCCTGCCATGCGCCCAGCAGCTGCCGGGGCAGTACCATGTAGGCGATACGGATGCCCGGGGCAAGGCTGCGGGAGCAGGTGGACAGGTACACCACCGGGCCGTCTGCGCCCGCCATGCCCTGCAAGCTGGGCAGCGGACGGGTGTCGAAACGGAACTCGGAGTCGTAGTCGTCCTCAATGATGTACCGCCGCCCCGGGGCGCGGGCTGCCCAGTGCAGCAGCTCGGCCCGGCGTCCGGCGGGCATGGTGACCCCGGTGGGGAACTGGTGGCTGGGAGTGACGTAGCACACCGCCGCATCGCTGGCGGAAAGAGCCGTCAGCGACAGGCCGTCCGCGTCCACCGGCAGGCAGCGGCAGGGCACGCCGTTGTTTTCCAGCACCTGCCGGGCGCGGGGGTAGCCGGGAGTCTCCACGGCAGCAGGGCCGGGCAGCAGCGGTGCCAGCAGCCCCAGCAGATATTCCAGACCTGCACCCACCACCAGCTGCTCCGGGTCGCACTGCACGCCCCGGTACTCGGCCAGATACTCTGCCAGCGCCTGCCGCAGAGCAGCGTCGCCCCGGGCATCCCCGGGGGTGAGCAGCTCCGGCGCGGAATAGAGCAGTTCCTTTTGCAGCCGTGCCCATGTGCGGAAGGGGAACAGCCCCGGGTCCACGCCCCGGGTAGATAAATCGAACTGCACCGGCGGGGCGGTGTCGGCGGGGTGCGCTGCCACCGGCGCAGAGGGCGCGGCGGGCGGCTGCACCCCCTGCGGCAGGGCAAGATACTCCTGCACCGTGAAGCCGCTGCGCTCCCGGGCGGTCAGGTAGCCCTCGGCTGCCAGCATCTGGTAGGCGGTGTCCACCGTGTTCACCGAGACCGACAGCTCCGCCGCCAGCCGCCGCTTGCCGGGCATCCGGGTGCCCGCCGTCAGGGTGCCCGCCCGCATCTCGGCGGCAAGGCTGCGGTAGAGCTGCTCGTACAGCGGCACCGCCGAAGCCGGGTCCAGCGCCGTGGTCAGATGTACCATAGAATGTCCCTCCTGTCTGGGCATTGCGTCAAACTGACCCCATAAAAAAACTTTATTCTGGGTATTTTCATGGGGTCAGTTCTGCGTATAATAGGAGCATACCCGCCGGACACCCAAATGTCAAGTAGTTTTGTGGGGTTATCGGCACGATTGGAGGGAAAGTATCATGTCTACTACTGCAATGTGGCTGCTGCTGGCAGTCGTCGTTATCCTGATCCTGTTTTTCAGTGTGCTGTACAAGCGCCGCTTTACGGTGCACGAGCTGGCGCTTACCGGCGTGATGGCTGCGCTGAGCCTTGTAGCTTACCTGTTCTTCCGCATCCCGTTCTACGGCGGCTCCTCGTTCCATCTGGGCAACACCTTTACCGCCCTGACGGCGCTGCTGCTGGACGGCGTATCCGGCGGTCTGGCGGGTGCCATCGGTCTGGCGCTGGCAGATATCCTTGCCGGTGACCCGGGCTACGCTATTACCACCTTCGTGCTCAAGTTCATCATCGGCATCACCTGCGGTGCCGTGGCACATAAGGTGTTCAAGCTGCGGGATCAGGATCGTCACAGCGCCGGGTATCTGGTCAAGGTGATCGTTTCTGCGGGTTCCGGTCTGCTGCTGAACGTGTTCACTGACCCCTTCCTTGGCTACTTCCGCAACGTGTACATCTTTGGGCAGGAGTACACCGTGGCACAGGCGCTGACCAAAATTGCCGGCGGCGTCACCTTTGTGAACAGTGTGGCTTCCACTGCCTGCGCCGTGGTGCTGTATCTGGCACTGCGCCCCGCGCTGGAGCGTGCAAAGCTGCTTTCCAAGGGCGAGTAAAAATAAAAAGGGATCCTGAAGCGCCAGCTGGCGCTTCAGGATCCCTTTTTTGTTACCGCTTTCGGTTGCAAAGGTGCTTTGCGGCGTCCCGCCCGGCGGCAAGGCCGCTGCCGAACGCCCAGTGCAGGTTGAAGCCGCCGCAGCTGCCGGCGCAGTCCAGCGTTTCACCCACGAAGTACAGCCCCGGACAGCCCTTGAACTGGAAGGTGGGTTCCACCTCGGTCAGGGCAAGCCCGCCGCCGGTGGTCTGTGCCTGCCGCCAGCCGCAGGGGGTAAGCCCCTCGAACCGCCAGTGCTTGGCGGTGCGGGCAAGCTTCTGCCAGCTGCCTGCGGGCAGGGCGTGGGGGGCGGTATCCGGCAGGGCGGCAGCTTCCCAGAGGGCGTAGCCCAGCTTGACGTTCAACAGCCCTGTCCAGAACCCGGCAAGGGTGTCGGATGCGGTTTGGATGGCGTGCCGGGCAAGCAGGCGGGTCAGGTCTATCTCGCTCAGCTCCGGGAACAGGTCAAGTTCCACGACAGGGTCTCTCAGCCTGCGCCCGGGGGCAAGCAGGCCGGACAGCTGCATGATACAGATGCCGGAAAGCCCGTAGTCGGTAAACTGCACCTCGCCAATCTCTTCTGCCAGCACCCGGTCGCCGTCCAGCAGGCGGGCGGCGGCTTTGGCGCGGATGCCTGCAAGGCTCTTGTTCGGCTTTGCGCATTGCAGGGCGGTCAGGCAGGGGTAAAGCGGACGCATCTGCCCGCCGCAGTCGGCGGCAAAGCGGGTGCCGAAGCCGTCCGTGCCGAACTGCGGCCCGGCGGCGCCGCCCATGGCGCAGATAACGGCATCTGCCCGCAGGCTTTCGGTGTCGCCCTCGGCGTTTGTAAACTGCACGGCGTAGCCGCCCTTGCTCTGGCGCAGGGTGCTTACCGTGCAGCCGGGGCGCAGCTGTACAGTGTGCCGCTGCAAATGCAGCTCCAGCAGCGCCAGCACGTCGGCTGCCTGATTGGAATAGGGGTACACCCGCCCAGCCTCATCGGTGCGGGTGTACAGCCCCAGCTGCTCAAACCACGCCAGCGGCGCGGCGGCATCCACCGCCGCCAGCAGGGGCTGCAGCGCGGCGGGGTCGGCGGTGAAGTACTTTTCCGGCGCAATGGCGGTGTTGTCCAGATTGCAGCGGCCGTTGCCGGTAGCCAGCAGCTTTTTGCCCACCTTGGGGTTGCGCTCCAGCACCGTGACGCGGGCAGCGGGCGCGGCCTGTGCAGCCGCCAGCGCAGCGGCCAGTCCGGCGGCACCGCCGCCCAGAATAAGGATGTGTGCCATGCGGACACCTGCTTTCTTTGGGTTTATTCCTATTTATTGTAGCAGAACCCCGCCCGGAACGCAATGCGGCGGGCAAAGCAAAAAATGTGCTGCCGGTATAATTTGCCGCCGCTGACAGATACTACATACAAAGGAAACCGCAAGGAGGGCAAAATAATGAAAGCAACCGGTATCGTGCGCCGCATCGACGAGCTTGGCAGGGTGGTGATCCCCAAGGAGATCCGCAGAACCATGCGCATCCGGGAGGGAGATCCGCTGGAGATCTTCACCAACAACGACGGGGAGGTCATCTTCAAGAAGTATTCTCCCCTGGGAGAGCTGGGGGAATTCTGCATCCAGGTGTTCGGCGCGGAGGGCGGCCTGCCCGAGGGGGCGGAGGACTACGCCGCTGAGGCGTCCTTCCAAATGGAGCAGGATTTTCTGAACCGGCCGGCGGGAACGGCAGAGCAGGCGGCTCACTACCTCCGCCTGGAGCAGGTCCCGGAGGACTGGTTTGTTCCGCCGCAGGCGGCTGCACCAGCGCAGGTCCAGGAGGAGCCGGCAGCCCCGGCGGTGGGAACGGTCATTCTGCGGGCGAATTACACAGGGCCTGCTCTGCCGGAGAACTATACCATGGACCAGATCTCCCTAGGAGAACTCGAGATGGTGACCCCGCTGCTGGGCCATCTGCGCTCTACCTACGGCTACCGGGACCACCCCGTGGACGGGGAGTATAAGTTTCACAACGGGGTGGACATCGGGGGGCAGGAAGGGGATGCCATCGGAGCCTTTGCCGACGGGACGGTGGACTATATCGGGAAAAATGACACCCACGGCCTGTACCTCCACCGAACCTTTTTCCCGGATCACTCCGGCAATGGCGCCTGCTACTGAAT
>OGZI01001693.1_pt1 | contig 20783 bp, 17 predicted proteins | sample 1576711 | NCBI WGS metagenome assembly OGZI01 (sample SAMEA3541482, study PRJEB24748) | human gut metagenome | biome: human gut; feature: human-associated habitat; material: faeces | place: China | collected 2012
AGTCCGCTGTATAAGCGGACCCGATGTTAATGATAATCAAATCCTCTTATTGTTCGAAAAGCTCGCTCAGGTTGGCACCTTCCTTTGAGGGGTTGCCGTGGCTTCACAGGTCCTATGTACCTCCACCACTCTGAATAAGAGATGATACAATATTGAATTTTCTTATCTGTGACTACGCTCCTACAATACACCATAAATATCTGTCTGTCAACGGGACAAATTGATAAAAATGTGCAATACGGTATTCAGACTACTTTAAAGCGGAATTTCTTGATATCTCTTTCATTGTACACTTTTTCGATCTGCGCTCCGAGGCCGCGGAGCTTTTCCGGGAAATTCTCATAGCCTCTTTCGATATAGCGTATATCATCTACCGTGGAAACGCCTTCCGCTGCCAATGCCGCTATCACCAGCGCTGCGCCTGCCCTGAGATCGGGAGCGGTAATGCTGGCGCCTGTATATCTGGCAACCCCGTCAATGATGGCGGTATTCCCTTCCACCTTAATGCTGGCTCCCATCCTGGTGAGCTCATCCACATATTTGAAACGGTTCTCAAAAATACTTTCGGTAACAATGCTTGTCCCCTGGGAAAGTCCCAGCGCAACGGTGATCTGCGGCTGCATATCCGTAGGGAAGCCGGGATAAGGCAGTGTCTTCACATGGGTATGGGTCAGAGGCCTGGAGGCCACAACTCTTACCGCATCGTCGGATTCTTCCACTTCACAGCCGATTTCCATGAGCTTGGCGCTGATGGATTCCAGATGCTTGGGAATTACATTCTTAACAGTCACATCCCCCTGCGTCGCCGCAGCCGCGAACATAAATGTCCCCGCCTCGATCTGATCCGGAATGATGGCATATTCTGTTTTGTGAAGCTTCTGTACGCCGCGGATACGGATCACATCCGTACCTGCGCCTTTAATATTCGCTCCCATACTGTTCAGGAAATTGGCCAAATCAACAACATGGGGCTCTTTCGCCGCATTTTCAATAATAGTCATGCCGTCGGCCATGGCCGCCGCCATCATCACGTTAATCGTAGCTCCGACGCTCACCACATCCATATATACATGGCTGCCCTTCAGGTTCGGCGCTTCTGTAATAATAAGTCCGTGCTCGATGCGCACATCGGCGCCCAGAGCCTTAAAGCCTTTAATATGTTGGTCAATCGGACGGCTTCCGATGTTGCAGCCGCCGGGAAGCGCAACATCCGCTTTATTGTATTTCCCCAAAAGCGCTCCCAGAAGATAATAGGAAGCCCTGATTTTTTTAATAAAATCATCCTCAATCACAAGATCATGGATATGGGATGCATTCACCTTGACCGTATGCGGATCAACACGATCCACAATCACACCTATGCTCTGCATTGCCTGCAGCAGGATATTCGTGTCCCGCACGTCAGGCATATTTTCTATCAAAACTGTTTCATCAGTCATAACCGAAGCTGCCAGTATGGCAAGCGCCGCATTCTTGGCACCGCCTATTTCCACTTCTCCGACAAGCGGATTTCCGCCTTCAACCACATATTGTTCCATATTAACCTCATTATGTATGCAGGCCGCGTATCAGATACTCTCGTTCGAGACAGTCCCATACAATACCAACATACCGATTCTTACTCACGATTTTTGTTAACTGCAGATTATGCGCAGCATATACCGCCTGTTTAAATATTTATCGTTATGAATTATTATTGTCTGTCCTAAATTCTTTATGCAAAACCCGATTAGTAAAATCTGACATACAAATTTTCGATTATTATACCATATATACAAAACTTTTGCCACTTAATAATCCAAAAGCGATTATATCATATTTTTTTACTTTGTAAATGAGTAATTCCTTAAAGGGCAGGTAAACCCATAAATTTACAAAAAAAATCCCCTCCGACAAAGAGCGGAAACGAACTTGTCCGTAATCCGTACTATCAGAGGGGAAAAATAATTATTAGTTGAGATATTTAAGCGGGTTGACCGCCTGTCCGTTTATACGTATTTCAAAATGCACATGAGGTCCCGTGCTGCGGCCGGTATTGCCGCTGAGGGCAATTTTCTGGCCCTGGCTGACCTGCTGTCCTACTGAAACCAGCACCTTGCTCAAATGTCCGTAGCGGGTTTCCCGTCCGTCGGCATGCTGGATATAAACCACATACCCATAACCGCTGCCCCAGCCTGCCCTTGTAACCGTTCCGCCGGAAGATGCCATAACCGCCGTTCCCACCGGCGTCGCCCAGTCGATTCCCTGGTGATAGGTGGACGCGCCCTTGGTAGGAGCGCTCCTGCCCCCGAAATTGGATGAAAGGCGTCCGCCGGAAATCGGCTTGATATAGGTGGGAGGCACCTTGGTTCCTCTTTTTACAATCTTGGGAACCGCCTCATAATCCACTTCCTCCAGGATGATCTCCTCTCCCAGTTCCTCTGCATTCTTGTAAGTAATGACACTGGCCACCCTGCGGTGTCCTGCAGAAGGCTCCTGCACCACCTCCTGTTTGGTCGTATACCAGTCATCCACATCCACATACTGAACCGGCGCGTCATAGCTCTCCTCCGCATAAACCAGCTCTTCATGAATAACGGAAAGCTCCGGCTCCGGCACAGTTATAATCAGCTCATCGCCCACACGTATGGTGGATTCCGCACTTTCCAGAGAGGGATTGATGGCAACCAGCCCGTCCACGGTGAGGCCGTTGTCCAATGCGATCTGGGAAAGGGTATTTCCGGGCTGTACCTCATAGATCTGTTCCTTTTCCTGCTCCTTCGTCACCTGATCAATGGCATCGTTCAGGCTGGTAATTTCATCCTCCATGAGATAGGCCTCCACAACCTCCACCGTATCTGCATAAGACAGCTTTTTCAGCCCATAGTCCAGAGTGTCAAAATCACCCACAATCCCGGGGGCGGCAGCCTCGCATATCTCGTCCATGAACAGGGCGATACCCGCGGACATATCTGCCGAAGGAGGGCACAAAAAGGACAGCGGCTGCTATGATGCAGAACGCCGTCAAAAGAAAGGTAGCTCTTAATCTTTTATAATATTTTGTAATACTTTCCATGAATCCCGCTTTTCTTCCCGCAAACTATTTTTTCTTCTTCGCAACACTGTATCCAAACTTACCTATTGCCTTGCCCAGGGCAAAATACATGCCGTGGGAATAGCATATAGGATCGGCTTTCTCCAGATGGAACCGGTTATTCTTGTCCAGATACGCCTCATCCACGCTGACGGATACCACCTCCGCCACAAACATGGTATGGCTTCCCAGAGCCATAGCCTGCCTGACCCTGCATTCCAGACTCACCGGGCTTTCCTTTATAAGAGGCGCCTTCACTGCCTTCCCCGGAACCGGGGTCAGGTGTGCCTCCTTCCATTTATCCGTATCCCTGCCGCTCTTCACGCCGCACAGATCCGTGGCAAAAGCCAGCTTCTGTGTGGTCAGGTTAATGACAAATTCCCCTGTTTCCTGCAGCATGGCATAAGAATATCTTTCCGGCCGGACCGAAATCGAAACCATGGGAGGATTGCTGCATACGGTTCCCGCCCACGCTACGGTAAGAATATTGCTGTTCCCGGCCTTATCGGCACAGCTTACCATAACCGCCGGAAGCGGGTACAGCATATTGCCGGGCTTCCACTCTTGCTTTCCCATTGAATCCGCCTTGCTCCTTCCTGTCTATGTTCATGCAGAAACTTTCCTACACACCAAGTATTCCCAGAATTTGTAAAATAAACAGGGCCGCATTTGCCAGGGTGACAGCCAGCGTTATGATCAGCATGGGCTTCAGCCCCCGGTTGGCTTCCTTCAGCTCCTCCGTCTGTTTTTTTACTTCTTCCACCACAACGGCCTGTACATTACGGTAAACCTTTACATTTTCCCTGTGGGTGAACTCGTCCGTTTCCTTCTGCATTTCCCGCAGGCTTTCCGTCTGCCCTGCCACAAGTTCACGGATTTCATCCACTCTTTCCGCGGTTTCCACATTCCGGTTATTCACCTCCAGAATCCGGGAAACACTCTCCTCCGCAAGCGCTTTGATCTGGGTAAGGCTTTCTTCGGTCACACCTTCCAGCTGCTGCAGGCTTATCTCAGCCAGATGGGAAAGCTTCTGGAGCCCATCCTCTGCCAGACGGTTCAGCCCTTCTTCCCCGCTCCTGGCCACACCGGCAATCCCGGCACTCCCATTCTCCGCCATCTCCTGCAGGCTGCTGCTTCCGTCCGCAGAATATCTGCGCAGTCCTGAAGCGCATTCCTCCGCCAGCTTCTGTACTCCGTGAAGGCTTTCCTCCGCCAGTTTCTGCATTACCGCCGCACTTTCTTCCGTCAGCTTCTGAATGCCTGCCGCGCTTTTATCCGTATAACGCTGGATCACATCCAGCGTTTCCACATTTTTCATGTTGGATTTTCTCATTTCCTGAAGGTATCCGTCATATTCCACCAACTGGTTCCTGAGACGCTTTGCTTCCTGGGCATCCGGTGTCAAGGCGCCCGCAGATCCTCCCCGGTAAGCCTGGTCTTCATTGTAATTATCCATCTGACATTTCCTCCTGAGTAAACCTAAAACCTGTTTGACAAAACAGATACACTCCCACTATTTTCCCCATTTTAGCATCATTCCCTGCTTTTTACAACCGGTTATTACTGTCTCTTTCTCATGCAGGTACGGGTTTTTTGTATATTATGCACTATTTTTCATTAATGTCATTTTATTTTTTATTATAATTAACTATACATTTACAACTTGTTCATAGTTTATTCATAAATCATTGTTATACTATGTTCATAAGTTCAAAGGAAACAAACGCAACAATCCATTAGCAAACATAGATAAATTTTTTCATAATAGCCCCGGTGCTTATAGCATCGGGGCACTCCTCATTTTTAGGGATATGCTGCCGCGCAAAAAAGAGCAGATGGAAAGCCAGGCTTTTCATCCGCTCCTTTTCTTTATCATTTCCAGGCTTCTCGCACTTCTAAGGAATCATATTTCCTGCCGCTTTATATAAACCATACCATTCTTCCCTTGTCAGCGGAATCCATGATCCGCTGCATCCTTCCAGCATACGGCTGTCCTTCGTTGTTCCAAGAATCACCTGGATATCTGCGGGGTGACGGGTCAGCCATGCGACTGCAACTGCAGACGGAGTGACCTCGTATTTTTCCGCCAGATGATTAATCATGTTGTTTAATTCACCATAATGCTCCATATCCCCGATAAAAGGCCCCTCAAAAAATCCTCTCTGGAACGGAGACCAGGCTTGTATTGTGATATCCTTCAGCCGGCAATATTCCAGCGTCCCGCAGGTTCGGTCCACACTTTGTCCAATCTGCATATTAACCGCCATTCCGCTGTCGATCAGCGGTGTATGAACAAGGCTGAACTGCAGCTGATTGAACAACAGCCTTTCCTCACTATATTTCTGAAGCAGTTCAATCTGCATGGGATTTTGATTGGAGACCCCAAAATAACGCACTTTTCCGGATTTTTTCAAACTCCTGATTGCATCCGCGGTTTCCTCCGGTTCCATCAGCGCATCAGGCCTGTGCAGCAGAAGAATATCCAGATATTCTGTATGAAGCCTTTTCAATATTCCATCCACTGCTGCTATAATATATTCCCTGGAAAAATCATAATATCCGTTTCTGATAGAACATTTACTCTGGATAATTATTTTTTCCCTTATCCGGCTCTTCATATCAATTGCTTTGGAAAAAAGCTTTTCACATTCTCCTCCGCCATAGATATCGGCATGATCAAACATATTAATGCCTGCTGCAATAGCCGTTTCAATATGACGCTGTGCTTCCCGGACATCCAGACTGTTGAGCCGCATACAGCCCATAACAATATTGGAAACCTCCAGCGAAGTTCCTTTAATCTTTATATATTTCATGCTCTGCTCCTCTTCTGGCTTAGCGTAATCCTATACTTCTCTGGCCGCCATAACAGCGGCTCTCAGCCTGTTTATATCAATATCTGCAGGCACAGTACAGTCAGCCCCTATCATAAGTCCTTTCTTTCCGAAACCTTTAATAATCCTGTGTGTTTCCCCGGCAATATCCTCCAGGCTTCCTTCAATCAATATCCCGTGATTATCCAGTCCTCCAAGAACCGGCTTACCGAAATATTCTCTTCCCTGTTCCAGAGTAAAATTATCCCTGTGTACATCCCAGTTAAATAAATCACCGGGATAATCTTTGTATCTTTGAGGAGAAGCTGTAAAATTATGCTCTGCTTCCCCGCAGATATGGACTATGTTATATTTTTCCTCGTGGCAGTGTACCCTGTTTAATATCTGTAAATCAAAGGGCTTAACCAGCTTTTCCCATCCTTCTTCCGTAAAACGGCCGGGTTCACTGAACTGTCCGGAATAATACAAGCCATCTGCCCCTGCCTCCAGGAACCCTTCCGCCCAATCCTCCAGAGTATCCGCAATAGCCTGTACGCCGGCCAGTACGGAATCCGGATCCTCTTTGCAATGCTGCATAAATTTTTCATCACTGCTGCCGCCGAATACATAGGTAAAGGAAGCAATTTTAAAAGGGCTCCACATGGTTGGAAAGATCATGGCTTCCTGGCCTGCCTGATCAACGGTCTTCCTGACCAGTTCCTCCATCCTCTGAAAATGTACACAATTCCTGCCCGGCAGCTTAATATGCCTCCAATCAGAAGCTTTATCAATGGAAATCCCCTTTGTCAGTAAATTACCAAAGTTATCATCCATCAGTTTTATTATATCCTGGTCCGTTTCACGGAACAGCTTCAAATGACCTTCCAGATGCTGTTCCACAGTGTAATCTGCCGGATAATGGAACCAAAAACCGGCGGGGACATAGTCCGTTTCCTCATTTGAAAATAATGCTTTCATTCTTTCACGTTTATTCATTTTAATTTTTCCTCCCTGTTCAGACGATTATTAATTCATGGGTGCTGTGAGTCATATTGCGTATTTCATCCTCACCGATATAAAGCATATCCTCAATACGGACTCCGAACTCTCCCGGCAGATATATCCCCGGTTCAACAGTCATTATAAGTCCGCTGAATACAGGCGTCCTGTCAGTCTGATTAAACCGCGGGCCGCGGGGAACCGGTATCCCAATGGAATGCCCCAGACCATGCATATAATACTGGCCGTATCCTGCCCTCTCGATGATATCCCGGGAAGCCCTGTCAATCTCACAGCATGGTTTTCCCAATTCAATGGCATTACATCCCGCTTTCTGGGCCTGACGGACAATATCATATATCTCCCGCTTTCTGTCATCCGCATACTCCACCGCAAACATCCGGGTCATATCCGAACCATAACCATCAATTGTCGCACCCACATCCAGCATTACAAAATCTCCCGGCTGTATCACCGTACCATCCGGACGTACATGAGGCATAGACGTATTCACGCCCACTCCTGTCACATGATCAAAAGAAGCTCTCTGTGAACCGAAATCCCGCAAGAGTACACCCACTATTTTCTGCAGCTCCATATCATCCATTCCGGCATGCACATAATTGAGGACTTCCGTAAACATCTTATCCGCTGCGTCCTGGGCATCCTGGACAGCCTGTATCTCCTCTGCGGTCTTTCTGCAGCTCTGCTGATAAAGGATTTCATCCAGCCGGCCGTCTGCCGTCACTCGGCAGGGGACTATTTTCTGCAGCTGTTCCAATTTGGCTACTGTCATCTGATCCGCCTGAACTGCTATGGTCTTTATGTTATCCTTTTCTTTTTCCAGTATTTCAGCAAGCCGGGGAAGAATACGGTTCCCTTCCACATACACAACATCTTCTATGTTTCCGGCCTTATCCCGACAGAAAGGAGATGCAAAAAACCATGCCGAAGATCTGGTTACCATCAAAAAGGAATCAGGGACGGACTGCCGGGTATAATACCGCAGGATATCATATCCGGATAAGAGTGCCGCATCCATATCGTCCGGAAGATTATTCATTAATATCTCTATTCTCTTATCCATTTCTTCCTCCTATACTACAGTCAGAGAAGGGCTGCACGCTTTTCCCAGTATATATGCCCCGTCCATTTCCACTACCGCCATATCTTCTATTTTCACACTGTATTTTCCGGGAATGCCCATTCTTGCCCCGATGCACAGAAGCATTCCTTTTTCACATATACCCTCCGTATCTTCACATAGCCGGATTCCTTCCTCCGCTTCCAGGCCTATTTCATGGCCGAAGTCACAGGAAATCAACACACCCTCTCCTCTTGCCGCCTCTATGGCCGGCCCGACAGCCTCCGACAGATGAGTTCCGCATCTTAACCCTTCAGCTATACATTCCTTTACTCTCACAGTCTGTGCATATAGCCGTTTCTGTTCCTCCGACGCTTTTCCCACACATATCGTTCTGCTCATGTTTGCCCAATAGCCTTCATAAAGAGAGGCCAGTCTCAAGGTCAGCAAATCACCTTTATGCAGAGATTTTCCCGACAAAATAGAATCCGGCAGGGAATCGCTGTCCAAATTGTTGTTTCCGAATGATACCAGGAAACCAAAGGATCCCATTTGGGAGCCTTCTTCCGATGCTATGATACCCAGACGCCGCTGCAGTTCATCATCCCTGACTCCCGGACGGACATAGGGGGTAATACGTTCAAACATCCGTTCCAGAATATCCCTGGCTTTCGCCGATCTGCTGATTTCTTCGGCAGATTTCACTTTCCGCTGTATGGCTATCACCTCTTCCAGCCGGGTATCTGAGGTGAGAAGGCCTCCCGTCATCCTCTGATACTCCTGAAAATTCTGTAAGGTGATATGGCGGACATCCGTTCCTATACATTTTAAATTCTCATCAGCGATCAGCTGCTTAAGCTGTTCCTCCAGATTATCCTGCAGCAGAACCTCCGCTCCGCGTATATGACCTCTTGCCATCACAATATAACGGAAATCCACTATAAAAATGCATTTGCTTCTGGTCACCAGAAGGGTTCCTGCACTGCTTACTATATCAAGATAGTATCTGCGATGAACCGGAGCAAGCAAAAGCGCTCCATCCATACCTTCCGGCAGGCATTCCATCAGCTTTTTTAACCTTTCTTCCATTAAAAATCCTCCTAAACCAGATACCTTCAATCACATAAACCGGGGAGGATGAAGCTGGCTTTTCTCTTCATCCTCCCCGCAAAAAGCAGATTGCTGTCAATCAGGATGGGGTCAGCCTGAAACATGGGCATTGGCCCATACTTCATCCGCATTTTTCAGGAATTTATCGACATCCCGATCCATCAAAAGACCCTGGAAGGCTTCCGTATCACTGAATCTGGAATCATAGTAAGCCTTCCATTCCCGCACTTTTCCTTCTTTAATCCGATTTAGCATGGGGAGGCTTCCTTCACTTCCATACTGTACGCCGTCAATTGCTGATGGAGCACCCTCCGTATCGGACCATTTCTGTGCATTTTCCGGCCGTGAAAGGAATTCTATCCATTTAAGACCGGCATCCTGTTCCTCAGAGGTTGCCTTTCCGGAAACACAGAAGCAGGCATCCACTCCCGCATATACAAGACCGCTGTCTTTTGTCAGTCCCGGTATCGGGAATACGCCCAGGTTCAGATCCGGATTCGCCACTAAAAAAGTACCTCTTCCATAAGAACCATAAATCATCATGGCAGCCTTCCCATTTGCGAAATTCTCCATAGCCTGTGTCTGCGGTATTCCAAATACATCCTCATTGCAGTAATCCATGATCTGGATCGCTTTTTCTGCAAAGGTTCTGTAGTCAGGATTATCAGAAGGTTTTTTCTCCTGATCTTGTGCGCATTCCGCAAGCCATAAAGCACCATCCGGGAATAAGGCCGCCATAGCGCCGCCGCGGTAATGTCCAGCCATTCCCGTATCCTTATAGCTTTCCTCCAGAGGCTGGATTCCGGCATCCTTCAGTTTCCCGCACAATTCCATAAATTCATCCCAGGTTTCAGGAATATCCAGGTTTTGTTCTTCGAAAATATCCATGTTATAAAAAACACCCATAAAGTTCTGGCTGTAAGGCATGGCATATACCTTGCCATCCTCAGATTTTACTGCTTCCAAAAGGGAAGGAATCGCTTTTTCTATAAAAGGCTGATCCGTCAAATCCATGCAATATCCTGCTTCTGCACTTTCAAAAAATGCCTGGGACGTAGGTTTTCCGTGAAATACCACCGGGACATCTCCTGCTGCCATACGTGCTGTAAGAACCTTGTCACTATCCGGCACAGTATTGATTTCCACTGTAATATTAGGGTATTCTTTATGGAATTCCTCAGCGGCATTTCTATAAGCCTGCTGTGCAGCCTCCTCCTGCTTCTGGTTAAAGAATTCAATTGTGATATTCTCACCAGTACTTTCCGCAGCAGCTTCCGTACCTGCCTGAGCCGATGCCCCGGCTCCTTCCTGCTCCGGCTGCGCACTTCCTGCTTCTTTACTGCTTCCTCCGCAGCCGGCAAGCATCCCGGCTGTCATACAGCATGTTAAAAGAACAGCTAACAGTTTTCTCTTCATTTGTAACCTCCTCCTAAAATTCGCTTATAAAAAGCCTTTGTTTTTGATATTATTATTCTACAAAATACTGTCCGCAAAAAATATGTGCTTTATTATTTGTCATATATGCTTTTTTTTATTTCTATTTCATATTCTTTTTGTGATATTTTTAGGTATCCTGATAACAACAGACGTTCCCGAATTCTGCCTGCTTTCCAGCCTGATTCCATATGCTTCCCCATAATATGCTTTTATCCGCTGGTTCACATTTTTGATACCGATCGATGAATGCCCTTCCGTGCTTATTGGTTCTATCTGTTCTTTCTCCATAGCCTTTAAAAGTTCCTTCATTTTAACAGGAGAAATACCTACTCCATTATCTTTTACGATAAGTTCCACCTCACCATCTGCCATATAAGCGATGACACTGATATATCCAATTCCTTCTTTCGGTTCCAATCCATGTATGATGGCATTTTCCACAAGAGGCTGCAGCAGGAAAATAGGAACAGGTGTCTCAAGTGTCTCCTCTTCTATATCAAAATCAGCATACAGTCTGTCCTTAAAACGAATTGTCTGAATTGTCACATAATTATTGACTTCCCTCAGTTCATCCTTCAGATTTACTATCAGGCTTTCCTGAATACTGTAGCGGAACATGTCCGATATACATCCCGTAATTTTGCAGATACTGTCCACTCCCTGTATCCCCGCAATGGAACTTATCAGATTAAAGGTGTTATATAAAAAATGAGGATTGATCTGTGCCTGAAGCATCCGGAATTCCATACGCTGTTCATTCATCTGCAGCTCCAGGGAACGTTCCATGGAATCCTTCAGTCTGCGGATCACATTATTGTAGCTGTGGATCAGCATTTCTATCTCCGTCTTAAACTCCGTCCGTTCCGGATGTATGGATTCCAAAATTCCTTTTTCACCGGAATTCTCCATAGCCTGGCAAAGCCCATGAACAGAAATATTCAGACGACGGATAAAAATAAATGCTATCAGCAGATCAAAAACAATCACTAATACCGTAATAATCATGAACATCCTTATATTTTGATAATAAATATTCCTGATATAAGAACGGTTTGTATAATTCACCACCGTCCAGCCCAGCTGTTCCAGCTTTTGCACACCGCCGATATAGGAGACTCTGTTTATTGTAAAATCCTTTACTGCAGAGCTCTGATCCGTATTATCCGACTGCAGTTCCTTCCAGATATCATTTATAACTGCCTCCTTGTCCTGGATATCGGAACTGGAATAGGTATAAACTGGTGTCCCGGCTTCATTATAAACCACCAGATTTCCATGATTCTGTACCGCATTATTCAACACATTCCGGATGGATCGGAAACTTATGGTAATTCCAATTGTCCCTAATGTTTTTCCTCTTTCGATATCTTCCAGCGGTTTTACAAGCATCAGGGCCTCCGGTTCATTGGAACTGCGATATTGGATATTTATAAAACGCCTTCCGGGCAGACTTTTGGCAAGTTCTCCCCATATGGGCAGGTCGCTGTACATATTTTTCCAATAATAGCTGTTAAAGCTGTTATCATATGCATTCCCCGCATTATTAATTATCACCACACTGTATATATTGGGGTTGAGAAGAACGGCATCTCTTACAATATTAGTAACTACCTTGTTATCATCCAGAAAACTTCTGTCATAGACCTCATGCTTGTGTCTCAGCGCCTCAGAAAGACTGTCATTTACAACATGCAGGTAGGAAAGCCTTTCCACATCTGAAAAAATGGATGAAATTCCGGTATCGATCTGTATATTTGCTTTCTCCAGTACAGTACGGTATTCCTCATCAATCTTCTGTGACATATCTACCGCGAAAAAAGCCATAATTCCTATAAATGGCAGCAATACGATGCCTACACAAATTAATGATATCTGTGTCATAAAGCTGATATACCGACGTTTCATTTTACCTCTCCTCTGCATAAACAGCACTCCGTCTGATAAAGTTCTCCTTTATCTTATCTATTTGTCTTCCCGTAAATTAAGCTCATCTATATTTATGACGGCAAAAATATATATTTTCAGCGCCAGACAAAGACTGTCTATCGATTGTGCCTCATCCGGCTGATGTGCTCCCCCATGCCCTTCCGGCAGCGGTTCACATGGCGGAACCAGATCATTCAGGCAGCCAGGGCCATAGGCTACTGCATTAGGCAGTTTACGCGCATGGGTCCCTGCATTAAAAATCTGTGGTTCCCAGTCAAGTCACTGTCTGAAACGTCCGGCTGTGTTTTTGAATGACAGTTTTCTCTTTCGGATAGTAATTGGATTCCAGCACACGTGTTTTTTCAAGATGGAATCCCTTATCCTCCGCATGCTTCTGAAGCTTCGCCAACAGCTCATGCCCGTCTGCAGTTACAGGGCACCTTGCATTTACATTCAGCCTTACTGTCCTGTTTTTCGTTTGAACAATTCCGCAGCCGCATACCAGCGCACCTGATATATCATCACTGCAGGCGATACCCAGACCGCTTCCGTCCGTACCTGCTGAAGCCTCCAGTATGTATTTCATAATATTTTGATCCTGCTCTTCCCGCAAAAGTCCTCTTCGCAGAGCAAACCCGGCAAGAATGGTAATGGCATTTTTGGTCTTATCCGGAAATGCCACATGGCCTGCTGTACCTTTTGCACGAATGATGATATGGTCTTCGTCTGTTTTCCATTCGCATTCCTCATCCTTAACCTCCAATAAAGCTTCCAGCTGCGGATTGCGGGACAGTACCAGTTCTGCCTCACCCGGCACCTGATTGGACACCTCACCGCCGGATAAGCGGATTACCTTATCAGAAAATTTTTTATCCGATACCATCCATGCTTCTACAATCCCCTTTTCCCCATAACAAAGAGGAAAAGGGCTGTCTACAACGATAGTAAAATCAGGTGTTTCACAATTTTCCCTGTAATAAACGGCATCTTCCATTCCGCTTTCTTCATTCGTCCCTGCCAGTGCTCTGATATCATGTTTCAATTCTATTCCCAGATCCCTCAGGCAAAGCAGGGTATACAAACCAGCCATACAAGGGCCTTTATTGTCCTGAGAACCTCTTCCTATAATCCATCCGCCTTTACGGATACCGTCATAGGGAGGATAAAGCCAGCCGGTTCCTTCGGGCACCACATCCAGGTGGCCCATTAATCCGATTCTGTCTTTCTTTTCTTTTTGCGCCGGATCATAGGCTTCCGCCACATAGTAGGCATGATTCTGTGTTTCAAGCCCATGTCTCTCACATATTTCCGTGAACTTTTCAAGCACGTCCCTGCATCCCTGTCCAAAAGGCTTTATTTTATCATCTTTATCCGCCACGCTGCGGATTCTTATAAGTTCACATATTTCCTCTGCCAGTGTATTCTTATTTTCTTCAATCCACGCATCAATAGAATGCTCCAAATTATCCCTCGCTGTCATCAAATGTAATCCTCCTTATCTTTCTTTTCTCTGTATTTTTTTGGTGTTTCTCCATAGAATTTTTTAAATACCTGTATAAATTTAGATATATCATTATACCCGCACAATCCGGCAACCTCTGTGACAGTCATATCTGATCTCGATAACAATTCAGCGGCTTTTTCCATCCGAACCTCCGTGAGATAGGTAAGATAATTTTTCCCTGTTTTTATCTTCAGAAGATGGCTTAAATAACTGCAGTTCAGAAAAAAGACATTCTCGGCCAGACTTTTAAGTGTAATATCATTATTGTAATTCTCTCTGATATAGTCGATTACCATCTGTGCCGTATTATCCGTATCTTTTTCGCCGGTAATTTCTGTAAGGCGGCAGATTTGAATGAGCTTACCATGTATTTCATCCAGCAGCCTCATAGGCTCCGGGTAATGGAAAAGCTCAAAATGTGTGTTAAACAGAACCGGATATTCTTTTTTGATATCCGCATTATTCTTGTAGATATGAAAAACCGTTTCATTCAGCACGATTTCTATCATCTTTAATGTATCAATGATGCTGTATATGGACAGATCCTCAACCTGGAGCAGCTCATACATGGATACTTTAACAAGGGCAAATGCTTTATCCGCTTCACCGGCCGCAATATAAGCCTTTAATTGTTTTATCTCCGACGGATTCCAGACACTTTTATAGTTCATACGGCCGCTCAGCTCTTCGAAATACAAAACCTTCTTTCCCGGATATAACGGCCTTCCGGATAATGCATACAGCGCCTGTTTATGATATTCCTGTATATCTTTGATCGAAGTCCCCTCCCTGCTCACTCCGATGCAGACCTCCATGTCCTGCAGCTTGTCCGGCAGAAGGTTTTCGATAAATTTCCCCACCTCTTCCCTGTGGCTGGTATTAACTATAACAGCCCACATTTCCGGATCCAGCTCCACGGCTTTGCATAAAATATCATTCTGTCTTCGGATGAACCGAAGCATGGAAGTCCTCACCGCCTCTGCTTCTGTCCCTTTGCTGTCCTTGGTGTTCATCCAGACTAATATTTCGCAATAGCTGTCAAACATTTCATCCAACAGCTTATCCCCCTCACGCCCAAAGTTTTCTCCTGTTGCCGTAATCAGCTGTCTCAGCCGTTCCGACACACTGGACATTGTCCCCGTATCCTGAGTCCTCAATATGGGGGCCTCATCCCGGACAATTCCTTTTTTTCGCAGGACAGATATCAGATCCTGCTCCTGTATAGGCTTCAGCAGATATCCTACGGCCCCGTAACCCATCGCTTTCTGCGCATATTCAAATTCCGCAAAACCACTGACAATGATCACATTTGCAGGAATCTGACTCTTATATATCATTTCCGTTAGTTCAAGACCCGTCAACACAGGCATCCGGATATCTGTAAGAACCAGTTCCGGACGTTTTTCCAGAAATATCTCCCAGGCCTCCTTTCCATTTTCTGCTTCCAGGATTTCTTCGGGTGCAAAAGGTATACATTCCTTCACCTGGCGAATAAGATTTAACCGGGAACAATATTCGTCTTCTGCAATTAAAACCCTCATAAATTACCTCCCAATCGCCAAATATGCAGAAAAAGGGAGTTTGCTTCTCCCCTTCCTGCTGCTTACGATTTAACGGCCCCTGCCGTCAATCCTTTAATTATGTATTTCTGTCCCAATGCATATACAATCACGATGGGAATCATGCATACAATATATGCGGTAAATGCCATCGTATAATTAAAGCTGAATTCTGCCTTGAAATTGTACTGCATCAAAGGGAGCGTCCACATATTATGGCTCTTATTCAAAATGAGCAGCGCCATCATAAAATTATTCCAGCATCCCAGCGAATCCATGACAATGATTGTCGCTATCATAGGCTTGATTAAATGGAACACAATCTGTACATAGGTCTGGAATACATTACAGCCGTCCACCCTGGCGGCTTCCTCCACCTCCGCAGGTAAAGATCGTATATAGTTTACAAACAAAAACAGGCCGGTAGGAAGGCTGAAGGTCAGATGCAGTAAAATCAGTCCGAATTGATTTAAAAGCTTCAGCTGTGTCATCTGTTTTACCATCGGCAGCATTAATACCTGGAACGGGATAAATATACCTGCCAGAATATAATAATACAGCATCTTATAATATTTTTTATTGAGATTTCTTGCCACTGCATACGAAAGGGCCGGTATTATAAGCACTATCAAAGTTACGCTGGTCACCGTAACAATAGTTGAATTACGGAAGCTGCTCCAGAAATCACTCCTGCCGAACAATTCCTTATAATTGTCAAAATTAAGTCCTGACGGCAGGGCAAAAAAGTTTCTTCCGGCCTCCTGCATCGTTTTCATGGAATTTATAAAAATAACAAAAATCGGTCCAAGTATCAGCACCATCCCCAATAGAATAACCAGGACCTTAAAGGTCTTCCAGACAATTCCCTCTTTTCTCATTAACGTTCCCTCCTCCCTTAATTAATTTCATGCTTCTGCGATTGTTTGATTTGGACAAAGGACAGAATTGCAATGATAAGCGCCAATACTACCGCTTTCGCATTAGCAGCCGCAAAATTGGAATCCTTAAACCCGTCATTATAAATCATAAGGCCGATAAATTCCGTTGCACGGTTGGGGCCGCCTCCTGTTAAGGCAAATGCATAGTCAAAAGTTGTTATGCCTGCTTTCAGGTTAAGCACCATATTTACAGTCAATGTCGGAACTAAAAAAGGAAGTGTGATGTAACGGAAGCTCTGCCAGCGTGATGCCCCGTCAATCATTGCCGATTCAAAGAGATCTTCGGGAATAGACTGAAGTCCTGCCAGCAGAATAATGGTCGGCATGGCAACCGCCTGCCAGACATTAACGAATAAGACTCCGTATATAGCTGTTTTGGAACCCGCCAAAGGCGTCTGCAGATTCAGCCCCACCATTCTGCCTAATGCAGGAATCAGCTGATAAAACATCTGATCCCAAATTAAAGCAACGGCTACGGAACCCAGCATGGCAGGAAAAAAGAATACCGATTTCGTGAAAACTTTAAACCGTTTTACAGAATTCAAAACAAGAGCAATAATAAGCGACAAAATGGTGATACATACCACAAGCATCAGCGCATATAACAGGGTTCTCCCTAATGAGCGCCACATGAATATATTTTTAGATAAAGCGATATAATTGGATATTCCCACAAAGTTATAAGTAGGGTTCAGGCCATTCCAGTCTGTAAGACTGTAATACATACCCGATACCACTGAAATGATGTAAAAAAAAGTATAAAGTACTAATGGTATTATTGTAAATAACAAAAAAGTCATTTTGTCCAGAGTAAACCTTTTCTTTTTATCCATAACATTTTCATCCTTTCTGTCAGCTGCATAAATCCGCTGCCGCTTTATTCAGCAGCATGTTCAGAATAATGCCGTTTGTTCCGGACATTCCTTCATTTCCCAGTTTTCCCAGATTTTCCAGGGTTTCCTCCACGTTCCCCCTGACGATTCCATCCTGCTGTGTCGCTCCTATGCCATTCAGCGCCAGCTGGGCCGCTCTTGCTGCCGCATTTACCGAGGTGGCTATTTTTAATGCGCATCCGGGTTTGGCTCCGTCGCATATCATTCCTGATATATCGGCTGTCATCGTACGGACACTTGCATATACATTTTTTAATGTGCCTCCATAGAGAAATACCATTGCCCCGCCGACTCCGATTGCCGAAGCAATGGAGCATCCGCACAGAACGGACAGCCGTCCGATATATTGCTTTGCATGTATGGTAATCAGAATACTTAATGCGAGACTTCGATATAGTTTATCCGTTGAGCTCCCAATGGCATTCGCTGTTACAATAACGGGGATTGTTGCTGTCAGCCCCTGGTTTCCGCTGCCTGCCACACTCATCACTGCCTTTGTGCAGCCGGCCATTCTTGCGTCCACTGCGGCTGCTGTTGTAAAGGATGCCGTATTGGCTATATCACGTCCGATCAAGCTTCCTTTTTCGTTCCGTATAATCCCTCTTCCCACATGCAGCCCATAATCCTTCCGCAGCCCTTCTTCTGCAATTGCCATATTCACATCAATCACTTCCTGCAGGAAGGCCAGGCTGACGCTGTCGGTGTCTTGTATAAATTCCCATATCTCTTCCATCGTTATGTCTGACGGAGAAAGACTGTCCGCATCCTTCTTTGTGGATTCCGGTAATCCTGTATTCCCGGTATTTTCCCATATTACTTCGCCATCCTTAAGCTTTTGGATGAATCTTGTATGCTGCCCTTCTATAACTGCTTCTGCACAGTGATTCTGCCCGTACACCTTAACGGCAATATAAATTTTCTCCACATTTTCTTTGAGAGTTACCGATACCCTTTCTTTACGGACCAATTCCGCCGCCTGCTGCTTCTGTTCCTCAGACAAGCTGCTCAAAACAAGTAATTTCTTCTGCGGTTCCGCACTGACTGCGCCCAACGCCCCCGCCATATACAATCCGGTACAATCCAGGCCGGGTATTCCTACATTCATTCCATTTTTCAATATATATTCACTTACATGAATTTCCGCCCGTTCCACCTTCTCACCCAGCATCTCAGCCGCACCTGCCGCACAAAGCGCTGCCGCAGCAGGTTCCGTACATCCCAGAGCCGGTGATATTTCACTTCTTAACAATTTCAGATAAAATTGTTTTCTTTCTTCTTCCAACAAAATCCCTCCTTATCCCCATATTTTCTTTTGTAGCACCTGTATATTTACGCAGATAAATACCTGCGCATCTTTTCTTCTTTTCATATACATCGGTGATACATCATAGATTACCATGTCTATAATGCACAACAAATGTCATTCTTTGGTTTGACAATATGTTATTTTTTTGTTTCTGCCCTGTTTTTTCTTTTCTCAACAAAAAAAGCCGCATAAGACTGAATTTTCCAGTCCTACACAGCTTCCTATATCTATTTATCTATTGCAACAGTCTTACGCCATCAATCTTCCGTTTCCCCACTCAGGCTGAGGATTTCCTCGTTAAGCGACAGCATCCTCGCGTCCAGATCCGACACCATCCTGGCACACTCCACCAGCTCTGTTTTGATATGCTGAGGGGCATTTCCTTCAAACTTGTAATTAATCTTATGCTCCAGGCTTGCCCAGAAATCCATGGCGACCGTCCGTATCTGGATTTCCACCTTGACCTCTACAATACGGTCAGATAAAAAAACAGGGACGGTAACCAGCATATGATAGCTTTTATAGCCGCTGGCCTTGGGGTGCTTCATATAATCCTTCACGGAAATCACTTTGATATCATTCTGGTTTCTTATCATATCCGCAATCCGATAAATATCTGATGTAAAAGAACAGATGACACGGATTCCCGCAATGTCATTGATATATTTCACCATATTCTCAATGGTGGATTCATAGCCGTATCTCTTCAGCTTCTTTACAATGCTTTCCGAAGTTTTCATGCGGGACTTTATATGCTCGATAGGGTTATAACGATGCACATGCTGGAATTCATCATTCAGGATTTCCAGTTTTGTATTAATCTGCTTCAATGCCGCATTATAGACCAGGGTGACCTCCTGCCAGCTGTCAACCTGGTTATCATTATCTACCACATATTCCATTTTCTTCATCCTCGATTTAACTTTTATACGGGTTTATTATACCATAGATTTACCGTAAACATGGATAGTTTACAAAAAATTAATAATAAGCAATCGGATTTTGTAAAAAAAGCCGGTTTCCCTGGTAAAACACCTGTAAAACAATATTTATGCATCCTCTGTTATAATTATACCCTGTTTTGCCGCCGCTATTGCGTTTTTATCTATTTTCAGCTACACTATGCTTACTCGGATAAAGCAGTGCAGTCTCAGGCTTTAAGCAAAGCATCCGGAATCTAAAGACAAGAGGTGTTACCTATGTTCCGTTTATGGGCAAAAATCTTTAAAGACAATCGCATGCTGAAAGATACCGTCATCTGTGATGATTCTGATGATACCAGAACCCATAAGGTTTTCCATGCCCTGGATGAAATCTGTTACCAGTTTGATTTGGGAAAGCCTATATGGCTGGATGTGACCGTCCTGGATTTTAAGAAGCACAGCAAGGCCCGGTTTACCCGGATAATTTTGTAGAGCAGATTGATTTTGATTTTCTTGAAATACAGGTGATTGAAGAAGATTAGTTATTGCGGTTATTATGAATGAATATTATTCATCGACTTATTTTGTTTTGTATGCTATTCTCTGTCTGAGCGCAGAAAAAGGGAGGCGTATTTTATATGCAGCGGATCACGAAGGCGCCTGAAGTACGCAGGCAGGAAATTCTGGATACTGCCATCAGGCTTTTTTATGAAAATGGATATGAGAAAACATCCATCACCGACATAGCCAATGCCATGCATGTGGCACAGGGTCTGTGTTACCGGTATTTTCCGTCCAAGGAAGCGTTGTTTGACGCCGCTGTCGATCAATATGCGGAGCTGCTGGCCGGCCGGTATGCTGCCGTTCTGAAACGCACCGATCTCATGCTGGAACAGATAATTCTCCAAATGCCCGGCTTCATGGAGGTGGAAACAGACGATACCTTTTCCTATAAGCTGTGTCACGGCTCCGACAGCATGAAAACTCATTACCAGCTTTCCATATGTATCTGCCGCAAGCTTCTGCCTTTTGTTACGGACCTGCTTCTTCGTGCAAAAGAAAAGGGGGAAATTCATCTGAACGATCCGGAAACAGCGGCGTCCTTCTGTCTTTACGGACAGCTGGGGATCCTTCTTCAGACCGATCTCCCGGGAGAAGAACGGATAAGCCGCATAAGGGCTTTCCTTCTGGAATTTCTGCAGCTTGAACAAAAAAAGA
>OGZI01001696.1_pt1 | contig 20777 bp, 18 predicted proteins | sample 1576711 | NCBI WGS metagenome assembly OGZI01 (sample SAMEA3541482, study PRJEB24748) | human gut metagenome | biome: human gut; feature: human-associated habitat; material: faeces | place: China | collected 2012
GACTTCAAAACTATATGCAGGAATCTTTGCACACCAACCATTATAGCCATATTTGCTGGTGTTATATGCTTTGTTACCGGCATAAAAATACCTGCTGTTATAGATAATCCGATTCAATACATAGCCAATATGAATACGCCACTTGCTATGCTTATAGCTGGTGCTAATCTTGCACAGAGCAATATTGTAAGCAGCCTCAAGAGTCTGCGTATGTACTATCTTTGTGCTCTTAAGCTCATCATATTTCCTGTAATCGGTATGCTTATTCTTTATATTTTCAACTTCCAGAGCTTTGATTTTAATGTACCGTTTACCGTATTCATAGGAATGGCCTGCCCTGCCGGAGCATCTGCTATTATGTTTGCAGAAAGATATAACAAGGATTCACTTTACGCGACAGAAATATTCGTGCTTACAACTATATTGTCACTCATTACAATACCTTTGTTGTCAATATTTGCGATAAAGCTGTTTGGTCTGTAAGTGAATTATGAAGCACGTCTGTAAAGCCTGTCTATAAGGTATGTCTGTGAAGTCTTTTTATGAAGTCTTAGAACTACTTACTGGAATAATGCTTTTGGCAAATACTTATGTATGCAGCACTTGCTCTTGACTGTCTCCTTGCAGCATCAGACTTTGACTTAACCTGTTTTAAACTTGGATATACACCCTTTTCCACTCTCTCAGATTTAACACCTATTTTCTTATAAATATGTGCTCTAATAGTTTCCTGTGGATTATCAGGATTTTGTTGATGCACCTCTTGAATACAACAGCACACAAGCAGAATTACTATTTTTTTATTTCCGAAAAGGCTATAAAATTCTTACCACTATATTCTAATATGCCAAAACTTTGCTCTTCATACTTATTATAAATCATTTCATTTACCCCAAATCACTTCTGTATGTCATCATTTATACTCCTATATTGTAAATGATATCTATAAAGCCTGTGAATGCTTACTATCATCAATGCGAATGCAGCAATATAAATAATCAGGCTCATCATTACCGTATCAGGAACTGTAAAATTTACAAAGGCTGTAATCAGTGCAAACACAATATCTGCAATTGCTATAAAATACCATTTTTTTATATTCTGTTTGTAATCTTTAATAAGTTCCTCTCTATTAATTTCCTTATCATTATAGCCAAAATCGAGTTTATATAAATTAATTGGCACTCTTTCATCATTCATTACTAATCCCTCCTTTGAATATATATCTACTCTGTCACATAAATCTAATAAAATGCTTCTTTCGTATGGTATAGCTCATCGCTTATATACATTATAATTTATTAATTTATAACTTTCTTTATAATAGATATCACTTTACAAACGATATTTTAAATATTATGCTATTTTTATATTTAAAGTCATTAGAGGGAGTAAAAAATATGCCACGACCTATAAAAGATAATAAAAATTTTGAAATAAGCAGAAGTATTGTTTATAACGGAAAAGATAATAATTTTCACATGGCATCAATGAGTGCATGTACAGATCATTTTGAGATTGGTTTTCTGATATCGGGAAGTCATCATGTATACTCAACTGACGGAGAGTGGGATGTACTTAAAGGATATGTTGGAACAATACCTATTGGATTACAGCACCAGACCTTTTATACCAGCAATGAAGTACATAACGGCATACTTATAAAATATTCATTTGATATAGCTGATTATATAAAATCTGAAATATCTGCTGCTGCATTTAACAGATTCTATAATGAAAAATATCACATTCTGAATCAGGAGGATCAGCATGCTGTCCAGAATATTTTTGAGCAGATGCTGACGGAATATAATATTAATTCATCATACACAGACTCTAAATTAAAAGCACTGCTTACATACTTAATTGTGTTTATTATTGAGCACCAGTTACCTCATAATATAAACTGCAATTCTGTTAAGAAAATAAATAAAAATATTAATGATGTTATGAGATATATAGACTCTAATTATCAGGATGATATTAATGCAGATATTATCTGTAAAACATTTGGCTTTTCCCAGTCTCACTTTTCAAGATTGTTCAAGCAGAATACAGGGGAAGTTTTTTCAAGATATTTAGCTAAGGTAAGATTAGAACATGCTATTGTTTTATTATCAAATACTGACAAATCTATAGATGAAATTGCTTACGAATGTGGATTTAACAGTACAAGCTATTTTAGTTATGCATTTAAAAAGGAGTTTCTTGTTTCGCCGCTTAAGTATAGAATGCGTATAAATGATTAAAAATTCCCCGAAAACTCGACGTTTTCGGGGAAATTGTTGTTTTTGATATTTTTTGAATTATCTCTTTGTTAACGTTTAGAGAACAAGAAAAGCCCAGAAATAGGGGATTTGTGTATGACAGTGTTGCATATGTGTTGTATGCGATTGACTACCCACACATTCCCAGAGCTACTCATTACTTTAGCAAAGAAAGGATTAATACCATGAAAATACATTTTGCTTACTATAACCAGTACAAGAACGGAATTGATATTGCTTTTGCTGATAATACACTTCTATTCTTATCCTGTGCAGAAGCTGAAAAGAATCTCCATACTACACCTAACTCTCAAAGGCATATTGATAACCTTGCGATTGATGAGCCACTTAAATATGCTGCATTGGCTCTTGATTGTGAGTTGCAGGATTGGGCTGATGCTATGGATGAGGATTGGTGTTTTTAAATATTTGTATATCATATAATATTAATTAAATCTCTCGCTACTATCATAATCTGAATATTTCACATAATCATATGCACATAATAATCTTCTATAGTCAGTAGTTGTCCCTCTCGAATTACTCATTTCTTTTAAATAAGGCTCTACTTCCTCCGGCAATATTTTTTTCTCCATTAACGCATATGCAATGACTTCGTTTTTATAAGTCATTGCATAGTTATCATTTTGTAGGATATCATCAAGCGAATTTTCTGTCACATTATATCTCGTCTTAACCAAATCATAAATTGCTTTTAATTTTTCTTTCTGTTGCTTTTTTAACTGTTCAGTTCTTTTAATTTTTGAATCAATTAACGAGAATCCATAGATAGGAAAATACTGAGAAGATTGAATCATAATTTTATCAACCAACTCCAAAACTTGATTATTTTCTTCTTCTATTATATCAAAATAATTCTTCATCATTTCTGGTGCTGTTTGATATGAATAAGTTATCGATTTTTGCGAACCAATTACAAGCACCTTATCACTATTATCCAATTCATCCAAATCATTAGTGATTCTTACTTTAATTGAACCTCCTGCATATATTTCTTTTACTACATTCTGAACCTTCCTTATATCCATAGCTGATACTGGTAACTGCAAAGCTGATAATTCTCTATATATTGCGATATAATTATCTGTTTTAATTCGATTAATTCTTATTGTCGAAAACCCCTCTACATCAATATCATGTTCCGTCACTTCTACATTATCAGAATCTTTTGAATACTCTACCAACAAAAACTGTGATCTGACCTTTTCAGCAGCATCTGATGAAGGATCCACATATGTAAATATTGTCTTTAGAATTTGTTTTATGTTATCGTCCCCAATATTATAACCAATAAATATAATAGGATTATGAATAAATAAAGATAATAATTGTGCTCTTATTAATTCATATTTCTGATTAAATTTTTCATAATCATCATGTGTAATAATAATTTTGTCTGGCTCATCTATGCTACCATGAATTTTATATAATGCACCATATGGATTGCTAAGCAAAATATCATTTCCAACCAATGGTTTAAATCCAAAAATATCTTCCAACATACAATCATAATTTGTTGTAATAATAGAACTCAAATTCTTTTTTGTTTTCTTTAACTCAATAAGCTCTGGATTGCTCTTGTATTTTAGTGTTCCAAATATCTGTGCAATATACAATTTAAACCTACTTATACTAATTCCTTTTTCCATATTGCTATAAAATAAGTCATTAATTTCTTTAAATTTCCCATTTCTGTCTGAAACTAAAGTAGCATTAAATTCTTTTTCGATATCGGAAGCAATTTCATCATATTTATATTTTCCATCATAACAATGATTTGATTTTATGTCATAATAATATTCATTATTACCTTTTAATTCAAAACAAATTTTTTTCAGCAAATCGTCCCAAGAATATGAATTTTCTAGATATCTTAGACTCATTCCTGTACCTACAAATAACACTGGATGATTACGGAATTGTCTTATAAAATCAGATAATTGCATTTTTTCATCTCCTTTGCCATAAAAGTAATTTTATTATATTACAATTCTGTTCTCTTCTCATCGTTAGCTAATTGATTATACTTTTTTCTCCATGCACGCGATGGTTTTCTACATATACCATCTTCCGATTCAAAAGCACATATTCCAGCTATACCATTACTTCCACAAATGTCAGGATTTGTATGTCTACATCCTAAAGTAGTATTTTCTGTATCTCCGTCATTTAATGGCTCAGAAAACCCAATCTGTATTTTATTCATTATCATTCATCCTTAATAACATATTGTTAAAATATTCCTCATTTATCTCAAAACCAATATATTCTCTTTTTAGCCTTTTTGCAGCGACTAATGTTGTACCACATCCACAAAACGGATCTAACACTGTCTGTCCTTCTTTAGTAACTAACGAAATAAGTATTTCCATTAATTCCACAGCTTTTTGCGTAGGATGTAATCCTCTATCAGTTTTTTGAGTTTTTACTTTTAAGATATTAGAGCATACTTCTATACCTTCATTCAAAGTAGTTAATTCTTTTAACTTATTTTCATTAAATGCACCGACTTCATATTTAATTATGTTATCTGTCAAAGTAGTTCCTTGTGGATAAGGTTTCATAAACCACAGTATTGGTTCAAATAGTGGACGAAGATTTCCTATCTTCCACCCTTCCCACTCCAAACTATTCTGTTCATCATTTCTTCTATCAAAAACACAACTAACTCTCTGTGCTCTGTATGCCGCCGAGTCCTTCTCCCACGCAATCATATCTTTAAAAATAAACCCCGCATCTTCCATTGCACAAATACATCTATGAGCCATTCTCCGTCCTGCAAATATGAAGCAACTTGCACCTGGTTTTAATACTCTCAACCAATCTTCTGCCCATGATGAGCACCATTGATAATATTCAATTGGAATATCCTTATCTGATTGAGCCCATCCATTTAATGGTTTTCCTCTAGTCTTAAAAATTGTCCCACTTTTTTCTTGAGCTGGGCTTTTTCCCAATAGTGCACTATTTGTATTATTATGTAGAACATCCCATTTATCATAATTTATTCCATATGGAATATCAGACAATATCAAATGTACAGATTCTGTATCTACACTCTTTATTAATTGTATTGAATCTCCCAATTCAACTCTGCCCATTAATATTCACCTACCTGTTTAATTTATCTATATATTGCGAAATAACATTTATTTTTTCCTGTAATTTCTTTGCTTTAATCAATTCTTCTATTGCTTTTTCTTTTGTATATTTCTTTATTTCCTCTATACATCCAGTCCAATATGCTATTTCTGTTTTTCCCCTATACATAATTAATCTTTTATAATCATTTAGCATACTTCTATATTGTGATTCTGGCAAACCTATTTTCTTTGCAACATAAACATCCATTTTAGGTAAAAAACAACATTTAGCATTAGCGAAACTTAATGTTTTATCTCTTGCTATCATTTGGGAGGCATTCCATAATGATTCCAAAGATAATGATTCTGTCTCTTTCACATTTTCTTCAAGTAAAATAGATATATGTTCCCAAGCCAACAAACATACATTATTATCAAGAGCTTTTGAATATATTTGACTAGTAGATTGTGGATATTGAAAATATGGTGCTACTAAAACAGCATACTCATTCTCAGATCCACGCCAATCACTCAAGTTACTCACTTTGAAATCTTTCTGATTCTTTGCTGTTCTACTCAATCTAAAGCATTTTGCATCCGCAACTAAACTATATTTATATCCCGAAATACTCTCAGCCAATATATCTGCACTATCTGCTCTTTCATCCAAAGCTCTCGATGCCAAGCCTAACATTCTAAAACATCTTGCTAAAACTATATCCGAAGCCTTTGAATATAATTTTTCTTCTGTAGAATCATGTTCAATATTTTCAGGAATAGTTCCTATCTGCTTTACAATTTCTTTGAAATCTTTCTCTGATATTTCATCAATATATTTTCTTATTTTTTCTGTCGCATCCTTAAAATCTATTGTAGAAAGTCCTTTAATTTCATTTATAAGTTTTTCAAACATTTTATATCTCCTTTTTATATTTCTTAGATGTTCTACATCATCTGATATTGTTCAATTCCCGTCAAATGTAAATACTACATCTATTCTGTTTTCCAAACACAAGTTTTGTATAATCCTATACTAAATATACACTTTCATGACTTGAATTACTATCTTATATACCTCTTAATTTAACTATTTTATATTATATTCGATATATCGAATAATAGCAATGGAACTTGTGTTTGACTCAATCATATTATATCATCTCCGCTAATCGAACGCAAGTTCTATTGCTATTTTTATCTCCCCTCATACACATCCCACAACCTCTTCTGCTCCGCTCCAATCCTCAATATTTCCTGCAAATCTCTTGCCATAGCCTCAACATTAGCATCCATCCGTTCAACTGTTCCTGTCCTGTTACCTGCCTTAATCTCCCGTCGAATTGACTCTTTGCTATAATATTCCCTAGTCTCCACATTCATATATCCATACACCGAATATGAATATCCATTGCTTTTCTCTATGAATACAGGAGCCACTTCGCCCTTAGAAGTTTTCCACCTCATAAGCCTTGGAAACCAGCATAATCCTTCTTTTATCAGTTCCTTAAATGTCTCCAACAGCTCTCCTATCTCATACAATATTCCCCTAAATGAGTTTCCTGCTTCTATAATCTTATCTGCTTCAACATGATTAGCATATTCTTCTATTGTCGGTGCAAATAATCTGAATGATGATACAAAAGCATTGATCTTATCAAGCAATTCTGCTGCTTCATTTACTTTGACCGTCATACTTGCAATCTCTTGTCTTACCGATTAAAGTTCTGAACGCCTTTCATTTAATTCCTTAGTCTGTCTACGCTCCAATTCCTTATAAGCAATTTGTAAAGCAAGCATCATTGTGGCCTATTTACTGTCTGTTGCACCGCTTGTAGAAACGCGCAAAAAAGGACATTCCCCAGTATCACTACTGAAAAATGTCCTATACATATCAATATATTTGTTGCATACCTGTTGCATATGTGTTGCATTCGATGTAAATTCCAGCACATCTGACAACTTTCCACAACCTCTGTAACCCTTGAAATATGGGCTTTTCTTGATATATGCGTTCTTGTAATTCGTTTGCAAAAAAGAATTTATTATCTCTTTGAGAACTGAGGAGCACGACGAGCTGCCTTTAAACCGTACTTCTTTCTTTCCTTCATTCTTGGATCTCTTGTTAAGAAACCAGCCTTCTTAAGTGATGGACGGTATTCTTCTGAATCAACCTGAAGAAGAGCTCTTGAGATACCGTGTCTGATAGCACCAGCCTGTCCTGTGTAACCGCCACCTTTAACGTTTACCAGTACATCAAATTTGTCAACGTTCTCTGTAGCTACTAACGGCTGACGAACGATAACTTTTAATGTCTCAAGACCAAGATACTCATCGATATCTCTTTTATTGATTGTGATTTTACCTGTACCCGGTACAAGGTAAACTCTTGCGATAGATTTTTTTCTTCTTCCTGTTCCGTAATATTTAGTATTAGCCATGATTATTTACCTCCTTCACCGATTAAAATGTCAGAACTTCTGGTTTCTGAGCTGCATGTTTGTGATCTGGTCCAGCGTATACAAATAATTTTTTGTACATCTGACGTCCAAGAGGTCCTTTCGGGAGCATGCCTTTAACAGCAAACTCAATAACTCTTTCCGGATGTTTAGCCAGCATCTCTTTTAATGTAGTCTCTTTCATTCCGCCTACATAATCAGAGTGATGATAGTAAATCTTCTGATCTAATTTTTTACCTGTAACTTTGATCTTCTCAGCGTTTACAACGATTACATAATCACCTGTATCGATGTGCGGTGTATATTCCGGTTTGTTCTTTCCTCTGAGCACTTTAGCGATCTCAGATGCAAGGCGTCCTAATGTAGCACCTTCAGCGTCAACCACATACCATTTTCTTTCAATCTTATCCGGGTTAGCCATATAAGTTTTCATGGGTGTTCCTCCTGTAAATAATCATCAATGTTCTTGCTTATTTATTTGAAATCAATATACTCCGGGGCTTTGGTGTATATCGTTTCTCCTTATGTCATGCTGTACTATTATAGACCTTTCCTCTCTGAATGTCAACATTTTTCTTCGTTCTTCTTCTCATTTTTCTGCTGATTTTTTTCTCCGTCATATCTCATTTTTATTCTCTTTTTATTTTCATTTTTATTCTACGTTGTTCAAATTTCCTCCAAATGCTATAATAAAAGACAGTAGCCTCACTGCATATTTCCAACGCAGTGAACTAAAGCAGAAAGAAGGTACATCTATGTGGGCTTATAATGAAACTTTTTATCAGATTTATCCAATCGGTTTTTGTGGGGCTCCCGTTCACAATGACGGAGTTCCCGCACACCGCATTTTAAAGATCGGGGACTGGGCGGAATATCTCGGAAATCTCGGCATCGGATCGATCATTCTCAATCCGATCTTTGAATCCGACAATCATGGATATGATACAAGAGATTTCCGCAAAATTGACTGCCGTCTCGGCACAAATGAAGATTTCAGTGAAGTATGTAAGAAACTTCATTCACAGAATGTCAAAGTAATCCTTGACGGTGTCTTCAACCATGTCGGACGCGGCTTCTGGGCATTCCGGGATGTCCAGGAAAAGAAATGGGACTCTCCTTATAAAGACTGGTTTCATATCAGTTTCGACGGAAACAGTTGTTATAATGATGGTTTCTGGTATGAAGGCTGGGAAGGTCATTTTGAACTGGTCAAGCTGAATCTTCAGAATCCGGCTGTTGTAGATTATCTGCTGGACTGTGTAAAGCTTTGGATCGAAGACTTCGGCATCGACGGACTCCGTCTGGATGTTGCCTATTGTCTGGATCATAATTTTATGAAACGCCTCCGCAGCTTCTGTGAATCGATCAAACCAGGGTTTGCACTGATCGGAGAAGTCCTCTTTGGTGACTACAATCTGATCGTCAATGATGAGATGCTTCACAGTTGCACGAATTATGAATGCTATAAGGGAATTTATTCCAGTTTCAACAGCATGAATCTGTTCGAGATCGCACATTCCCTGAACCGTCAGTTCGGACCGGAACAGTGGTGTATTTACCGCGGAAAGCATCTCATGACATTTGTGGATAATCATGATGTCACAAGAATCGCAAGCATTCTGACGAACAAGAACCACTTACCGTTATGTTACGGAATCCTCTTTGGAATGCCGGGAATCCCCTGTATTTATTATGGAAGTGAATGGGGGGAAGAAGGAGTGAAAGCTCCCGATAATGACTATGCTCTCCGCCCGTGCTTTGATGCGCCAAAGCCAAATGAACTGACCGACTTTATCTCCCGGCTGATCGAAGTAAGATGCACCAGTGATGCTCTCTGCAACGGTTCTTACCGAAATGTTGTCATTACGAATCATCAGCTTATCTTTGAACGCCGCACAGAAACAGAACGCATCCTTGTTGCCATCAACGCTTCTGATTCTGACTTCACCGCAGGAAATGGAGAACTTCAGGGATCTTATATTGACCTGCTGAAGACCGGCGATTCATCAGAAACCGCTCCACAGACCCTGAACGGACAGCTTTCCATGCCGGCTTACAGTGTCCAGTATCTGAAAATGCTGTGATCGGCTTATCGCTCAGTCGCAAAAGACATCCGGTGTCGGACCTTTTTAAGGCTCTGTCCCGGATGTCTCTTTTTTATCTTTTATAACTCTTTTCTTATTCTTTTTGAGCTGCTCTTTCTTTCCTGCAATTCAGCAGCTATACTTCACCATTTTTAAATCGGATGATCATCTCATTGGTGATGCTGTCCCGCTCTGGCTCAACCGGGATCTCATCTCTTTGAAACCATTCTGCCATGGCAAGCTCTTCCCGATCCAGCGTAATGGCAGCTCCTCCATCTAAATCACAGTAAAATCCCATCAGAAGCGTATCAGTAAAAGACCAGGGCTGACTCTTATAATAACGGATATTCTTTACCTTAAGCCCTACTTCTTCCATGACTTCTCTCTGCACCGTCTCTTCCAGAGTCTCACCAATCTCCGTAAATCCCGCCAGCAATGCATACTTTTTATACGTTCTTCCGGCATACTTTGACATCAGGATCTTATCACCATCCGTCACTCCGATGATCACTGCCGGACAGATCTTCGGGAACTCCATATTATGGCAGAATTCACAATACAGCATTCTTTCCTTACTGTCTTTTTTCATTCTCCTGCCACATTTTCCACAGAACCTCCGGCTCTGATACCAGTTATGAAGCTGATATCCCGTAATCCCGGCAAATGCAAGGTACTGTGGCTCTGCATACCGGAAAATCTCCGTATTTTCCATTGTAAAATGCGACTGCCGCTCCCGGTTGATCTCCTCTACAAGATAATACCGTTCTCCGTCAATACTGAACAGATACACTGCATCTTCATAGATATCTTCATTCAGTCGCTCGATGTCCCGAAACTTAGGGAACTCGATCCGATCCGGGTATTTTCTCACAAGAGCCGCATGGTCTTCATAATACAGTGCATAAGACTCCCGGTCAGGCGGACACGGATGATACTGGTTATCAAATGTATGCTCTCCTATATCCTGGATCATGCCTCTTCTTCTGCTGCCTCCTGTGAACGGGCTGCATCTCCTTTCACTGCCTCCTCTTCAAATAAAGATGCATCTTCTTCCCGGAGCGTTACATCCTCCGTATCATCTCCAGGCGTCTCTTCCTCATCCACTGTTACCGCCGGCATCTTTTCTCCACAATACGGGCAGAAGACCATCTCTTTTGCTACCATCTTTCCACAATTCGGGCATTTTCCTGCTCCTCTGATAGCTGCGATCTTCTCCTCAAATTCTGCAATGCTCTCTTCTCTTGAGCTGATCGCCTCGCACAATCCTTCTGCCTTCTCATCCAGAACTGCTCCACTCTTATACTGCTCATAGACTCCCCGTCCAAGTTCCAGCAGATCGACCGTATTCTCATGTGTAAGGCTTCTCACCTGCGATTTCAGCTTCTGCGTCTCGATTACCTCTCCGGCTTTATTTCCTACTGTCGTCGCTGTCTCCCCGATATATTTTCCTAATTCTTCAAAAAAATCTTTCATCTTTTTTCTTCTCCTTTCCGTAACCATTCCGCCAATCTTCTCCTCTGACTGCTATTCTCATCACACCCATGGGCATTTCCTCTGACCATCTTTCTCATCACAGCCATGGATCATTGTCTCCGACTCCTGCTTTCCTGCGGTCATAAATTAAATTCATTATACCTCATTCTTTTCCTTTGTGAAGACTGACGGGCAAAAATTTATAGATCTTTTAGGGTTATAAAGAAATTCTTAAGTTCATATATTGACAGAAAAAGAGTCAGGAAATGTGCCATGCCAGATTTAGAAACCTGCCGCCGGAACATCCTTTCCGAAGATTACCGTGATTTTATCGAGAACCGGACTCGCACACCTCTTTTTAATGAACTTCTCCTTCAAAATCCCTGTGAACAGGATGCCGGTAGTGGATACACCTGCTATTATTTTCCAAAAGAATCCGTAGAACCAATCACGCTTTCCCGTTTTTCCTATAATTCTATCCCCCAGTGCTTTTCGCCCCTGAGTATGGAAACTCTGAACCAGGCAGGAATCCTTCCGGTTCAGAATTATCCTACGCTCCAGCTAAAAGGACAGGGGGTATTGATCGGATTTTTGGACAGCGGTATTGATTATACAAGCCGCCTTTTCCGCAATCTTGACGGCTCGACAAGAATTGCCGCCATCTGGGATCAGACGATCCAGAGCGGAACGCCCCCGCAGGGATTTGCTTACGGAACGGAATATACCCGGGAAACTATCAATGCCGCCCTTTCTTCTGAAGATCCTGCATCTCTTGTTCCTTCCGTTGATGACACCGGACACGGGACTTTTGTTGCCAGCCTCGCCGCAGGCGGTGCAGATATCTCCGAACAGTTTCTCGGAGCCGCCCCTGAATGTACCATTGCAATGGTAAAATTAAAAACTGCCAAGCAATATCTGAAGGAATACTATTGTATCGCCTCTGATGCTGTCTGCTATCAGGAAACGGACCTTCTGCTGGGAGTGAAATATCTGAATGACCTTGCATCCGCCCTTGATCTTCCGCTTGTCATGTGCATTACCGTCGGGACAAATATGGGCGGACACGTAGGGACTCTCCCCCTTCCCAGCCAGCTCGGGGCTTACAGTCTTGTAGCCAACCGGATCGCCGTCATCGGGACAGGAAATGAAGCCGACAAACGCCATCATTATTACAATACCATCCAGAATCTCAGCGACACCAAGACCGTTGAGATCCGGGTCGGGGAAAATGTCTCCGGCTTTATGCTGGAACTCTGGGTCATGATTCCCAACATTTTATCCATTTCCATCATTTCTCCTTCCGGTGAAAATTCTTCCCGGATTTCCTTCCGTGTTGGCTCAAATGTCGAACTGGACTTTCTTTTTGAAAAAACAAAAGTTTATGTCAATTACCGGCTGATGGTGGAAAAGACCAATTCTGAACTTGTCTTTTTCCGGTTTAACACCCCTGCTGCCGGAATATGGAAGATCGTCGTCGAGCCGGTCCGCCTCATTGACGGACAGTTTCATATGTGGCTCCCCGTCACAGAATTTCTTGATGGAGAAGTCTATTTTCTCGAATCAGATCCCTATTACACCCTGACCAATCCGGCTAACGCACCAAGTCCCATCATCGTTTCCTATTATGACGGGAAAAATGGCGGACTCGCCCAGGCATCCGGCCGTGGATACACCCGCACTCAGTTTCAGAATCCTTCCATCACAGCTCCCGGTATCAATGTAAAAGGGGCATTACCGGGCGGACGCTTTACCGTTCGTTCCGGTTCCTGCATTTCCACAGCCATCACTGCCGGAGCTGTTGCACTTATGCTGGAATGGGAACTGGAACAGAAAAATATTACCGGTATTGATGTCTTTCAGATCAAAAGTCTGCTGATCCTCGGAGCAATCCGCCCGGATTTTCTCGAATACCCAAATCGTGAATGGGGATATGGCCAGTTAAACCTCTATAATACATTTGAAGCCATGAGACAGCTCTGACGCTGTCCCATGGCTTCTCTTTTTATGGACTATCACTCATCTCATATCCCGGATTACCGATTATCCTCACGGTTCTCATAATAACTCTTAACCCGTTCTGATTCCGGTACGATCTGCTCTGCTGCCGGAGCTGTTCCCGGTGCAAATACAACTTTCAGCATAACCGGTGTAATAATCGTTGTAATTACAACCACAACGATGATTGGTCCAAGCAGGGCAGAACTCATCAGCCCCAGTGCCGCACCCTTGCTGGCAACGATCAGTGCAACCTCACCTCTTGAGATCATACCAACTCCGATCCTCTTTACCTGATAATTTTTATAACCACACACTTTTGCTCCAAGTCCGCATCCAATGATCTTTGTAATTACTGCAACGATTGTCAGAACTACTGCAAAGGCAATGATCGTCATAGACATTTTCGGCAGTTCTACCTTCAATCCGATGCTTGCAAAGAACACCGGTGAAAGAAGCAGGTAAGACATTGTATCAAATTTAGACTCCAGATAAGTAGAACGCTGTACATTGGAAATAATAAGTCCTGCGATATACGCTCCCGTAATATCTGCAACTCCGAATACTTCCTCTGCCACAAACGCCATGATCAGACAGAATACAAATGCAATGATCGTATGGCGGTGAAGTTCTTTTTCTGCTTCATCAACCCATTTCTTATATATCTTGTAGAAGATCAGACCGATGATACCTGAAAATGCGAAGAATCCAACGATCTTCAGCAGAACGATTCCAAGACTTACAGAATCATCTGCCATACTCGTAACGATCGTCAGTGCAATGATTCCAAGGACATCATCAATGATCGCTGCACCGAGGATGGCATTTCCCGAACGAGTCTTCAGCTTTCCAAGTTCTTTCAGTGTCTCTACTGTAATACTTACCGATGTCGCCGTCAGAATGACTCCGATAAAGATATTCTGTAAAAAGACCGGTGAAGTCACATCGGACTCGATCGCACCCGGTTTATTGAAGAACCACGCAACCGCATAACCTCCCGCCAGCGGTACAAGTACTCCAAATAATGCAATGATAAAAGAAGCTTTTCCACTTGCCTTAAGTTCTTTGATATCTGTCTCCATACCTGCCGAGAACATCAGTACGATTACACCAATCTCGGCTACTTCATGAATAAATGAAGTTTCTGTTAATAATCCAAATCCTGCAGGTCCTAAAATAAGTCCTGCAAGCAATGCTCCTACAACCTGCGGCATCTGGACTTTCTTTGTCAGAAGGCCCAGTACCTTTGTTGATAATAAAATTATTGCCAAATCCAGTAAGTATCTATAAGCATCCATTTTTTCCACTCTCTTCCGTTTTCTCTATTCGCTGTCATCTGATCCCATGGTTCTGCCATACTCATGGAATCCTCTTTTCTTGCAGTGTACCGGTCTTTATCAACCATTTAATGCCGGTACTTCCTGCCCCCGCAGACGGATGACCGGTCCGCCTGTTCCTTCAATATAAGCTCTGGTGATCGTCACCTCTCCGATATTATCATCTTTCGGAATCTCATACATGATATCCAGCATAAATTCCTCTATAATTGCACGAAGTGCTCTTGCTCCGGTATCTTTCTCCATCGCTTTTTCCGCAATCGCCTCCAATGCACTGTCATCAAAATCCAGTTTCACTTCATCCAGTGCCAGAAGCTTCTGGTACTGCTTCAGGATCGCATTCTTCGGCTCTCTTAAGATCTTCACCAGCATCTCTTTATCCAGTCCTTTCAGGGTAAAGATGATCGGAAGCCTTCCGAGAAACTCCGGGATCATGCCGAACTTACGCAGATCTTCTACCGTAACCTTTGACAGAAGATTCTCGTCATGTTCATATGTATCCTTCAGCTCTGAATTAAATCCCATGGACGTCTTCTTCTGAAGACGTTCTTTGATGATCTCTTCAATATCCGGGAACGCTCCTCCGCAGATGAACAGAATATTCTTCGTGTTCACTGTGGTCAGCGGAACCATTGCATTCTTGCTGTTCGCTCCCACAGGTACTTCTACCTCACTGCCTTCTAAGAGCTTCAGCATTCCCTGCTGTACGGATTCTCCGCTCACATCCCGCTGGCTGGAAGTCTTTTTCTTGGCGATCTTGTCAATCTCATCAATAAAAATAATTCCCTGCTCTGCACGTTCTACATCATTATCTGCTGCCGCAAGCAGCTTTGATACAACGCTCTCGATATCATCTCCGATATAACCGGCCTCTGTCAGGGAAGTCGCATCCGTGATCGCCAGCGGCACATCCAGCAATCTTGCCAGTGTCTTCACCAGATATGTCTTTCCACTTCCGGTCGGTCCAATCATCAGCATATTAGATTTTTCAATCTCAATATCATCCATCGTATTGGTTGCCACCCGCTTATAATGATTATAGACCGCCACTGCCATGGTCTTCTTTGCACGTTCCTGACCTACCACATACTCATCCAGTCTGGCCTTGATCTTATGCGGTGCAGGAATATTTTTAATATCCAGCTCCGGAAATTCCTTTGGTTTCTCTTTTTTCTTCTTGATCTTTTTTGCTTCTGGCTGCATTCCTTCCAAATCAGAAAGATTCAGAAACTGCACGCCCGGCATATTCATCATTTTTCCCAGATCCAGAGGACTGCTGCTCATCGCATCAAAGCTTCTCTGCATACAGTCCGGACACACCGTAATATGATTCGGAAGATCGATCATCTTCCCGGTCACACTCTCCGGTCTGTGACAGATAAAGCAGATCTTCTCGTAACCGTCATCATCCTCACGCTCCTTTTCAGCGTCTTTGACCACTTCCTTACGGGAATCCTCTGTCCGGTTCTCTTTTTCCTGTGGAATCTCAGAATCTTTTTCTTCGTCCACAATAACGAAATCCTGATCTGACATACGCTTTCCCTTTCTTCTCCTGTTTCATTTGCTTCCTGTGTCACGTCGTATCCTGCCTGAAAAATTCATAAATATCACAGCCAGAGATCTCCAACCTCCGTTTCATTTTGCAGAATCCTGACGATCCGCAGTTCATTATAGTACAATCACTTCAAATATTCAAATAAATAAACTGTGAACTCTTACACAATTTTAACACCACACTACTGTTCCAGCATCCCGATCAACGTCTCTTCCGAAATGATCGGCACTCCAAGTTCTCTCGCCTTTTTGTTCTTTGAAGAAGTTGAATTTACATCATTATTAATCAGATAACCGGTCTTTGATGTCACACTGCCGGTTACCTTTCCTCCACGCTTCTCTATTTCCGCTTTTACCTCTGCCCGATTGGCAAAATGTTCCACACTTCCTGTGATCACGAAATTGATCCCCGAGAATTTCTGACTGTCCTCTGTCACAACCTCCTTCTGCAGCTCTACCTCGTCCAGCAGTCTGCGGTAGATCTCCCGATGCTTCGGATCAGCAAAATATTCTACATAGGTCTTTGCCATGATCCCGCCAATGCCCTGAATCTCTACCAGTTCTTCTTCGGTTGCCTCTTCCGCACGCTTTGGATCATCTCCGAATGCTTTACAGATGACCTTCGCATTGGCACTTCCGATATTCGGGATTCCAAGACTGTAGATCAGTCGTGCCAGCGTTGTCTTCCTTGCGTTTTCAATATTTCTGAGCAGCTTCTGATAAGATTTCTCTCCAAATCCATCCATGCTCTTAATTTCTTCCTCATACCGGTCCAGATGGAACAGATCCGTAAAATCTTTCACATACCCATGCAGAATGAATTTTTCCAGTGTCGCCTCTGAAAGTCCTTCGATATTCATCGCATCCCTGCTTACGAACAGGCTGAACGCTTTTACGTGCTTCGCATGACATTCCGGGTTCGTGCAGAATAACGTCTTTGTCTCATTTTCCATGGAAATCTTTGTCGTACCACCACAGACCGGACAGACTGTCGGAATATCTTTTACACCGCTCCGTGTCAGATTCTCTGCGATCTGCGGAATGATCATGTTGGCCTTATACACCTGGATCGTATCACCGACTCCCAGTTCCAGCTCTTCCATAATACTGATATTATGCACACTGGCACGGCTGACCGTCGTTCCTTCCAGTTCTACTGGTTCAAAAACCGCAACCGGATTGATCAGTCCCGTTCTTGACGGACTCCACTCAATCTCAAGAAGCGTTGTCTCCCGAATCTCATCTGCCCATTTAAATGCAAAAGAATCTCTCGGAAACTTTGCGGTCGTTCCCAGTGACTGTCCATAGGCAATATCATCATAGACCAGTACCAGTCCGTCAGACGGGATTTCATTTTTCCCGATTGCCTTTGCAAACCATGCTACTTCCTCTTCGATTGTTTCTGCCGTCACAGGATGATGTTCCACCACATCAAATCCCTGCTCCTTCAGCCACTGCATCTGATACATTCTTGAATTATGAAAATCTACCTCTTCCGCACGCACCAGCGTAAATGCGAAAAACTTCACATTTCTTTTTGCGGTGATCTCATTATTCAACTGCCTCACAGAGCCACTGCACAGATTTCGCGGATTTTTATATTTTGCATCGACATCTTCGATCTTTTCATTGATCGCCTCAAAATCTTTATAGGAAATCACTGCCTCTCCACGCAGAACCAGCTCACCCTGGTACGGAATATGCAGCGGCACATTCTGAAAGACCTTTGCATTGTTCGTGATGACCTCTCCCTCGATTCCATTTCCTCTTGTGACCGCTTTGACCAGTTCTCCGCCCTGATACGTGAGAACAATGGTCAGTCCGTCCAGTTTCCAGGAAATCATCGCTTTCTTCGTGCCAAGAAATTCTTTCAGCCGCTCTACTTCCTTCGTCTTATCCAGTGACAGCATCGGCCGCTCATGGCGTTCTTTCGGCAGTCCACTGACCACCTCATAACCGACATTGACCGTCGGACTGTTCGCCATCTTTGTTCCCAGTTCTTTTTCCAGTTCTTCCAGTTCATCATAGAGCCTGTCATATTCATAGTTACTCATGATCTCTGTATTGTCCTGCTCGTATGCCTTTCTCGCCCGGTTCAGAAGTTCTACCAGTTCCCGCATCCGCTGCTGCTTACTTTTTCCCTGCTCCATTTTATTTTTTTCCTGCTCCATCTTTTCTCTCCTGCCTGCTTTCCCGTCCGCCCGGAAGACTGGAAGACTGCTCCAGTAACTGATCCAGCTCATTTAATTCCCGGTCTGTCAGCTTGCGGTATTTTCCCTCTTTCAGTCCGTCCAGCGTAATATTCATCACCCGGACCCTCAAAAGATCTTTTACCTCATACCCCAGTGCTTCACACATTCTGCGGATCTGACGGTTCAATCCCTGCGTCAATATGATCTTAAATGTATATTTCCCCAATTTCTCTACTTTACACGGTCTTGTCACCGTATCCAGGATTGCCACTCCCCGGGACATTTTCTTAAGGAAATCCTCTGTGATCTCATGATCCACCGTTACTTTGTATTCTTTCTCATGATAATTTGCCGCCCTCATGATCTTATTGATGATATCTCCATTATTCGTCATCAACAGCAGACCTCTGGAATCCTTGTCCAGCCTTCCGATATAAGTCACCCTCACCGGATAATTCAGGAAACGCACAATGCTGTCGCGTTCCCGCCTTTCTTCTGTGCAGACGATACCTTTTGGCTTATTTACCGCAAGCACAATCATCTCATCCTGCCTTGATACGGTCTTATTTCCCACTTTGACCGTCTGTCCCGGATAAATCTTCATTCCCATTCCGGCACGCTTTCCGTCCACACTCACCTTTCCGGTCTCAATGAGGCGGTCTGCCTCCCTTCTGGAACACACTCCCGCCTCACTTAAATACTTATTCAGTCTTACCGGTTCTTTTTTCTGTATAAATTCTTCTCTGATCCGATTACTCACCCGTCAACACTCCACTTATATTATTATCTGTAAAAAATGTATTTCCACTGTAAAGGAACAGCACCTCTGAGATCCTGTAGGAACTGAGCAGTTCCTCGATCGTGCCACTATAATATCTCGGATCGACCACAACGATCTCCCGGTAATACGGTGTTAAAAACTGCACAAAGCAGTCTGCAAAAGAGTCCTTGATCAGAAGCAGTCTTTTGCTTTCTGTCGACACTGTCTTAATATCTACAACAGAAAAATCTCCTCCCAAAAAGACATCATACTGATCCTTTGTATCCAGCTTTGAAGAATCAAAAAGAGAAGTCGTCCTTTTTCCTTCATCTACATAATCTACGATCACATCTGTATCACTGTCACTCGGAACATAAATATCAACCTGCTCTTTCTCGCTCAGATAAACACCGCTTTTGGATGCCAGCATTCCATTAAAATCATTGGAAACCGCATAAGATACATATTTCCCTGAAATGTCTCCCTCTATTCCCAGCGAAGGGGCTGCCTCCTGAAATGCATAAAAAGCCCCCAGGGAAGTCCAGTGATGATCCGTCTTATAATAAATCTTTTCATTCCGGTGCTTATTCAGAGCTGAGGCTGCATCGATCCATTCAACGGAACTTCCCAGTTCCTTCTTTACCATGCTTATGAGCTGTGTCTGATTCTCCACTTCTGCCATAGCCGGAAGCTTTGCTCCAAGAATCCCTGCCGCATCCGGTACAAGCATCATCCTCACCGGAAGATCCGTATTCGTCTCAGCAAAATTCTGAATGGATTTCAGATTGTCTGCCAGATATTCCTGGTTCGGCAGCTCGATCTCCTCCAGCAGTTGTCCGTCTTTTCCTATATATACTCCATGTTCCTTGCTGACACCTGCCAGTCTGTCCACACCGACCTTGATCGTTCTCCAGAAATCTCTGCCGACAAACTGATCTGACATATACCGCTCAAACTTTTCCATATAATCGCCCGAAATCACATTTCCCCAGTTCCATTTCGGAGCAGATGCAAGCATTCTGTTCTCCTGCACTGACTTTTCTTTATCCGGTACAATGATATTGATCAAAAGAAATACAAACAATACCAAAATAAAAATTGTCCCTGTCACCCGCTCTAATGAGCCTCTCTGCTTCTTTTTCTTCATACTCTTTCACCTGAATCAGCCCTTTGGCTACGCATTTTCATTCACCTTCTGGCTCCGGTCTTTCTTCTTTTAAAATCTGAAATATAAAAATGGCTGATATGTCTCTGTTACCAGAAATGCCACCGAAATTGCCATCATTCCGAAAAATAAAATCCCAGCTACAACTGTTCGTGCCGTCTCACTCTCCGGCAAACTGATGATCCTTCTCAGCAATCTGCCTCCAAATGCCGACATTCCGACCACCGCCAGCAGATAATACAGCCAGTGGGAAAAGCAGACATACCCTGCCCCCGCATCCAGCAGCCCGGCCCCTGTTCCGACCATTGCTCCAAGATAACGGAAGGCTGCTCCCAGGCTCGGACTAAAGAAGAAGACCCAGCAGACCAGCACGCAGACTGCCGTATAGAT
>OGZI01001697.1_pt1 | contig 20751 bp, 13 predicted proteins | sample 1576711 | NCBI WGS metagenome assembly OGZI01 (sample SAMEA3541482, study PRJEB24748) | human gut metagenome | biome: human gut; feature: human-associated habitat; material: faeces | place: China | collected 2012
GGGTGGCGGTGCCGTACAGGATCTCGCCCAGCTCCTTGGTGTTGATGTAGTACACCCGCTGATCCTTGCCGGTGTCGCCGCCGTAGGTAAATCGCTTGGCTACGGTCTGGAAGGTAGCAGCCAGACTGTCGCCGAAGTTGCCGGTGAACACGCTGGGCTCGGTGGAGGAATTGAAGGTATACTCGCCCGGCTCGGCGCACACTTCCACCACCTTGCCCTGCTCCACGATGAGCATACACTGACCATCGGCCACAGCAATGCCGCTGCCGTTGGTGATGATATTATCCTCGCCGTAGTTGGAGCTACGGCGGGAAGTGCGCTTCTGGCCCTTGACCATCAGCACATCCTTATCCAGAGAATCGCAGTAGAAAAATTCCTTCCACTGGTCTGCAAGAGTTCCGCCCAGTGCGCCCATACCTGCTTTGATCAAACCCATAATAATTTCCTCCTGTATGTTTTATTGTTTTTGCTCTCTTCTTTATCATGCAGAACGATTTCGTTTGTAAAAAAGGTTCTGCCTGCTCAGGGGTAAGGGTCAGATAATTGATATTATAATCATACTGCAATGCGGCGCTGAACGCAAGGAATTTCTAACCGTTGCCACCTGCCTTTGCAGCTTCTTTCACAAAAAAGAACACCGGAGCGTCCATAGAGACTCCAGTGTTCCGAAATAATATTTTTATGCTTGTCCCGTACCCCAAAAAGGCTTAGAATCGCCGCCATGTATCCGGCATAAACAGCACCAGCATGGGGAAGATCTCCAAACGGCCTGCCAGCATATCGAAGATAAGCACCAGCTTTGCGGGGTCTGCAAAGCAGCCGAAGTTCTGCATTGGGCCTGCCATTTCCAAGCCCGGGCCGATGTTGTTCAGGGTAGCAGCCACGGCGGTAAAGTTTGTCACCATATCAAAGCCGTTCAGGCTGATGAGGAAGAAGGAGGCCGCAAAGATAAAGATATAGGCCGCAATGAACACATTGGTGGTGCGGATGGTCTCGTGGTTCAACAGCTTGCCGTCCATGCGGGCGGGCGCTACCACCTGCGGGTGCAGGGCGGTCTTGAGCTCCTTGGCCAGGGTCTTACCCAGAATGAGGAAACGGCTCACCTTGATGCCGCCGCCGGTACTGCCGGCGCAGGCGCCAATGAACATGAGCATGACCAGAATCTCTTTCGAGAGGGTCGGCCACAGGTCAAAATCGCAGCTGGAAAAGCCGGTGGTGGTGATGATGGAGCCCACCTGAAAAGCGGCCTGCCGCAACGCCTCGCCAAAGCTGTTGTACATACTATAAATATTGGCAGTGATGATGCCCACTGCCACTACGATGACCACAAAGTAGCCCCGCACCTCCTCGCTGGCAGCAGCGCGGCGGAACTTGCGCATGAGCAGCAGGAAGTAGGCGTTGAAGTTGACGCCGAACAGGATCATGAAAATGGTCACGACCCACTGGATGTAGGGCGAAAAGCTGGCAAAGCTGTCGTTGCGGAAGCCGAAGCCGCCGGTACCCGCCGTACCAAAGGCAGTGAGCATGGCTTCGAACAGGGGCATTCTGCCAACAAGCAGGAACACCAGTTCCAGCACGGTGAGGGCAAAGTAGATGCCGTACAGGATCTTAGCGGTAGACTGTACCTTGGGCACAAGCTTATCCACCTGCGGGCCGGGGCTTTCGGCTTTCATCAGGTTGACGTGAGAGCCGCCAGTCAGCGGCAGCAGCGAGAGCAGAAACACCAGAACCCCCATGCCGCCGATCCAGTGGGTGAAGCTGCGCCAGAACAGAATACCGTTGGGCAGCCCCTCCACGGCGGGCAGGATGCTGGCACCGGTGGTGGTAAAGCCGGAGACCGTCTCAAACAGGGCATCCACGGGGTTCGGGATGCAGCCGGTGAGCACAAAGGGCACCGCGCCCATCACCGAGATGAACACCCAGCACAGCGAGGTAGCCGCAAAGCCTTCGCGCATATAGAACACCTTACTGCGGGACTTGATGGTGTGCAGGGCGTAGCCGATGCCGGCGCTGACGGCCGCTGTGAGCAGAAACACGCCCAGCACCATCCACTCGCCATACACTAAGCTGGCGGCGGCGGGCAGCAGCAGCAATGCGCCCTCGATCATCAGCACATAGCCCAGCAGACGGAAAACGATTGCATAATTCATAGTCCGCCTCCGTCAGTGCTCCACGATATCGCGCAGATCGTGCAGACCGTGCTCCAGCGTGACCACGATGACGTTATCGCCCACTTGGATTTGGTCGCCGCCGCGGGGGATCAAAATCTTGCTGCCGCGGGTAATACAGCACAGCAGCAGGTTCTTTTTCAGGTGCAGCTGGCTCAGGGGCACACCGGTAGCGGCGCTCTCCTCGTGCACTGTAAACTCCAGCGCCTCCACGCGGTCGTCCAGTATGCGGTACAGAGTCTTGATGTTGTTGCCCGCCTCGTTTTGCAGGGCGCGGACGTACTGCACGATGTAGTCACAGGTCATGTACTTGGGGTAGACCACACTGCCCAGATCCAGCCCGGCCAGAATATCGTCAAATTCCAGACGGTTGACCTTGGTCACCAGCTTGCCGTTGGAGTGCTTTTTGGCAAACAGGGTCAGCAGCACGTTCTCCTCGTCGATGTTGGTCAGCGCCACAAAGGCTTCGGTGGATTCCAGACCCTCGGAAAGCAAAAACTCGCGGTTGGAGCCGTCCTCGTTCAGGATCTGTGCGCCGGGCAGCTGCTCGGCCAGTTCTACGCAGCGGGCAGCGTCCCGCTCCACAATGCGCACCCGCACATGGTTTTCCAGCAGTTCCTGACTGAGGTAGTAAGCAATGGCACCGCCGCCCACGATGAGGGCGTTGCGTACCGGCTGCACCGGCAGATGCAGCTGCTGGAAGAAGGCGTGAGCTTTTTCCTGCGTAGCAAGGAAGGTGACCTGATCGCCCTTTTGCAGCACAAAGTTACCGTTGGGGATGATGACCCCTCCCTCACGCTCCACCGCGCATACCAGAATATCGCTCTTGAGCCGGGTGGGGATCTCGCGGATGGCCACGCCGTCCAGTGCATCGGGCAGCGCAAACTTGATCAGCCGCACACGGCCGTCCGCAAAGGTATCGATCTTGCTGGCACCGGGGAAACGCAGCAGATGAGAGATCTCCTTTGCCGCTGCCATTTCCGGGTTGATAATGGCGGAAATACCGATCTGCTTTTTGATAAAGTCCAGCTCGTGGCTGTAGGACGGGTTGCGCACGCGGGCAATGCCGTGGCAGTGGCCCGCCTTTTTGGCAAACATGCAGCAAAGCAGGTTCAGTTCGTCCGAGCCGGTGACCGCAATGAACACGTCCGCATCCTCAATGCCCGCCTCAGACAGGGTGGTGATGGACGAGCCATTGCCTACAATGCCCAGCACGTCGTAGCTTTCGGTCAGGTGCTCCACGCGCGCTTTGTTGGTGTCCACCACAGTCACGTTGTGGCCTTCCTCGCTGAGCTGGCGCGTCAGAGCCGTGCCGACCTTGCCGCCGCCCACCAGAATGATCTTCATAACAAGTCCTTTCTCCTTTGGCAGCCCCTTTTCCCGGGGCATACAAGTACAGTGTAGTATACCATATCCCGATGCAAAGTTCTACCGTTTGTCCCGCAAATACAGCGAATTGCTTAAAAAGCGACAGTTCTTTTGTGCAAGATGGCCTGTTCTCAGCGTGAAAGCGCAAAAAGGGACTGCCACACAGCTTTGTGCAGCAGTCCCCTTGGGACGAAACGATTTAGAATGCCCACCGCGTACGCTTTGGGCATCCTCAGCGGAAAAAATATTGTTATAAGAGCAAGGTCGGTCAGCCTGCGAGCTGCCCGGCATTGCATTTTCACAGAAAAACAGGTCTCCCCTGCCGTCCGGTCTCAGTACCGCTCTACGCCGTCCTTGGTGACAAGTGCGTACACCAGCGGGGCTTCCTCCGGCTTTTCAGTGCCGTACACAAGGCCGCTGCGGTACTCGGCTGCGGCAGCTTCAAACTTGTCCGCAGCGCCGTAGAAGGTGGCAAGGCTTTCGCCCTTATGGACGTAGTCACCGCGCTTTTTGTGCAGGGTGATACCGGCGGCAAAGTCCAGCGGATCGCCCTTTTTCTGGCGGCCTGCGCCCAGCAGCACGCTGGCAGAGCCGATCTTTTCCGCATCGTTGGCCACAATGTAGCCGTCCTGCTCAGCCAGCAGTTCATAGCTGGCGGCGGGCTGTGCAAACAGACTGTAATCGTCCAGCACCCGGATGTCGCCGCCCTGTGCGGCAAACATTTCCTTGCACTTGGCAAAGGCAGAGCCGTCCGCAATGACAGCCTCGGCCATAGCGCGGCAGTGGGCGGCATCGCCCTTGCCTGCCAGTACCAGCATGTTGGCCGCCAATTGCAGGCACACCTCGGTCAGGTCTGCCGGGCCGTGGCCTTTGAGCACGTCCATGCTCTCCATCACTTCCAGACTGTTGCCGATGTTGTGCCCCAGCGGGGTGTCCATATCGGTGATCATGGCAGCTACCCGGCGGCCATGGTGGGTGCCAATGGCGACCATCAGCTGTGCCAGCTCAATGCTCTGGTCAACAGTTTTCATAAAAGCACCGGTGCCGGTGGTGACGTCCAGCAGAATGGCGTCCGAACCGGAGGCCAGCTTTTTGGACATGATGCTGGAGGCGATCAGCGGGATGCAGCTGACGGTAGCGGTAACGTCCCGCAGAGCGTACATCTTTTTATCCGCCACAGCGATACCCTCGCTCTGGCCGATGACCGACAGACCGATCTGGTTCACCTGTGCAAAAAACTCCTCCTGCGAGAGGGCAGTTTTTGTGCCGGGCACGCTTTCCATTTTATCAATGGTGCCGCCGGTGTGGCCGAGACCCCGGCCGCTCATTTTGGCGATCTTCACCCCGCAGGCCGCCACGATGGGCGCGATGACCAGCGTGGTCTTGTCGCCCACACCGCCGGTGGAGTGCTTGTCCACCTTGATGCCCGGAATGGGCGAAAGGTCTACCATCACACCGCTGTGCGCCATCACATCGGTCAGCTCAGCGGTCTCCGCGTTGGTCATGCCGCGCAGATACACCGCCATCATCCATGCGGCCATCTGGTAGTCAGCCACTTCCCCGCTGACAAAGCCATTGACGATGGCCTCCAGTTCCTCCCGGGTGTGGGTGCCGCCATCCCGCTTTTTTGCGATCAGATCATAAATACGCATCGTTTCACGCTCCTGTTCTTATTGTTTTTGGGGCGTTTTATGCCCGGATCTCCTGCCATACGCTCTTGCCGTCCAGCGTGGAGGCGTCCACTTCCAGATATTCGCAGATGGTCTGGGCGATGGTGCCGAAGCACAGCTTAGTGCCCAGATCCGTCCCCGCCTTCACACCCTTGCCGCAGACCAGATACGGCACATACTCGCGGGTATGGTCGGTGGTCTTGGTGTAAGAGGGGTCGCAGCCGTGGTCGGCGGTGATCATGAGCAGGTCGCCCTCCCGCATCCCCGGCAGGAAATCAGCCAGAAAACGGTCGAACTCCGTAGCGGCGGCAGCGTAGCCTGCCACATCGCGGCGGTGGCCGTAGAGCATATCAAAGTCTACCAGATTCACGAAGGCAAGGCCTTCAAAATCCCGGGTCTGCAGAGCCTTGGTAAAGGCGATGCCGTTGGTGTTACCGGTGGTCTTGATCTTTTCGGTCACGCCCTCGCCGTCAAAGATATCGTAGATCTTGCCCACGGCGATCACGTCCTTACCGGCATCCTTCAGCAGATCCAGCATGGTGGCGCGGGGCGGCTTCAGGCTCAGGTCGTGGCGGTTGGTGGTGCGGTAGAAGGTATCCGCGCTGTTGCCCAGGAAGGGGCGGGCGATCACACGCCCTACGCCGTACTTGCCCTTGAGCATTTCCCGGGCGATCTCGCAGTAGCGGTACAGCTCCTGCACCGGTACAAGCTCCTCGTTGGCAGCCACCTGAAAAACGCTGTCGGCGCTGGTATAGACGATGAGGGCATTTTCCCGCATGGCCTGCTCGCCGTAGTCCTTCAGCACCTGCGTGCCGGAATAGGGCTTGTTGCACAGTACCTTGTGGCCGGTCTTTTGCTCATACTCCCGGATCAGCTCCTCCGGGAAGCCCTCGGGGAAGGTGGGCAGCGGCTCCGGGCTGACTACACCGGCGATCTCCCAGTGGCCGATGGTGGTATCCTTGCCCATGCTCTGCTCCTGCAGGCGGGCAAAGGCAGCCGCCGGGGCATCCGTCTTTTCCCCTGCGGTCACGCCGTCAATGTTGAACAAGCCCAGCTTGCGCAGATTGGGGCAATTGAAATTGGGGTGGTTCGCAATGGCACCCAAGGTGTTGGTGCCTGCATCGCCAAAGGCAGCGGCATCCGGCTCTGCGCCGATGCCAAAGCTGTCCAGCACGATCAGAAAAACGCGTTTTTCCATAATGGTCACTCCATTCTCCGGGCGTTCCCCGGAACAGTACTACTTTATTACCCCTATTATAAGCAAAAACCCCCTCCGATGCAAGAGGAAGCAGTCTTGTATGTTCTTATCAGTTTTCACGTTTTGCAGCAGTTTTCCCCTGTCAGACAGCACGCAGAAAGCTGCGGCGCATCGTTAAAAGTTTTGCAATCTTTCCTTTAGGCATCAACAGATGCAAAAACTTGTATTCAAGCAAAAATTCCTCTTGCTCTCTTGCGCCGGAATGATTATAATAATAGGTGGTAGAGTTTTGGGTTTTCCCGCTCTGCCATATAAACCGACCCGCTGTACCGGGAGCTTTTACTCCCATTGGTCATACACAGCAGCCTGCAGGGATGCTGTGCCGGATATAGGTAAGAGAGAGTTGACGGAGGTATATTGCATGAGAAAGACGAAAATTATTTGCACCCTTGGTCCTTCCACCGATAAGGAAGGCGTGCTGCGCGATCTGATCGCCAACGGCATGAACGTGGCCCGCTTCAATTTTTCCCACGGTTCCCACGAGGAGCATCTGGGTCGCCTTGAAAAGCTGAAGGCTCTGCGTGAGGAGCTGGGTAAGCCCGTGGCTGCACTGCTGGACACCAAGGGTCCCGAGATCCGCCTGAAGGACTTCAAGAACGGCGTTGAGAATCTGGTTGCCGGCCAGACCTTTACCCTGACCACCCGCGATGTGGAGGGCACCAACGAGATCTGCTCCATCACCTACAAGGATCTGCCCATGGACGTGGAGCCGAACGGCACCATCATGCTGGACGACGGCCTGATCAAGCTGCAGATCCAGACCGTGAACGACACCGACATCGTCTGCACCGTACTGAATAGCGGCAAGATCAAGAACAAGAAGGGCGTCAACGTGCCCGGCGTGCACCTGTCTATGCCGTATATGAGCCAGCGCGATAAGGATGACATCATCTTCGGCATCCAGCAGGGTTACGATTTCATCGCTGCCTCCTTTGTGCGCACCGCACAGGACGTGTACGATATCCGCAACCTGCTGAACCAGTACGATTCCAACATCCGCATCATTGCAAAGATCGAGAACCGCGAGGGCGTGAACAACATCGACAGCATTTTGGCTGCTGCCGATGCCGTGATGGTGGCCCGTGGCGATCTGGGCGTGGAGATCGACTTCACCGAGCTGCCCGGCATCCAGAAGACCATCATCGACCGCTCCTTCTCCTTCGGCAAGCCCATCGTCACCGCTACCCAGATGCTGGACAGCATGATCGTGAACCCCCGCCCCACCCGCGCCGAGATTTCGGACGTGGCAAACGCCATTTACGATGGCACCTCTGCCATTATGCTGTCCGGTGAGACCGCTGCCGGTGCCTACCCTGTGGAGGCGCTCAAGACCATGTCTGCCATTGCTGAGCGCACTGAGCAGGAGGGCTTCCATCTGCGCAGCCGCACGATGGATTCCAACCCCGGCAAGATCAGCGTATCCGACGCTACCGCCCATGCCGCCTGCCTGACCGCACGGGACGTGAACGCTGCTGCCATCGTGACCGTGTCTGAGTCCGGCACCACTGCCCGCCTGCTGAGCAAGTACCGCCCGCAGCAGCCCATCATTGCCTGCGTCATGCGCGAGCAGGTGCAGCGTCAGCTGTCCCTGAGCTGGGGCATCACCCCGCTGATGATGTCTCTGGCACACAGCACCGATGAGCTGATCGAGATGTCCACTGCTCTGGCCAAGGAGAACGGCTACCTGCACAACGGCGAGCTGGCTGTTGTGACCGCAGGCGTGCCCGTGGGCGTTTCCGGCACCACCAACATGATCAAGATCCACATGGTGGGCAACTGTCTGGCTACCGGCGTGGGCGTCGGCCCCGAGAACAATGATGTTGCCAGCGGCAAGGCCTGTGTCTGCCGCACCATGGACGAGGTGCGCGCCAAGTTCAAGCCCGGCATGGTGCTTGTAGTGCCCTCCACCAGCAACGAGATGCTGAGCTTCGTGCGCGACGCTGCCGCTCTGGTGGTAGAGGAGCCCGGCCTGAACAGCCACGCCGCTATTGCCGGCAAGGCACTGCTGAAGCCCACCGTTGTGGGTGCCGCCGGTGCTACCAGCCACATCCGCGATGGTCTGATGGTGGCTGTGGACTGCGCACACGGCAGTGTGCAGCGCCTGCAGGGCTGATAAAGGAGAGCTGTAGTATGGAACGTATCGCAAGTTTTTGCGTGGATCACACCCGGCTGGAGCGCGGGATGTACCTGAGCCGTCAGGACGGCGATGTGCTCACCTGGGACATCCGCATGAAAAAGCCCAATCAGGGCGATTACCTGACCACTGCTGCCGCCCACACGCTGGAGCATCTGTTTGCCACCTACGCGCGCAACAGCGCCGTGAAGGATGGGGTGATCTATGTTGGCCCCATGGGCTGCCGCACCGGCTTTTACCTGCTCACCCGAGGGCTGACCCCGGCACAGGCGCTGCAGCTGACGGTGGACGCCTACCGCTTTATGGCCGATTTTGAGGGTGCCGTGCCCGGTGCCAGCGAGGTGGAGTGCGGCAACTACCGCGATATGGATCTGCCTGCCGCCAAGGCTGAAGCCGCTGCCATGCTGCCCGTGCTGGAAGCGCTGACCGCAGAGGATCTGCACTACTGATCTGTCAATATAAAGAGAGCGCCGCACAAAATACCGTGCAGCGCTCTTTTTGTTACAAAATGATGCGAAAGTATTATTTATAATTTTAGGGCAGGGGAACGTCTGCGGATGTTCCCCTGCCCTGTTTTTACTAAAAGAAATCTCAAATCAGCCCCAAGGCTGCAAACTCCTTGGCAATGCCGTCCTCGTACACCGAGGGGGCAATGCGGTCGCAGCGCTGCTTCAGGCTTGCAGAGCCGTCGGCCATACAGACACTGATGCCGACCACATCGGTCATCTGCAGGTCGTTGTCGCTGTCGCCAAAGCCGATGCTGTTCTGCAGGGGCACGCCGAGATAGTCACATACGGCCTTGATGCCGCGCCCCTTATCAAACTTGCGGTTGATGAGCTCGCCGTTCACATAGCCGCCGTTCAGACCGTCCGGCTTGCTCTCGCAGAACACGAATCTGTCCTCGTACAGGCGCTTGGCCTCGTTCAAGTCCTCGCTGCGCTCTGCGATATATACGATCTTATACAGCGGCTCGCCCTTGTACTCGGCCAGCGGGCTCATGGTCATGCCGTCCTCCATGGCCTTGCGCCAGCGGGCGGCTTCGCTGTTCAGGGGGCCTGCATCCCGGTGGGTGAAGCTCCAGCGCTCGATCATCTTCAGGCTGCCGTAGGTGGCATCCCGCGCTTCCAGCGTGCACTCCACGCCGTGGCGCTCCATGGCGCTGCGCACGCCCTGTGCCAGCTGCGGCTCCATGGGCAGATCAACCAGCACCTTGTCACCGCAGAACACATAACCGCCTGCGCTGCACACTGCGCCGTCAAAGCCATAGTCCAGCAGCGGCTGGGTCATGCGCAGGTTGCGCCCGGTGCACAGAAACAGCTTGTGGCCGTTGGCGTGCGCCTTGTGCAGCGCCTCCACCGTGCTTTGGGGGATCAGCATCTCGCCCGGGGGCAGCAGAGTGCCATCGATATCTAAAAAGATCAATTTCTGTTTCATTCGTTCCTCTTTTTTTACAGTGAGCCGCGCTCTACCAGTGTATAGCCCAACGTGGTCTGGCGCACCGGCGCAGCGTCCGGCCCGGTATGCTCCAGGCTTTGCAGCAGCATCCGGGCAGCTTCCTGCCCGACCTGCCGCTGATAGAAGCGGATGGTAGTCAGGCCGGGTTCCACCACCTTGCCTGCCCAGTTGTCTCCGATGCCGGCAAGGCCGACATCCTCCCCTACCCTGCGCCCGGCAGCGCGCAGCACCCGCAAAGCGCCAAAGGCTACGGTGTCTGTCACGCAGACCACACCGTCCAGCTGCGGGCAGCGTGCCAGCAGCTCCTCCATGCAGCGGTGCCCTTCTTCCATGGAAAAGGCGGCGCAGTAAGCGCGGGGCAGACCATCTGCGTTTAGTCCCACCTCCCGCAGTGCATCCTGCACACCCTGACGGCGGGCTATGCCGGTGGCGGCGTCCTGCTCGCTACCGCCGATGTACACGATATTTTTGCGGCCATGCTCCAGCATCTTCCGGGTCAGGTCGCGGGCAGCAGAGCGGTCGTCGTTATAAACGCAGGGCAGGTCTGCAAAACGCTGCCCCGTTACCACCACAGGCACACGGCAGTCTTTCAGCGCCTTGCACAGCTGCGGGCTGGAATCATAGCCCAGCAGGATGATACCGGCCACATGATTGCGCTGCAGCGCTGTAAGATATTCCAGCTCCATCTGCCCGTCCAGCTCGGTGTCTGCCAGCAGCATCAGGTAGCGGCTGGCCCCCAACTCGGCTGCAATGCCGCTGGTGATCTGCCCCACCGACTGGGAGCTGATGCTGGGCACAATGACCCCCACCTGACGCACCTTGCCGGTGCGCAGGGTCTGCGCCGCAGTATCCGGGCTGTAGCCGGTCTTTTCCACTACGGCTTGTATCACGGCGCGCTTCTGCTCGCTGAGGGGGCCGCCGTTCAAATAGCGGCTGACCGCAGCGCTGGAAACGCCTGCCATCTTTGCAATATCACTGATGGTCATGGGGTATTTTCTCCGTTCCCTCTCCGGTGGTAATGTGTAAACGTTTTCATGCTTATTATAAATCCGTTTCATATTTCCCGCAAGAGGTGCAATGACCGTTTTTCTGTGGGGCTGCCCGCTGCTTTTTTGGTGATTTTACACAATCCAAACAATCTTGCTTTCTGATTTACCGCCAGAATTGCGAAAACCGTAGCGCTTATACAAGTCCCATGCTGATGGCGCGTGCGATAAGTCCCAGCACCAGCGCTGCCAGAATAATACCAAGTGCCACCCTGCTCTCGCCGCCGGTCTGCTGCTTTTTGCTGCGGGAGGCTGTGCCGCGGCTCTGCTTTGTACCGGTGCTGCGGCTGCGGGCGGCAGTGCTTTTGGTGCTGCGGACAGTCTGGGGATTGCGGGGCTTTGTGCGGGCGGCGGCTTTTCCCTGCTGTGCGTTCTGCGGGCTGCTCTGGCGCACTTTAAGGGGCTTGCCCTCGCTGCAGCGGCTCAGGTAGTCCTCTGCCTCACGGTAATACTGCGCCAGCTCGTTTTCCTTAAAGGCAGTACCGGCGTAGCCCTCCTCCAGCGCCTCGATGGCTTCGTTGAACAGCAGGGCTGCCTGTGCGCCGTCTGCTGCAACCGCCGCATGGGCTGCCTCGTTGCGGGCGGTGCGGATGGCGTTGCAGGCATGGCGGGCGGCAGAGGGGTGCGCCGTGTTGCCCAGCAGGTCCAGCGGGCGGGCGGCATCGGTCTCCGGGTCCAGCAGCACCCGCATACACAGGGTAGTGTCCAGCTGCTGCCAGCTGGTCTTGCCGGTAAGATCCGGCATACGGTCGTAGTAATCCGGGCTTTCCTGCTTGCGGGCAGCAATATACTCCAGCAGCGCATCCAGACTGTGCGCCCCGGGCTTGCGCTCCCAGTGCCAGCGCAGCAGGCGGCGGCTGATCTCATCGCAGGCGGTCTTGATCTCAAAAGCCACCTGTAAGGCTTGTTCCGGCATGGTATTTCCTTTCTGTGCAGCGCACACAAAAGGCGGAGAAGGCACGCTGCCCCCTCCGCCGGGATGATCTTATTTTACAGCACGAACTGGTAGTACACAAAACCGCACAGCGCGATGGCTGCGCACAGGATGGCCGTAATAGGCGGCACCCAGCGGATCAGCGCTTCTGCCACGCTGTCCCGGCTGTCCTCGTACTCCTCGTACCCTTCGTCCTCCACAGGCGCGGGCTGACGCACCGGAGCCGGACGGCGGGCGGGGATCACGCGGGTACCCTCGTCTGCCGCAGCAGCACCGGAAAGCGGTGCGCGGACAGAGGCATCCAGCACCCGGGTAGGCTCCGAGACAGGCTGGATGGGGTCAGCCTTTGGCTCGTAGACCGGTGCTCCCACGACCCGGGTGGGCTCTTCTACGGGAGCCGCCGGAGCAGCAGGGGCTGCGCCCACGATGCGGGTAGGCTCCTCCACCGCAGCGGGCGCTGCGGGAGCAGCCGGGGCGTTAAGGGGCATTTCCATCTCGTCTGCCGGGGCAGCGGGCTGCAGCAGAGTGTTCAGCGCGTTCTGCAACAGGATACGGTCGCAGCCGCACTCCGAGCAGTAAACCGTGTCCTCCTCGGTGGGGTGGAAGGCGCCACAGGCGCAGTACCAGCCGTTCTCGAACACCTGCGGCTGATACTTGAGCCCGGTGCGGTTCATGCGGGCCTCCAGCGCCTTTTGCAGCTCCGGAGCCAGACGGCGGGGTGCGGGCAGACGCACACGCTTGATGCCGTCCAGATGCACCACGCGCTTGCCGTTGTACACATTGCACAGGGTAACATCCACGCTGGTGATGGCCTTGGCCGTGATGAACACGGCATCATCCTGCCCAAACAGCTCGCCGGGTTTTACCTGCAGATCCCGGTACTCGAACTTATCCTCGCACAGGATCACGCCATCCACGCCCTTGCACTTGAAGTGGATTTCCAGTGCGGTCAGGGTCACGCGGGAAATATTCTTAAAGGTCAGGCAGACAGCATGCTCGCCGCTGACGTCTCCCTTGAGCAGCTCCACGCAGACAAACTGCACCGGACTGCCGGGGGTATAGTAGTTTGCGCGGGTCTGTGCGACCGGGTTAAAATTTTCCTCCACGATGCTCGCTCCTTTCCTAAAAAAGCTTAGTCCTGCTGCTCCGGGGCATCCGGCTGCGGCATTTCCGGCTGGGCAGGCTCGGCCTGCTCGGCGGGTTCTGCACGCTCGGCAGTCTCCGCAGGCTCTGCGGACTGCACCGGGGCGGTCTGCACGGTCTGGTCGGGCTGTGCCTGCTCGGGCTTTGCATCCTCGCAGGGAGGCAGGGTGCCACCGGCCATAATGGTGTTGAACTGCTCCTCGTTGAGCTTTTCGCGCTCCATCAGAGCCTTGGCCAGCGCATGGAGCTGGTCGATGTGCTCGGTCAGGGTGCGGCGGCAGGTCTCGTAGGCCTCGTCAATGATATCGCGGGTCTCGCTGTCAATCTCGGCAGCGGTGGTCTCGCTGTAACCCTTGCCCTGACCAAAGTCGCGGCCAAGGAAGGTCTCCTCCTGCGAGGTGCCGTAAACCACGGGGCCCAGACGCTCGGAGAAGCCGTAGCGGGTGATCATCTGGCGGGCGATATTGGTGGCCTGCTGCAGGTCGTTGGAAGCACCGGTGGAGATGTCCTCCAAGATCAGCTGCTCGGCCACGCGGCCGCCCAAGCTGGACACGATGTCCTCAAACATTTCACCCTTGGTCACATAGCTGCGATCCTTCTCGGGCAGATACATGGTGTAGCCGCCGGCCTGACCGCGCGGGATGATGGTGATCTCGTGCACGCGGGGATGATGCTTGCAGTAGAAGCCTGCCACTGCGTGACCGGCCTCGTGGTAGGCGGTGAGTTTTTTCTCCTCCGGGGTGACCACGCGGCTCTTCTTCTCGGGGCCAGCCATCACCTTCATGGAGGCTTCCTCGATATCCTCCATGGTAATGGCCTTGCGGTTGCGGCGGGCTGCCAGCAGAGCGGCCTCGTTGACAAGGTTCTCAAGGTCTGCACCGGCAAAACCGGCGGTGCGCTGGGCAATAACCTTCAGGGAGACGTCCGGTGCAAGGGGCTTGTTGCGGGTATGCACCTTCAGGATCTCCTCGCGGCCTTTGACATCCGGCAGCCCCACATAGACCTGACGGTCAAAGCGGCCGGGACGCAGCAGCGCCTTATCCAGAATATCAGCACGGTTGGTGGCCGCCATGACGATGATGCCATCGTTGGCTTCAAAGCCGTCCATCTCCACCAGCAGCTGGTTCAAGGTCTGCTCGCGCTCATCGTGACCGCCGCCCAGACCTGCGCCGCGCTGACGACCCACAGCATCGATCTCGTCGATGAAGATGATGGCGGGGGCGTTCTTCTTGGCCTCATCGAACAGGTCGCGCACACGGGAGGCACCGAGACCCACGAACATTTCGACGAAGTCGGAGCCGGCCATCGAGTAGAACGGCACGCCGGCCTCGCCTGCGATGGCTCGGGCCAGCAACGTCTTACCGGTGCCGGGAGGGCCGTACAGCAGCACACCACGCGGAATACGAGCGCCCAGCGCCTTGTACTTGGACGGATCCTTGAGGAAGTCCTTGATCTCCTCGACTTCGGCCACGGCCTCGTCTTCACCGGCCACATCGGCGAACTTGGTGGTGGGGGTCTGCCCGTCGAGCAGTTTGCCGCTGTTCTTCCTGCCGCTCATGCCGAGCATGCCGCCGGCACCACCCATCCGGCTCATCAGCCACCAGAACAGGGCGAAGAAGATGATGAACGGCAGGATCGAGGTGACGAGGTAGCTCAGCATGCTGGTCTGCTCGATGTTCGAGGTCCAGCCCTTCTCGAGATCGCCGTTCTCCACGGCCTTGGCCACCTGTGCGCCCTGCGCGAAGGTGTAGTAGAACTGCACGTTCTTGCCGTAGTTGGTCACCTTGCCGGTGTCGGCATTCTTCTTGGTGTAGTCGTTCTTCAGCTTAAGGCGGACGACCTGCTTGTTGTCCGTAATCTCGGCGTACGTGGCCTTGCCCTGATTGATCAGCGCGAAACCATCTTTGGTGTCGATGGTTTTGGTGCCACCGCCGGCGAACATCTGGAACATCAGCACGACCATGACCACGAGTACGGCACCCCATAGCCAAGGGGACTGCCATATCGGCCGGTTCTCGTTGTTGTTGCCTTTGCCATTGGTCCCGTTATTGCCACGGTTGAACGGGTTGGTGAACGGGTTGCCGTTGTTACGGTTGTTGTCCGGGTTCGGATTATTGCCGTTACCCGGCCCTTGCGGGAAGCTCATGCTTGCACTCCTTGGTAGACGGACGGCTTGAGGACCGCGATCGAATCGAGGTTGCGGTAGCGTTCGTCAAAGTCGAGGCCGAAGCCGACGACGAACTCGTCCGGAATCTCATAGCCGGCGTACTTCACATCAACGTCCACCTCTCGGCGGGAGGGCTTGCTCAGCAAAGCGAAGACCTCCACGGAAGCGGCACCACGACGTTTCAGTTCTGCGACCAGCCACGCGAGCGTGTGTCCTGAATCAACAATATCCTCCACAATCAAGATGTGCCGTCCGCGAACATCGGCGGACAAATCCTGCCTGACTGTGACCTCACCGCTCGACACTGTGCCCGAGCCATAGCTCGACAGGCTCATGAAGTCGATCTGTACAGGAATGCTCATGGCCTGGGTGAACGCGACCAGCGTATTCACGGCCCCTTTCAGCACCGCAACGAGCAGCGGATTCTTATCGCGGTAATCCTCGCTCGCGAGAGCGGCCATCTCGTGGATCTTGGCATCGATCTGTTCTTTGCTGACCAGCTCGTGGTCAATATCTTCCTCAACGTCAGCGATTCGCATGCGCTCCATCTTGGCACACGCGAATGACGTGTTTCTTGCGATTGGCTGAATAACCTCTGGGAAGTGAGACGCCGCCTTGGCCATGCCAATCGACGACCAGCCGGTCGATGGCGGCAATCTGGGCGGCACTGGCGTTCACACCGGCCTGGCTCAGCGCGTGAGCGATGACCCGCAACCGAATCGCCTCTGGCTCACGTGCAATACGTTTGACGCCGATCATCAGGCCGATGCCATGGCCCGAATCGTTGGTATCGTCTGCAGCACAGGCTCGTGGCGTATCGGTCGAGACCGCTGCCGACGATGCCGGCCGGTCAACTGCCGTAACCGCCTCCCCCATCACCTCGTCGGATCGCTGATCCAGATACTCCTTATCCATTCTGGCCAGCTGTGCGCTTTCGGCGAAATGGCGGGTGACATTGAATCCAGCGAATCGTTCGATGGCCGGCAGCAGGTCGTGACGCACCCGCGAGCGCAACGGATAGTCGTTCGGCAACTCGCCGTCTACCGCATCGCCATTGGTGGGGTCATCCCAATATTCCACACCTAAGTCTTCACAGATGCCGGTGGTTTCGGCTCGAGTAAGGGTAAGCAGTGGCCGCGCAAAAGTCGCGCCACTGCGTGTGAAGACCTGCGGCATGCCAGCCAACGCATCCACGCCTCGACTGCGCAGCAGGCCAATCAATACGGTTTCCGCCTGATCGTCCATAGTGTGGGCCAACAGCACGGCAATGGCACCCGATTCATGCGCCGCGGCGCACAGCTCGTCATACCGGGCCTGCCGTGCGGCCGCTTCGAGGCCCTCGCCGCGCGCCTGTACGGTTGCGTTGCGCAAGATGACCGGGCCCAGTCCCAACGCGCGGCAACGATCCGCGGCCTCGCTGGCGACCCGTTCGGAGCCTGCCTGCAAGCCGTGATCCACAATCACGGCACCGCAACGCACGCCCATGGACGTGCATACGATATGGCTCACCGCAGCCAGTGCCATCGAATCGCGCCCGCCTGAACAGGCCACGAGCACGAGCGGCGCATCGGCGGCAACGGCATGGTCCCCATGCTGCGCGAATTCGGGAGCCTGCACATCGCATAGTTCCACGGCACTCAGCGTTGCGCGGACCGCGCCTACGGCCTTGCGCAATCGTGCGGAATATGCCATGTACTCACCACCTTTTTTCTGGTTATAGGCACTCGTGCGTTTATGGACGTTTACGGCCTTTATAGCCCTTGATGGCCCTTGATGCCTCTTTTACAGCCCCGCGAGCTTGGTGATAAACGAGTCGATGGCGCTACGCGCGGCGGCATAATCCTCAGGATTGTTGACCACCACGGCAAACGACAACGCTCCCCCATTGGTGCGGGACACATTGCCGGCCATCGACGTAACCGTGCCGAGGCTGCCGGTTTTGACGCGCAGCAGACCAGCCACGGCATCATCCGTATACCGATCCTGCGCCGTGCCCACCAATCCCGCGATGGATAGACCTTCCGCACCAGCAGCACCGCTCTCGGTGGTCAGATTACGTTGTTGGACGGCCGCCAGCGTGCGTACGGTGAGCCGGGAGCCGGGAGACAGGCCGGAGCAATCGGCCATGGTCAGACCGGATGTGTCGAGACCGAGATCGTTCAGAGTGGATTTGACCGCTTCCGTGCCGCCTTCAGGACTGTTTGTCGCTGATTTCGCCAAGGCGGTGAGTCTGCCGAACTCCTCGGCCAGCGTATTGTCCGAATGCCGCAACGTGTATGCCATGATTTCGGACAGTGTTGCCGAACTCACCGAAGACAAAGGCGTTTCGCCGGATGGAGCGGTGTTTGCCGTCACGTCTCCGGTAACGGCCACGCCGTTCGATTGGAGCAGTTCGGCGAATTTCGTGGCCACGTCGCTGGCGGCGTGCTGGGACAGTTCCGGGTATCCGGCCGAATCATCGGGGTCGGCCGGCGCAGGCGTATCGGCGGTGTATTGGCGGGCTCCCTCAATCGCCCTTGATGAGACCGGCGTGAAGTAGACGGTGTAGTCGCTTAAGACTGCGCCGCCTTCCGACAGACCTGCCGGAATGCGTGAGTCGCCGAATAGGGTGTCGTCGTACTCGAGATTGACGGAAGTGATGCCTCGCTGGGCGAGCGCGGCCACGGTGGCCTTGGCCAAGGTGTTCAGACCGGCACGTCCGTTGGTATGGTTGGCGTCAGAATCGCCTGCAGACAGCAGCATGTCGCCATTGCCTTTGAGGGTCAACGTATTGGTGCCGTCATCGGATTGGGTGAGGAACACTTGGGTATCCAAGGTGGATGCCATATTCAGGGTGGATGAGGCGGCGAGCGCGGTCAGCGTTTTCAGTGTGGATGCAGGCTCGCGTGGAGTGTTCGACTCATGTTCGGCAGCGACGGTGCCTTGGGCGTCTTCAATGATCACCGACGTATCGTTTCCCACGCCTTGCGCGGACAGCAATTCGTTGACCAGCGCAGAAGCGGCCGTGGAATCAATGGCCTTGTTCGCGTTCAAGGTGCCGGCGACGGTGCCGCCTGATTTGGCGGTGGCTGGATCGGCAAAAACAGGTGCGGCGACGGGCTTCAACGTCAATAATCCGGGGGCCACGTCGGTGATGTCGACGGCGCAGTACCCCGCGAACAGGGCGATGGTGGTCAGTGCGGAAATGATGACGGTCAGTGTTCGGCGATGCGATCGTTGGGTCCGCCGTTGCGCTTCACGCCGCTGACGGCGTGATACCGCTGTAGATACCATCGTGCTCCTTATGCCAAGGCGATCATTTCTGCAATGAGGCGAACGAGTCGAGTGCTGCCACAATCGAAAGCATTCGCGCATCCATCAGCTTACCGCCCAGCCATGTCCCGAGTGCCAGGATGCCGATGCCGTTGGCCAGTGCGACCGGAATAATCGCCAGCCATATGCCGCCTTCGGCTCCCGTCAGCAGCATGACCAGCGCCACGATGCCGGTGGGCAGCATCAGCAGCAGGCTGCCAAGCACGTAGACGAACGGGAAGAAGCCTTGGGCCATGGCGCGGCCTTGAGGCGCGGAGAACGGCTTGTCCATTGAGGCGACCGGGTACATCAGCACACAGGACGTGACTTCGGCCACGCCCAGGCCGCTCAAGGCGACGCCCATGCCCACGGCGAGGAAGATCAGGCCGGTGACGAGGTCATCGGGCTGCGCCCAGCGGCCGGTCAGTGCGCCGACCAGCACGATGCCGGCGAGATAGAGCAGCACCATGTAGACGACCATGATGCCGACGTAGACGCGCACGCGGCCGATTCTGTCGGTCCGGCCACGCACGCCGGCGATGACTTCCATGGTGAAGCCGCGGCCGTCATATGCGAGCCCGTTGCTTTCCACCACTGACATGAACCAGCCACACCAGATCAGCGACTGCCAGACGACCGCGCTGATGCCGTGCGCCTGGAAGGCGAAGATGATCAGGAACAGGACCGGCATGGCGAAGGTCATGGCTTGGCGGGGGTCTCGTTTGAGATAGGTGATCAGGCGTGCGGACACCGCGCCGGATGCCGAATCGGGCATCCATGCGAATGCGCCGATGCCTTTGGCGGTCTCGGACGGACTGTTTGCGCCGATGGTGAGCCGTTCATGCCTCAGACACCAAGTGCATACGGCGAAGCAGACGATCCATGTGACGGCAAGGATGGCGATGCGGGCGATCAGCACCGCCCAAGCTCCGGTAAGCGCGTCGAACGGCAGTTGGAAGGCCGCACCGAACGGCGTCCATGCGGCGATGGCGGTCGCCGCGCCCCAGGTCTCGGTGTTGAGGCTGAAGGCTATGCCGGAGTTGACCAGAATGTTCGGCAACTGGCAGATGATGACGAAAGTCAGCACGATGAAGATGTAGAACGCGCCTTTGCCGCGTTTGCTGGTCACCAGCGTGGTGGATAGGGCGATGACCAGTTTGGAGATGCTCATCATGGTGATGACGGCCAGCACTGCGGCGAGGAGGGAACTGATGATTACGGCTGGTCCCATATGCCGATAGGCCAGTGTCCAGAGCATCAGTGAGGCCACGCCAGTAAGGGAGGGGATGCCGGACAGGCCGGAAAGCAGCAAGCCGAATTGCAGGTTGCGGTCGGCGATGCCGTAGATCGCGAATTTGCGTGGGTTCATGGTGGAGCCTTCGCCAAGCATCATGAGCTGGATGAAGCCGATGAAGATGGTCATGGTCGCGCCGACCAGCACGACGACTATGTTGACGATGCCTCCGGGACCAAGGATGTTCAGCGGAAAGCCATCCGCGTTCACGGTGAAGGTCGGCAGCTGAGTAGCGGCGTAGTTGTCGCCCAGGGCTTCCTTCACGTCAGCTGCGGACCAGGTGCCGGAGAACAGCACGTCGGCGGAGCCATCCTTGATGGCTGCGAGGCCGGAAGCGCCATCGTCGTTGGAGAAGTTCGGGTTGGCGACCACATCAACCAGATAAGAGGTGATATCGGCGCCGTCCTTCGGGAAGACCATGCCTGCATCGGCGTCATTGCCCTTCTCGCCAAACAGGCTCAGACCATCATAGAAGCCGTTGATGTACCAGGAATTTTGCAGGGGGAAGGTGACCTTGGCCTTGGAAAGGATGGTATCGAAGTCCTTGGCCTCATCCTCGGTGATCTTGGACTTGTTGTAGTACATGAACCACGTGTTGTCGGTGTACGGCACACCGTAGAGCTTGCCATCGGTACCGGTGACGGAATCGACTTCGAGGTCGCCGTTCTGTTCCTTCACCTGCTTCTCGGCGTCGGTACCCAGCTGGCCAATGGCCTTGGCGTCCATCAGAACGCCCAACTGATCGGAAGCGAACATATAGACATCGGCCGCGGCGGACGAATCGGGGCTGACCTGCTTGGAAGCGTCACCTTCGGAGACGACG
>OGZI01001700.1_pt1 | contig 20706 bp, 18 predicted proteins | sample 1576711 | NCBI WGS metagenome assembly OGZI01 (sample SAMEA3541482, study PRJEB24748) | human gut metagenome | biome: human gut; feature: human-associated habitat; material: faeces | place: China | collected 2012
GCCCCTTGCAAAAACTCGAAAAAGTGGCCTAAGCCACTTTTTCGACACGCTCAAACCGGCGGATGGATTCCGCCGGTTTTTAGGTTATCAGGACTTAGACCACCAAGAAGAACTTGAGCAGGAAGAGGATGGCCAGCACATAGGTCAGCACCGTGACCTCCTTGGCCTTGCCGCAGCACAGCTTGATGGCGGTATAGGCGATGAGAGCGATGCCGATACCGTGGCCGATGGAGCCGGTAACAGGCATAAAGATGAGCATCAGCGCCACAGGCACCACTTGGCTGATATCGTTCCAGTCGATGTTTTTCAGCCCGCCGATCATCAGCACACCCACATAGATCAGGGCGGCCGAAGTGGCCGGCGCCGGAATCAGCGCGGCGATGGGGGCAATGAACATACAGAGCAGGAAGAGCACACCAGTGGTCAGGCTGGTCAGACCGGTACGGCCGCCGGCCTCCACGCCGGAAGCCGATTCCACAAAGGTGGTGACGGTGGATGTGCCGGTGATGGAACCGACCAGAGTGCCCACCGCATCGGCCACCAGGGCCTGCTTCATCTGGGGCATTTTGCCATCCTTGTCCAGCATACCCGCACGGCTGGCTGTGCCAACCAAGGTGCCGATGGTATCAAACATATCGATCATGCAGAAAGTGATGATGAGCATCACAGCAGTGCCCCAGCCGATCTGGAAGAAGTCTGCGAAGTCAAACTTCATAAAGGTGGTATTCATCATATCAGCGAAGGGAGGCACAAAGGAAGCATCCTTCAGAGAAGCAAAGGGAGCAAAGCCATCCAGGAAGATGAAGCCGCCCACCCAGTAAACCACAGCGGCCACCAGCATACCATAGAGCACAGAGCCCTTGATGCCCTTGTGGTTCATAGCCACGATGGCAAACAGGCCCACCAGTGTGGTGACTACATAGAGCACCATGGTGGCATAGCCTTCCTTGCCCATGGTGTCCCGGGTAATGGAAGAAGTGAGGTTTGTGAAGAAGGTGCCCAGCATATAGAAGGGACCGCCGTCCTCAGTGCGCACACCGGCATTGGAACCGAAACCGATGTTCATCAGCATCAGGCCGATGCCCGGGGCAATGCCCATACGCACACCCAGAGGAATGGCCTCCACGATCTTTTCCCGCACCCGTAGGAAGGACAGCACCAGGAACAAAATGCCTTCCACCAGAATGATGCACAGGGCGGCATTGTAAGCGCCGGTATACTCCATTCCGGTCATAGCGGCAATGTTGCCCACCACCAGAGCAAAGAAGCTGTTGAGACCCATGCCGGGGGCCATGGCAAAAGGCTTGTTGGCCGCAAAGGCCATCACCAGCGTACCGATACCCGCCGACAGCACTGTGGCCATAAACACCGCATTCCACAGTGTCTGGCCGCCGTTTGCGCCAAACCCCGTAAGCAGGTTGGGGTTGAGGGCCACGATATAGGCCATGGTCATAAAGGTGGACAGGCCTGCCACGATCTCGGTCCGGACGGTAGTGCCATTCTCTTTCAGCTTGAAGAGCTTTTCCATTTGGCTCATTGGCAAAATACCTCCAAAAAATATTTGGAAAGCCAGCCCATCCGGACAGAGGGGAATGGCTCACCGATTTTAGTCTACAAGAGACCAAGAAAAAAAGCAAGCCGGAATTTTTCATAAAAAATTCACATTTTATTTGCTTTCTTCTCTTTTTTCCCCAAAATTTTTTCATCCTCTTGAGCTTTTCTCCTGAAAACAGTATAATATTTTGGGAGTTCGTATCTCTCCCACACAAACTCAGTGAAAAGGGGCGTCATCGCCATGCATTATCACACCATGACCATCGCCGGCCTGGAGCGTCAGCTCCCCATCTGTCCAGTGAATGAAAACCTGTCCATCGGGGCCTTTGTCATTTTTGGCGACGCACCCCTGACGGTAGCCTGTGCCAAAGCCTTGCTGGAGCGGGCTCCGGAATACGATTACATCATCACAGCCGAGGCCAAAGGCATTCCTTTGGCCCACGAAATGGCCCGTCAAAATGGTGACCGCCACTATTTTGTAGCCCGGAAAAAGCCCAAACTCTATATGACCGGTATTTTTGAAGTGAGCGTTCACTCCATCACCACCCGGGGCAAACAAAGCCTGTACCTAGACACAGCCGATGCGGAAATGATGCGGGGCAAGCGTATTTTGCTGGTGGATGATGTGATTTCCACCGGTCAGTCCCTGGCGGCCACCGAAAGCCTTGTCACCCAGGCCGGCGGCATTGTCTGCGGCCGTATGGCCATTCTGGCCGAGGGCGACGCCCAGAAGCGGGAGGACATCATCTATCTGGAAAAACTCCCCCTTTTCAATCCCGACGGCACGGTGAAAACAGAAGAATAAGGGCAAACCAATCAAAACACAAAAAACCGGCTCCTTTTCCCGTGAAAAGGAGCCGGTTTTTTCATCTTATTTTAAAGCTCTCCGGTATCTTATTCCACTGAAATGATGTAGGAATACACCGGCTGACCGCCTTCGATCACGGTGATCTCTGCGTTCTTGGCTTCCTTGGCGAACATCTCTTTCACCTGTTCGGCCTGCTGCTCATCGGCACCCTCACCGTAGAAAATGGTGATGAAGCCGCTCTTCCGGCTGCACAGATCCCGGGCTAGGCGCCGGGCCACATCTTCAAACCGGGGGCTGTTGCTCAGAAGCTTGCCTTCTACCAGGGACATAAAGTCGCCCTGTTTGATGTTCTTGCCATCAAACTCGCTGTCCCGGGCGGCATAGGTGATCTGACCAGTGGAGACCTTGCTGGCGGCCTCCATCATGGAAGCCCGGTTCTGCTCCGGCTCGGCGTCTGGATCAAAGGCCAGCATGGCGGTGATTCCCTGGGTCACCATCTTGGTGGGCAGCACATACACCAGCTTTTCCGACAGCTCGGAAGCCTGCTCGGCCGCCATGATAATATTCTTGTTGTTGGGCAACACAAAGACGATCTCCGCCGGGGTCTGATCGATGGCGTTGAGAATATCCTCTGTGGAGGGGTTCATGGTCTGGCCGCCTTCCACCAGGTTGTCAATGCCCAGGTCTTTGAGCACCGAGGAAATCCCTTCGCCCGCTGCGACGCCCACAAAACCGTACTTTCTCTCCGGGGCGGCCACCTGCCGCTTCACTTCGGCGGGAGCCTCATTCTTCCGGTGGAGCTGCTGAACCATGTTCTCGATCTTCACCGTCAGCAGCTGGCCGAACTTCAGTCCTTCGGCCAGAGCCTTATCCGGGGTATCGGTGTGCACATGGACCTTGACGATCTCATCGTCCTCCACAACCACTACGCAATCGCCGATGGTCTCCAGGAAGCGGCGGAATTTATCCACGCTCTTTTTCTGGTCCTCCCGGGCAGCGATGAATTCGGTGCAATAGGAGAAATTGATCTCCCCTTCGTCAAACTGGGAGAAATCCGCAGCGGCCATCTCCACTTTGGGCTGCTTGGGAGCCAGGAAAGAGAACTTGCTCTTGGGCTTGACTCCGGTCAGGCTGGCGTGCATATTTTCCAGAATGAGCACCCAGCCATAGCCGCCGGCATCCACCACGCCGGCCTTTTTCAGCACCGGGTTCTGTTCCACTGTGTTTTCCAGCGCTTCCCTGGCCGCAGTGATGGCGGCCGAAAGCACTTCATCCACTTCCCCATTGCTGGCCGCTTCCTTCAGCGCGCCTTCGGCCGCCAGGCGGGAAACCGTCAGAATGGTGCCTTCGGTGGGCTTCATCACCGCTTTGTAGGCGGTGTTGACCCCTTCCTGCAGAGCCTCGGCAAATTCCTGAGCGTTGGCACCGCCCAGCTCTTTCAGCCGCTTGCCAAATCCCCGGAACAGCAGGGATGTAATGACGCCGGAGTTGCCCCGGGCACCTCGAAGAAGAGCGGAAGAAGTCAGATCCACCGCTTTGCCCAGAGTGGGCTTTTCGAACTTCATCAGTTCGGCCGCAGCGGCGTTGAGGGTCATGGACATATTGGTACCGGTATCGCCGTCGGGCACCGGGAACACATTCAGTTCATTGATCTCCTGCTTCTTCTCTTCAATGGCGGCGGCCGCCGCCAGCATCATATTCTTAAAATTCTCACCGTCGATAATCTTAACCAAATTCCTACGCCTCCTGTCAATCCACCCGGATGGAATCCACGCAGATCTCGATTTGCCCCACAGGCACTCCCGCCAGGCGCTCCACATTATAGCGCACTTCGCTGATGATGGACTGGCACACTGTGGCGATGTTGATGCCGTGATCCACGGCGATGTGGAGCTGCAAGTCGATCTTCCCATCCCGCTCGGCCACCTTGACGCCCTTGGTCATGGCCTCCCGCTTGAGCAGATAGACGATGCCGTCCTTTACCGAAGTATGGGTCATGCCCTTGACGCCAAAGCAGTTGGTGGCCGCGATGCCCGCGATGGAGGCCACTACTTCCGCCGAAAGCGTCACATTTCCATATTCCGTTGTCAATTTCACATTAGTACCCCCTTATTCAGGTAGAAACACAGCCATGTCACCCATGGATCTCTATGGAAACTCCGGGGCCTTTCGGCCCCCGGATCTGATTCTTGGGCTATTGTATCATATCCCCATGGAAAATGCACGAATATTTTGTTTTTCCCCTGGGTAAGTTCTCATCCTGCCCATTGGTGGAGATTGTAATAAGGATTTCGGTTGGCCCCTACCACCTGGTGCATCACACCTTGGCCGGTGACCACGCAGCCCCGGCCAAAAGCCATGGGCACAAAGGGCATTTCCTCCTGGAAAGCGTCATAAAGGGCCTGCTGGGCCTGTTCTTCCTCACCGAGAAGGGCACTTTTCCAGGCGGTGATGGCCTGGGTCAGTGTTTCGCTGGCCCCGCCGTAACACAGGCTTCCGCCCCGCTGCACCATCTGACTGATGTCAAACTGGTCGTTCAGAATGGTCTCCCCGTAATAAAGGTCAAAATCGTCCCGGTTCAGGGCCTGCTGAAAGTCTTCCTGGGGCAGGGTGTGCACAGTGACCTGGATACCGCTTCCCACCAAGGACTGACAGACGATCTCCGCCGCCTGGATCTTCATCTCACTGCCTTCCGGCACCAATAGTTCCAAAGTGAGATTATTACCCTCCGGGTCATTATAAATGCCGTCTCCATCGGTGTCGGCATAGCCGGCCTGCTTCAAAAGGGCATCCGGGTCCTTCTTCTCGGCCTCAAACTGCTCCAGCTCAGGGGACACCGGGAGGGATACGCCGTCTCCATAGCCGGAAAAGGCCTTCTGCACCAAAAGATCCCGATCCAACGCCGCCGAGATGGCCTGGCGCACCAGGGGATCGGAAAGGGGCCCGCTGTTTTTGTTAATACCCAGGTGGTGGAAATCACTGGCAGAAAAAGTGGTCACATCAAAATTGCCCCGGATGGCCGTGTCGGTGGCAAAGGGCTTTTCAAAACAAACCCCGTCAATGACACCTGCACCTATCACATAAGACAATTCGCTGTCTTGGTACAGAGCGGACAGACGGATGCTCTCCACGCCCACCGCGCCTCCGTGCCAGCTGTCATTGCGCAGCAAAGTGACGGTGCCATCCTGGGACTGAACCATAAACCGCCCGGTGCCCAGAGGATTTTCCTCATCCCCGTCATTCCGGGGCACCACCGGTATGATCAGCAGCCGGGGCAGCTGGGAATCCGGGGTGCCCAGCCGGATGCGCACCGTATACCTTCCGCTGTAAGTGCAGGAAGTGATGTTTGCGCACCGGGAGGCAAACAGGGTGCTCTCCCGGGCCTGGTTGATGGAATAGACCACATCCCGGGCCTGCATCTCGGTGCCGTCGTGGAACAGAACCCCTTGCTTGATATAAAAGGTCCACTGGTCACCATCCACCTCATAGCTCTCGCAAAGAACATTTTCCAGTTGAAAATCCGGGCCAATGGCAAACAGGCCTTCGTAAATCAGCGGCAGCAAGTAATAGTTGTATTCCGTGGTCACCTGGAAGGGGTTGAGAGAATCGGAAGGATTATAAGCCAAAGCAATGGCGGTTTTCTGGCCGGGCACGGTGGTCTCCGTTTCCTCCTCCGGCTGCTGCTGGGGAAGGCCCACAGCATCCTGGTTTTCCTCTGTCTCTCCTCCCGCTTCGGTGGTATGGCAGCCGCCGCACACCAAAGACAAAATCAGCAGCAGCGCCAAAAAAGATCGTCTCATAGGCTTCACCGTTCCAGTGCAATCAGTCCGGCGTGAACGCCTCTGTGGGTCCCCTGACGCCGGTGGGACCACCACAGTTTTTCCTCACCGCAGCAGGTGCATTCCTCACTGACGGCCACCTGCTCCGGAGGCACACCCGCCTGAGTGAGCCGCCAGAAATTCAGCCCTTTGGTATCCCAGTGGAATTTGTCTCCCCGCACCTGGCAGAACCGCTCTGCCTCTTTCCCAAAGCGGGCCATGAGCAGATCGTATACATCCCGGTCGGTCTCAAAACAATCCTGGCAGATGGAAGGGCCGATGGCGCACACCAGATCCTCCGGGTTCGTTCCATACTCCTTTTTCATCAGGGCGATGGTCTTTTCGCCGATGGCCTGGGCGGTGCCCCGCCAGCCGGAATGGACACAGCCGATGGCATGGTTTTGCTTGTCATAGAACATCAGCAGCTGACAGTCAGCGTAAAAACCCATGAGGCAGACCCCGGGCACATTGGTGACAAGGCCGTCGCTGGGCTGCTTGTTATCAAAGCCGATGCGCATCCCAGGCGCCCACTGGCGCACCACATCAATGAGATCGGTGTGCTCCTGGCGAGTGCGGACGATATCCTCATAATCACACCCCAGAAGCGCCGCAGCCCGCACGCAGTTTTCCCGGATGTTCTCCGGGCTGTCGCCGGTGTGACGGAAATTCAGGCTTTCAAACTCCCCCCGGCTGACGCCGCCTTGGCGGGTGGTATACAAATGCTGTACGCCGGGGCTTTCCAGAATGGGTGCGGCCCACCGCACCGCCATATCCCCCAGATCTTCCGCGATAAATTGGGACAAAAGGGTCCCTCCTTTCCGGCGGTTTTCCCGCCTTTTCCATGGTTGCCGCTTTTCTCTTTACCGGATGTTCACCCGCTGCACTTTCTGGCAGCGGCCGGTTTTTTCGTCAATGTCAAAAATCACTCCCAGCAAAGCGCAGTCCAGATCACTGGATTCAAAACGGGGCCCCAGTTCTCCCCGGAAATAGGACACCGACTGCTGATATTTGACGCCGATCACCGACTCCTGGGCCCCGGTCATCCCCACATCGGTGAGAAAACCGGTGCCCTGGGGCAAGATCCGCTCATCGGCGGTCTGCACATGGGTATGGGTCCCCCACACCGCTGACACCCGGCCGTCCAGGAAATAGCCCAGAGCCTTTTTCTCGCTGGTGGCCTCGGCATGGAAATCCACCAGAAAAATGTCGGCCTTCTCCTGTTTCAGCAGCCGGTCCGCCGTCTCAAAGGGATCGGAGGTGCGGAAATCCATATTGAGCCGCCCCAGCAGGTTGATGACACAAATGTCCACTCCATTGTGATCCACATGGCAAAAGCCAGTTCCCGCCAGCTGAGGCGCCAGGTTGTGGGGCCGGATGATGGGGTCTCCGTCATCCAGATAATCGCAGATGGAGCGCTGGGCATAGGCGTGATTTCCCAGAGTGATCACATCGGCTCCGGCGTCAAAGATCCACCGGGCCTGCTTGGGGGTGATACCCCGCATAGAGGCATTTTCCCCGTTGACGACGATGAAATGCACTCCTTCCTGCCGCCGCAGAAGACGCAGGTTTTTTTCCAGAGTCAAAAGCCCCGGCTGGCCGCACACATCACCGATGGCCGCAATACGCATACTGTTCTCCTTTGCATTCAGAAAATTTGCTGAAAAAGCAGGGAGCCGCCCCAGCAGGACGGCTCTCCCCAGCGGACCCTGTGGCCCGCCCCTGTTTGTTTTCCTTATTTCGCCCAGTTTCCTGTGGCCGAAGCCTTCAGATAGGCATTGATGAAGCTGTCCAGATCCCCATCCATCACCGCCTGGATGTTGCCGTTTTCACAGCCGGTGCGGTGATCCTTCACCAGGGTGTAGGGCATGAACACATAAGAGCGGATCTGGCTGCCCCATTCGATCTTTTTCTGCTCGCCCTTGATATCCTCGATTTTGTCCAGGTGCTCCCGCTCTTTGATCTCCATCAGTTTGGACTTGAGCATCCGCATGGCCACTTCCCGGTTCTGGTGCTGGCTGCGCTCGTTCTGGCAGGCCACGATGATGCCGGTGGGAATGTGGGTGATGCGGATGGCCGATTCGGTCTTGTTCACATGCTGACCGCCGGCGCCGCCGGAACGGTAGGTGTCCACCTTCAGATCCTCAGGGCGGATGTCGATGTCCACATCGTCGGTCATTTCGGGCATCACTTCCACCGCCGCAAATGAGGTGTGCCGCCGGCCCGACGCATCAAAGGGCGAAACCCGCACCAGACGGTGAACGCCCATTTCGCTCTTCAGATAACCAAAGGCATTTTCCCCTTCGATGAGGATATCCGCACTTTTGATGCCCGCTTCTTCGCCGCCGATATAGTCCAGGATCTTATAGCGGAAGCCCCGGCGCTCGGCCCAGTGGGTATACATCCGGTACAGCATGCCGGTCCAGTCCTGGGCCTCGGTGCCGCCGGCCCCGGCGTGGAAGGACATGATGGCGTTGTTTTTATCATATTCCCCTTTGAGCAGGGTAGAGAGCTTTTCTTCCTCCAGCATGGCCTGGAATTTGTCGTAATCCTGCTGCACTTCCTGGTACAGGCTTTCCTCGCCCTCCTCCAGAGCCATGTCGATCAGCTCCAGGGTGTCGTTATACAGGCCCTCCAGCTTTTCATAGCGGGCGGCTTTGTCCTTGAGCTGCTTGATCCGCTGCAGCACCTTCTGGGACTGCTCCGGCTCATCCCAGAAGCCGGGGGCCGAGGTCTTCTGTTCCAGCTCGGCAGCTTCCTTGGCGCCGTTCTCCAGATCCAGCGCCCCCCGCAGCTCCATCAGCTCAGGCTTTATATTGATCAAATTGGTACGCAGTTCTTCTAACTGTATCATTCCGATACCTCCCATAAGTATCTACCATTATATATGATTCCCCTGGTTTCTGTCTATATGGTTTTGGTCGTATTTACAGATTTTTCATGCCGTGCCAGGCCGCATCTGTATTTTTTGCATCCAAATACGGCGGGATGGGCCCGGTGCAGAAAGAAGAACCCATGCACCCCTCCTCTGCCAATAATTTTATATCTTGTTTATATCTTTCTTTTCAAAATGTGGTATACTGTGTTAGAATATTCCCGTATGCTCTTATGTTCATACCAGGCGCTGGCGGAAGCCTTCGGCCGGAAAGGACGGCTTATGAAATTTCTTCGCTATGTGGAAAAAGTTCCTGGAGCGCAGCCTGTTTTAGGACTTTTATCCCAAAATGAAACCTCAGTGCATCCCCTCTCTTCCCTGCTCTGCCGGGAAATGCGCACCATGCAGCAGCTGATCGTCTCTCTGAAAGAGGAAGAGCTGCCGTTGCTGGCAAAGGCCTCCCAGGGCGATGGCATTCCCCTTTCCCAGGTGAATGTCCTGGCCCCCATTGACCGGCCACTGCACGATATCCTGTGCGTGGGCGTCAACTACCGGGACCACCGGGAGGAAACCAAAACCGATCTTCCCACAGAGGGCGCCGTACATCACGCCGTCTATTTCGGCAAGCGAGCCCATTTTATTTTAGGCGATGGGGAACCCATTCCCGCCCGGCTGGATCTGGACAGCCAGCTGGATTATGAAGTGGAGCTGGCGGTCATCATCGGCAAAGAAGGCCGGGACATTTCCCCGGAGCAGGCGGAGGACTACATCTTCGGCTACTCGGTGTTCAACGACCTGTCCTCCCGCACCATCCAGAAGCAGCACAGCCAGTGGCTGCGGGGCAAGAGCCTGGACGGCTACACCGCCATGGGCCCCTGCATCCTCCACAAAAGCGCCCTGCCCTTCCCGGTGGAAGTGGATGTTTGCTCTCTGGTCAACGGTGAGGTGCGCCAAAGCTCCAACACCCGTCTTCTGCTCACTTCCCTGCCCCAGATCATCGCCGATCTGTCCCAGGGCATGACGCTGGAGCCGGGAGATATCATCGCCACCGGCACCCCCGGCGGCGTGGGACTGGGCTTTGATCCTCCCCGTTTTCTGAAAAAAGGGGACAAAGTGGAATGCCGCATCCCGCCCATCGGCAGCCTGTGCAGCACAGTGGAATAATTCCCGGCCCGGGGCCGAAAATCATATTATCAGAGAAGTTTGTAGGTGAAACCCAATGGCAAATGCATTTCTCAAAAAGCTCTTTGGCGACTCCAGCACCCGAGAGCTGAAAAAGATCCAACCCAAAGTCCAGGCGGTGGAAGCACTGGAGCAGGAATACGCCGCCCTCAGCGATCAGGAGCTGAAAAGCAAAACCCAGCAGTTCAAAGACCGGTATCAGAAGGGCGAAAGCCTGGACGATCTTCTGCCCGAAGCCTTCGCCGCCTGCCGGGAAGCTGCCTGGCGCGTGCTGGAGATGAAACCCTACCGGGTGCAGATCATCGGCGGCATCGTGCTCCATCAGGGGCGCATCGCCGAAATGAAAACCGGTGAAGGCAAAACCCTGGTGGCCACCATGCCCGCTTACCTCAACGCCCTCACCGGACGGGGCGTGCACATCGTCACCGTCAACGATTACCTGGCCAAGCGCGACAGCGACTGGATGGGCAAAGTCTACCGGTTCATGGGCCTGACCTGCGGCACCATCCTCCACGACATGAGCAGCCAGGAGCGGCGGGAGGCCTATGCCTGCGATATCACATACGGCACCAACAACGAGCTGGGCTTTGACTATCTGCGGGACAACATGGCCATCTACAAGCGGGACATGGTCCAGCGAGACCATGCTTTCGCCATCGTGGACGAGGTGGACTCCATCCTCATCGACGAAGCCCGTACGCCGCTGATCATCTCCGGCCAGGGTGACAAGAGCACCGACCTGTACAAGCAGGCCGACGCCTTTGTCCGCACCCTTACCCCTCTGAAGGTCATCGAGGTGGACGCCAAGGAGAGCCAGGATGATATCCAGGCCGACTATATCATCGACGAAAAGGGCAAAACCGCCACCATCACCCCCCGTGGCGTGACCAAGGCGGAAAAATACTTCAATGTGCAAAACCTCACCGACCCGGAAAACACCACTCTGATGCACCACATCAACCAGGCCATCAAGGCCCACGGCTGTATGCATCAGGATGTGGACTATGTGGTGCGAGATGGTCAGATCGTCATCGTGGACGAGTTCACCGGCCGTCTCATGTTCGGCCGCCGGTATAATGAGGGCCTGCATCAGGCCATCGAAGCCAAAGAAGGGGTGACGGTGCTGCGGGAAAGCAAGACTCTGGCCACCATCACCTTCCAGAATTTCTTCCGCCTGTACGAAAAGCTCTCCGGCATGACGGGCACCGCCCTCACCGAAGAGGACGAATTCCGGGAGATCTACAAGCTGGATGTCATCGAGATCCCCACCAACCGTCCTCTGGCCCGGAAAGACCTGCCCGACGCCGTCTATAAAACCGAGCAGGGCAAATTCCGCGCCGTCATCCGGAAAATCGTGGAGTGCCATGAAAAAGGCCAGCCTGTGCTGGTGGGCACCATTTCCATCGAAAAATCCGAAGAGCTGAGCCGTCTTTTGAAAAAAGAGGGCATCAAACACCAGGTGCTCAACGCCAAATACCATGAAAAAGAAGCGGCCATCGTAGCCCAGGCCGGCAAGCCCTATGCCGTCACCATTGCCACCAATATGGCCGGTCGTGGTACCGACATCATGCTGGGCGGCAACCCGGAAGCCATGGCCCGGGAAGATCTAGTGAAAGCCCAGATCCCCGAAGAAGTCATCAGCGAAGCCACCGGTTATGCCGACACCCAGGACGAAGAAGTGCTTCAGGCCCGGGCCCAATACGCCCAGGCTCTGGAAAAGCACAAGGAAGCCACCCGGAAAGACGCCGAAATCGTCCGTCAGGCGGGAGGTCTGTGCATTCTGGGCACCGAGCGCCACGAATCCCGGCGTATCGACAACCAGCTGCGCGGCCGTGCCGGCCGTCAGGGCGACCCGGGCGAAAGCCGGTTCTATATCTCTCTGGAAGACGATCTGATGCGCCTCTTCGGCTCCGACCGGCTCACCGGCATGCTGGACAAGCTGGGCCTGGACGAAGACACCCCCATCGATCAGAAATTCCTGTCCAATGCCATTGAATCGGCCCAGAGCAAGGTGGAAGGCCGGAACTTCCAGTCCCGGAAATATACCCTGGAATATGACGATGTGATGAACCGTCAGAGAGAGATCATCTACGACCAGCGGCGCAAGGTGCTGGACGGCGAAGATCTGAAAGGCAATATCCTGTCCATGATCGACGACTCCATCGCCCGCTCGGTGGCCCGGGTGGCCGGAGAACACAAATATCTGGATACCTGGCAGGCCGAAGAGCTGGTGAAGCGGTGGGAGAAGATCTTCCTGGCTCCCGGCGAGCTGCAGTACACCCGGGAAGAGCTGGATAAACTGTCTCCCCAGGACATCCAGGAGCAGCTGGAGGAAAAGGCCCACGCCTTCTACGAAAAGAAGGAAGCCGACCTGGGCAGCGATGTGATGCGGGAACTGGAGCGGGTGGTTCTGCTGAAAGTGGTGGACAGCCACTGGATGGATCACATCGACGCCATGCACGAGCTGCGCCGGGGCATTGGCCTGCAGGCCTACGCCCAGCACGATCCCATTGTGGAATACAAGCGCCAGGGCTTTGATATGTTCGATGAGATGATCAATGAGATCAAGGACGATACCGCCCGGATGATCTCCATTGCCCGGATCATCGGCCAGGCCGCGCCCCAGCGGGAACAGCTGATGAAGCCCACCGCCACCTCCGGCGACGGCACTCTGACCCGTCAGCCGGTGCACAAAAACAAGAAGCCCGGCCGCAACGATCCCTGCCCCTGCGGCAGCGGTCTGAAGTACAAAAAATGCTGCGGCAAAAATGAATAAAAAGCGCAAAAAAGGACTGCCTTCCGGCAGTCCTTTTTATTATTCTCCCAGTTTTTCCAAAATCACACGAGCGGTCTCTTCCGGGGTGAGCTGAGAGGTGTCCAGGTGCTCTCCCCGCAGGCCGGGGTAATGCCCTCGCCGCTCCAGGGCCCGCTGCACCACATCTTCCTCCCGTGCGCCCCGGGCGATATCCCCCTGGAGCCGCTCTACCAAGGCTTTTTCCCCCGGTTCCAGATTGAACACATGGAGGGAAAACCGAAAGGAAGAAAGCCTGTGGAGCAAATCTTCCAAAATGGTGTCCTCGTGGAGGACCCAGGAAAAAAGCACATTGTCCTTCCCTTCCGCCCGGAGAAACTGGCCCAGGAGAAAGGCGATGTTTTCCATCACCATCTCCCGCATGGCTTCATCGGCGGTAAAAGGTTCCATCTTCCAGCACCAGTCCCCATCCAGCCAGAAGGCTGGCTGCAAATAGGGCAGCAGCACCTGGCACAAGGTGGTTTTTCCCGCTCCCATAGGCCCCCGCACCACGATCAGCCGCTTCATTTGGCAATGGGGGCCGTCTTTCCCCCGCAAAGGCGCAGCAGATCCTCGGGATGCACTTCCACCTGAAAACCGATCTTCCCGGCGCTGACGATGATGGTTTCACATTCCTTGCAGCTTTCGTCCACCACGGTGGGATATGGCCGCTTCATCCCCAAAGGGCTGCATCCGCCCCGGATGTAGCCGGTGACCTTCTGAAGATCCTTCACATGGATCATCTCCACCGATTTACACCCAGCGGCCCGGGCGGCGGCTTTCAAATCCAGCTCACCGGTACAGGGTACCACAAAAACCCGGTGTTCTCCGTCATGGCCCTTTGTCACCAGGGTCTTAAACAGGCACCGGGGGTCCACTCCCAACGCCTGGGCTACCGACTGGCCGTCCAGCGCTTCCCCGTGGCTTTCATAGGTGTGCATTTTGTAAGAGACCCCGGCGCTATCCAGAATACGACTTACATTGGTCTTGATGGGCGACGGCATGAAAACTCCTCCCTTTTTGCAAACAGAAAAGGGGAAGGCGGTTTTCCCGCCTTTCCCCTGCATATCGGTGCTTATTTTTCGTTGAAATAATCCAGCAGGCCCACAAAGGCTTTGATGCCGGTGGCCATGACAGTCTCGTCAAAGTCAAATTTGTTGTTGTGCAGGGAGGGCACATCACCCAGGCCCAGCCAGCCGAACACGCCGGGATACCGGGCTTCGTACTCGGAAAAGTCCTCGGCAATCATGGTCTTTTCCGCTTCCAGCAGAGTGATGCCCGCCTTTTCCATGGCCTTTTTGTAATCCTCATACAAAGCGGGATCGTTGTTCACCGGAGGATAGCCCTCGGTGAGGTGGACTTCGGTCTTGGTACCGAATTCCTTGTCCACATCAGCGGCGATCTCGTGAATGCGGCGCACCATGAAGTTAAACACATCTAGGGAGAAGGCCCGCACGCTGCCCAGGATGACCGCCTTTTCACAGACGATGTTCATGGCATCTCCTGCATCCATTTTGCCCACATGGAGCAGATACTCGGCATCGGGAGCCATTTCGTTTTTCTTCACCTGATACAGCCGGGAAATGATCTCCGAGGCGGCGGTCAGGGCGTCGATGCCCAGATCAGGCCGGGCGCAGTGGGCGCTCTTGCCGTGGACGGTGATGGTCATTTCCGAGGTCTTGGCCATCATGGGGCCGGGACGGCTGCCGATGGCGTTCTTCTCCAGCTTGGGCCACACATGCAGGCCAAACACCTTGCTCACATGGTGCTTGTCCAAAGCACCGCTTTCGCAGATCACCTTGGCCCCGCCGATGCTCTCCTCGGCCGGCTGGAAGATCACCAGCACATTGAACTTATACTTCTTGTGGTTTTCCTCCAGATAATCACACAGGGCCAGCATCATGGCCATGTGGGCATCGTGGCCGCAGGCATGCATGCAGCCGTTCTGGCTGGCAAACGCAAGACCGGTCTCCTCCTTGATGGACAGGGCATCCATATCGCCCCGGAAGGCGATGGTATCCTCTGCGCCATTGTCAAAAAAGGCGGTATAACCGGTGCCGCAGACCTTCTCCACCTGGCAGTGGAGCTTGGCCAGATGAGCGCCTACATATTCACTGGTCTTGAATTCCTGACGGGCGACTTCGGGGATCTGATGCAGATCCCGGCGATATTGAATATAGTTTTCCATAGGTATAACCTCCATTGTGCCGTTTGTGCGGTGATTGGGGAATTTCTCCCCAGGTAAATTATATCCTATCCCGCTTAAATCGCAAGAGCCGGAACTGTCTTTTCTTCACTCTTTCCGAAAAACATGAAGTTTTCTCCCCTTTCCCCTTTCTTTACAAAGGCCTTGGGGGTATGATAAGATATCCTTAGACCCCTTCCTCCCCCTGCCGGAGGACATGAGAGGAGACGATCTTCATGCGATTGGTACATAAATACGGCGGCAGCAGCGTGGCCACCCCTGAAAAGATCATGGCCATCGCCCGCCGCCTGGCCCAACTGAAAAAAGAGGGCAAGGATCTGGTGGTGGTGTGCTCGGCCATGGGCAAGACCACAAACGGCCTGATCGCCCTGGCCCGGCAGGTCAATCCCTCCCCCTCCAAACGGGAAATGGACGCCCTGCTGTCCACCGGAGAAATCCAGACAGTGAGCCTGATGGCCATGGCTCTCCAGGCCCTGGGGGCGGACGCCATCTCCATGACCGGTTTTCAATCGGGCTTTATCACAAATGCCGTCCATTCCAAGGCATTTATCAAGGAAATCAACACCCAGCGGGTGGAGCAATATCTGGACGAAGGCAAGATCGTGGTGGTGGCCGGTTTCCAGGGCATCACCGAGGACGGCCACATCACCACCCTGGGCCGTGGCGGCAGCGATACTACCGCCGTGGCCATCGCCGCCAAACTGGACTGCCCCTGCGAGATCTACACCGATGTGGACGCCGTCTACCGGGTGGACCCCCGCATCTATCCCAACGCCAAGCCCCTCAGCCGCATTTCCTATGAAGAGATGATGGAAATGGCCGCCCTGGGCGCCGGCGTGCTGGAGACCCGCAGCGTGGAACTGGCCAAAAAATACGGCGTGGAGCTCTACCTGGGCCGCACGCTGGAAGAAGGAAAGAAAGGAACCACCGTTATGAGCCAGCAGGTATTTTTCGAAGAGATGCCGGTGACCGGCATCAGCATCAAGGAACACTGTGCCATCGTCACTTTCCGGCATATGGATTATAACGCCGGCACAGCGGCTTCCATCTTCCGTCTTATCAGCCGGAACAACATCAATCTGGACATGATCAACCAAACCATTCTGGACGGCAAGGTGGCCTTCTCCTTCAGCTGCAGCGATGAGCAAGCCGCCGAGCTGGAAGAAGCCCTGGGCCGTGAGCCGGAAGAAAAAGCCCTGGTTTTGGATATCCGCCGGGATCTGACCCAGCTGTCCCTGGTGGGCGTGGGTATGGCTACCCACACAGGCGTGGCCACCCGTGTCTTTGACACCCTGGCCCGCTGCGGCATCCCCTATTACCAGATCACCACCTCGGAAATCTCCATCTCCTTCACCATTGACAAGGAGAACAAGGAGCAGGCGGTGACCGCCCTGGCCCAGGAATTTGACCTTTAAGCAAACGAAGGGGAGCATTTTCCCTTTTGGCAGCTATATTGAAAGCAGAAACCTTATCTCCATCGGATCGATGAAAGGAGACCGATCATATGTCCCAAACCCTGCGCACCTTCAGCGGCTCGCTGGTGGCTCTGGCCACCCCCTTCGGCCCTGACGGTCAGGTAGATTACAAGCAGCTGGAAGCCTTGGTGGAGTTTCAGCTGGAGCACCACACCGACGGTATTGTGGCCTTGGGCACCACAGCCGAAACCCCCACCCTCTCCCAGGAGGAGAAAGACAAGATCGCCCAGACCGTCATCGGCAAAGTGGCCGGACGCATTCCGGTGATCGTGGGTGCCGGTTCCAACGACACCCTCCATGCCGCTGCTCTGGCCCACCGCTATGAGGCCATGGGAGCCGACGGCCTGCTGGTGGTCACCCCCTACTATAACAAAGCCAACAAAAGCGGTATGCTGGCCCATTTCCGCACCATTGCCGACGGGGTCAACATCCCCATCCTGCTTTACAATGTGCCCTCCCGCACCGGCTGCTCCATTCCTCTGGATGTGCTGGAGGAGCTGTCCCACCACAAAAACATCGTGGGCATCAAGGAAGCCAGCGGCGACATCGCCTATGTCACCGCCGCCGCCCGGCTTTTGAGCCAGGATTTCTGTATGCTTTCGGGCAATGACGATGAAGTGCTTCCCTTGCTGGCTCTGGGCGGCAGCGGCGTCATTTCGGTGCTGGCCAACATCGCCCCCGATCAGACCCATGAGCTGGTGTCCTCCTATCAGTCGGGAGACATCGCCCACGCCCGGGATGTGCAGCTGAAATACCTGGAGCTGATCCACGCCCTCTTTGCCGAGACCAGCCCTGCTCCCTTGAAAGAGGCCATGAACCTTCTGGGCATGAAGGTAGGCTCCTGCCGTCTGCCCTTGGGCCCTGTAAGTGAAAGCACCCGCCAGCGGCTGGAAAAAGCCCTGACCATTCTGAAATAACAAAAAGGAAGTCAAAAAAGATGGAACAGAAGAAAATCGCTCTGGTGGGCTATGGAGCCATGGGCAAGCGCATTGCCGCGGCCATCCAGGCCCATAAGGGCTGGGAACTGTGCGGCGTCATCGACCCGTTGAATGAGGAATGCTTGTCCTCTCTTTCCCAGCTGCCGGAAAAACCCCATGTGGTCATTGATTTTTCCCACCCGGCCAATCTGGAGATGATCCTTTCTTACTGCCGGGAGCAGGAAGTGGCCTGCGTATTGTCCACCACCGGCTTTTCTCCGGCTCAGGAGGCCATGTGCCGGGAGCTTTCTGCCTATGCACCGGTGGTGCGCACCCAGAACACCTCCCTGGGCATCAACATCCTGGAGGAAATTCTGCGCACCATTACCCCCATTCTGAAAGATCGGTTTGACATTGAGATCATCGAAAAGCACCACAACAAGAAGATCGACGCCCCCAGCGGCACCGCCAAAATGCTGGCCCGGGCCATCGAGGAAAGCGGCGACTTTCCGGAGGTTCACGGCCGGGACGGCGTCTGTCCTCGGCAAAAGGGAGAGATCGGCATCCACGCCATCCGAGGCGGCACCATTGTGGGAGAGCACACCGTGCTCTTTGCCGGAGATGATGAACTGATCGAGATCAAACACACCGCCCTTTCCAAGCAGGTCTTTGTGGCCGGAGCCATCAAGGCCGCCGAGTTTGCACTGTCGGCCCCCAAGGGCTTTTATTCCATGGGGAACGCCCTGTTCCCCCACAACGCTCACTGAGGAGGAACGCTATGAACACCCAGGAAATCATCGACCGCATCCACACAGCCAAGAAAAAGACCCCGGTGAAGGTCTATCTTCAGGTGAAAGAACCGATCCCATTCCCCGAAAGCTGCAAGGTTTTCGGCGGCCCCTTCCAGGTGGTCTTTGGAGAATGGGCAGACATCGCCCCGGTGCTGGAGAGCAACAAGGACAGCATCATCCAATACGAAGTGGAGAATGACCGGCGCAACAGTGCCATTCCTCTGCTGGATCTGAAAAACATCAATGCCCGCATCGAGCCGGGCGTTACCATCCGGGAATGTGTGGAGATCGGCGACAATGCCGTCATTATGATGGGCGCTGTCATCAACATCGGCGCCGTGATCGGCGAAGGCACCATGATCGATATGGGCTGCGTGCTGGGCGGCCGGGCCACTGTGGGCAAAAACTGCCACATCGGCGCAGGCACCGTGCTGGCCGGCGTGGTAGAGCCTGCCAGCGCCCAGCCGGTTGTCATTGAGGACGATGTGGTCATCGGCGCCAACGCCGTGGTACTGGAAGGCTGCCGGGTTGGCAAAGGAGCCGTGGTGGCCGCCGGTGCTGTGGTCATCAGCGATGTGCCTGCCGGTGCTGTGGTGGCCGGTATCCCCGCCAAGATCATCAAGCAAAAGGACGAGCGCACCCAGTCCAAAACCGCTTTGGTGGACGCTCTGCGCAGCCTGTAAGAGCATTATTGTGAAAAAATCGCGTCTGCAAAATATGCAGACGCGATTTTTTTGTCCCTTTCTCTTGTGCAGGGCACCAATTCATAGTAAAATAAACCGGTTCGCCATTTTATTTTCAGAAAGGAGGGGCGCTCTGTGAAGCATCACCCTTGCAAGCGGATCCAATGTTGGCACAATACTCGGTTTCCCCGCAGACCGCCCCCGTGCTGTCCTTTTCTCCATTTTTAACAGATAAAAAAATAAGAAAAGGATGTTTGATACATGAATTGGTTTATTCTGGCGCTGATCGCCATTTTGTTCTGGAGCGGCTCTGATCTTTTTTCCAAAATGGGTTCCAAATCCGACGATATTTATAGCCACTGGAAAATGATCATGGCCGTGGGTACTGTCATGGGTATCCACGCCATTTATCTGATCGCCACCGGCACCCCCTTCTCTTTTGTGGACATCATCACCTATCTTCCCGCCTCCTTCCTCTATATCCTGGCTATGATCCTGGGTTATGCGGGCCTGCGGTATATTGAGCTGTCCATCTCCTCGCCGGTGTGTAACTCTTCCGGCGCAGTGGCCGCCCTTTTGTGCTTCTTGATCCTGGGCGACACCATGGGCGCCATGCAGTTTTTCGGCGTGGCTCTGGTGTGCATCGGCGTTTTCGCCCTGTCTGTCATTGAAAAGAAAAAAGACGACACCATCCGCCTGCAAAGCGGTCTGTCGGCAGACAAAAAGTACACCCGCAGCGTGTTGGCCATCGTCTTTCCCCTGCTCTATTGCCTGATCGATGGTCTGGGCACCTTTGCCGATGCTCTGCTGCTGGACCGGGCCATTGCGGAAACTCAGGCCAACATCGCCTATGAGCTGACCTTCCTGTTCATGGCTGTGTGTGCCTTCATCTATGTGGTGATCATCAAAAAGCAAAAGATCACCCTCTCCAAGGAAAAGCCCAAAATGCTGGCCGCTCTGTGCGAAACCGCAGGCCAGTTTGCCTATGTATTCGCCATCGGCGCCAACGCCATTGTGGCCGCGCCCATGATCTCCTCTTACTGCATCGCCTCCCTGTTGTGGAGCCGTTTGCTGCTGAAAGAAAAACTGTCCAAAGCCCAATACCTGGTCATCGCTATTGCGGCGGTGGGCATCGTCATCCTGGGCCAGGAATAATCAAAAAAGCGCCGCACAGCGTCGCTTTTTTGATACTATAATCCGATCCAGAGAAACAGCAACATTCCAAAAATGCAGAGCACAAGGCCCACTTTGCGCAAAGAAAAACCCCGTTTTACTTCATAGGCGGCCGGGCAAAGATGCAACAGATCCCACAGCACCCACACTTTTTGAGGAAAGATCGCAAGAACCAGACTAGACCCCAGCATCAAAGCACTCAGGGGCCACAGAACCAACCGGGGCCTTGTGCAGGCATCCTGCTGGATCTCAATGGAAAAATCCGCCTGATAGCTTTCTCCCCGCTGCAGCAACACCCCATTTGCATCTCCCAAAGGCACATTGGAGCCATCGGTGACCACATGGCAGCGGAAGCGCACATCCCCTTTTTCAAAAAGGAATGAATCCGTGGCGCTGCGTTGGATTTCTTTGGCTGCCGGGCGGACCCACAAAGCCA
>OGZI01001704.1_pt1 | contig 20652 bp, 19 predicted proteins | sample 1576711 | NCBI WGS metagenome assembly OGZI01 (sample SAMEA3541482, study PRJEB24748) | human gut metagenome | biome: human gut; feature: human-associated habitat; material: faeces | place: China | collected 2012
GGGTTCGTTCGTGCATCTTTAATAACTTCAAAAATATCATTTTTTTATCATTTTTCATTTCATTCACCTCTCCAATAAAGACACCTATTATCTTTAATATATCACAGATGGGATAATTATCAATATATTACTCGATACAAGGAATAATATTCAGTCTTTTTTGTTGTTTTATTATTTTTTTGACAAATCAATTTAAAATATATCATTGAACATTTGTGATAGAAAACGGTTTTTATTTTATATAATGTAAGCGTATCGTTTTGTAAAGAGCAATATTGTAGTTTTATGCAAAAAATGTTAAAAACAGTAATTCAAGCAACTTTATTATAGTTTTACGCCTCATTTATATAATATCACTAAAAAATGACAGAAAAATCTGTTTTACAACTGTCTTTTATAATATCATACAATTTCTTTTGTCCATTCTTCATCCACTCTGCTCACAGTAATATAATCTTATTTTTTTCGACTTAGGTAAGTGAGATGCTGGAGATGAAAATTATTGGTTTGACGGGACTTTTGTTTAGAGGTGACGCCAAACTGGCGCGGGAGCGCGGTTTGGCTGGATGGGTAGTTTGACGGGACTTCTGTTTTGGGGGGGACGCGGAATTGGCGCATAGCGCGATTCCGCTGGGTGTGTTTGTGAGTTTGTGGGTCGAATGATTTACATACAAGCCGGTCAGAGTCTCACAAGCAGAGCTTGTTCGACCGTTGGCGGCGCCAACTAACTAATCAGAAATAGAAGGCGTCCCGGAAAAGCATGCGAGCATGTTTTTCCGGGACTCCTTCTATTTCCGCTTAGCTGACCGGCTTGTTGCCTATCGCTTAGTTATTGATCAGTTTATCTTCACCATTCCAGCTGTAGAGTTTTCTGATTTCTTCTCCTACTACTTCTGATGGATGTTCTGCGGCTTTCTTTCTCATTGCTTTGAAGTGTACCTGACGTCCTGCCGGTGACATGTCGAGAAGGAATTCTTTTGCGAATGTTCCGTCCTGGATGTCTGAGAGGATCTTCTTCATTGCTTTCTTTGTATCTTCTGTGATGATCTTTGGTCCTGTGATGTAATCACCGTATTCTGCTGTGTTGGAGATTGAGTATCTCATTCCGGCGAATCCGCTCTGGTAGATCAGATCTACGATCAGTTTCATCTCATGGATACATTCGAAGTATGCGTTTCTTGGATCGTATCCTGCTTCGCAAAGTGTTTCGAAACCTGTCTGCATAAGGGCACATACACCACCGCAAAGTACAGCCTGTTCTCCGAAGAGGTCTGTTTCTGTCTCTACTCTGTATGTTGTTTCAAGAAGTCCTGCTCTTGCTCCACCGATTGCAAGACCGTAAGCAAGTGCTCTGTCCCAGGCTTTTCCTGTGTAATCCTGTTCTACTGCGATCAGACATGGTGTTCCTTTTCCTGCCTGATATTCGCTTCTTACTGTATGTCCCGGTGCTTTTGGAGCGATCATTGTTACATCTACATATGCCGGAGGTGTGATGCATCCGAAGTGGATGTTGAATCCGTGTGCGAACATCAGCATGTTACCTTCCTCAAGGTTTGGTTCGATGTCTTTCTTATACATATCAGCCTGAAGTTCATCGTTGATAAGGATCATGATGATATCAGCTTTCTTTGCAGCTTCTGCTGCTGTATATACTTCAAATCCCTGAGCTTCTGCTTTTGCCCATGATTTGCTTCCTTCGTAGAGACCGATAATGACATTGCATCCTGAATCTTTCAGGTTCAGTGCATGTGCATGTCCCTGGCTACCATATCCGATAATAGCGATTGTCTGTCCTTCTAATACTGATAAATTACAGTCTTCCTGATAAAAAATTCTTGCTGCCATTTTTAATTTCCTCCTATGACTTATTGAATTCTATAGAGTTAAAGGCTCCATGCCCCTAGCTTTCTTATGTAACTACTGCTGCATCCCTGAAGGTGCCGCTTTCGAGCTCGTCGCTCTTTTCAAAACGTCTCTCTGCTTTAATCAAACATGATCACATCATCGCTTCCGCGCTTCAGTCCGGTAATACCAGTTCTTGCCAGCTCCAGGATCTCATATCCGTCCAGAAGCTCCATAAACGCTTTCAGCTTTGATTCGGTTCCCGTCAGTTCAATCATCAGACAGTCTTTCTCAACATCAACGATCTTCGCACGGAAAATATCTGCCAGTGAAATAAGGTCTGCTCTTTCAGATGCATTTGCACGAACCTTGATCATAACCAGTTCTCTGCATACTGAATTGCTGTCATTTAACGGCTTAATCTCGATCACATCTTCCATCTTGCGAACCTGCTTCTCGATCTGTGAAAGAATCTGTTCATCTCCACTTGCTACGATCGTGATCCTTGTAAATCTCGGATCTGCAGTTGTACCTGCGGTAATACTTTCAATATTGTACCCCCGTCTGCTGAACAATCCTGCCATACGGCTTAATAGCCCCGGATTGTTATAAACCAAAATTGAATAAGCTTGTTTTCTCATAACATACTCCTTTAATTTACAAAACAGAGTGCGTTCTGTTTTTTTATTGTAGCAATTGACACCACCTTTGTCAAGTAGCTTTCTAAAATTTTATCACTTTAATTCGATTTTATCAATTACAGGAACCTCTAATTATCGTTTTCACACTGATTTTTCCAGATTTTGTCAAAATATATCCTTTTATCATCTGGACATATAATTCTTCAATTACCTGCCGGACAAATCGTTTTTTGTCAAATTCGACTGTTGTCAGCTGCGGTCGGCAAATGAGTGCTGTTTCTTCTTTTCCGACTGCTATCACTTCAATTTCCTCCGGCACCTTGATTTCCAGATCATGCAGATAACCGACAGCCTCTGCTCCCTGTACGGCAGATGCAAATACGAGTATATCTGCGGATAAAGCAAGCCCTGCCAGCCGGATTTTATAGAACATTCTCCGCAGATCCCTGTCTTTTGGAATTTCCAGATATTGTTCTTCTTCAAGACAGCAGCCTTTTTTTGAAAATATTTTCTGCATTCCCTGCCATACCACTTTTCCGTACTCTTCCGTTCCATCCAGGAACCAGATTCTCCGTTCCTCTCTTTTAAACAGAAACCTTGCGACTTCCTCACCGGCTTTTCCGTAAATCCGGTCTGTTCTGTATATCACAGCCACCGGAACTGCACACATCTGCCGGATTCTTGTACACTCCTCTTCATTAAGCCAGATACAGATAACCCCATCCAGTTTCCATACCGCCGCATATCGTACAAATTCTTCTGCTGTTTTTACAAAATGCAGCAGCATATAGTATTCCCTCTCATCCAGACTCTTCTCGATCTCACGCAGTATTTCTTCTAATTTTTCACTCTCCTGCTCCCATTCCTGCCTTTTTCCAACGACTACAGCAATCATCCCGGAAGATTTTCCGGAAAGGATACGTGCTCCCATGCTTGGGGCATATTCCTGTTCATCCAGGATCTCCTCTATCCTTTTTCTCGTCTTTCTTGATACTTTTTCCGTTCTTCCATGGATCACATTCGATACAGTTGTTGCACTCACTCCGGCTATTTTTGCAATATCTTTGATTTCCCCTCAGCCATTTCTTTCCCCCATTTATTTCTTTTGTTTTTTCTGTTTCTACTATCTTACACTTCTTTTCTTCTTTCTTACTAATTCGCATTTTTTCGACATCACCTGTAACTTTTCGATAAAATATTTTACAGATCATTGCCCGGATATCCACCTTGTGCTATCCTTAATCTGTTAAATAATTTTTCAGATACAGGAGATTGAATCATGGATGGTATTATATTTGACGTAGACGGCACACTCTGGGACTCAACCGAAGCAGTTGCCAGATCCTGGAATCAGGCGATAGAGGAGAATACAGATTTTCCCCTCTCACTTACAGCAGATTGGCTTAAGTCACTTTTTGGAAAAACAATGGATGAGATCACGCTTGCACTCTTTCCTTCCTGCCCAAAAGAAGAACGTGACCGAATCGGCTATCTTTGCTTTAACTATGAAAATCGGCTGCTTGAAACCGATCACGGTGTTCTTTACCCAGATGTTGCGCAGACACTGGAAAACCTTTCTCAGAAAACCGGCCTTTATATCGTCAGCAACTGCCAGTGTGGATATATCGAAGTTTTTCTAAAAACGATGGGACTCGAAAAATATATCAAAGATTTTTTATGCTTTGGTCAGACACAGGTTCCAAAAAATGAATCCATCCGTCTTCTGATGGAGCGCAATCATCTGCAGGATGTGGTTTATGTCGGAGATACTTCAGGTGATTTTGATGCCTGCCAGAAAGCAGACGTGCCTTTTATTTATGCTTCGTATGGATTTGGTGATATTCCGGATCCACCAAGACAGATTGGCGCAATCAGGGAACTTCCTGCTCTTCTTGGACTGTAGATTTTCTCTGTTTATGTTCCTGGTTCAGGATTATATAGCAGTTTTTTCCATCATTCAGCATCAGCAGAGTCTGCCACCGGTAGTTTCCTTCCATACACATGACAATATAAAAAGATCAGAGTCTGATAATCACATTTTTTATCATTCTCTGATCTTTTTATATTGAATTCTTTCCAGTGGATTTTTCCTTCTCTTTATTCCACATCCTCTTCATCAAATTCACACACCACATAATACCCCTGCGGTGTCTGCTTTACGTCAATCACCTTTCCCTGTCCTGACTTAAGTCTCTGCCATGAACGATAATTGGCGCTCATTGCCACAGCCGGCTCAATCGTATAATAAAAATACGCAGCTACAACGCCCTCTGTCACATCAACAATCTGTCCGGGTTCAACCAGTCCCGGACGCTCCATTTTAAATTCCATCTGTCTCATTTCCGCCTGATACCTGCCTCTTTTTCTATATTGTATTCGTTTTTTCTTGTAATTGCAAGTATTTACACAGTCTGTTTTGTGACGAAGCTTTGAAGTAGAACGCCGCTGTCAGGTGGTCTTTTTAGCCACCTGATCTAAAACAACTGAAATCACATTATCCTTCGTTCTATTCGGATTTCTTACACTGTTTTTCATGCAGAACTTCCGGAACGATCATATAATGCTCCTCAATCAATTTTGCTGTCTTTTCAACAGGCAATTCTTTTATTCCTTTTAAAAGGATCTCATGATTGTAGCGAAGTACATCAAAGGGGATGATGGATTCAACACCCATTGTATAATATCCGCACAAATTGCTTTCCCGGAGCATTGCCCATATTTTATATAAGGTTTCGCACTTTGCTGCTCGAACAATGCATGAATGAAACTGTTCATCATAACACATAATGTGGTACACATCTTTTTCTTTCGCAGCTTTTTCCATCTGCTCCAGACACTCATCCATTTCCCGTTCGATTTCTTCCGGAAGTTTTCCGGCAATGATCCTGATTGCCAGAACTTCCAGGGTAGAGCGGACAAGATATTTTTCCTGCATTTCTTCATAGGAAATCGTCTTTACTGTACTGCCTTTATGAGACTCATAAACAACAAATCCTTCCTCCCCAATATGACGCAGGGCTTCTCTGACCGGTCCCCGGCTTACATGAAACTTCTCCGCAATATCTTCTTCTACAATTCGTTCCCCCGGTTTGATCTTCCCCCGAATGATGTCTTCTCTTAATACATCAGCGATTTGCTGCCAAAGAGTTTTTCTTTGTATTGATGCCTTCCTGGTATAATCCATTCATTCTTCCTTTCAGATTTTTGCAGTTTTTTATAAAAAGAACAGGCTGATCCCCACAATTACTGCCAGTGTAATGGCCAGAGCCGGCCAGAGTGCCCAGAATGCCCCCAAAACCATAGCCAGATAATCTCCCTTTTCAAAAACAATGTTCTGGTCACTCATCTGCTTTTTAAATTCCAGGAACTTTTTATCCTGTTCTTCCAACTGTCTTCCTCGTTTGCTGTATCCTCCAAAAAAGCTCATGCTAATTCCTTTCTGATTTTATGAATCCTTTTCTACTCCGAGTGGATTATGACAGGCTACAAAATGTCCCGGTCTCATTTCCACAAGTTCCGGTGTAATATGCTTACAGATTTCTGTACAGTATTTACATCTTGTATGGAACTTACATCCTTTCGGCGGATGAACCGGACTTGGGATATCTCCTTCAAGCGGGATCATCTCTCTGTTAGAATCTACGTCTGTCGTCGGAATTGCTGATAACAGCGCTTCTGTATATGGATGTGTAGGGTGATCAAACATTTCCTGTGACTCTGCAAGCTCTACGATGTTTCCAAGGTACATAACACCAATTCGGTCACTGATATATTTTACAACACTCAAACCATGTGAAATAAATAAGTATGCAAGATTGTCTTCGCTTCCGAGATCTTTCAGAAGGTTGACGATCTGCGACTGAATGGAAACGTCAAGTGCGGAAACCGCCTCATCGCAGACTACGAATCTTGGTTTCAATGCAAGTGCACGTGCAATACCGATTCGCTGTCTCTGTCCACCGGAGAACTGGTGTGGATATCGATGGATCATGTATGGTGCAAGTCCACATTTTTCCATGACTTCCATGACATACGCCTGCATTTTTTCATCATTTTTCTTAAAAATGCCATGTGCAAGAAGACCTTCTCCGATGATCTGTCCAACTGTCATACGCGGATTCAGTGATGAGTATGGATCCTGGAAGATCATCTGCATATCTTTACGTAGGAAACGCATTTCTTGTGTTTTCAGTCTCGCAAGATCTACTCCATTATCACGGTATGATTCGTATTTTGTAAAAGCTTCATCATTTTTATATTTGCTGCGGAGTTCTTCTAACTTCTTCTCCGCTTTTTCAAGTTCCACTTTCTTCTCTGCGATTTCTTTTGTCTTATCGACACCTTCCATCTGGTTTTCTTCATTTAAACCACTGATCACTCTGGCAACTTTGAATTTTTCAAGCAGTAACTGTTCTGCTTCTTTTGTGTCATCTAAGCTATAGAATCCACCAATGATCTGAACAAGATTCAGGAGTTCCATATTACATTTCTTCTGGATATTTTCATATTCGGCCTGTTTCTGGAATTTTTCCGCAGAATCTTCCATTTTTTCATATTCCGCTTTTAATGCTTCTGCCTTCGCTTCTAATTCGGTAATTTTCTTTTTACCAGAAGAAATATTTTTGATTGTTTCGTCTACATAAAGCGGTGCCATATCGGTAAGAGTTCTGCCGTAATACATTGTCTTACCTTCTGTCTGTTTGTAGATCTGAAGTAAAGTTCTTCCAAATGTTGATTTTCCACATCCGGATTCTCCAACAAGACCAACTGTTTCTCCTTCGTAAATATTCAAAGTAATTCCGTCATTGGCTCTTACATACTCCTGCTCTTTCTGGAATAACTTTGTTTTCTTAAGTGGAAACCACTGTTTCAGATCCGTGACTTTCAAAAGCACTTTCTTTTCATCATTATTTGGCATGGCGTGCCTCCTTATCCGGGTAGAAACAACGAATCAAGTGATTGTCTTCTGCCAACTCTAATTTTGGTTCTTCATTCAAACATTTCTCTGTTGCATATTTACAACGCGGAGCGAATTTGCATCCCTTCGGAAGATTGAGCGGATGAGGTACTGCTCCCGGAATTGCCTCAAGTCTTGCTCCAACCGGTGTATCCAGACGTGGAATTGAAGTCATAAGTCCTTCCGTATATGGATGTGAACAGGTTGTCTCTTTTGCAAAGATAGTTCTTGCTTTACACATTTCCACAACCTGACCGCAATACATAACTGCCACTTCATCTGCCATCTGGTTGATAACTCCAAGGTCATGTGTAATGAACAGAATAGAGGTCCCTTTTTCCTTTTTCAGTTCATTCATCAGCTTTAAGATCTGTGCCTGAATGGTAACGTCCAAAGCAGTAGTCGGTTCGTCAGCGATCAGAAGACTTGGTTCGCAGGCAAGAGCCATGGCGATCATAACTCTCTGACGCATTCCACCTGACAGCTGATGCGGGAACTGTTTCATAACAGATTCCGGATTCGGGATCTTAACAGCTTTTAACATTTCAAGTGATTTCTCACTTGCTTCTTTTTTTGTGATTTTCTGATGGGTTAAATAAACTTCATTTAACTGTTTTTCGATCGTATATACCGGGTTCAAACTTGTCATCGGTTCCTGGAAAATAACGGAAATCTCATTTCCACGAATCTGGTACATATCATTGATTGTACACTCCGCAAGATTTCTTCCCTTGAAAGTAATTGTACCGCTGTCGATATATCCGTTTCCATCCAAAAGTTTTAAGATACTCATTGCCGATACACTCTTTCCACTTCCGGATTCTCCTACGATACCTAATGTTTTCCCAGGCTCTACTCGATAGGAAACACCGTTGACCGCTTTTACAATTCCTTTTTTTGTCTTAAAAAATGTATGTAGATCATCTACTTCCAATAAATATGCCATCGTTATTCCTACCTTTCATTTGCTTTCGGGTCAACTGCTCTACGAAGTCCGTCACCAAACAAGTTGATACTTACAGTACAAAGTCCTAATACAACTGACGGGAATACCCATCTCCACCAGTACTGTGAGATAACTTCTGAAGAACGACAGTTGTTCAGCATATTTCCCCATGAAGGAATTGGCTCTGCAACACCGAATCCTAAGAATGATAATCCGGATTCTGTCAGCATACAGGTTGCAAATGAGATTGTTGCCTGTACGATAATGATCGTCATTACGTTCGGTACGATATGACGGAAAATAATATTCTTTTCTTTTACACCCAGTGCTTTTGCAGCGACAACGAATTCTTTGTTACGTTCTGCAAGCACCTGTGCACGGACAAGACCTGCGATACCGGTCCATCCGAGGAAACCGAGGATCAACATGATCATGATGATTCTTCCGACATCAGATACTTTATTTCCGATCAAAGCAGAAAGGATCAGTGCCAGCGGGATAAACGGAAGGGATCCGACAACCTCTGCCAGACGCATAAGAAGGATATCCACAGTTCCACCGTAGTATCCGGAAATACCCCCTACTAAGATACCGATCGCGAACTGGATGATAACAGCGATGAATCCGACTGTCATAGTCATCTGTCCACCCTTTAAGATACGGTAGAATACGTTTCTTCCAAGATTATCTGTTCCAAGTAAGTAACCTTTCAGTCCCCATGTCACAACAGAGCCGTCTTCTTTGATAATACAGTTCTGATAATAGCCGGAAGCTAATTTTGCAATATTGGTTGCCTTAGCAGGAACCTTTGCCTGATTATTTTCATTTCCGCCCCAGGCTACTGCGTTTCCATCTTCTGTCACAACAACAAGATGGTTACGTCCACCTGAAATATCCACTGCTTTGCCCTGCACTTCTTCCGGTACGGAGAAAATATGGTTGTGATTGTTTCCCCAGACTTTTACAGTACCATCTTTTAATACAGCTGCTGCTGCTTTATCTGTTAAAGCGATTTTTTCTACTTTTCCCTGAATCTCTTCCGGTACATTATCTAAAGCAGTTTCTTTCTTTGCAAGCGAGATGACTTTTCCATCCTTTGTAAGGGCAATGGCTGTCTGAATATTTGCTTTTACTTCTTTGACTTTTTCATCCTTTACATTAGCTGTAGAAATATCAACTGCACTTGTATTTCCCCATGAAACAACTTTTCCGTCTTCTGTTACAACAACGGATACCTGATATCCTGCTTCAATGTCAGCAATCTTTTTGCCTTTCAGTTCCGGCGGAATCACATTAAGACCCATTCGGTTGAAGCCCCAGGTGTATAAGGTACCTTTATCGTTGATTGCCAGCACGTGGTCCTGACCAACTGCGATATCAACAACTTTTCCCATATCAGCCGGAATTTTTTTCAGGTTTTTCGTTAACTGTCCCCACTCATAAACGTAACCGTCTTTGTCTACTCCTACACCATATGTCGGACCAAATTCAATCACTTCGGCATTGTCTTTTAAATCTGACGGAACCGAAAGGAATGAAAATCCCGGTGCGATATTTTTCTGTGTTGGATCCTGATAGTTTAAATCCTGGTGAAACCAGATCGGAAGGATGAAGCACATTGCAAAAATTGATACAAATACGATCAATCCTCCCATAGCCAGTTTGTTTTCCAGCAGATTTTTTATAATCGTACGAAAAGGACTTTGCATCTGTTCTTCTTCAAGAACGGAACGCTGCTCTTTTTCTTTCTTCTTTCCAAATAACATTTGTCTTCCTCCTAATCGAGTTTAATTCTTGGATCAACGATACAGTAACATAAGTCTGTGATCAGGTTTGCAGCAAGTCCTAACAAAATGTAAAACATCTGCATGGACAGTGCGACTGTATAGTCATGCTGGTTCAAGGAATCGATCAGAAGTTTTCCGACACCTTTCCATGAGAACAGAGTCTCAATGATAACCGCTCCACCAAAGATACCTACGATAGAGCCTACGATCCAGCCTGTGATCGGGATCATCGCGTTACGGAACGCATGTTTGTAAATAACAGTTTTTTCTTTCAGACCTTTGGCACGGGCTGTTCTTACATAATCCATAGATAATGCATCAAGAAGAGCTCCTCTGACATAACGGATCAGACCACCGATACCTGTCAGACATACAATAATAGGAAGTGCCATATGATATAAATAATCTAAGAATGCACGGAAGCCTGTAAAATTTGCACCCGTTGTGACCATTCCACTGATTGGAAAGATCGGAATTTTAATTGCAAACAGGTAGATAAAGATCAGCGCCGAAATAAATGAAGGAATACTGATACCGATCATAGTTGCTACCTGGAGTGATGTATCAAACACCGTGTCTTTTTTTACCGCACATTTGATTCCCAGCGGAATTCCGATTGCGAAAAGGAAAATATAATATACAACGTTCAGGGCGATTGTATTTTTCATCGGAGGTCCGATCAGTTCTTTAACCGGAATACGATATACGGTAGAGTAACCGAAATCTCCCTGTAAGATATTTCCCATCCAGCTTAAATACTGAACCGGAATCGGTTTATCAAGTCCGAGACGTACTCTTGCCTGTTGATAAAGCATCTCATACTGTTCCGGTGAAACACTCTGCTTTTGTCCCTCGACCATAAGTCTGGCAGGGTCACCAGGTACCATTTTGAAAATACCAAACAGTAAGATGGAAAGCAGGAAGAATACTATAATAATATAACCAAGTCTTTTCAATATGTATTTTGCCATAATGTAGTTTTCTCCTTCTGGATGAAATAGTTATTCCTGAATTATTCATGACATGTGATTCTGTCCGAACCATTACCATAATTTTGTTTTCATATAAAGAAAAGATACGGGAAGACAGAACATTTCCCTTTGTTCTGTCCTCCCTGTTTTGTCATGCATATCAAAAGTTAATAGAATTGATCTATTCTGATGAATCCTTTATGCTTATTCTTCAAAGTATGCATCTAATACCATTGCTCCCCATCCCACATGAGCTCTAGGAACGAAATTCTTAAGCTTCGGATTGAAAAACATATAAGAAACTCCTGATCCCATTGGAAGACTTGGAAGTTTTTTGTTGTATGCCAGCTGGAATTTTCCATATAATTTCCTAAATCCGTCAATGTCTTCAGGATCAACTTTCTGCATCTCTTTACCGATTGCTTTTAATTCCGGATCGGAAATGTAGTTAACATTCCAGCTTCCCATTAAACTCGGATCGTCATCGAAGCAGTTCCAGTAGAAGAGAATTTCCGGAATTCCAATACTACTGTAGAAAATGTTATATTCTGGTTCATCGATACCCTGGCGATTCAAATGGTTGATCATAAGTGCAAAGTCCATAGATGTGTATTTATATTCCATACCAATCTTTTCTGCTTCCGGTGGGATTACTGTGTTGTAAAGTTTTGAGTAGTCATCTTCACAGCATGCTACTTCAACTTTTAATTTCATCAATTCACCATCTACTTCTTTATAACGGTATTTGTCTGTACCTTCTTTGTACTCTTCACCTTTTTCGTTCAGTGTCCAACCGCCAGCGATGAGTTCCTGTTTTGCTTTATCAAGGTCATATGAGTAGTGAATCAGTTCAGATTCAATATCATCTTTAATTGCTGCAAAATCTGTTGTAGCATCTGTTGCATAACAGTCTACCACTGTACCGTATCCGCCTGTTAACTGTTTGTTGATTTCATCACGGTCTACGATATAAGCGATTGCACGTCTTACTTCTTCAAACTGTGTCGGTCCAAAGTCACACATATAACGCATCTCGTTGATACGTGTTCCCGGTACAAGACCATAATTTGCATCTAATTTTCCTTCTTCTACTTTTGTTAAAGCAGCTTCGATCTTTTCTCCTGTACCTGCTGAGTAGAAATCAATTGTTCCTTTTTCAAATTCGTCACGGATTGTTTCATCTGCAACCGGTTTGGAAATAATTGTCTGGATATGTGGTTTTGTTCCATCATATGTTCCAAGGTATTCTTCGTTGATTTCAAGTTCAACAGTTTCAGTTGTAAGGTCAACACTCTTTAATTTGTAAGGTCCGCATACAACCGGTGCTTTGTAACGGAATCCTTTATCCGGATCAAGCAAGGTTTCTCTGATGAGATCTTCTGTAAATCCATCTGTAAGGTATGCTCCGTTTCCATCATCTTTCACGTCGCATCCAGGAGCGATTGCTGCAAGCGGTTCCGGTCCATAGGCAACATTTGCCATCTCATAATAGTTCGGAAGCTGATCTGCACTGATTGTCATAGAAAATTCGTAATCCCCAAGAAGGTTAACACCTGCGAATTCTTTTGTTGTTCCCTGTACATGATCGTTGTATCCAACTAAAGCCCATCCGTATGTTGCATCACCTTCACAGGCTGCAAATTCCGGAGAAGAATGAAGCAGAAGACTGAATACATAATCTTTTGCTGTGATCGGAGAACCGTCACTCCATTTCAGGTTATCATTGATTTCAAAACGGTATGTCTTGCTTCCGTCATCGTTTTCGATTACTTCGTGATCTTTAACAACAACCGGGTCCCAATCAAGAACATAATCACGATTGTAATCAGCGAGGGCGTAACCACTCATCAATCCAATAAATCCGGAGTTTGTTGCATTGTTTGACCATCCGCCGTACATATCCGGTGATAAGGTACCTGGTGAGATCGCAACTACAACCTGTCCTCCTACAGGTGCATCTTCCGGCGGTGCACTCTGCATGTCCTCGGTTACCTCAACTCCAACCTGTTTGCTTTCACCATCATCCTGATTATTCTGGTTCTTGCTGGAAGCTCCTCCACCGCCACAGGCTGTGACCGAGAGTACCATGATACCAGCCAGCATGAGGGCTATCATTCTCTTTTTCATTTTGCATTCCTCCATAAATGTAAACTTTGCGTTAAGACAATTATAACATTTTACCAATTAAACATCTATTATCGTTTTCATTTTTATGCATTTTTGTGGAATACGACGTATTTTTATTGTATACAAAAAAACAAGTCTTTCGTGGACGGATTTTACTACATATATGAACGATATCTGTTTTTCATTCACACACATTCAGATTGTTAACAGTCTACAATTTGTGCATTTTTAACAAATTGTTAAATGTTGACATTTGACTAAAAACAAAAAAATCTTGTTGCAACAAAATCATTTCAATATCGTTTTTTTATTAAATTAAAAAGTCTATCTGCAGTATCCGGTCCTGTTTTGCCAGTTTGCTTTGATTGATTAACTCCTACAAATGAATTCTTCGAAAGCCTTGTTGCAAACACAAGATAATCCTTAAACAACTCGACAGCTTCATTCTGAATAACATTTGCAGCGATAATAACGTCAATGCCTGGATTATGATTCTTTAACTCATCAATAATCCTCATTATTGATTTTCCAGTATTAATCACACTATCAACAATAACTACTCTCTCTGTATTAATCACAGGAGCATCATCTTGCTTCTGGTTCATCGAATAAAAAATGCCGCCTGCTCCCATATATACTCCGTCACCAAAAAACCTGCCACCTCGTTCCAAAACTAAGATTGATGTATTTTTCTCTGGGAATACGGCAGCAATGTGCCTTCCTATTTTTTCTCCTAAACGCACATGTGCTGCTGCCAGCCTACTTCCACTTATTCCTGAATTCGATTTGCAGATAGCAATATCAGCTTGTACTTCTTCGTCCTCATCAGCCAATATCACCAAAGAATGATCGTAAATCGGCACCAAGCCTGATAAGCTTTCATTCTTCAATGATCTGCTTATTCGCTTACCAATATACAGAAATCCTTTATCAGCCTCGCGTAACATATATAAATCAATCTTGCTATCTCCATAGGCAAAAATAGTGTATCCATGTTCTCGCAATTGCTTTACGACATAATACTTAACATCTGCACTTATGTATGGACTAGCAAATATAGTTCCAAGATTCTTAGCATTAGCAATATCGCTCCACAAATCTTTTATTCCAGAAGAAAGTACAACATAATTATTCGATGCAACTATGTCATACACTTCATTATTAATTGTTATCTCTGCAATTTTAGATTTGTCAATAGACGCGGTTTGTAATTCCTTTTCAAAAAGAAATGATTGATAGCCAGTATAAAAATCTCCATCGAAGATCTTTGTCTTGCCATTACAACAGAACCTATATGAATCTTGAATAATAATGGTTTTATCTCCGTCAACCATATACAAGATATCCTGCTTGTTGAACTGCTCCATTATTTGATTACAGATATCTGTCGCTAAATCGTAGGAGCTGAAACCTTCTCGAAGTAAAGATAAGAAATCAAAAAACTTATTCTGTTCTTCTTCATTATCACTTACAACGTAAAAGTCCTTATTTCGCCTATGACATTCCTCTCTAAGATTATTTATTTCAAATTCCTGCCATTGTCTTAACGACTCAATGGACTCGCCAGCAAACTTACCATTTTTCTCTGACAAAGCATATCTTTCCTTAAGATTTTCCGGAGAACAATACAGATAAATAAAGATATCGTACAACTCTCCGTCAGCCTCAGTAAATGCAACAGTTTCCATAAATGAATAGTGTCCATCTGAAACAATTACTTCATCATTCAAACCATTAATATATTCTGTGTATTTAATTCTAACTTGATGTTTCTCTTCTTCTGATAGTTCCAAAAAGGAACCACCGCAAATACGTCTCAACTCCTGGCTGCCATTAGTAACCTTTGCATCAGTGATTCTATCCATCAATGTACTTTTGCCTGCACAAGGCATTCCATATAATGCTATCTTCAACCAGTAAACACCTCCTTGAAACAACAGCTTCTGTCAAAATCGATAACGTCAAAACTGACCTCATTTAGAGGTGTGTCGTAAGGCATTGAAAAAGGTAAATCGATACAATTACCACATATGAATATCTTTCCATTTGCGTAAAAAATATTATCCATTCCTGCACCACACATACCACCATACATGGTACAGTCGTAGCCACCAGTTCTAACATTCAATCGTTCCATCGCCTTATTCAAGAACGCATTAAAATCAGGTAACGATATCCCCTGTTTTCCAATCATCCTAGAAAACGTGATCCTATTACCAAATTGTTCAAAGAACCCTATGGTCGCTTCCGGATTATCAATTATCTCTTTTCCAACAGTACAATTCATAGAAGGATACTTCCCATTCACTTCTTTATATAAAGCTATATTTTCCATCACTCGCTCATGAGTTCCACATCTATACTTGTCGTGAATAGCAGAGATTCCATCTACTGAAAAGCCAACATTTACATTGTATTCTTTGAAGAATTCTAACTTCTCACGATCAACTAAAAGACCGTTTGTAATGGTGTATGCAGCAATTCTTCCAGATTTCAAATAATCTCCAATATGAGCGATATACTGCTTAAGTTTCTCATAATCTAACATTGGTTCTCCATTGCCCACAAACCCTAACTTAAACAAATCAATATCGTGATCTTCAATATGCGAAGTAATATTATCAAGGATAGTAATTACATCCATATTGTCCTCTTGAATGTAATCCTTCTTCTCATGAAAATGGCAATAAGTACAATTGAGATTGCATCGATTATTTATCGATATACAAGCTCGTGTTACCATCTTCTATTCCCCCTCTTCTGACTATTCGTATTGTTACCTCTATTAAACTGCTTTCTTGTAGGACCAGATTCATGATACTCACTAACCCAATCAGCAGCTGTTTTACCATCAATGTCAACGATCTTCTGATCAGCTCCTGCATCAATGAGTATCTTTCGAATATCCCAAGTATGCTTTTCCTTATTATTTTCAAAGTGACCATTCATGCAGGCCTTCATGAGCGCAGTAAATCCATTAGCGTCCTGCTGGTTAATACTGGTTCTTTCATCCTCACATAAAGCAATTACAAAATCCTTCTTTCCCTCCCAGGCAGCAATCATTAATGGCATATTGCCCTCATTCTTCTGGCGTACTTTTCCGGCATCAAAAGGATTTCTACTTCCAACATTAGGATTTGCCTTACACTCTAAAAGCAAAAACATAAACATCTCATAATCCTTCATCTGCACTGCATGCGATAGAGCAGGGAAATATCTACGACTGCAATCACGCTTATTCACATCTGCACCAAGCTGAATGAGCCATTTGATTTTTTCTTTTCTTTGCTCAATTGTGACCCTATTATTTCTTACAGCAGAAATAATAAGGGTATTTCCATCCTGAAGATATGCATTAACTTCGTCTGCTGTCGGTTCTTCGCATTCCTCATATGAATCTGCGTAATAAGCGTCAATTCTAGCCAATTTAGTCATATTGATAAGATCCTGCTTAGTAGCCATATATTCTCTAAGATGTAATGCTGAAACGGATTCATACCCTTTAAGATATGCTGAATAATCGGTGTCCTCTGTTATGATATCTACTTTGCAGTGATATGTATCAGAAGCCTCCTGTGCAATATATATTATTTTGCAATCTTCGTTATCTTCATCAGCATCGCCATTATATTCCATAAGAATTGTACGAGAACCATAGCTAATACCACGAATAACTTCCCAAGCCTTTCTCCCAAGAGAACCTGAGTTCTTATTCTTTATATTATCTAATTCATCAACAACTACCTTTGGAATAACTACCTTGCTATATTCCTTGTTCAGTTCATCAATTAACTGTGAATTTTTAAGTAACGCTGAAGTATCTGGAACTGCAACCTTCTCCCCTCTCAAAAATTGTTCGGTCTGTGATTCTGACATTCCAAAAACCTTACAATATTTTCTTGCCATTTCCAATAGAGTTTTTTCTGCAGTTTTTCCACCTTCAACACGTGAAATAGACGACTTGTTCATACCAGTTCCTGGTTTCAAGCCCTCTAATACATCAATCTTCTTTGCCATATCATCCATGGTACAGCCATTCTTTTCACGAAGCTCCTTCAATCTCGAACAAAGGAAAGCTATCTGATTATCATTTGCCATAAGTAATGCCCCTTTCACAGGTATGTAATTTGATTATTGGCTTTATCTCATACTCTCATTATATACATCGTTGCATTTTTCACAACGAAAAGGTGTGTTTTTGCAACAAATATTCAAAAGGCGCAACTCATCACTTTATTTACTTAATATATGCAACTAAATGAAGCTACTTGCAACAACACAAATGTGGTTTTTTTCAAAGTTCCGTTTTTCGGATCAACGAAAAACTCCACAATGAAAACAGGCCCTTGGCCTAACAAAAATAACCTTCTGGCGTACCACTGGAACAAGTACGCCAAAAGGCTTTCTGGTGTTAAATCATTTTCAATTTTTCATCACACGCACATATTTTTCCGCACTATTTTGTGGATATTTTTATTAAAATAGTGCCTTCAACCCCGCTTAAACTGGGCATTTCTTTGAAAGGAGACAAACTGTTTCAACGGTATTCCCTTTGTCCCACAAAAGCTCCGTAACTTCCCCGCCATCCTTGAACACCGGAAAATTCAAACCAATCCGCTTTAGCGGATATTCAGACTCGTCATTCCTGTAAATTTCAATTTCCTTAATCAAGGCTGTGACCACATTTCTCTTTTCTTCGTCATTTATTATATTATAAACGCAGTCGAAATTCACCATGATTTTGTAAATATTCTCAAGAGTAATTGCCTGCTGCTTAATTGCATCTCGCCGAAGTCTGGCATCTTCGATTTTTTCCTCCAGCTCAACAATGACATCATATAGGGAATCTAACCGCAAGGTCATATCATGGAGCTTTCGTTCCCGGTATTTTGCATCAGCAGGGAGACTGTCAATTTCCCGTTCCAATCTTGTTTTATTCAGATCAACTTCCTTCAGCTTTGCCTGATAGCCCTCCAGTTCTTTATCCACTGCTTTCGTGTCAATCTGAACGCCAATCCGTTTTTTAATGGCTTGGGCATATTCCTCATTCCTTACGATCTCACGAATTGCCTCAATGACCATCGGTTCAATATCGGTCTTTTTCAGCATCGCCTTATATTCACAATGCTTACCCCGGACCATCCTATTCCGACTACATACATAATAGTAAATTTCTTTGTAAGTGCCATCTTTATTTGTCCATGCGTGTTTATTCGTATACATGGGACTTCCACAAACCGGGCATTTCAGCAGACCTGATAACAAATGAACTCGATCCCGCCCAATTTTTGACGGTTGCTTTACTCCGGTTCTAAGACGCTTGGCATGAGCCTTTTCCCATACCTCCTCACTAACGATTCCTTTATGCTGTCCCTCTGTCAGAATGTAATCGTCATTTCTTTTCATCTGGTAATCGTTTTTTGTGCCTTTGACTTTTTCCTTCGTTCTCCGTCCATAGGCAATTTTACCGCAATAAACCGGGTTATCCAATATCAGTTTAATAAAATGCCCTGTCCAATCCTCTAATGTGCCATTCTGCCTCGGAATTTTCCGTATACCTTGTAAGTTCAACTGATTCGCAATACCACCCAAACCGATTTCCGATGAAGTATATAATTCAAAAATCTTCCGTATTGCCACAGCCTCTGTTTCTTCAATCATCAGCTTGTTATCTTCCAGTGTATATCCGTAGGGAGCAAAGCCACCATTCCATCCACCCTGCCGTGCCTTTTCGCGCCGCCCGTTCATCGTCTGCTCGATAATATTCTCACGCTCAATCTCAGCCACAGCAGATAGTACAGAAATCAAAAGTTTTCCGCTTGTCTGAGAGGAATCAATCCCTTCTTCTATGCAAATCAGATTTACACCATAAGATTGAACCAACTCCAAAGAGTTAAGTATATCTGCTGCATTACGGCCAAACCGTGACAGCTTATACACTAAAATATAGTCAATGTCCAAGCCATCCTCAATATCTCTGAGCATTTTTTGAAAGGCAGGTCGTCCCTCAATGGATTTACCGGATTTACCGGCATCTTCATAAGTATCAACAACGATCATTTCCTCACGATCCGCAAATCGTGTCAGCATATTTTTTTGACCTTCCAGGCTGTATCCGTCCACTTGCATCTCTGTGCTGACCCTCGGATACAAAACACAGCGTTTTCCATATCGGTTCATAATTCATACCTCCAAAATTTACTTTTGGAAAATATCCTATGTAAAGCTGCGATTCTCACGCAGCTCCGTCAACCTCGCCCAGCACTCTCATACCATATTTCTCGATAATATGTGCCAGCGAAGTGATAAACGCTTCAAATTTTTGTTCCGCCAGAAGTTCTTCTGACCGGATTTCATCTGAAGGAATCAATGCGCTTTTATTCTGGATATTCTCCATTCAGAATCACCTCCGCAATTCCTAACGAAATTATAACTCTACTTGCACAGCCTGAAAATGATACGGCCTTTCGGCACTTTTATGTAATCCCCAGACTACACAAGAGCGTCTTGTTTATGTTTTCCATGTCATCCTTGTTTAGATGACCAATATAGTTTTTTAACCTCGACTTGTCGATTGTTCTGATCTGTTCCAGCATAACAACAGATGGTTTCATCAAACCGCATCTGTCGTTTAAGTGGTAATGCGTGGGGAATTTTCTGCTTTTTTTACTTACACTGGTAATTGCTGCAATAATAATCGTAGGACTGAAACAATTTCCCACATTGTTTTGAAGAATGAGTACAGGACGAGAGCCACTTTGTTCGGAGCCAATACCAGGACTTAAATCAGCCGAATATATGTCACCTCGATGGAATTTTTCAAACATCACTCTCGCCTCCTTAATATCTTAATACTTAAACAGCCGCACCAGTCTGAAAAAAATCTTCGGATAAAAACCTGGTGCGGCTACTGTTATTCTGTTCGGATTACTCGTCATATTTGCCACGCCCCCTAACGCTGGGAACATAGCAGGTCTCCGCTGGCGCGGTTGTCATAACTCCGCAGCGTCGTTTTACTCGTGCGCCGCAGGGTTCCCCCCAAGTCTTTAGGAGGCCGTGAGGAAGTATCTTTAAGCCCCCGTGCAGTCCTCGCGCCGGATCTGCCACCATCCGTTTTGTGAAATCGTAGATCGCTCCGAAACAGCTCTTTTCATCACCTCCTGGCTGCTCCATCTTCGCGGCGTTCCACACTCGCTCGTACACGGGTTATGTACCTGTTATGCTGTCTATGAAATTGTCAAAGTGCTGTTGAAGGGGGAAAACTTGTCCTTCTTATTAACTCTGACAAAAAGAGCAAAAAACGAGCGCACCAAACGAAACTTTTTCAAAAATACTTTGCCAGCTGCTTCAGACCACGCCGGATGCTGTCACGGACACGGCT
>OGZI01001708.1_pt1 | contig 20612 bp, 19 predicted proteins | sample 1576711 | NCBI WGS metagenome assembly OGZI01 (sample SAMEA3541482, study PRJEB24748) | human gut metagenome | biome: human gut; feature: human-associated habitat; material: faeces | place: China | collected 2012
CGATGACCAGCGTATATCTTGCTCCGTACAGGACGCGCGACAGCAAATCACGGCCCAGCTCATCACAGCCAAATAAATGTTCCAGAGACGGCAGCGAATATGCGTGAAGCATATCCAGTTCCGAATAGCTGTATTTGCACAGGAACGGAGACAGCAGAGACAGCACAATGATTGCCGCCAGCATCACCATACCGGCCACCGCACCTTTATTGTGGCAGATGTTGAGCCATATGTATTTTGCAGAGCCCGGTTTAATGCTCTCATCAATATGATGGCGGTGCCTCTTTTTCCTTTCGTGTCTGCGGTCCCCATCCGATTTATGATGGTCTCTCTTTAATTCTTCAGCCATTTTCTTTCACCTTCCTTCTGCCTGAGGATACGTACTGTGCCTTGATCCGCGGATCTGCAAACGCGTACAGCAAATCAGTCAGCAGCATAATCAGGGCAAATGTGAATGCTATGAACACAATTCCGCCGGTCGAAGCCGTATAGTCGCGGTTATTAATACAATTTACGAGATACTGTCCGATTCCAGGTATTGAGAAAATCACTTCAATGATCGTGGCACCGCCCAGCATGGAGCCAAACCGCATTCCGACCACAGTCAGAATCGGAATCAGCGCATTGGGAAGGGCATGGCCGTAGATCACCTTTCTCTCCGGAAGGCCCTTGGAACGGGCCGTAGTCACATAATCAGAGCGGATAACCTCCAGCATGCTTGCCCTCACCTGCCGGGTGAATCCGGCCAGGCCTCCCAGGGAATTGGCTATCGTCGGCAGAATAAAGTATTTAAATGAAGTACAGCCGGAAGACGGCAGACCGCCCAGTTTCAGAGAAAACAGCAGTACCAGAAGAAGCGCGGTCCAGAAGCTGGGCATGCAGTCGAACAACAGCGTAATAAACAGAGAGATTTTATCGCCTATGGAATTAGCCTTTACTGCCGTGTAAATACCGAGCGGCAGGCCGATCACAACTGTCAGCACAATACTGTAAATTGCAATTTTGAAGGTATGTGGAAACCGCCTCATCAGCTCCCATTTAATCTCGGTACCGTCAATCAGAGATTTTCCAAAATCAAAATGCAGAAAAATATTTTTCAGATACTCGCCCAGGCGCACCATAAAAGGCCTGTTTAATCCCAGTGCGGCCCGTTTCATCTCAATTTCAGCAGGAGTATGAGTACCAGCGCCAAGCGCAAGCTGAGCAGGGTCACCGGGAACAAAATTCATCAGCGTAAACATGATGATTCCTACTGCTATCAAAGTTGGTATCATGATCAGCAGCCGTTTTAACACATACTTTGACATGGATCAGCCTCCGTTCCATTCTTTATTTTGCAACCGGAACGTATTGCTCCGTAAAGGTCATCGCATTCAGTACCGGATTCAGCTTTTCGAGACAGATGTCGGTCAGGCCTTCTGTCGTTACGATGCTTCTCGTCTCTGTATACAGGCCCACCATATAGCAGTTCTCAATCACGTAATCATGGAACGCATTCATATTCTCTTCGCTCCGTTCTGCATTGGCCGCTTTCAAAAGCTCCTGAAGCTTATCATCCTTTGTGAAGCCCTGGGTTCCGTACTCATAGTTATCTTCGCTGAACAGGATATTCCAGAATGACGTTGTAAAATCAGACACGGACTGAGACAGCTCAGACATGTCCCCCATCGTCGGATCACTGTCATACGTCTGCCTTAACGCGCGGTCGTAAGCGTCAATCACCAGCTTAATTCCAGCCTGCTCGAGCATTGCCTGCAGTGCCTGATAAGGTCCCTGCGGCGCCTGTGAGGATACCATTAAATGAATCTCAAGCTGGCCCGGCTCATAGCCTGCCGCTTTTAAGTATTCTGCCGATTTTTCCAGGTTCATTCCAAAGTAATCCTGATTATCCCACTCCTGCACGTAATCCGGTCCCAGATTCGGAGCAACATCATGGCTTATGGTTCCCGCACTGCTTCCGCTGCCCTGAAGCACCATCGCGGCGTCAAACGCGTAGGCGAGCGCCTTGCGGACATTCACAACCGCACAGGGAGAATTCTCACTCGTATTGAAAATCAGATACTGGGACATGGCGTTGTTATACTTCGTCACGTTGAATGCGTCATTTCCTTCGAAACGTCCGACATCGGAAGCGGAAACCTCAGCCATGTCAACTTCTTTGTTTTCCAGCGCGATGCTTCTCGAGGAGGCCTCGGCGATACAGCGGAGAATAATCTTATTAACATTCTGCAGCTCCGCATCCGCTCTGTCCTCTTTCTTCCAGTAGTCGCCGCGAGCCTCCATTGTCACGGAGGAGCCAGTCTGCATGTCGGTTACGGTGTAAGCGCCTGTAGTCGCAGGAGATAGGTTGATATCATTCTCGGAGGCCCCTTCATACCAGGTCCGGCTTGCTATGGAACAGGAGGTAAGAACCTTCTCGATCGCGCCGTCCATGGTATTTTTCAGTTTTATCTGAAGCGTATAGTCGCCGGTCGCTTCTGATCCAGCGTAATAAGTGCCGATATCCGTCACGTAGCCAAGTTCTGCCAGTTTATTATAGCTGTACACCACGTCTTCTGCCTTGATGGGATTGCCCTGGCTGTCTGTGATATTATCCCAGATCTCAATGTCATAAGTCGCATCATCCGTTTTTGTCACAGATTTTGCCGCCACAAGCTGGACTCCGTCATCCAGCATGGCTCCGATAAAAGGTCTGTACGCCAGATGCGCCCACAGAATGTTTTCCGTCCAGTCACGCACGGCGCTGGCTCCGCCCCACGGTCCAATCGTAAACGAATCATCGTCAACCGCCACGGTTACAGACTCTGCCGCTTCTTCCATGACGGTTGTTTCTGTTTTTTCATTGCCGCTCTGTATGTTTTCTTCTGCAGCTTTCTCCGTAGCTTCCGCCGATTGTGCAGCCGGCGCCGTTGTCTGACTTGAACCGGAAGAACCACCGCATCCTGCAAGCAGTGCCGCGGTCATCATAGATGCCGTAAATAGCGCTAAAACTCTTTTCGTTTTCATGTAACTCCCTCCAAATTTTTTTTATTTTTGATGGCTTTATTATATAAAATGACGAACACTCAATCAATTCGACTTCTTTCTGCTTTTTTTCCAATTTGGAAAATGCAAGATTACTTTGACTGAGTGAACAGCCACTCCTTAACACCCGGAAGATCGTATCCCAGACGCCACGTCATCCGATGGCTTCCGTTCAGCGGATTGCCCTCCAGATCCATGCTTCCGGTCCCTGATTGAATCTTACAGTAATAAATATCTGCATTTTCAGAAAGCAGCTTATCCATCTCCGCTTCAAGAACCTGCGGCTCTGCGATCCCTTCGATCGCCCCTCTTGCCACGGCTGCCCCCTCACGCTCCCAGAGGCTGACCGTCTCATCCATCAAAAGTCCCGTCTCCAGGCTGTCATCCTCTGAATTCAGGATCAGAATATGGCTGTCCTTCAGTCCCTTCAGGCTCTCCGGCTCCCATTTTCCAGCCACACAGTACGCTCCGGCAAAGAGATCCGGCTCTTTGGACATCATGATCAGAGAACACATGCAGCCCATGGACTGACCCGTCGTATAAATTCTGTCCTTATCAACCGGATACTGATCCGCCAGTGAGCGAACGAGATTCATGGTTCCTTCCACATAGTTGTCGTAATACTCCCAGTAATCGTTGATAAATTTATCGTCGTAAATCATCGTCACCACAAAGCACGGATGCTCCGCCTGCCATTCCTCTTCCGCCCATACGGTGCCTCCATTCCCCTGGGCCAGAACCTTCTCCCAATCGGAGCTTACCGATCCCGCGTCAGGCATAAAGAGGAGTAACGGATACGTCTCCCCGGAATCCTCATAACCCTCCGGCTTAAAAATATTGTAGTGAAGAACCGTCTTCCATTCCGGGTCTGTATAAAAATGGTTGTCTTCGAATCGGTCGCGGACCGGATATAGTTTAGAATCATTCCCCATGATTCCCTCATTGGCAGGAGTCGAGTATTCCTGGCTGCCGGCCGGATACACCTCTCCATCTGTGCTCTTCACATCCTTTATCTGGACGACGGTCGCGGTGTCAATCACCTCATCGTGTTCCATGCGCCCGTCCGACGCGTATTTATCGTCGAGAAGAGGGCTCTGGATCTCCAGCTCGAGTATCACATAATTTCCAGGTACACTCGCCTCCGCCGGAGCGGCCTCACTGTTGGTCCGCACCGCCGTGACCGTACGGTTCTTCACCTCATAGCTGTCTGTGGAAAGACTGTCCGCATCAATCGCTTTTTCATACTGTAAGGCCACATGCGTTACTTTCTGGCCGTCGCCAAAGCTTTTGTTAATCGTAATCACCTTCGAGATTCCGCCTGACTGCGCTTTCTCTGCCGCTTTCTCTGTCGTTTTTCCCTCTGTTTCAGTTTCCGTCGTTTCCTGTTCTGCATCAGGAACCGCCCCCTCTGTCTTCACCGTACCGCTGTTTTCCGTCCCCGAGCCATTCTGCGGCGCACCGGCCCCACATGCGGTCACCAGAACCGCAGAAGACAGCAGCAAAGCAGCCATCCAGCTTTTTTTCATCATATTCTTCTCCTTTCACACCCTGTATTTTTATCAGCCCCAAATCTCTGATACCAAATATATACCATTAGAGAGCTTCACGGATCAATTCGCTTCACGGCCGGGTTCTTTCCAGAATGGAAAATATCGGATATGGCAGGATTTGAACTTCACCGTAAATTATGGTATACTGTCATCGTATAACTACGATAAATATTTCTTATGGGGGAGGAAATATATGGAAATAAGCGTACTGGAAGAATTCGTTTCTCTGGTCGAAACATGCAGCTTTCAGGAAACCGCTGCAATTATGAACCTGTCTCAGTCTTCACTGACCAAGCACATTCACAAACTGGAGGAGGAACTGAATTTATCTCTGTTTGACCGTTCTACCAGAAACGTCAAGCTGAATGAATACAGCCATGCCTTTTATCCGTATGCCAAACAGATCGTACAGCTTCAGCATGAAGCCATCGCTACACTTGGAGATTTGACAGACAAGGATAAGGACCATTTTTCAATCGCCTACGCGCCGGTGCTGGGACAGTACGGTCTGGTAGATACCATCGCTGATTTCTCGAGAAAGTATCCTGAACACAATCTGAATATCATTGAAAGTTATCAGCCCATGTCTCTTTTGAAGTCCAAGAAGTGTGATTTTGCCTTCGTCTCTGAAAATGACGTGCAGGATGAGAGTTTTAACAAGATGATCTATAAGACGGACCATTTAGCCGCGGTTTTTCCCTGCGGTCATCCGCTTGCCGATAAAGAGAGCGTGACCTTAGAGCAGCTGTACGGAGAAAAATTCATTCTCCATTCCAACTCTGTGGGAAGCACGCATGAAGAAACCCAGAAATTTCTGAATTTATGTGATTCAAAAAACTTTATCCCAAATGTGATTGCCCACTCGGAGTTTACCTCAACCATGGTGCGCTACGTCAGCAACGGGCGGGGTGTTGCGATCTTAAACCGGCTGCACATCCCGGCTGAGATTCCCAATATCTCCATCGTGGATATCTATCCGACGATCCGTTCCTACATCTACTTGCTCTACCAGAGAAAGGTCCGGTCGGCCTCCGCCGCGGATTTTCTGCATTATATGATTGAACAGATAAGCCAGTAAAAACAAGAAAGAGCTTGCAGAGAAGCCTTCGAGCATAAGAATTTTTTTGATTGCTTCTACATAAACTATAAAGAACTGGATTGTATAGCGTTATGAAACCACTAAGGAGTTTATGGGATTTCCATTGACAGCCTGGTTAAAATACGCTATACTTACCTCAGTGAATAGATTGCAGTAGCTTGCGAGGCCTGCGATCGGAGGAGTCCCTGCGGGGGCTCCTTTTAACTTTTATACGGAGGTAACTTATGCCAAAACCATTCATGACCTATGAACAACAAATACAAAAACTCCGCGATAAAAATCTGACGATAACGGATGTGGAATAAGCTAAGTCCATACTACGGCATGATGGCTACTATGCTTTAATTACAGGGTACAAGGATTTATTTAAAAATCCTTCCACGAAGAACTACAGGGATGGTACCACCCTGCAGGACATTCTTGCGTTATACCAGTTTGACGAACAGTTACGTGAACTAACGCTTCGCCATCTTTTACATATTGAACGGCATATTCGTTCTACCCTAAGCTATGCATTTTGTGATCAATTTGGAGAACAACAAAGTGCATATCTGAATCCAGCAAATTATGACAATACAAAGAAAAAAAGCAATGCTATTAATCGCTTGATTACAAAGTATCTCTCTCCACTACTGACCAAGCAGACATCATACCCATTTCTTGAGCATAACAAAAAGGTACACGGAAATGTCCCCCTTTGGGTAATGGTAAATGCTCTTTCCTTCGGTACATTATCAAAAATGTATGAATTATCAGTTTCTAAAATCCAATATGCTGTCAGCCGTAACTTTCCTGCTGTTAACGAAAAGCAATTAGGACAAGTTTTAGATGTATTAACGGACTACCGAAATTTGTGTGCGCATAATGAACGAATGTTTTCTCACCGATGTGCCAAAAAAGATATTCCCGATTTCCCACTGCATAAAAAGCTCAGCATTCCTGTGCAGGGCAATTATTATCTTTGTGGAAAACGAGACTACTTTGCTGTCGTCCTGGCATTCCGTTATTTACTGCCAAATTCAGAATTCTTACGGTACAAATCACAGCTTAGCAAATTGATAGAAGAAGCGGTAACCAGCAACCAACAGATTTCTCGTGACGTCTTACTTAACATTATGGGATTTCCTGCAAATTGGAAAAAAGTCACTTCGTATCGAAAAATATAATATATTACATCGCTTACGTTAACCAGTAATAGAAAGGAGGCCAGTACAGCGGCCTCCTTTCTATTATTCTCCATTCCAAAACCGTCCTGGTGCTGATAACCAGGCGTCTGCAAAATCATGCAGAGTCTTCATCGTATCGCCAAACTGCCCTTCATACGCCTCACAGTCCTTCGCCGGAGTGAATCTGTGAGTCGCGCCCTCTACAAACGCGATCGTCTTGTCTTTGCTCGTAGCCATCTGGTAGATCGTCTCGGACGCTAAGTATTCCCATCCGCCTGTCATTCCCATGACAAGAAGGGGGACTCTTATCCCTACGACATTGCCCGGAGTGCAGTTATAGGTGGAATCCCATTCAATCCCCCACACGTGGTCCTCATCGTAACCGAATTCTTTTTCCGTCCGTACCGCATAGGAGGTTAAGTACGTCTTCACCGAAAGGAAACGGGCTCCCTCCCAGAATGAATCGGTATAGGAACGCGGATTTTCCGGTCGGCGCACGCTGTACACTATCTCCTTCGTCGCCGTTCCATCTCCGTGCAGCAGAAGGTGCGGCTCTCTCGTATGGGACATGAGCCGGATATCCTGCGCGTACAGTTTATTATTGAAGAAGCCCTGCGCGGCTCCCGGTATGATTAACGGCTCGTCGTCGCAGTAGTTTCCCTGGCCGTTCTGCAGCAGAAGAAGGCGGTTTAAGGCATAATCAAGAATACAGCTGTTTCTCGCGCTCTGAGCCCGCTGAAACTGATCAATAAATTCCCTGTCGTAATGGGCTCCGTCGGGCTGGAACCCATTCTGGGGGTTAAAGAGATTCAGTTCCTCATTGATCAGCCGTCCGCTGTTCTCTGATTCCACCGCAGGATCTAAGCTGAACAGCTGCATCGCGGCATTTCCCCAGTTGGAATCCAGAAGCATGAGGCCATCGGCAGGCGGAAGTTCACTGTTGTCCGGATAGGGAACGATCTTTTCCTGTCCCTGGAATACCTCCGCGCCGTTTTCCGCAATATTCTGATAAGCCGTCATCAGGGTTCCGCCTCCGCTGTGCCCCATAAGAACCACCTTTTCGACATCTGGCAGACTGCGCAGGTAAAGAACTGCAGCCTTGACACACTGCATCTTTTCCACCTGGCTGAAGATGATTCCTTCTTTATTCGCCGGGTTGGCACATAAAACCGTATATCCGCGCTCTGCCAGTTCTGCGCCGGTTGGAAATGTCAGATAATCCTCATCTGAATGCATGACCAGGACGCTGATGCCCTGTTTGGGGCTGCCCGCTTTCGGTTTATACAGCACTCCCGGAACCCGTTTGGCAAGATATACGAAGGTCGTTTTTATCTCTCCCATACCAATCTCCTTCTCTGGCAATGATTAATCCGCATCCATCGGAAGGTCTTTGTACGCCTCATACAGATCCGGCAAAACCTGATACAAATGCGCTCTTTCGATGGTATTATGCGTCAGCACGTTCTTAAGATACGTCTCATCCACCGGAGTCTCCTCATCACGGAGAATCCTGCCGTCCTTCGCATAATATCCTATCCATTCGCAGTTAATGCTCTCCCTTCCGCCAAGGGGGCATGGACGGCTGAACCGGAGGACGAGGTGGTGGCCGGGACCTTCAAATTCTTCCCAGCAGGCCTCTGCCCGGCAGTCTGCCGCCAGAAGCTCCTGATACCGCTCCTCTGACAGGCCATACTCTCTCAAATCAATGGAGTGGGATACGGCGGGTATTCCCTTTGCCGGGTTACCACCCGCGCCAAGGTCCAGAGTTTCCACAGACCACACGCCGTCTCTGTCATTTTCACCGTTTACAAACTTATGATCCCAGTGATCCAGTGGATTCCATATTTTGTATCTCAAATTTCCTTCCCCGGGTACCATGCTTTTCGAATACCGGTTATACCATGTCCCGTACCATCTCCTCCATTTTCCCTGCCAGGTGACCGGCGATACAGAATATTCAATATAGAAACCGGAGCCATCCGGCATCATGGTATAGCCATACACGATATCGCGGTATCCGTGAATCTGCAGAAGATCCAGCCAGTTCTCCGCCGGAATCGCATCCTTCACCTCCATGGGACCCGCGTCTAAAATCTGCTGCAGAAGCGGATTCGGGGGGCAAAGGGGATAACCGGTAATAAAACGCGCGGCAGGCATCCTCTTTTCTGCCGGACTCAGCTCCGGCAATCGGTAATCGCTCATAACACTTCCTCCTTATCCCATGATTGCTCCGCCGTTGACATCAATAACTGCTCCTGTGATGAATGACGCTTCCTCACTCGCCAGAAAATTGACCGCGCCAGCGATGTCCTCCGGAACTCCCAGCCTGCCTAACGGTGTTCTCGCAAGGAGTTCCGCCTTAAGCTCCTCCGGCAGTATATCTTCTTCCGGAACATCCTGCTCAATATGGCCGGTCAAAACACAGTTCACCGTAATTCCCTTCGGTCCCAGTTCTTTTGCCATCTCCTGGGTCAGGCCGATCATTCCGCTGCGAGATGCTGCAAACGAAGGATTGGGATACCAGCCTCCGTTCTTCTCACAGGTGGTCATATTGATGACTCTCGGAGCCCTGCTCTTCAATAAATAAGGAAGCGCCAGCTTTGTATTGAAAAATGCGGCCTCAAGCACTTCCATGGAATGGCGCCATATGGCTTTATCCGTCTCCTCCATATTATGGCGGTCATGGCCGCCGGATCCGTTTACCACCACGTCAATGCTTCCAAAACGCTCATAGATCCACCGGAGCACATCCTCCTGGGTGGTATCTTCCTTATAAAGTTCCGGATCACAGGCAATATTCTCCGCAAGCCTGGCCTGAGGATTCTGTGCAAAGCCGATGACCTGATCCCGGTATCTCGGATCCATTTTTGCAACAGCTCCCTGGGCTTTTCCGTGGAAGGAGCTCATAAAAGCAACGTTCATACCGTATTCAAGAGCCATACGCACGATTGCCAGCCCATTGTTTCCGGCCCCTCCTGTGATTATCATTGTTCTGTTTTTTAATGTCAGCATAGTTTATTCTCCTGTTCTGTTTATTTTCCTCTCTCTGCTTCCAGCTTCACCGCGTTCCCCAGCACCGTCTTTTTATCAAGCGGATAGAGGAAGATCACGGCCAGCGCCATGGCAAAGAACCCGATCATGGGAGCCAGGCATGTGATGTCATAGATCCGGTCCGTCACCGCCGCGTCAAATGCGGTGTCCGGCGTTGGATTTTCTTTTATGCGGTGGCAACTGTGGGGCTTGCGGTATTTGGCCTGATCGGCTGGGCAATGGTATCGGATATCATTGATGATACCGAGGTACGGACGGGAGAACGGGGGGATGGAACGATCTACGGTATTTACAGCTTCGCCAGAAAAGCAGGGCAGGCGTGCTCCTCCGGCGTTACCGGGATTCTGCTGAGTCTCATCGGTTCATTTTCAGTATGTACAAAGTAAGCAACTGCAAGAATTCCAGATGCCAGGAAGCAGCCTGCGGCAGTTATCTCCTTCTTTCCGAATCTGACTGCCAGCTTCACAATAAACGCAGCCATTATCAGCGTAATAACAGTACCCACGACGCCGCTCTGAGATTGCGCGACTGTATTTGCAAAATAGTTTGGATAGATATATGAGGCCATAGCCTGAAGCCCTGTATTGGCAACCTCCCGTATCAGGACCACGAGCACGATTCCAGGCAGACACCGGTTATGTGCCAGACTGCGGAGCAGTTTTCCCGCGTCGAATTTCTCCGTTGTCTGCCCCAGCTTCACCCGCTCTGTCGTCAGACTGTAGCACAGAATATAACAGATCAGTGCACCAACCGAGCAGAACAGCGCCGCCGTTGTCATCTTTGCCCCGGACAGCGCCCGGTGGCCGGCTTCATCGGTATAATAGACTGCAAGGGGCAGAACCACGCTGGAAACCGTCATGGCGAGAGTTCCTCCCACCGAACGGAAATTGGACAGCTGCGTGCGCTCCACGGGATCGCTGGTGATGGCGGAAGCCAGAGAGCCGTAAGGAATTACAATCCCGGTGTAACAGATGCTGCACCACAGCAGATAGGTAACAAACATCCAGACCACCTTAAACGCCATCCCCATATTCTGAAACCAGCTCGCATACATCAGAAGGCTGGAGAAAGCCACCGGACCGCTCATTCTCCTGATCCATGGCCGGAACTTGCCGTCCCGCCTCACCGGAGAACGGTCCACCAACTGTCCCATCGTGATATCGGTTACCGCATCTAAAAGCCGCGCGATCATCATCATAATTCCCACAATATAACCGGACACCCCCATGACGTCCGTATAAAATTTCAACAGAAATGCGGATGACAGCACAAACGTAAAGTCATTTCCAAAATCCCCAAACAGATAGCCTATCTTATCTCTCATTCCGAATCCAGTCTGCTGTGCCCCCTGCTTCCCCATAATCTTTTGTTCCCCTTATATTTTAATCGGCATCTGCAGGCTGGTCATGATACTCCGCGTACAGATCCGGAAGAAATGTGTAGAGATGTTCCCACTCCACCAGGGTGTGGATCACTACCTTTTTTAAATATTCTTCACTGCATTTCGTACTGGGATCTCTGACCAGCTTTCCGTTCACCGGTCTCCATCCGATCCATTCCCGGCTTCTGGTCTCGATGCCGCCCAAAGGACATGGACGCGAATAGCTTAAACACAAATGCGTTCCCGGCTCGTCAAAGGTCTCATAAGAACCTTTTCCCGTCAGCTGGCAGCCCGCGTCCTTTAATTCCTTCATCTTCTCATCTGTCAGACCAAAATCCTTCAAATCAAACTGGTGGCGTATGGTATCGTACATGCGGTCACCCCCGCCCAGATCCAGACTCTCCGTGGTATGGATTCCATCGGAGCCATCCTGCCAGTTTACGTAGTAATGATCAAAATGATCCGCATAATTCCAGATCTTATATCTTAAATTTCCATGGCCGGGCACCATACTCTTTGATTTTAGATTTCTCCAGTTCCGGTACCACCGCTCCATCTCTCCACTGATATGCGGCGGCCGCACCCGGTAAGTGGCCACGTATCCGGAGCCATCGGGAAACATACAGTATCCCAGTTCAATCTTATCATACCCGTACGGCTTCAAAAGGTCCATGAAATTCTCCGGCAAAATAGCGTCTTCCGGATTCATCGGATTTAACTGATTGATAATCTGCATCTCCACCGGCGTCGGAGCATGCAGCGGATAATTATAAAAGTATTTCGCCAGCGGCGTCTTTTCTTCCTCCGGGAATAATTTCTGGCGGATGTTAATCACACTTTCGTCTTCTGTCTCAAAAACCTCTTTGCCAACCTCAATAAACATATTGTGCCTCCTTCTTATCTGCTGATTTTATTATAAAGTAGATCATTGCTTCCAATCAATTCCGTTTTCTCTCCCGATTCTTTCCAAACAAGAAATTTCAGGGCTGTTTTTCTTCCTGTTCCCGAATAAGCTTAAGCGCTTTGAGTCCAAGAGGAACAATGACAATCACACTCAGCAAATCGGCAATCGCCTGCGTGGCTGCGACACCGTTGATTCCCAGGAAAACAGGAGCAATAAACAGTACCGGGAAGAAGCAGTAGCCCTGTCTCGCCAGATTCATAATCAGAGCATATTTGGCATGCCCGATACCGGCATAGAACATATTGACGAGTGAGCCGAGAGAATGAAATACCAGCACACAGCACTGAAGCCGGATACAGAGCATTCCCAATCGCAGCACCTCGGAATCCGCCTGGCTGTTGAACACATGAACGATGGGATTCGCAAACACGAAGATTACCGCACCGATTCCAACCGCTCCAAGCACAGCGACGGCACAGCTGAATACGTAGCTTTCCCGGACACGTTTCCACGCTTTCGCTCCCCAGTTAAATCCTACAACCGGCTGATATCCCTGTCCGAATCCCAGTATAATGGCAAACGGGAAATCCATGACCCGGTTTGCAACAGACAGCGCCGCCAGAGCCGCAGTGGAATAGCTTCCCGCTACCCGGTTGATCGAAACTGCTGCCACGACGCTGAGTGCGGAGCGGAAGAACGAGCTGGAGCCGATGGCGAGCACCTCTTTCACGTCATTCATCAGGAATTTGATTCGTTTGACAGAAATACTCACAACACTGGTCTTTCTGATATACGGATACAGAAGAATACAAAAGCTGATGAATTTGGAAAGAGCCGTAGCCATGGAAGCTCCCGCGACGCCAAGTCCAAAATGATAGATGAACAGCGGATCCAGAAAACAGTTTAAAATTCCGCCGAATCCGATGCCGATCATGGAAAATGTGGCGCTCCCCTCACTTCTTAAGCACATATTCAGGATGAAACTGCCTATCATAAACGGCGCTGCATACAACACGTAATTTGCGTACTGGATTGAATACTGGGCGCATTCCTTTGTGGCTCCCAGCCAGAATACCAGGTCTCCGATCACCATTTTTCCAATAAACATGAAGATAATTCCGAGGCCGAGGCCGCTGAAAAATGACGTGGAAAGTACCTTATCAGCATGCTCATCGTCCTTTGCTCCGAGGAGTCTCGCTATGTAACTGCAGGCTCCGGCCCCGATTAATGAGCCAATTAAAGTAATCATCCTCTCTAAGGAGCTGTTCACCCCCACTGCCGCTGTGGCATTCGTCCCCAGCGTACTTACAAAATACGTATCCACCAGATTGTAGATCGTGGTAATCAGCTGCGCCATGATGGTGGGCACAGCCATTCGTGGAATCAGCGTGCGGATATTTTCCGTCAGCATCATCTGTTTTTTTTGCGTTTTCGCATCTGCTGCCATTGCAAATCACCTGTCTTTCTCTTTATTTGATTTCTATTTTTTTATAACATCCGGTGACGGTTCAATCAATTCAGATTGACGGGACGTTTTTTCCAAAAGAGAAAAAGTGGACCATAAGTATCTGTGACAAAATGCAGCGCTGAAACGGGAACAGGGGCAGCAAAAGAGCTGGTGTTTTGACTTTCGTCTCACACCAGCTCTAAATGGTTTAAGTACTGTTCTTCTTATCCTAACGTCATAAACGCATACCTCACCACAAATACAACAGAAATCATAAAGGTTAATGCCCGTACTTCCCGTCTTTTCCCTGTCATAATATTCATCAGGCAATAGGTAATCAGTCCAAACGCAACACCATTGGCAATGGAATATGTAAATGGCATAAATACGATGGTACAGAATGCAGGCAGCGCATTGCTCATGTCGCTGAAGTCCACATCCCGTATGTTTCCAAGCATTAAAATACCGACAAAAATCAGCGCAGGCGCGGTTGCCGCTGCCGGAACAATGCTGACAATCGGTGCAAAGAGGATGGCTCCCAGAAACATGACCGCGGTTACAAGGCTTGTAAGTCCCGTTCTGCCGCCTTCTGCAATACCTGCGCTGGATTCCACCACGGTGGTAACCGTCGATGTCCCTACCATCGCACCGGCCAGTGTTGAAACCGCATCTGACATCAATGCCTGTTTCATCCGGATTACCTCGCCGTTTTTATCAATCATCCCGGACTGCCTGGCGGCTCCGAGAAGCGTTCCAATCGAATCAAACATATTGACCAGAGAAAAGCTGATAACCAGCATGGTTACCGTAAACAGCGTTTCCACAAAATTTGTTCCGGCAAACAGACCCGCAAAATCCATTTTCAGAAAGGAAACTTCTGCAAAATCCCTGAATTTCACACCGAGATTCATATCGAGATTCGACAGCTGTGTGATTCCAAGGGGAATGCCTATGAGGGTTGCCGCTACAATTCCAAGCAGAATCGATCCCTTCACTCTTCTGGCATGAAGAATTCCCATGATAATCAGGCCAATCAAAGCCACCAGAGCGCCGTTAATTAAAACCATATCTGCGCCGCTTCTCCATTTGGAGAAATCCACCAGGCTTACAAGTGTAGCCGGATTGGATATAATAATTCCGGCATTCTTCAGTCCGATGATTGTGATAAACAGGCCGATCCCAGGTGTAATGGCAGTCTTGACTGCATCCGGGATTGATCTGATAATGGCCTCTCTCAGGCCGATTGCTGTGATTACAATGAAAAATATACCGGATATAAATACGATAACGAGCGCCTGTCCATAGGTATATCCCATTCCCAGCACAACCGTGTATGCAAAGAATGCGTTTAATCCCATCCCCGGCGCCTGCGCAAAAGGAACCCTGGCATATAACGCGCAAAGTGCCGTACCGATAAACGCTCCGATACAGGTTCCGATAAATACACCATTTGCAATCTTACCTGCCATGGCAGGGTCTCCCATAATAACATATGGATCAGATAAAATCTGGGGGTTCAGAATAAGAATATAGGCTATCGTTATGAAAGTTGTGATTCCTGCAAGTATTTCCGTTTTAACGCTTGAATGACTCTGTGAAATCCCAAAAAACCTGTCTGCGACTCCTGTTTTACGTTCCAATAGTATGTCCTCCATCTTCCTTTAATAAACTGATCAGACTGTCTGCGCTGCTATCCTGTAGTCTATGCTTTCAAGGTTTTCTATTGTCACTCCTTTCCACCAACCAGCGTTTGATTACCAAAAAAAGAGTCAACTACATAAACTATGTAGTCAACTCTTTACGGTAGTTGGTAGAAACTCTGAGCCAATTCTCAGGATATACATAATGAATAGCACCAATATTAAATCACAAAAATAATTATATATGCTAAAAGTTTTTTAGTCTATTCGCCATTTTATCAATAATTCAATTATTTTTTGTGTATTATGTATATATTCTTCTTTTTTACGGTCGGTATCATCATAATATTGATCAGGAATTCCTGCGGTTATCTCTGCCCGCATTCACTGCATGTCCGGTCGTGGAGAGAGATTATTCCGCCGCAGACCGCACATGTATACCGCTTCTGCTCTTCTTCCAGAAACCGGTCTATTCCGTTTTCCTTCATATACAGCGACTGTCCAATGAGACTTGCTCCATAGCGTTTTCGATAGCTTCTGTCCAGATCCCGGATCCTTCTGCACGGGAAATCACAGCATTCATAGCAGTAGGATATGCCTCTTTCAGCTGCACAGTTCTTTCTCAAACAGGTACGGCAGTGTCCGGGCTTGCTCTCATCGGTTCCCATACAGCCGCCGCATGGCTTCTTTGAACTGCAGTGTGTAAAACATACCATGCAGTTCATTCCACATGGAGCAACCATCCGGCTGCTGATCACTTCCGGCATTTTCATAAAAACCGCCTCCTTCTCCTGGTTTCAGACTTCTGAATGATTCTGCGGTAAAATTACTTTCCCTCAAAAAGATTACGGCGGGAATCTAATATACGATCATACGATCCATATATCCACATTCCGCGGCATTCTTCAGTTCAGCAGCAAAATCCTTCCTGTCACAGGACAGATAGGAATAGAGGGCTCGGTCGCCTTCCGGCCCTCCTGTCAGCTGTTCCAGCTGATGGCTGATAGCCTCCTCAAGCTTTTGCCGGTCACAGTTCTTCACACAGATGCAAAACCGCTCCATATCGTCTGCTGTCACAGCATTCTCTGAAAGCTTTTTCCCCATCATCATGTGAACCACCAGATTCCGCAGGATGACAGAAGCCACGTTCAGAATCAGCTCCTCATAATCCCCGTGAAAATGTTCCAGGACCGCCTTTCCGTACGGTTCCGGCAGCCTGCCCAGAAATCTCTGTTCCAGAAGAACACAGGATAAATAAAAATAGACAGCGTCAATCCCGCTTCGTTTTCCGACTGGCCTCAGAATCGGATAATCCAACGTGAGCAGATGATCCTGGGGCCGGAATCTGGCATCATAGCGGACAAAAAATTCCGGCATCCCCCTGATGATCGTATCCTCGTAGCAACGGTTTCCAAAGGAATGGAAATTCGCAATGATCTGTTCGTAAACCTTTTTAGCTCTGGCTGTCTTCTCCAGGACCACCTCATATCCCTGCTGGTAAAGCAGCCACAAATCTGTGTCTGAGGCCGCGGCAACATTGTCTTTCCCCGTCTTAAGCGCTTCAGCTTCTGCTTCCCGAAGGCAGTAGAGCACCGCTTCCATCAGCTGTCTGGCCGTCTCATAGGTGACCGAGGTACTGGAAAAACCGGTATACTTTTCCGTCAGTTTTCCGACAACAGGCAGCAGTTCTTCCATCGTATAGTCCATGTCCGCCTCCTAACTGAGCAGGTCAAAAAGCGTCTCCAGAAAGAGATCCCGGTCCCACCGTGCTTCTTCCGAGAACTTCCCGTATTCTCCGCTGCCGCCATCCTCCACATAATCCCGGTATCCGGCGCGGACTGCTCTTGCAAAACGCTCCAGACACGTTTCTTCCAGATAGGCGACTGAACCGCAGCAGACTCCGTCAAACTGTTCTTTCATAAATGCCAAAAGTTCCTCATCCGTTAAGTTGTCCTCTGATTCATTCTTGTAGAGATAAAAGACTTCCTGCAGCTCTGCAATCACATCGGCATAATTTTCCTGCTGCAGATATGGTGAATCGCAGAATGTATCAATGATCTCCGGCAGGATCCCCTTCCCGAATTCGACCCGCATCTGCGTCCTTAAGGAATCACGCCTGCAGACCATCAGTTTCCCTGCGTCCTCCTCCGTAAGCATCAGTCCGAAGGCCTCTGTCTTTTCATTGCAGGCAAGCACTCTTTCCAGCTCCTGCTTCCGTTGTACCGTTTCCATCAGCTCATACCATTTCTCCTGCATCTCATTACCTCCCGTATTTGGTAAGTACTGATTCTACGCCTTTCACTCTTCCATTACAAGTCTTGAAAAAAAGTGATTTTTATGGTATGATATAGGTGTGGAAAAAGTGATTATTCCACTTTTTTTCTGTATTTTTCAAAGCTCTTCTCTGATAAAATCTCATTCGTCACAAATTTCCCATCATAGAATACGGCATACGTTGTAAACGGACTCGGCGACTGCCTGGCGTCTTCCCGCGTTTCCAGCTTCACTGCTTTGATTTGTATTCCCTGGTTTCCGGCGTATTCCGTGAGAATCGGAACGTACTTGGCCGTGTGGGGACATTGGGCCGTATAGTACAGGACCCAGCCCTTTTCATCAATCTCGCCGGTCTTTGCACATTCTAAAAAGCGCGGCAGGGCTGTCCCCTCTTCAAACGGAAGTGCCAGAAGGTCATAGTATGGCGCGGCGGTATCGGCTTCTACAAATCCCTTATGTTTCAAATAGGCCCCATCGGACAGAAACGGCATCTTCTTTTTGGAAGAGAGTGCGACAAGGCCCTTCTTTCCCTTCGCCCTGGCTTCTGCGATGCAGTGCTCCAAAAGCCGGTTGCTGTAGCCCTGCCCTTTAAACTGCCCGGATACCCACAGGCAATCGATGTAATAGTATCCATCCGCATCGATGGGCGCCCAGGCATACTCCGCCGGAAGGTACTCAATAAATACCTTTCCCCGCACATCCAGCTTTTCAAACACAAGCCCCTCTTTCATCCGTTCCTTCAGCCATGCCTTCTTGGAGGCCACGCACGTCTCCCCCTTTTTATCCGATATGGCACAGCAGATATGTTCTTCCTCAATATTATCCAAAGTAACTCTTTTGAAATCCACACTCATAACTTCCCCTCCACTACTCCTTCAAGCCGATATAGACATGAATCTCCGCATCTCTTCCTTCTATCCCGTGATACTCTTCAAAGTCGGCCCGGAATGCCCGCTTCAAATCCAGACTCCACAGTTCTGTCCAGAACTGAACCAGGGCCTGCTGTACGTCGCCCTTTACCACGAACTTCGCATATCGTCCCGCCGGGATCGTACAGAGACTTAAGTGTTCCGGGATTCCGGCAGTATCTGTCACCTCACAGGCCGCCGTCATGTCATAATCGCCGTTCTCATCACTCTCGTAATTGGAATAAATCCCCAGAACCCAGCCTCTCCTGTCTGCAGGGATACTGGCATAAATCCCCCTGGCATAAAAGCGTTCCCATAGCCCGCCTATCACGCTTCCCATGTCCGGAGCGTGGTTATTCGTTCTTGCAGTGATTCCTGCCGCCTTCTTCTCAGGCAGTGTCACGATTTCGTAATCCATCCGGTTGTCCTCTTTTCCACCACTTCTGTGGTTTTCTCATGTACGCTTACAGGATAACACTTTAATCACGACAACTGTATGTCATCATTAACGGTAAATACGACAAATTTTCTCTGCCATGGCGGCAAATTCCACCCGGAGTTCTTCCGGTTCCACCAGTTCTACACGATCTCCCATACTGAGCAGCCAGCTAAAGACGCTTCCCCGGTCGGAAAAGCAGGAATGGAATACCAGCTTTCCATCTTCCCGCTCCTGAAAGCTCTCCAGTCCGCTTTCTTCAATCAGCCGCCACTTCATATCCGCTTCACAGACTGCTGTGACAGAAATCCGCGGCGGGAATGCCTTGTCAGGCGACATATCATACGCCGGAACCTTCCGCTCCGCGAAATGTTCAGCCAGCGCTTTCAGTTCCAGCATACGGTTTAATTTGAACAGCCGGTAATCCTCACGTTCCGTACAGTATCCCCACACATACCAGGAGGACCACTGAAAGACCAGAAGATACGGCTCCAGCTTCCTTCTGCTCTCGCCGGAAGGACCAAAGTACGCAAAGGTGATGTATTCTCTTGCGCCGATCGCCGCCTGAATCAGTTCGATCTTCGGCGCAAGACAGGATTTGTACCAGGACGATAAATCAATCAGGATATGACTGTTTGAGGTCAGAATCGAAGAATTCCCCATGGCCAGCTTGTCCATAAGCTGCTGGTATTTGTTGGTGCCGGATACGCTGTCCAGGCTGCGAAGTCCGGTTAAAATCGACTGCATCTCCGATGAAGTCAGTACAGTCCGGTCGATCCGGTACCCCTCCATGATGGAAATCCCTCCATTGGGCCCCTGTGTGGTTACGAGCGGAATGCCTGCTTTGCAGATATCTTCGATATCCCGGTTGATCGTTCGCCGTGATACTTCAAATTTCCCGGCAAGGTATGGCGCCGTCACCTTTTCCTGCTGCAAAAGGATGGACAGGATTCCGATTAGTCGGTCAATTTTCATAAACGCCTCCTGTTACTCATGATAGGTCAATCTTCCCAATTGCGCTCACTCGCCCAGCGCCGCCTTCAGATCATTAAAATACTGCTCCTGCTGCTTCTTTAGGTAACCTGGGACAAACGGCTTCATAATCCACTTCTTCACGTCCACCCGCTCTGTAAAATCCGCTTCACAGCCTTCGTCCGTCCGGCGGAACAGACCGGTCCACGTACCTGTCATATTGGCGTTGTCCATGGTAAATTCATACCGGTACGGCGGCTCGAACCGGGTGATCACAAACGTGGTCGGAAAGCCCTCCTTCGTGTATTCCACAAACGTTTTCCCAGGCTCCAGTACATCGATTCTCTGAAGATCACTGCGCCAGCTGCAGTCGCTTAGATCTGTCACAACCTCCCATACCTGCTCGATCCTGCTCTTTAATACTGCCTTTTTCTTTGATTCTGTCATACCCTTCTCCTTCAAGCCTTCTTTTCGCTGCTTTTTCTCTATTATAGCAAATAAACAGGACATCTGTATGTCGTGATTATTTATTAGAAAATATTTTTTATTTTATGATTTCGCCCCATTTATGATAATTTCCCGGAGAATTTCGGAGGCCCTGCCGGAACTGCCTTTGCAGACGGACAGAAAAATCCGGACAGGATCCATTTTTAGTTCACCTGATACCGCAATATTTTGCCGTTCTGACAGGACGCTGGCGGGAAGAAGGGAAATCCCCATTCCCAGCTCGACGGAGCGGAGTATGGCCTCGACCGTGTCC